>Ga0268246_10000387_pt1 | contig 19591 bp, 16 predicted proteins | sample AgamicOrSfe_FD_200242 | JGI IMG/M metagenome (GOLD analysis project Ga0268246, IMG submission 200242) | Agave microbial communities from Guanajuato, Mexico - Or.Sf.e (v2) (version 2) | ecosystem: Host-associated > Plants > Phyllosphere > Phylloplane/Leaf | place: Guanajuato, Mexico | collected...
TGTATCTTAGCATTACCTCGAATCATGTCGGAGCATCTGTGTAGCGCCTGTAACACGATAAGTACACACAACACGATCGACTTTAGGCGTCGAGACTGACCTCTGCTCTAACTCTTGGACTTATCGAACTGTCAAAGCCTAGACCCAGGACCTGTTGCAGAATGCCATGCTTTTCAAACGCAGCCTGATTAGCTTGTGTGCCAACATTTCCAGGAACGAGAAACATTCGGAGTATCGCTAATAAACCCCAGAGGTTCTTCTCCCGAGTAGCTTTGAGATCCAGGTCGTCATCTCCGACCTGCACCGCACTGTTGTCCGCCAAGAGCTTTGCTAATCGTGTCACGAACCCAGTCTCTCGGAAGAGTGATTGATTCGCAGCATTGAGATGTAGCAGATTGGCGAGCAGAGAGAGGCAGTCTTGAACTATGATGGTACCTCGCGCAAGGGATCCATCTCCCTGGATCAGAGTGAAGACTCTATCAAATGCATTCTCGAATGCAACAAGTTTCTGGAGCTCTATCGAACCAAGAGTAACATCGTTCAGCAGGAGCAGTCCAGCGGCTCGAACAGCTTCACGTGCATCATCAAGTACGGCTACCAATCTCGTCGTTCCTAGTGGTGCGGACAAGATACACTCCTGTGTGCGTTCTGGACGCGATGCACAAACGGCGGTAAGAAGCTGAAGTGCATACAGCCGTGAGTAGAAATCTGGCGTTTCCAGGAGGTCTAATAGCACTGTGATATTCTCCTGACGTTGTGAAAACTCGTCTGCCAACCACAAGGCTATGTCTTCTGATGCCTCCTGGCTATTCGGATTTGGGTTGAAAAGCATTAGTAGCGTTTCCAGCACAACCTTTTCCGTGTCGACATCTTCGACATCCTTCTGCAGCTCGCTGATGAGGCCGCGCAGAGCTCCCGAGGCCACCGACGCTGGATAGTCTTTTGCGAAGCTACGTAGACCTTGTATAGCAGCCCGTCTGTCCTCGAGTAAGGTCGCACTGGCCAGTCGACCACTGAGCGTGCTAATGGTGTCTGAAGCATTTTGTTTGGGCGGTGCCTGAGCCTCGAGGACTCTAAGCATACTGAAATACTATTGGCACCGATTGCAGCTTGTTTCGACAATAATTCACGGGCTCGGCATCGCTGTCCCATGCACTTTTTGGTTCTTGGTGACGAACCTCCTGTACTGTAGACTGGAGCAGACGTGCGGATTTGGTACCGACCACCTCACACGTATCTTCCTCGAGTCGCCACTGTAGTTTCAGCAATCTCTACCAGCTAGATTCAATGTAGTGCGCGATAGTTGATTATATCGGATATCCTAATGTATAATTTGAGTCCATGTTGCGCCGAAACATACACGTCGCCTCAAGTACGGTACATCTATCGCTTTAGGACTAGCGCCTGGAGATAGAGTCGAAAAGTTGCCTCGTGAAGTACGCCGCTGTCCCTGTTCAAGCTACACCCCGACACTTTACAAGACTGCGCGCTGGACGTAGCAGATTCGGGGCTAGATATTCACAGCAAGGAGGAGTCGCGGAGCAGCCAATTGTACGACTGTACTGTAATCTCATATCACACGTAGATTCACTCTTCCGGCGCATCACAATCATCCATCTTTCAGACTACTCATCATGGGTGTCCCAGCCTTGTTTCGATGGCTATCTCAGAAGTACCCCAAGATCATTTCTCCAGTGATTGAGGAGAGGCCGCATATCATCGATGGCCAGGAGATCCCTGTTGATACTAGAGGGCCGAATCCCAATGGCGAAGAGGTGGACAATTTATATTTGGACATGAATGGTATTGTCCACCCATGCTCACATCCAGAGGACAGACCGGCACCATCGAACGAGGCCGAGATGATGATGGAGGTATTCAAGTACACAGACAGAGTACTCAAAATGGCACGACCGAGGAAGTTGTTGATGATCGCAGTCGATGGTGTCGCACCTCGAGCTAAGATGAACCAGCAACGTTCTAGACGATTCAGGTCTGCGCAGGAACAAAAGGAGAAAGATGACGACAAGGCAGAGCACATCAAATTGCTGAAACAGCAGAACGGCGGCGTGCTTCCGGAAGCCATGCTTGCAGAGCTGAATAAGAAGACCTGGGACAGCAACTCAATCACTCCGGGAACTCCTTTCATGGACATTCTGGCAACAAGTCTACGCTACTGGGTGGCTTACAAGCTCAATACGGACCCTGCCTGGGAGAAAGTCAAAGTCATCATCTCTGACGCAACAGTGCCAGGAGAGGGCGAGCATAAGATTATGAACTTCATCAGATCACAGAGGATATCACCTGGACACGACCCAAACACGAAGCATGTCATATATGGACTCGATGCCGACTTAATCATGTTAGGACTTGCCACACACGAGCCGCACTTCCGAGTCTTACGCGAAGACGTTTTCTTCGACCAGGGGAAGCCGAGAACTTGCAAGATCTGTGGTCAAGCAGGACACAAAGCAGAGGAGTGCAGAGGAGAGCCAAAACAGAAATCTGGTCGCTTTGATGAAAAGGGCACCACACCGGACCTGAAGCCGTTCATCTGGCTCCACGTTTCGGTGCTGCGCGAGTACTTGGCAGTGGAGATGGACGTGCCGGGTTTACCCTTCAAGTTCGACCTGGAGAGAGCACTTGACGACTGGGTATTTATGTGTTTCTTCGTGGGAAATGATTTCTTGCCACATTTGCCAAGTTTAGACATCCGAGAACAAGGTATCGACACATTGATAGCTATCTGGAGGGACAATCTGCCCCTGATGGGAGGTTATCTGACGAAAGACGGTCATGTAGATATGGAGCGAGCACAAATCATTCTTCAGGGCTTGTCTAAGCAGGAAGATGCCATCTTTAGACGCAGAAGGCAGAATGAGGAAAGAATGGCAGCTAACCAGCAGCGTCGAAAGGCTCAAGAGCAGAGCCGGGGAGGTGGTTCCGATCGTGGAGGCCGTGGTGGCGGCGGTGGTGGTAGAAGCAGAAACATGGAGCACGCTCCCCTCAATGCTGCAGAGCTCGGAGCAGTCAATCTTGACACCCTTCGCAACCAGACGAAAGCATATCAGAACAGAAATGGAAATCTTACTGGCTTAACGCACGAACAGGTCATGTCGGGTGGCACAGATGTGCAAGCTGCCAACACTGCCAACAAAAGTGCTGCTGCTGTGCTCAAAGAACGTCTCAAGAATCCGGGTGCTCAGCCGGCACCTGACGCATCCAGTACTGATGGTTCACAGCCTGTCACAGCTGACGCATCGACGACTACACCGACTGCGGCTGGCAAAAGAAAGCGCGATTTGATTGAGGACGAAGACGCCGGCACTCCAGGACGTGCATCGCCAGAACCAGTCACCGACACACCCAAGGCGGACCCGGACGAGCCACCACCAGATACTGTCCGACTGTGGGAAGACGGTTACCAGGATCGATACTATGAGCAGAAGTTCAGCGTCGACCCCAGTGACATTGCCTTTCGCCACAAAGTCGCTCGTGCCTATGCTGAAGGACTAGCTTGGGTTCTACTTTACTACTTCCAAGGTTGTCCATCTTGGGACTGGTACTACCCATATCACTACGCACCTTTCGCCGCAGACTTCGCCGACATCGCCACCATGGAGATTAAATTTCAGAAAGGCACAGTCTTCCATCCCTACGAGCAACTCATGGGCGTCCTGCCTGCTGCTTCCAACCATGCCATCCCGAAACCTTACCACAGTCTCATGACAGACGAAGACAGCGACATCGTCGACTTCTACCCCGAAGACTTCCACGTCGACCTCAACGGCAAGAAGTTCGCCTGGCAAGGCGTTGCCATTCTCCCCTTCATCGACGAGAAGCGCCTCCTCGCCGCCATGGCAACGCGTACCCACCTCCTCACAGACGACGAAAAACGCCGCAACGCTCGTGGCCGCGAAGCGCTATTCTTCAGCGATCGCCACCCTCTCTACGACAGCGTGGCTGGAAACTTCTACTCCAAGAAAAAGGGCGACGAGAGGTTTGCGCTTGTCGCAAAGACCACCGAAGGCCTCAGTGGAATCGTCGAGAAGAACCCGGAGTTTCTGCCGCAGAGCTCGTTTCCGTTCCCGCTGGATGAGGGCGGAATGCCGGATATCGACGAAGATCACACGATGAATGTGTTCTTCGATATGCCCGTGTCGAGCCATGTGCACAAGTCGATGATACTGCGTGGCGTCAAGTTTGCGACGCCGATGCTGGATAATCACGATATTCAGGAGACGAGGTCGCGAGCGAGCAGGACGGGCAGGTCGTTTGGCGGCGTGCAATTCGATGGTCAAGGCGGTGGAAGAGGCGGTCGTGGTGGCCGTGGCGGCGGTGGTAGAGGAGGAGGACGTGGCGGAGGTGGTTTCGACTACCGCGCCGATCAGGGCCTGCAGAGTCAGGCGAATCCGTTTGCTGCACATCTAAATCAGCCTATGTATGGCAATGCGATGCCGCCGCCGCCTGGGTTGCAGAGCTGGAGACCGCCGCCAGGCTTGCAGCAGCAGCAGCAGTATGGACAGGGTTATCCACCCGCACCTGCGTATGGCTATGGTGGTGGTGGTGGATATGGTCAGCAAGGCGGGTACGGTCAGCAGGGTGGATATGGGCAACAACAGGGTGGCTACGGACCGCAAGGAGGATATCCTGGCGGGCAAGCTGGTGGATACCCTGGCCAGAATAATGGATATCCTCCTGGGCAGCACAATGGATATAATGGACAAGGGTACGGTCACAATTATGGAAATGGGAACGGCAATGGCTACAACAGCCATCAGAGATTCTAATCACATCATGGCAAGTAGAAAGAATGTAAAAAGAAACAGCGCGCATATCTTGTGCTGTTATGATTGATTGTGAACCCAGATTATATCCATTTCCAAAATATTACACTTTCAATAACGCTAAACATGCTATGCATCCCATTTCCATTCCCATCTCCTGCCTCCCAAATTCAGAATTCCCATGCACGCGCTATTCCACCCGATATCTCGACCTGTAACAAGCATCAGTCTCCATCCTCGTCACCGACAAGCTCAACAACACTCACCACATCATTCATTTATCCCCTGCCAACTCAGCCAACTCAGCCAACTCAGCAACAAACAGCCTACGACGCGTATTCTGCCTAGCCACCTTCGGCACCCAGATCATAATGCCCGTCTTGCCCGTAGGTGTGTTTTGCGGGGCCGGGGGCGCCGCAGCTTTTTCCCACGCCCACATGGGAAGCCTGATCTTGAGGCCGGTCTTGGAGGAGGTGGTGCTGGCGACGGCGGAGGCGGTGGTGACGGCGGAGGAGGAGGAGCAGGAGGTGCTGGTAGTGGTGGCAGCGGCGGGAAGAGTGGTGGAGGGTGCCGTAGTGCTTTCCCATGACCACCTTGAAAGGAGAGTCTTCGGACCGGTCTTGGAGGAGGTGCTGATGCTGGCACTAGCAGAGGCGGTGATAGCGTAGGTGAAAGGGTCGACGTAAGTTGTGGCGGGGCCCGTGGCGACTTTGGGCCATGTCACGACGATGCTTTTGCGGCCGGAGATGGTGGAAGTGGAGATGGTGGCGGTGATAGTCCTGGCGGTGGTGGTGGTGGTGGTGATGGTGGTCGTCCTCGTGACGGCACCCGCCATATGCTTCTTAGTGGCGTTGGCCGTGGTGGAAGTCTTGGTGGTAGCAGCCATTTTGATGCGAGAACTGGAAAAAATCAATAAGAGTTAGGTGGCCTAGAAGCTGGAAGGAGGGTACCGTACAGGTTTTAGTTGTTGAGTTGCTTTTGTAAGAGACCTGTTTCCGGTGATGTTGTGGTGGCCGATTCCAGTATTGCAAGGTTGATGTGTGAGGCTAGGAAAGGATGGAGGGAGCACCGCCAATATATACACAAGATCTAGCCCATCTGAGCGTACCTCTCTGAGCGTCCACATCTGAGCGCCCTTATCCAATCCCAAGGTGTACGCTCAGTCCAGCTCCCTCCATATCTCGCGCCGTGCCACCCCTCGACCATGAACCACTACCTCCCTATCTCGCAGCGTACCACCCGTCAACCACCCCCTCCATTCCCTCCGGCTCCCACAGCATAATCGGCGTCCTCGTAGTCTCCCTCTTCCACCCCTCCTTCCACTCCTCAATCACCAACTCCTTGACCATTCTAAACCCTCTCCTCTCATAGAACAACCTCGCCCTATAACTGCTCTCCAGCCCCAAACACAGCCTTTCCCGCGTCGCTAGGTCCTGTCCCCATTCCAGTAACTTTCCTCCCGCACCTAAGCCCTCGTACTCAGGCCCAGTGATAAGGAATTGCAAATGCAGCAGTCCCTCGCCCGGCACGTCTGCGAAACTGGCGGCGAAGCGCGCGCGCAGGGCGGTGAAGGCGGAGTAATCTGCTACGTGGTTGAGGAAGTAGCGGACGTAGCTGCGTTGGAGGGGGAGGAGGAGGCGGTCGATGTAGGCGATGGTGGAGGGAAAGGAGGGGTCGGCGCGCCAGCGGGCGGAGAGGGGAATTGAGCCGAGGGCTTCGTAGCAGGCGAATGCGAGGGGCACCATTTCCTGTGCTGGAGGGTCTGCAGATGCCTGGCCTTGAGCTTGGCGGTCAGCGCCGTCGCGGCGTCGTGATGCAGTTGCACGTACGGCTTCCAGGTCGGACTGCGGCGGCCGGTTCTTGCCCGCACGCTTTGCAGCTCGCGCAGCAACGGCCCTCTCCACGTCCATCCGCGGCGCTTCTGCGATGAGGAACCTGACATGCGGTTCTGCGAAAAGCAATTTATCTCGCAGTAGTAGGTAGCGGTAGAACTCTTCGGGGTATAACTCCCGATCTGGCATGATCCAGCCATATATTTCGAAAGACATGAAGGCGGCAGCGTGGAGACGGGCGATGTCTGGTAGGTCGGAGCGCGTTGCGGGACGGACGGAGATGGTTAGGCGAGCCATCGTGCGGGATGATGGAGGGTGCTGTAGTGCGACGGGATCGAGGTGCGGGCTCTATGGGTGGGCTCGATGGGATGTGGTCGGAGTTCTACGTGGCAAGATGGGGAGTCGAGAGTGCAGCGGTTCTGTCAGCCTTCAGCTCGAAAATATATAGTATGGACTCCAGCGCAAGCACTCTTATTCAAGAGTATGCTAATCCTGCGCGATATCTGGCTATAGAACCGGGTCGTCATGTTTGCAATTGGTGAGTCAAAAATATGCATTGGAGGTTGATTTACACAAATGATTGTGAGACAAGAACTAGCATGAAACAGGCAAGTGCATTGCGTAACATTTTTGATACATCTATTCGATATAGAAGATCGCGGGAGAATATAGTCATCTATGGTATATGGTGGGATGAAATGAGCGCACTACAAGAGGAGGCTTTTACAACGCTCACCTACGAAGCGTTTCGCGGCGCTTGAGTTCATGAGTGGTAGCGTGCAGACGGCGAGTATATGGACGAGGTATCTGTATCCTGTGTCTGCGTCTCCTGGCTACTGCACGGCACACGCGAGCAATCGTGCTGCTTTCTGTCGTGGTCATCTTGGCTGCGAAGGTGTCAAAAACGCTTCTGGTCAGGCTCAATCGTGGAGCAGACAAAGCAATGGAGAGTACCGATGCAGCTGGTATAGTGGCAGACATGAGTGAATCGGATATTCCGAAAGAAAGAGCTCGGAAAGGATTTCGGTTCAGGGTTTGATGCCTGTTGTCGATGGACTGTTCAGAGATGCCTTATGACGTTCTTGTAGATCAACATGAGACTCGTAGCCCCAGCTAGTTATCCAGCGTAGCTACGATACACCTCACAAGTCAACAGCACAGCTGATCTCGACGAAGTCCTCCAGCTCCTCACTGACGGTCCTCAGCTTCTCCTTCACACTTGCAGTACCTTCCAAGCCAACAATGTGTCGGGCTGGTGGGTTCTCATGTCCACCAATGGCCAACACCGCATATACTGTTTCTTCCACCAGCTGTGTTCTGAAGCTCTTGGGCAGTGGTGGCCATATAACTTCAACCTTGTCCGTTGTGGCCAGGCGTTCTCCGATCATCTTGCCTTCACTCATATCGAATAGCTGGCCTTCCGCTATGCTGGCAAGTTCCAGCTTCTCCAGCAGACCTCTTGTGACTTTCCTAGCTATTGGTGCATCGTTCCCGCCATCGGGTGTGTATGCCTCAAGTGCAGGTGCTACGACAATTTTATGTGTCAGGACGGAGATCTCAATGTTGCTCTGCACAATGGACAGGCGGATATTGAAGGGCGCAATTTCGTATGCAAGGCTGTCGCAATAGCCCTCGATTGCCCATTGTGAGGCGCAGTGTATGCCGAGACCGGGTGTACCGAGGTGGCCGGCTACACAGAAGTAAGTGTCAGTCGGTGTCCCCACAAGCTGACTTCCATAACCTTACTAATGCCTGTGAGGAGAACAATGTGTCCACTACGTTGTGCTCGCAGAATTGGTAGGTGAGCTTTAATGATGTTGACAGGGCCGAAGAAGTTTGTAGCGAACTGATCTGTGACTAAACTTTGTGTCCGGGATGACTGTCCTAGCTCTTCAATGGTCCCAAAGAGTGCTTCGCTGTTGCAGAGTAACAACACATCGATACGTCCAAATGCTTCCTCGGCTTCTGCAGTTGCTGACTGACATTCGGCGACGGAGCTACGAAGAATTTTGTCAGAATTGAAGCGTTACGCCAACAGACGCAATGAACGTACTTGAAGTCGAAACGAATGACGCGCAACCTTGCTTTCCGTTCTTGATTGCTTGAAACGTCATTCAGAAGCTGTCCAAAATCCTCTTTGTGCGATCCTGTCGAGAAGCACTCGGAAGGATGAATCCCTGCCACTACAGAGTCTCCATGATCGAGTAGATGTCTTGCGATGCTTGCTGCTGTGGGATTGCAGCCAGCAGTCAGAAACCAGATACGAGGTTGATTGTTCGGAAAGGGTATGCGTGGTCCGGGCTGTTCTGGGGTATTGCTATCGCTCATCGATTCAACCAGGGTGACTGTGCAGAGCGTGGCACATAGCGCGTTGGACGTTGTTGACAAACGAACCTGTAACCTGAAGCTTGCGAGAAACAACAACCGCATGTATCGCGAGGTGATCCCCAACCCCACTTTCACGTGACCACTTCTCTTTCTCTAGCCAATGCTAATGGCACTTGTCGGCGAAGCTGGACTCCCTGGGCTCTTCGGTGCTTTGCTCTTTCTCCTCTTGGGCTTGCCTAGGCTCGGGTTCTTGTCGCTAGTTTTGGATCTTTTAGCTGATGTAGGCTGGTCAGGTTTCGCCTGTGCTGTTGGTGGCGATGACTTGACCTCTATCTGCAGCTTCGGTATAGCCTGTTGTGCTGCTTTCTTCGCGGCAAGATCTTGCTGTGCCTGGAGGTGCTGCTTGCTAGAAGTAAAGACGAAGGATCCAGGCTCGCCCACAAGAGGATTTTCGTCCATGTACTCTTTCCCATATCGCAGAAACTGGCCAAATGACTCGAACAGTGTCTGGGTGTCGGCGATGTTGACAGTAGAGCTCGTTTGAACTGTTGACGTAGTTGCGGTATCTGTAATACCTGCTTGGACTGCATCTGGCATAGGTGTGCTTTCTCGGCTTGGTTGCGCGGATTGTATTGATAGAGTTTCGCGGGTCTTCAGCGTCGGCTGGAAGTAACGATGACCAAGAGCTGGTTTGTAATATGGCAATGCAGTCGCTGTTTGCATGAGCTTGTTGAGGGCGAGCGTAGTAGAAATCTGGTATCGTGAGCAAGGCTTGACGTAGGAACCAAGCAGACACCTACCATCCTGTGCTGCAGTATGTTTCCGATTGACGGAGCCATGTAGATATGCTCTCCGACGACAAAGTACGTGCTCAATACCGTTATCTCGTCATTGAAACCTGCTCGTTTGCGTCTGTTCTGCTTCCTGATCACCCAGACTCCTTGTCCGATTTGTGCTTCGTTACCGGAATCCTTCGGACTCAAATGCACGAGATATTCTAGCCCTTGCAATGTGCGTAATTGTGCCTCAAATGTCTCGCGCGTTCCCAGAAAGTGCATCATATCGGGATTGTACATCGCTTGAGTCTCGAGACTGGCGTTGTTGGATGTTGGGTCGAAGAAGGGCGACTTCGAGAAGTAGAAGAGCACTGCAGCACTCTTAGCGCAGCGCAATTGCACCAGGAGTAGTCAGACTATACCCGTATTCTCATGAATACCTCCAAAATGCTGCACCCAATCTGGCGCATACCATTGGATCTCATCCAGCGCAGGCTCCGCTACCCCCGCCATCCTTCTCAAGCTCTTTCGCGTTCAGAAGCACAATTGCGTAAATGTATCTCAGATTGTTGTTGATCTGACGAGGCTGGCTCTTCTCTGGGAAAGTGAAGAATGCGGAGCAAGGTCCTATCAGCAGATATCGGCTGTTGTTGACCCGGGACGTGCTACCCAGACACGTCAACAGCGATTTGCAAGTAGATTGAGGGTTGACATTCAGTTTCTGATCACATTCGCTATGCGCTACCTTATCTAGATGCTTATTTGATGCTTCGAACCGCAGATATGCTTGCCACAGATGCCCGTGAGTTCCCCTTCAACACAGTAGGTTTCTGCTCAACTCTGCATATACCCGACCAATGCTGTCTGTAAATCTGGCGACAGTCTTGACTGCAGGAAGGCGCTGACTCTACCGTTCTGCACCTGATCAGCATGCCTGAGGTACTGGCTGATCCAACTCTTCAGATCTGTGACTTCAGGATTCGTGTCCACTTGTGTCTTCTTGCATGTGTTGAGCTGGGTGAAGCCTACACCGAAGGACAAGTCATCCACATCAGCATCTGGGATGACACTATCCGTGTGTCCAAGCACAGGTGGATTGACCATGATCTTCAGCAGAGCCTCGCATGTCCGTGCCCAGCCTTTTTCGAACTTCTCAGCGAACACGGCAGAGTCTGCGATTGTCTTCGTCAATGACAGAACAGCAAACTTGCGATCGATCGGCCGAGTGAGCTTCTGCGTATCTGGCAGGATGATAGATGGGTAGACTTGAGCGAAGATACCTGCCTGTACTTGGTCAAGCATGGCGATAACCACATCCGCGCCCAGTCCTTGCTCTGTCCGCGTTGACATGAAGTGGTATAGTCTTGTAAATCGGAGACTGAAGGTCTCGGTTTTTGAACGAGAAAGACGAGTGAAGAGTAGGCTGAAGATTTGTGTGAAATATGGCTGGAGAGTGGACATCGGAAACGCGAGAATTATAGCTTCGAGCAGATCGAAAGCGTATGTCTCGGATGACTTCTTCGCCACAAGGTTCTGGAATAAGCCTAGTATCGGCTCAAGTTGGTTTGCGGCAGCAATGTCTGGCGCACCACGAGCAATGAGCGACGATAGCAGCCGAACTAGTGCTGGTGTATTTCCTCTTGATTCCCACAAGTTAGGTAAGAGGATCGGCGGAATGAGGCTTTTGTAGTATTCCGAAAGTGTGCCGGAAGGGTTTGCCTCGAGCAACGCGGCAAAAAGCTGGAGCACATACGGCATGAACTCCTGAATCCCTTCTGACAATACGCCCGCGAAAGGTTGATACAGCGCCGTTTCCAACTTGTCCGGTTGAGAAGGAGCAGCAAAGTGTATTAAAGCGCCGAGAGATTCAAAGAGGTAGTAGTAGAAGTGGGGGTTGCTAGGATTATGGCGAATGACATTCATGATAGCCACGAGGCGCTGTAGGAGGAAATCCGTGTGAGGGACGAGATCGCCGCGCAACACGATCAAGACTCTCATGACACAGCGGATGAGGAATTCATTCTCTTGCACCTTCTCGGCCGCAGTTTCCATCGTGATGAGCTTGAACAACCTCTGCAAAAGGTCCTGCGATAACGACGAGACCGCAGATGCTGGTATGACCGGCTGGGAGTTACCATCCGTAAGGGCTAGTATGCGGTCGATAGCAATGGCGCAGTAAGTATGCACGACATAGTTGGTCGATTGGAGATGCTTGATAAGCATGGGAAAGGCATCTTGCCACTGTTGTGGAGACATTTGGCTGCGGAAGATGTACAAGTACCTAGGATACATGAGTAAAGCTGTCAGAGGGCAATTCGTTGCAACTCACTTGATGGCATCGACTTGTAATATGACGTGAGCCGAGTCAGAGACGAGGTCTTCCGCGATATTCTTCACGAAGAAATCAACTACGTCGACCTGTGGGTTCGTCGACTTGACACCCTGTGCGCTGGTGACCGCACCAACAGCCGCAATCGAGCAGAACAAATATATGGCAGTGTCCTTCTGCTTCCAGTTTTCTGATCGGTTTTGCGTGTACTGCTGTAGATAGTGGTTGATGTACTGGTTCGTCATGCTCGTCACCCTTTCCTGGAATTGCTGCACGAGTTGACGCAGGAAGTCTGTCGCTGCCCTTCGCCGTGTTTCGGTATCACTGCCTTCGAGATCCCTTCTTGTGAACTCGATGGGCTCATCCTCGAACAGCTCTACATCGGACTCTCTCAGCTCGATGTTCGGCAAAATAACTTTCTGAATGATCAAGCCTAGCGTGTCGTGGTTGTTGAAGTTCTCAGCATATTGCCGCAACGAGGTGATTGAGGTAAGAAAGTTTAGCGCACGGCTTGCAAGCAGGTCGTATTTCGTGTCAGTGGTCAAGGTTGTGAGTAGGTTCCATGAGCTTTCGATGAACTTGTTGACGTGTGGACCGAAGGCATCTTCGTACTTCTGGACATAGAGAGTCAGGACCTCGAAGACCTCGGCCTTGACGGTCTCCAGAGGTCCGACCTCTGCCTCATCGCTGGTGTGGAGAAGGGCGTTGTCGTAATTGATGTATTTGTTCAGCAGATCGCTAAGGCCCTGGAGGTTGTCTTCAAAATCAGGCGGCAGGTCCTGACACGATAGATCGTAAAACAGTCTAAAGCACAGGCTCAGAGTGGAGATGTGTTCTTGCAAGGCCTCTTTGTTCCCTTGATTGGCATCGATGGCGGCATCTGTGTTCTGGACGACTCTTAGCTCTTGCTACATCTGCGAAGGATACCACCTTACCTGAAGGAGCGTCAAGAAAGGTGTGCTGAACTTGGACAGGACGTGATTGATCTCGGTGAAAAGCTGATCTGATCGAAAAAGTGGCCGCCACCTCCTGAAGATGGAATGCGCGACCTGTAGCACGCCGTTGTTGACTGTTGCGTTGTTGGGTGTGAGTCTGGAGATCAAGTCCTGTGGTAGTCTTTGCATCAGTCCCACTACCGTCAGTGAGCTTTTTCCCCTTGCTACGCACATCTACAAGGGTAGCCCATCGCTCCCAAAAGTCACTGTCCGCAATGACACTAATGGCTTCTCCTAGTTGTGCTTGGATTGATGGAGGCACACTGATCATCAGACCAACCAGCTCATTCTTGATCGTCGCCACTTCAGCCTCCGGAAGCATATATCTGCCATCTTCGTCCTGTCTGCTGTCAGCTTAGGGTGAATCTTGTGGCCGAACATTGCAAAATACCACCCAGCTTCTCTTTATAAAGTTCTTGAAGAAGAGCGCACTGGCCAGGCGACTGTTGATCGGGTACGAATCGGAGGCGGTGATCTGTAGCAAAGCTATAGAGAAGCCTGGCTGTCGTTCTTGCTCCCGAAGTGATGTCTCGGCTGGTGCAGTAAAAATGTTAGGAGGTGTCACATATGCGGGGCTGGAAGTAAACAAAAAGGCACGATCTTACCTTGTTTGTGCTGTCGCGGGTCGATGCTGGCTTGAAGCAGTTGCGCAATGGAAGATAGATCTTGGGACATATCTTTGGCAAGCTCAGGATCACACGGCGGTGGAAACAAAGCTGCAAACAAACAAATGCATCAGACCAAGCACATGCCTTTTCGTCGCGATAGTATGTATCCCGCGTACTGCCTGTTAAAGTAACAAATGATCATTCAAATGCACGCAACGGGATTGACCCCGCCACGCCCACCAATGGCCCGAGTCAGAACTTTTTGATTTACTAAGAATTTACCTCATCGTCCACGGTACTCATCATGTTGCCATAGTTGAGCTCTCTTTTGCTTCTTTCCTCTTTCTATTGTCCACCGCTGCAATTGTTGCTTTGCTGAAGTTTTCACCATGCTGAGACCATTGCATTAACGATGAGCATCTTACTGATAGACCTGTCTCAGATTTAGTTTCACCTGGTTTCTTTGCTCAGAGCAAGCAGCTCACAATGCGTACTGAAGACAAATGGCGCAAGATTCAGATAGAACGCCTTTGGGCATGCCAACCAATGCGACGGCTCTGAGCTCCTTATCTCGAATATTTGCTGGCAGTCGCCAAAACCTCAATAGTACACCTCCCGCTACACCCTCGGTCTCTGGTAATACAAGACCGCGTCCTGGTCAGGCAGCTCCTCCGAGCCCAGAGCGAGTCCGCGCCGCGCTTGGTAGAGCCAATGCCGAGTCGTCCTTCCATGACGGTACTAAAGATTCAAGATCCGTGGGTGTACCACCAGAATTAGACCAGCTCGTGGAAGATCTAGGCAAGCAGAATAATGTCTCGGATCGTATGAGAACAGCGCGACAAATTACCACACTATTAGCCTCATATCCAATACAAAATGTGTCCGAGATATGGCAAAGGGGTCGGGATATCTCGCAGCTGGATGAGTCAAAGGCAATGGCTGTTGGCTTTCAGCTATTGGGTGCATGCGTGAGGCATAAGACTTTGGTTGCACGAGAGCGGTTGACCTTTATTGAGGCAATCATGAATGACCAGCGCGAGGCAGCCTTATCGTATCGCTTGGACATCTTGAAGGATCTTACTCGTGATGGTAGGTATCTGGATCACATCGAGATATTCATCGCTCCCTGTCTGGTCCAACTCCTCGAACAGACCTACCTCGACTTCAAAGGCCGAAATAAGCGCAAAGAGGATCCGCCAGACTACTGTGAAGAGACTCTTGACTTTGTCCTAAGTGTTATCAAGTTCAACGCCAAAGTGCTGGAGGAGAAACATCTGATAACACTGCTGGAAGAGGTGCTCGCAATCGCATCGCGGACGTCGATTTCTAGGCAATTACGAAAGTGTATGGATATTGTTGACGCTGTTATCACATACTCGGAGTTGCCACAGTCGATGGTACGCCTAACACTGGAGGTCATTTGCCCGCAATATGCTCAAGATGGTGAAATCCATGACCGGGCGGCAAAGACGCTCAATATCATCCTACGGAATCATTATGGCCGTCAGGCAACTGCAGACTTGCTTGACATTGCGCAGGACTCGGAGATGATTGTAAGCGCAGCGGCAGGATCAAAGTCGAAGTCGCAGAGGATCTTGGGTGCTGTGATTATCCTGCGTCACATTATGTGTGAAGAAGACGATAGCAACTTCAAGAAGCCAAGCTTGTCAGTCCTCTTGCAATCATTAGAGCGAAGTATGGAAGCAGGAAATCCTAAGATTTCGAATGAGACGATGCAATTGGTTCTCGATATAGTCAAGAGCAGCCATCTCTACGAAACACTATTCGACGAGGAGGAATGGCGACTCTTCAGAGAAATCATGTCGAAAGCTCTAGGAAGGGAAGGTGCGATGCATCGCATACCTGCCGGTCATACTACTATAGCAAACACGCAATTGGTAAAGCCGTACGGACCGAGCGTGGATATGCTATCCATGCTGCGGACTATATTCGATCACTTGGCTATGCTATGTGATGCCCACGACTTGAGACGCATGAGGCTGATCATGGAGGCGACGATGGAGTTTTTGCAAGACTTGGATGACAGCAGCTGCACTACTGTGATCCAGTATTATGTTGCGGAGCGACTTCTGTGGCCGTCTGGTGAACTAGACGAATCCGCAGCCGACGCATGGTATGATAGGTGTGACCAGCTGCGGCTTGCAGTCTTCGCAGAACCCACACGATCAACCGCAATCAGAATGAATGCCCTGAAAGTTCTCTACGATGCTGCGCGAGAGGCGGGTGTGTTCTCGTTTGAACGCCGAGCGGATGATTTTCTCAGGGTGCTTCTGGCATCTGCTGTGCAGGAGGAAGATATCGATGTGTTAGAAGAACTTTGCAATATTGCCACCGACCTAGGAACCTGGACGACCAATGAGATGCTCTTCACATCAGTCTACGACACTTTACGAGCTGCACTATTCACTACCCCCCCTGCGGTCGTAAGACCATCGTCGTCCGAACAGGTCCAGAACGATGAACGAGGCACATCTGGAAGTCGCCGCAATGTGGTTATTGCTAATTGCATGGTACGGCTCTTTTTGCGGAATCTGAATCGATCAGGAGATAGGACTCTTACAATGTTCTCAACGCTGGTGCACTTGGCCAACAGTCCAACCCAACCGCCTGATGCTAGAATTGTTGCCATGAAGCTGATTGCCAGAATCAGAAGTGATAGTAGCTGCGCAATCTTTATAGTACCAGAGACTGGGTGTGAAAGTATAGCTGCTGCGCTATGCCGCACTGCTGACTCAGTGTTGCACGCCATGCAGATCCCAGAAAGCCCGATAGTACGCCCGAGCCGCCCAAATCCTGAAGAGCCAAATGGGAAGCGTCCAACATCTGGCACTCCAAGCACACCTCATCCAGCTAGAGCAGGCTTAGTCACACGGTCTATCACTTCTGTGGGTGGCTTGACACGCTTGTCAAAGCCAAATCCACCGCTCTGGATGTACGGCTCTAGCAAGGGACTACCTGAAGATCCGCCTGCTAGGTCCAGTCATTTAGTGTTTTCTTACCTCGACCCAACTGATCAAACTGAATCTGATAAGCACAAGAAAGTCGTGCTACCAATAAGGATCTGGTTCGATCTCGTCGTCGCAATGCTTCAACGGAAAGACCTGGAATGGGAAACATACTCCTATATGTTGGTCCATCTCGGAGCTCAGCTGACGAACCATTCGGTCATGATTCAGTCGTTTCATCGTGTACAAGATGTGGCGAACCTCATTCTTCGCCAGCTTGGGCAGAAGATCAGTTATGATTCCAAAGGGAACAAGATCCTTCATGATTATCATACTCCACCAGCACATACGAATCTCAGGAAGTCTGATGTGGCTATCTGTTTATACCACATCCTGACCATGCTTATAAGCTACAAGGAACACATCGCGTATGATATCGAAGACAAGCCTTTACGTCTCCCACTACAGGATATAGTGGACAGGTTTATCGATGGTGTTGGATCAGGAGAACGGACCTCCGAAGTCTGTATCCACGCGCTCGCAGTATGCTGCCACGAGCTTCCTGTAAACGTCACGAAAAAGCTCGAAGCGCTTATGGCGAAGTTTGCCGCAATCATTACACAATCTCAACTGACTGTTCACATTCTGGAATTCCTAGCTGGTCTTGCTAGAGTGCCCGAGTTGTTCCAGAACTTTCGTGATTCAGATTACTCCAATGTCTTCTCCATTTGCATCCGATACTTGGAGTATGTTCGTGATCAGAAGACCAAACAGAACAGGTTCAGCACTCGTAGCGCTCGTGCCTCTATGACACCTATCAAGACAAATATTCGGGGAACACCACCACCGCCAACACCGGATCACTCGACAAGCAGATCACTAGCTGATGAATTACCACAATATGTATACGCATTGGCATACCATGTCATTGTGTTTTGGTTCATGTCTTTACGTCTTCGCGATAGACCGCATCATATGTTGTCCATACAGCACAAACTACTGATCAAGGATGGGACTGGTCGGCAGTCTATGGATGAGCAAGGACAAGTCACAATGGACTTCCTGCACCGAATCACATATTCAGACCGCGACGAGACCGCACCCAAGCCAGATTTCGCTAGGCCTGCTGACGGTGTGGTGAACAAGAAAAGCTGGATTGTGGGCAAGAGTATAGTGACTGTGGAGACCGCAAGTCGGACTGGAAAGGCTCAGATTACACGCCGTCGACCCTCCGGGACAAGATACTCGATCTTCACACCTAACCTGATACGACCTCCTCGACACCAGGCACCTATGGTACCTGGTGTAAGTGTCGACGAATTTTACTCTGGAGAATACGTCGGCATATTGCCAGACGACTTTCTTGCCGAGGTTTACAGTCCTGAACATATCACTTACGATACGCCCGTCGATATGCCTATCTCCCTACCTGATGACGAAAGCACACAGCGAACGATAAACACATTCGACCGCATATCTGCACTAGACGGCCATAAGGTCGGCATCATCTATGTAGGCGAGGGTCAACATGATGAAGTGACTATCCTCTCAAACGTCATGGGATCTGAGGACTACACCTCCTTCCTAAGCGGCATTGGCACTCTGATCCAGCTCAAAGGAGCCACCTTCAATACCCAAGGCCTCGACCGAGAGTTCGATACCGACGGCAAGTTCACCTTCTGCTGGCGTAATCGGGTCACAGAGCTCGTCTTCCACGTCACCACCATGATGCCCACGAACCTCGAGCACGACCCACGCTGTGCGCTGAAGAAACGACACACCGGCAACGATTTCGTCAACATCATCTGGAACAACTCCGGGGCGCCCTTTGACTTCAACACGTTCCCCTCGGACTTCAACTACGTCAACATCATCATCACCCCAGAAGCACGCACCTCCTTCGTCGAGACACGACTCTACGCTGCCGAACGCCTGCGTCGCATGGCCAGCCAGCTGGACCGCAACAAGCCTTCTGACGATGGCACCACGCCGACCGGCAGCGAAGACCACAGCGCCTTCGACTTCATCGACGCGCAAGCTCCGCTCCCATCCCTCTTCTACCGCGTCACCGTCGTCACCGCGCCAAACATCCCTGCCATCTCTTCCGCCGCAGAGACAAAGATCGTGTCTGGTGCTTCGCTGCCGGCGTTTGTCAGGCTTCTTGCCCTCAATGCCAGTGTCTTCTGTGGTGTGTGGAGTGGCCGAGAGATCGGTGGCGGGCTGGGCGAGCACGTAAGTAGCTGGCGGAGCAGGTTGCGCGAAATTAATAGGTTGAGAGAGAGGTTCGAAGGCACGCTGCCTGACAGGCCGAGTCGTATCAGTGCGGCGGCGAGTGTGGAGTTTGGGAATGAGGGAAGTTCGGGGGTTGAGGGGGATTGAACGATGTGAGGATGAAGAAAGGGCCCGTGTAAAGAGAACAGGGAAAAAAGGAAAAGGAAATGGAGAGGGAAAGAAAAAGGAAAAGGAAAAGTAAGAGGAGGGACTATGGAAATGAGATCTATGATATGATATTGGCGTTCATCGTGTCCGGGCTGCTCTACACCTCGTCCACACGAATATGGACTGACCTGGGGCTGGCAAGCCGGATCTGGGAGGCGAAAGGGCAAATACCCCTTCCATTGTGTTTGAAAACCAAAAGTTACTGCTTGATTGTATAGACCAGATAGCTGAATGAAAAGCTACATCACATCTGAAGTATCACTAGTAGTATCTGTTTGTGCACACGACTCAGAATTGACCTGCAGCTGGAAACAGCTCCTTGGAAAGGTGGACAGCTCACCCACCGCCGTCCCCATGCGCTTCACATGCGTGACTCTTTCAGCTCCAAGCTCCAAGCTCTTAGCTCCAAGCTCCCTCGAGCTTCCCCAAACTCCCAGCTCCGACTTCTAAGCTCCAGATCTCAAGCCCGCCGTCACCTTTCCCTCCCCTTCCCTCCCCTTCCCAATGATACTCCCACATCCATCCATCATA
>Ga0268246_10000390_pt1 | contig 19504 bp, 18 predicted proteins | sample AgamicOrSfe_FD_200242 | JGI IMG/M metagenome (GOLD analysis project Ga0268246, IMG submission 200242) | Agave microbial communities from Guanajuato, Mexico - Or.Sf.e (v2) (version 2) | ecosystem: Host-associated > Plants > Phyllosphere > Phylloplane/Leaf | place: Guanajuato, Mexico | collected...
TCCAAGCTCTTCTACCCCGACCCCAGCACCCCCTTCCTCTGGACCTCCGACGCCCTCTCCTCCTGGTCCTTCTCCCCCGACCACTACTCCTTCACCGCCACCAACGTCAGCCTCACCCTCTCCGCCGACGGGACCTCCTACCACGTGCGCTCTTCCGTCTCCAAAAAAGCCCTCATCGACCTCACCTTCACCCGCACCGCCCCCGGCGTCATGGCCGGCCGCAACGGCACAACCACCTACGGCACCGACCCGGCCAAACCCTGGGGCTCCATGCGCCACGCCTACTGGCCGCGCTGCTCCCTTAGTGGTAGCATCGTGACGCCCTCTGGCGGCGCGATAAGTATGACAGGCCGCGGCATGTTCGTCCACGCGCTGCAAGGTATGCGACCCAATCTCAGCGCGGCGACGCACAATTTCGCCAATTTCCAGAGTCCGACGTACAGCGCCGTGCTTTGGGAATTCACCACGCCGCCGTCGTACGGGTCCACCTCCGTCTCGGTTGGCTGCGTTGCTATCGATGGTCAGATCCTTATCGCCGGCACCGATTGCGCGCCCACGCACCTGTCGTCAACCCCCGACGCGGCGATCGGGTGGCCCGAGCCCACGGCGGCGAAATTCGAGTGGAGGGGTCAGGGGGGACAAAAGGGCAGTCAGGCGGTGGTGCAAGGGGAGCTGGGCGCAAGGGTGGATCGGGTGGATGTTTTGGCAGAAGTGCCGGGGTTTGTGAAGGCGATTATTGCGCAGGCTGGGGGGCTGAAGCCGTATATTTATCAGTTTCATAAGGAAATGCCGATACAGGTGAAGCTGGAGGGTGGGGAGGAGAAAGAGGAAGTTGGGACACTGTTGATGGAGAGTACGTTTATTAGTGGGGGGATGTGAGGGGTGAGGTTGGGAATGATGGTAGGACGACAGGTTCAGAAAAGGGATGAGCCGGAATCAGAGGGAGAGGTGATGAGACGGTATGAATTGGCATTGAAGTGTGATGAAGAGACGTGTCATGATGCATTGGGCGGTCGTTGTAATTCAGTGGTGTTGGGTATTGTATACATGAAAGCCGTTCAGCAACGTAGCTAGGTAGGTAGCACTAGGTAGGTAGGTAGGTCTAATCTTAATGCCAGTATTGTATCCATAATATATCCACAGCTACTTCACATTCACGCACTGGGCCGAAGATCATGTTCACTGTGTTACACTCCCCAGGAATCCAGATACACCAAGAGCAAGGATCAAGAGGATTGAGGACGGACTAGGGGACATAAGTCATGGACGGAGGAGCTCTGCCTCTATCAGGAACTACCATATTTGCAGGCTCATGGACAAAGGCCTCAGCAGTGCCTCGACTGACTTATGATAGCTGTAGAGGAAATCGAAATCAAGCAGTATGGTGCTAAGAGCGTGATGGATAGACAGCAAACGAAATAGTATTCAAGCTTGTGTCGAATCCCCATCCGATGCCACGAATGCCCGTATCCATGCAGGCGATGTTCTTCAAGCATGATCTCGCACAGTCATCTCATCAAACTCATCAATCAGCTGATCCAGCGGAACCTCCAATCCATCGTCGCCATCACTATCTTCCTCTTCATTCTCATCCTCCACATCCGCGTCCATCTCTACGCCGTCCATGCCCTCGACGCCTTCCATCGCCTCAGTCTTCTTCTTCTGTTGTGCCTGCTGTTGTTGCTGCTTGTAAAGGTTGACCGTCTGCCTCAACTCGGGGTCCTCCTCGACGTCCCGCAAGAACTGCTCATAGTCAAGCTCCTCCTTTGCCTGATCCTGCTTTCGAGGCAGCATCTCGCCTTCTTCACGAGCCATGCGGCGAAGACGCCAGTTTCTTGTCTTGTTCTTCTTGCGACGAGGGTATACCTTGCGGACTAGGAGGACATCTGGGATCTGCCCGGCATATGTCTTGCTCTGCTCGATAGCCTCGAACTCGGGATTGTTAAAATTCGTTCCTGTCAAGTGATATCCCATGACACTGTCACCTGCGTGCAGAATAGCGCCGAGATGTGTGCGTACAGTGTATTCAGTATCATTTGAGCCGAGGTCTGACACACGACGTATAGTAGCTTCAGCAAGCACGAATCGACCGCGGTTGACGCCTACTGGCTCAATATCCATGACGATGAATTCAGTCAATTCGCGGACATCAGCGAGGGAAGTGAACGGCGCGCGCCAATATATCGGTGTGCTGATGTCGGCAGTCTGGAGAGTGTTCGGGTCCAGTACATTGACGGAGGTGCCAACGCGATAGCAGAGACAAAGAGGAGGCATGTTGCCAATCGCTTTGGCCAGCTTTAGAGGTAGTGCAACAAGATCGTCCTTGCATATCGGGACGAGTTCGATGGAGTATGTGAACTTGTAGGATTTGACGGAGGTGTGTGTGTCCATGGAAATGAGTTCTTGTGATTTCCGCTTCTGCACAGGCGCTACTGATGCAAGAAAGTCGACAAACTTCTCAGCATGATTGCGTTGTCCGAAGAAGAAGTCGATACCGTTGGTGACCTCTTTGATGTTGATTGTGTCCTTGTGTGCGCCGTGCTTGAGAATGAGCTGTTCAAGGTAGAGGAACGTCCGTTTGTGAGGCACCTTTTGCCGCACTTGCACATTTGCACGCCATGTGTTGTGCGTGAAGGATTTCTGGCAGTCCGGACATTGGTGATTCGCGACGACATACTCGACTTCGAACATCTGCTGTAGGATCGTGCCCGGATTGACCTCTTGCTGGATCGTAATCTTGACCTTGACACGTCTTGAGTGTGGCTCCGTCCAGATGAAGCTCGCATCGATAATCCTCGCCTTATTCAGGCCACGTAGTTTCCGTAGACATAGTGCTAGTAGTTCTCTGGATTCTGGCGCCGCTGATACCCACGAATTGGGTGGCGCAAGCCATCTGTCGCAGTCTCTACATGTGTGTATCGTTGCTTCTCTCTGTATGCCTTCGGATATGTCCATATTCGTCTTCACGCAGTCGTAGCATAGTGCTCCTACTGCTGTGGTCCCGTCGATTGGCGAGCCACAGTTACAGCAGAGGATCGTTGCTTGCGTCGGCACTTGCACCGAAGCAAAGGGGATGTGGTCGATTTCCATCGACATAGTGGGCGGCAAAGAGAGGGTGTGTACGATGATAGAGATCAGAGCTGCTTGTGAATGCCACTGCGGTGGGAAGGAATGGCGAGTGATGCGATGCCCGTGGATGAGAAGAAGCTGTACCTAATTTGTATGGTATTTGCAAATCAGAGTAGAAGAGTCATCAATATCTAGCTACTGGAAATTTCGGCGGAGCATCATTTACCCCAGATTTTTGTCAATCGATAGATAAGCATGATTTGCCACTCACGTGCCATTCGTCTGATCCCGTCGTGCCTGTCGTTGTCGCTACATAGGGGCGACATACAGCAGCCGACTTCCTATGATATCTGCTGTTTTATCCCAAGCACCTCCACTGACCTGGTTTCGAAACTCATAGCGTCCTATTGGTGCCTCGTGCGCACCACCTGAATTCAGACGTCCATTTCCTCCTTAACATTCGCGAGATCTCTCTTTAGTGACTCGAGCACTTTCGAGTCTTCCAGATCACCCTCATCCTTCAGTCGTGCAGACAGCTGTTGCGCTCTCGCTATCTCTGGCGCCATGTCCTTCTCGTCCTCGTCCAATTCCTCGATCATCTTCTTCTCCTGCTTCCTGTAATCATACTCCAGCAGGAAACCTTCCGGTAGTGCAGTGGAAGGCTGATTCAGCACGAAGATTGTGGGATACTCTAGTATAGATTGACCCTTGAGGCATGTGGATAGCATAGAAGAAGGCTCAAGTGGAATGAGGATACGGGACGTCGATGTGGTGTGCGGTTTGTGGAGGTAGAAATGGTAGTCGGGCGGACTGGGACGGGAAGGTTCTGCTTTTATGGCTGGATCCGGACCTGCTTCATTGTTTTCACCACTGTTGCGCTCTGCTTGATGGCTAGGCTCATGTGGTACCAGCTCAGCAGGTCCAGGGACTTCCAGCGCTCCTCCCGTCGTTGCTGTGGCCTGTAAAAGCGTGTAAGCCGCGTCGGTTGGCTCTGTTGAAGCGTCCTTATTTCGTTTGTGCACTTGATTCTGGCCAGTCGTGTTTGGCTCACTCGGCCCCGCCGTAGCTTTACGCTTGTTCGATGGGTTCAGCTCGTTGAGTATATGTCGATAGACTTCGCTAAGAGGGAGGTTTTCGCGACATTGTCCATTAGTCTTCGCGCCATCTGGATGAATCCATTCTACTGTCCAAGCTATACACTTGTGTCTGCCACATGATTAGCGAGAGCTCTTGCTTTACTATCGTAGGAGCGACTAGGTGCGCATTGAACAATATAGTGGCCAATGCGTTGCACCATAACCAACGCGTGGTCATCGCAGTTCAGCAAGAATGGAAAAATATCGAAGGATGCCATGCAGTCTTCTTGTATTGACATTGCTTGACCTTGCTCACTCGATAACTCTGCACTGACCTTGGGTGCCATTGTGTACGGTTGGTCTTCTGTCTACTCATGCCAACAGGAGCTTTGCGTATGATTGCGCCAGAAACATCGAGCCTCTGCTGTAGATGGCTGCCCGGCTTGGGGACCCCTTCATGTCTGCCTTTCCCAGACGAGATGATACCGCGACTTTCCGACTCTCGATCAGCGGCATCAAAGGCACGCTCAATGCCAGTCAGAAAGTTGTAGTCACGGTCGATACCAGCTGCTGTAGCAAGTTGACTTCTTTTGACGTATGCGCCAGGATCACGTTTGCCCGAGCATTGAGACCATAGTTGATGGCGTTTGTAACACTGAAGCGAGCAGGTGCGTGTGCTGCAACGCGGACAGCAGTATTTGGGAGTGGCGTCAGTGCTGGAGTTTGTGTTAGTTGCGTGCACTGGTCTTGGTCATCGTAGTGGGGAAAAGAAGGAATAAGATCGCACCACGATATAACGAGGGTATTGTAATTCGCCACCAGGTCACTGCATATATCACAATAGTATCATAGGTTGGTAACTTTTTGCTGTACAAGACGGAGAGGAGCATCTAAAGGTCACAGGCAGGTCAGAGTGCTCTATTTTGACTCACCAAATCCTACACAAATCACTGAGCAGGGCTTGATCACCCATGGGTCGAATATGTTGTAATGGCTATAATAATGAAAGTGATAACCGTGAAGCTGTTTGTGAGGTTGTGGCAATGATATTGGCGTTGATGATGTCTGAATGAGGCAGCATAAAAAACTGCAACCAATCCAATCAAATTGCGGGGAAGATCAACGAATACCAGCACACAGCATGAACCTCTTCATGCTCGCTCGATTCTTCATTCTGAACACACGGCTCGCTCAGACTAAGGTAAAGACCATAGAGGATCAAGGCGACCAGGTCAGCGAGGAGTCCCAGGAGAAAGATAGAGCGACCAGCATACACTAACAGCACAGCTGCTACAGTCCCGAAGCACACCGAGCGTCTAACTCTAGTGCTTATCAGCCCTACTGCTATTAGACTTGATCACCTTTCCCATCATACTGGTATTCATTCATGTTGATCGCCAATTGCCCATCCACTTTACGTATGTGACACGAAAGAAACAACGGGGAGCAGCGGTCTGTGAGTTTGAGCCAAGCAAGCACTAAGCACAGGCCAGCTGGAACAGCAACAGCAACAGCAACAGCAGTGCGGATGGTTATACTTTATTGATTCGATGCATGTCGGCAAAAGAGTTCAAGTCTTGCAATTTGGTGACGATAGTCACACAGTAAGCATACCTATCGCCTGTTCTGTTCGCTCGTTGTTTGTCGCTCATTAAGCCACAGTATTGGAGATCCCAGAGGTGCGGTTCGCCTTCGTCATTTAGGCAGATGAACAGAAGCCCAGAACCGAAGGCCTGCCGATCAATACTTCTCATGTATGCATGCGCTTCGTAAATCGATGTGTGCTGACTACGGAGCTTTTACGCGCGCGCGGAGTGAGGCTTCTATGTACAACTAACCTTAGTGACGTCTCCTGGTGATGAGGCCAACTTAACCTTAAAAACAAAGGCTTGTTAGCCTGTGGTAGGAGAAACGCCACCCGGCACGCTGAGAGTAGCCGTAATCCCAATAGAGCGCCACAAGCGGTATACCCGAAAGAGATCATTTCAGAGGTATACATGGGTCGATTGGGTATCCAGCCGAAGACAAGCCATGTACGTGTGGCATCGAGGACGAAGAACGCAATACAGTACTGGAGGACGTGAGCATACTCATGTATACTGGAGACTCGATAGACTCGATACTCGATACTCGCCAAGTTCATCAGACCATGGACTCGGTGTTGGCTGACGGCGACTTTTCGCAGGAACAGATATTGAAAAGTATATTATCGATTTAGACAATAAGGCTCTATCTACCGACATATGAGTGGACTTCACAGCGACAACAACCACTACGAATCGTCAGCAGAAAGCGTGTGAGCTGGTGTAATGAACCGTTTGCCTATTCCGTCACTGCTAGTATATGCTCGAGGCTTTTCTTCGCGGAGTATTACTGTGACGATATACAACTACTGGTTAACGGTTCATCAGTCTGACAGTATCGAAACTCGAAAGGGCCTGCAGGGATGAACATGACGGTGATCGGTACTAATGTGTGCCTGTTTATCACGAAGCACATTACGCGAGGTTCCTGCAGGTAGACAAGCAGGCAAGCAGAGCCTGTGATCGCCGGACAATCCGCGCTCTTTCTGTGCTCGCACGTCCTGGATACGACCCAGCATGCATGACAAGACTGAGTTGTTTACGTTCACAAGGAAAACATGGCCGACCAGACAAGAGACCAAACAGAGGGCAGAAAAGCATGTTGCAGCCGAAGGGAAAAGCTAGGAAAGCCAGGCTTGCACCGACCGAAATGGTATGGAGACTAGCTCGATCTTCGTGTGGGCCGCAACAAGATTCAAAGATCCAGGATGACCAGGATGGCAGCGAATCGGAACGGGCAAAGGCACAATAATCATGGGGAGGGACTGGGCTCGTGCGCCGGAGAAGCACACACTAGAGCCAAGCTTCGCCCTCGATCTATGCCTGGCCTCCTTGCACACAACACATCGGCTTCCAGCTGTAGTTGCTTACAAGAAAGGAGAGGGACGACGACGACTGTGAAGCTAACAGGACGCGGCCGAATGCAGCTTGGGGGCATTGATGGGCATATACAACTCAGCTGAACTTGCGCGACGATTTTTATCGATTGGCCGTCCTCAGCCGCGGGAACGTATTACAAATACATGGGACCGCGCTATAGCGTTTGAAGCGATCCATGTTTTGCGTGCCAGTACTTTCACAGACCGTAGTGCGCCCCTGCTGTAGTCTGGCTTGGCCAAGGACCGCTGCACCTTATGCTCCATAGGAAGTGACCGGTAGACGCAGGCGTGACTAGTTGGTCGATGCGTGTGCGGGTGGTACATTAGCCCAGTATACCCAGATTTGTCTTGTTGCTCTCCCGCTCCTTTTCAGAGATCGTCCGTCTGTCCTTGCCTTCACCTTAAGGTTTCGGCTCCGTCTCATCAAACCTTCATCTCATCTCGTCTTTCTCCCTCTTTGTATACGCGCATATACCCGCCGCTCTCATCACAACACCTTGTCTTACTTTCAGTCGAGTCAAAGCCCGAGACATCTGACAGCAGTTCAAGCTCGAGATCCTCGCACGAGCTTGTAGAACTCGAAATCAAGATTTAGTCCATTGCACTTCCCCACTCCAAACTTGGCCGCCTACTCTATTACTCGAGAGTAAGAGCTCAGCAGTAGCTTCATAAGTGCAGCCTCTCATTATCGCACAACACAATGTCGTCTCTTCGAGGAGCGCATCCTATGTCGCCAGATCGGCCATCAACGCGCCAGGATGACGGCCTCATCATCCCCAGCAGAACATCGTCTCTTCACTCTCGCATCGCACAACCTCTGCCATCAGCCTTGTCAATGAAGACAGGTCTGCGTGCGCCAAAAACTCTTACTCATGCTTATATGGTCTGTGGTGTTGGCCGCGAGCCGTCACAATGGGTCAAGGCACCGCAGCCTGTACAAGGCAAAATACAACACATGAAGGGTGCCGTTGGCCAATTCTGGCTCCCGGAAATCCTCGGTAGCAGTCCTCGACTCGAGCAGGACAATGAGATTGCAAGATCGCTCCACGCCGCTGTCAGAGTGAGTTCCCCATGCTCGTGTGCAGGGCTGCGTCGCGAACCAGTCCTTCAACTTCAGACAGTAGCTGACTCGCTCGATAGGCATGCTTCCCACATGATGTCGAAATATGTACTGGTAAAAGCCAGCCACATTGCGTTCACCACTCTTTCGTATTACAGCAGGACTCTTCACACACACTTTACGGTATCGCACTACGGGTATGGTCGCGCGCCGACGACAAGCGGGCGGAGACGATACGCGAAATGCGGAAAAAGACAGAAGGTGATTACATCGACATCCCGGACGAGACATACTGGATTCCATACTGCCTGAGCTTTCTGTCAAGATATCCTCTATACAACCTGCTGGGTGACTACCTCCGTGGTATGTGGATTCACTGGAACAAGGCCACAAATCTCTTCCACGCCGAGGAGGTCTCGCGCATACTCAGCTTCCCCGCGCCGCGACTGAACGATCTCGTTCGCATTGACATGAAGGATTACGCGCTTTGCTACCAATTCCCATCATCACCAACTGGATTCCAGAACTTCTCTTTGTGGCCACTGTTCACTTGCTTGAGTGTACAGAACATTGTTGGTGTCATTGAGGCTGCGGTCTCTCCGACGAGACGCATCATCTTCATCAGTCACTACCCAGCAATGCTCACTGTCGCTGCCGAGACAGTCCGATTTTGTGTTCGCGTTTACGAGTGGAGTGGGCTTTACGTTCCAGTCGTCCACGCCCGACATGCTCGCGACCTGGTCAACGAGCCTGGCCCATACATCCTCGGTGTTACAGCCGAATGCCGCTCACTATTTACCGCACCTCCTGACGCATTGGTCGTCGACCTTGACCGCAACTTTGTCCTTACCTCAAGCCCGCCTACAGCTCTATCAGCTGGTCAACGCCAGAAGATGATCACTCGCCTCAAGCAATCCACAGGAGGCGAGATCGAGTCTACTGGTGTCCCGCAGCACTTGCGCTCCGCTTATGGCGGTGGCAAGCTCATTCCTGCTGGACAGATCATCGTTATGAAGGGTGAAGTCGAGAGCATCATTGATCCAGAATGGTGGAACCAGGATGCCGTGATGAGTGTCATGGACCACGTCTGTGGAAAGATCGTAAGTCTTGTGTAATGCGCACGACGACTGGACCCATACTAACAGCTAATCCAGGGACGCAACACTGGTGTCAAGAAGATCTTCGGTGGTGCTATGAAGAAGCCGCTGATGCAAAAGGTGTCGACTCGTCACTTGAACGAGATCGTCAGGGAGCGCAACCAATACTCTCGTGATGCTTCGGAGGCATGGCAAGACTTCATCAACCTCAAGGGCCGACAAGATACCGAGATTGCAAAGGTCTCGAAGCGCAACGCATACCTGGTCGAAGAGATCGAAAGCTGGAAGGCTCAATTCCTCAAGATTCAGACCTGGGCTGAGACCATCAACAAGGAGACTCAAGATCTCAAGGTCAAGATTGAGAACCACAAGCGCGAGAACCGACGCCTTGCCAGTCTTGCCGACCAGAACCAAGAAGACATGCAACGCATTGCTACCAGACTCACCGGTACCGAGAAGCAGCGTGACGATGCTCTCGAGGCGCTCGTACTGCAACAAGAGATCGCCGAGGAGCTGGAACGTGAGAGGAAGCGCAACAAGAAGGAGCTTGCAAGCCTGCAAGCTGCCAACAACAACCTCCTCCGACAACGCGACGACGCCACGCGCGCAGCATTCCAAATGCGTGCCACTCTCGATGGCCAAGCACATCACATTGAGCACGTTGTCAAGTCATTGCACAACGCTCCTGAGATGCAGAACATGTTCGAGGAACAAAGCGGTGAGGGTGCTTCTGAGGGTGCCGAGGCCAGCTCTTCTAGACTACCAGCTTCGCGACTCAGCATGAGCAACGTGGCAGATCGCTACCTCCGAGAGAAGACAGATTCCATCACCTACATCATCCGCAACATCTCCGAGCAATGTGCCGCCGCTGTCGAAGGTCTCCAAGTCGCCCAGCGCGCCGAGAACCACGGCGATGCTGACAAGCACAAGTACCTGTCACCCGACGACAGCAGCGTACTGAGCGACATGGCCGACGACGAGACAAATCGCACGGATCGCAACTCTATGCAGACGACGCCAGATCTCATCTCGCACAACCGCGCCAGCACGGCAATGTCATACACCACCGAGGCCACGACCGTACGGGATAGCGAGTCTGTGCCCGACCTTCCTCACGCTGCTCGCTTCGAGCCAAAGGTCGTTGGTATGTCCGACGAGCACGACCTTCCCGCTGAGGACCTGCCAATGAGCAAGGGCTTCCCGGCTGTGAGGACGCTCGAGGGTGACAGGCTGAGGGGATTGGCTTGAGCGAGAGAGGTAGAAGAGAACAGATACCCTGACAGGAGTTTGACGGCAGGACAGCATAACAATCGACGACGATCACGACCACGGTGCAAGGGAAAGACAGGGATGGGAGGGTCAGAACAAAACGAGGGAAAGCGAATGGTGTTGGTGTACATGGGACGTGGATGGGAGTGTGTTTATTTCCTGATTTGCAACCTTTGGATCTGGACAGCTTTGGAGTTCCAATGGAGTATATAGCGAGGCTTTTCTTTAGTTGTAGCATATATTCAGTATACAGCAATTGTACATCCTCCTCCTTCCATCACCAGTTTACCACCTCTCCAATACGCACACTTCCCTCAGAGCATGCACTCGATGGGAGAAGTTCGGAAGTTCTAGCTTGGATGGTGTCACTGTCAACACGCCCCCGTTACGACCTGCCCGATCATCTACGGTTCGAGCTTGGGAAGCTTTTCACTTTTCCACCCTCTCGAAGGAGTGAATGGCCGGATCAACAACCGGATCACCGAGGGGGCGTGCTCAAGTACCGTACCACTGTAGCTTTTTGCCTGGTTTGCTTGACTTGCTCGGTGGGGTCTCTGTGGCTTTGTGGTGGGAAAGTTTGTTTCTTGAGTCGTTTTCTTCTCGGAACAGCGCCCACTCCAACTCGGTTTGTTTTGCTATGACCTGGATGGCTGGGGGGCTGGATCAGGACGAGGTTTACACTTTTTCGAAGTCGCTCGGAGGGGCAAGACTGCGAGGACTGGAAAGACTAAGGTAGGGACGGGCTGGGTAGTGCTGAACTCTGTTTGTGCGCGTGCGAAAGTGCGACAGAGTGCGCGTGCTGCGGACTGTCTGCCCGAGATTACGTGCATGCAGGTGTGCCTCGTCCGGGTGACTCGAGACTCGAGAATGCCGTCGAGGGGGCAGATACTCAGGTACGTGCTGCAATGCAGTCGCTCGTCTGTCGTTTGTCGCTTGTGAGCTGTGGCCTTGTAGGCAGACCCCCTGCATTGTGCTACAGTATCAGCCCAAGGATGATGCTCAAGGATGTCACGATCGAGATGCATTTCGACGAGAGTCACGCTAGTGCCCAAAAGAGCGAAGGATCCAGATGTTTCATCTCTTCTTTGAAAAACGAAAGACCGTGCGCAAAACTACCGGTACGGCACACTCCAGCTCCCAGGCTGTTTCCGAGGCTTGCCTCCACTTTCGGCATGGAACGAGCCAAAGTTTAATATGAGCCAAAACGAAGTTGGGATGAGTGATGAGATGATGCGGTCTTGAGGGCTTCGTTTGTGACTAGGTGCGGTACTGGTACGACATGGATCAGTATAATCGTATGGGGGAGGTGGACGGCGGTGTGTAGTACAGTATCCTAGTCTAGTGTGTGCAACAGAGAGAAGCTTCCCGATCGTGCGTGCTCGATGCTTTGCCCCATGAGTGCCAGGGCTTCGTGCAAAACCAGCCGAAAGAACTAAGGACAGATCCGTGCTAAGTTCAGAAGAAAACGAGGCAGGAACTTCAACGCTGAACCAATCGCTGCTAGCTAGTTAGACCCTTTGTCCAGACCCCTTCTGTCGCACTACTCCATACTCCATCTGCCCTTACTGTGCCTTCACATCACAGATACGAGAAGATCGTGCTCTGCCCACACCCACCTTCACATCTGCGTATGTCATGCGCCCTGATTGTCGCCCTCACATACTTTCGCGATCTCAATCGAACTGTCCTCACATTTGAGAGCCTGCATGCAACAACAACGGCACTGGCTCAATCATTAATTCACAGATCGGCAGCTAGCCCGCTAGCCAGCTACAACCTCCAAATATGAGCGCACCGCAGTCAATGCCAAATTCGCCAGCCATGGGCATGGCTCGCGGCGCCCGCCAGACACCAGTGAACAGCAAACGAAGCGCGAGTCGTCTGAGCTTTGCAAGTCGTCCGAGCAAATCGTCTGATGAAGATAGCAAGACTGCAGTAAAAGTTGGTAAGTAGTAGCGGTCAGGCTTGTGTGCGCGAAGTGGTGCAGGAAGTGTTCTTAAGGCAAGCGCTACTCTTGACTGACACGCGCCTTCCTCATTCTAGCTGTACGGATACGTCCTCCTCTGCCACCGAACGATCCCGCCCTCGATTCCATACCTCCACGCTTTCGCAACAATATCTGCTCGGTCGTCTCGCCCTCCACACTCGCTGTAGATGCCAAAGACGGGCGCAGGACATTCACATTTGACCGCGTCTTCTCGGACAACGAACGGCAGGAGGCCATCTGGGAATATGTTAGCGAGGGAGTGAGCGCATTCACACACGGTTACAATGTCTCGGTCTTGGCGTACGGTCAGTCTGGCGCGGGAAAATCGTACACGATGGGAACGACGAATCCGGGCGAGCAGAGTAGTATCGCAGATATGGGTATCATACCGCGAGCAGCTGCTGCGCTGTTCGAAGAGCTTTCTGGAACGAACACGCCGCGACCGTCGAGGTCTCAGAGTCAGCTACAGTCTGCGAGTGCGGCGGCAGTGGCCTCGGGAGAGCCAGAGTGGCAGCTCAAGGCTACATATGTCGAGATCCACAACGAGGAGTTGCGCGATCTGCTGGTTCCGTCGTCTACGGCAGCATCGAGTGAAAGCGTGCCAGTACAGATCAGGGAGGACAAAGGAAGGATCATGCTCACGGGCGCCAAACAGGTCGAGGTCAAGTCTGTCAATGACTTGATGAATGCGCTACACTACGGCTCTGCAATACGGCAAACGGACGCCACTGCGATCAACTCACAATCTTCCAGGTCGCATGCTATCTTCAGCTTGAACTTGGTGCAGAAGAAGCGGAAGGCCTCTATCAGCACAATCTCATCTCTGGACAGCAGCACGGAGAGCGCGAATGGCATGATTACTCTGGATAGCAAGCTACACTTTGTCGACTTGGCTGGGAGTGAGCGGCTGAAGAACTCTGGATTGACTGGCGAGAGAGCAAAGGAGGGTATCTCAATCAATGGTGGTCTTGCTGCGCTTGGAAAGGTCATCTCGCAGCTTTCTTCACGCTCGGCAGGCTCGCATGTGTCGTATCGCGATTCTAGACTCACCAGGCTCCTGCAAGACTCTATGGGTGGTAATGCGATCACGTATATGGTGGCTTGTGTCAATCCTGTCGAATTCCATCTCAGCGAGACTCTCAACACGGTCCAATATGCACAGCGCGCTCGCGCTATACAAAGTCGACCCCAACTCCAGCAACGATCAGAGGATAACGACAAGCAGCATGTCATCGACAGGTTACGCTCCGAAGTTGCGCTCCTCCGTGATCAGCTGAGGCTGTCGGAACACACTGAAAGACGGTCCACCTCACAGACAGACCTCAGTGGAAGGAAGCAGGCGCGGGAACTGGAACTACAGAATCAGCTGCTGGACATTCAGGAGAATTACAGTACCCTTAGTCAGCGACATGCGAAGCTGCTTGCTGATCTGGCAAAGCAGAGTGAGGGTGACCCCAGTGTGTCATCCGCGCTGCGAAATACCTCGCTCGAAAGGCTCAACCGATCCAGCACGTTTGCAGAGGCCGTGGAGCAGGTTGTCTTGGAGTATGAGAAGACGATACAGAGCCTAGAAGCGTCGTTGTCGAAATCACGTTCAGCTCTATCTACCAGCGAGAGCGACTTGCTGGAACGCGAAGCCAAGATAGTGTATCTCGAAGCCGTTCAAAGTCAGTTGCAAACACGCATGCAGAAAGTCAATGACCGAGAGCAGAGCGGTGAAAGCTATCTGCGGGAACTGGAGGCCAAGATCGACGGCATGGCGAATGGTGAGGACAAGAACACTCTGCTCGTTCAGGAATTGCGTGACGAGCTGGCCCGAGTCCGTGAGAGCGAGTCAAGCGCGGAAGAGTACATCTCGACTCTGGAGGAGCGTCTGGCTGAAGCAGAGCAAGACACAGAAGTCATGCAGCGAGAGATCAATCGCCTGGAACATGTTGTCCAGCGACAACGAAGCATTGGCAAACTCGACAACATGTTAACAGAACTCGACAACCTCAACGGCAATGAGCTACATGCTGTTCATGGTTCTCCAGTACGTGCACGAGGCAATGTTCATAACGACGCTTTCCACGACCTTCTTGTTGCAACGACTACAGCTCTGGGTCCACATGAAGAGATGCTTCCAGAATCTGCAGAAGCAGAGTGGAAGGATTTTGGTCCGATGGACGGGGAGGACAGTGACACCGAATCCACTATCGACTCCGATGCTCGCCGCGCTGGACGATATACGCCTACTCGTGGCAATGCTGGTGGCAACCTTTACAGCCCGGCTCAAGCCAAAGCTATCGCTGACAAGATGGAAACAATGACTATCGAGCTATTCGACCTTCGTCTTGACCACGAGTCGACAGTCTCTGAACTCGACGACGTTGCACGCAAATACCAGAATGCTCTTCGCACACTCGCCGAGCTGCAGGAAGCCTTTCACGGCGCAAACGTGTCCCGGCCCGGGTCGTCTTTTTTAGACGTCTGCGAGCCGAGTCAACCTGGACAACACTCATCCTCGCGTATGTTATCTTCGGAGTTGTCCTCGCGTGGGGATTCACCTACGCTGGTCGAGGTTTCTGAGGCAGGCACATCATACAATTCGGAAATGGACATGAACAGCAGACACGTCTCAAGGGTCATGCAGAAAGAGGAGACGCTTGCTGAAGCGATAAGATCACTCAAACGTGCTAATGCTGAAAAGGACATTAGCATCAATGAACTTACCGAGAACTACACACAATTGCAGGATCAGCACAAAGATACTCTCAACTATATCGAGGAGATGAAGGAGGAAATGTACAAAGCGAAAACTTCTCCCTCCTCAAGCTTGGTCCGACGCAGATCTGCACCTCTGCTTAACAACGGTCGAGAGTCAAAGGTCTTCAGCGCCTTGCAGAACCTGGCTGTTGAGCATATGCAAGGTCAGCCAGATGCGTTGAAGTCTTTCCAATCCAACATTGACTATGCTGTCACCGAGCTCAATCTTCGCTCGGAACGCGTGCGAACACTAGAAGCTGAAACTGCTGCTGCTCGGGAAGAGCTTGAGGCCAAGAACACATTGATCTCCGGATTGAACAGGGAGCGGTCAAGTAAACGGCTCTCGATGATGGACTTTGACCATTTGACCTCGACCAAGGAACAGCTTCTTGATAGTCAGAAGCAGATTGCAGCCATGAATGAGGAGAGTGTCAAGCAGGAGCAGAAACTTGTGTCGAGTATCAAGATACTAGAGACTGTCATGTCTGGTTATCCCGACTCTCCTACTTCAGAGGCAAGAGAAAATGGCGATCTCATTGATGAGCAGGATATGAAACACTCTTCACCAACTCACGCACTCAGAGCACTCAAGACTGACCTGGCGCAATGCCTAGCCTCTTCACAGTCTATGCGACATGCAGAGGAGAAGATAGCCCAGACTGTTGCTGGCGCTGAGGCATCATTGCACCAGAAACCCGAGCATACTCAATCTGGTGCACAGTCACCACCTAACACATCCGCTGAATCTGACAAATCAAAAGAGATCAATGCCCTGCAAAAGGAGATTGAGAGATACAAGGCGGCCTCTGAAGTGTCTGCTAATAAATTCCTCGAGCTGGAAAACTCCTATACCCAGATGATGCGAGAGGTGGAAGAGGATGCAAATGCCAGTTTGGCCATGCAGAAAGATCTACATTCTCATCGTGAACTGGTAGCCAGCTTCGGCAACGAGGTTGATCAGCACAAGACTCTTGCGACATTCTATCAGCAGGGAATGAAGAATACTCAGGAAGCACACGGGAAAGCGTTTGATGAGCTCAAACGCAGTCTCGAAGCACAACTGGCGGAGTCGCAGAGGAAGCTGAACGAACAGTCTCAACTTCATGACATGACGATTGCATCACTTCGTGATGAGCTCACCAAGGCCAACACTCGCATCACGCCATCATCCACCGACAAAATCAAGGACGACCTCGAATACCGCATCAAAGAACTGACCGCCCTGAACGAAGAAACCCTAAAGCAACTCGAAGGCAGCGTTGCAAAAGAGCAAAAGACCTCCCGCCTCGTCGCCGCGCTCCAGAAGCAAAACGCCAGCCCCGTTAACGGCTTCGACAAGGACCATTCCGACCTGGAACGCCAAGTCGAAAGCTACCGCATCCGCACCGGCATCCTCGAAGCCGAGCTCGCGACTGCCAAACAGTCCGCCATCGCCGCCACCTCCAACAGCCTCGAAGGCTACAGCCTCCGCCGCCCTTCGGACAATGCCTTCGAAGTCGCCCGGCACGCGTCACCACCTCTAAACTCATCATCCACGTTCTCCCCAGCCTTCATCCACCCCGCTAACCGCGACAACCCGCTCCATTCGCACCCGGCGCACCACACCATCTCGCGCCAACCCTCCTCCAACGCCCTACACCTCCAAACCACCATCACCGACCAAGAATCCCGCATCCACACCATCGAAAAGCACCTCTACGCCGAAAAGCAGCTCACGCAAACCCTCGAAGAAGCCCTCGTCGACCTCGAACAACAGGCGAATCGTCAAAAAGCCGACATGGATGCCTGGAAACGAAAGTGTAGGGAGCTGGAGGAGGAGGCGAGTGGATTGAGGAGGGAGAGGGGCAGCATGCGGAATAGTCTGCAGGCGGTGGAGGAGGAGAGGGATAGGAGGATTAGGGCGGAGGCGGCGAGGAGGCAGTTGGAGGAGAGGATGGAACAGCTGGCGAAAGGGAGGAAGGGGAAGAAGAATGCGTTGAATTGTTTTTAGAATGGGAGAGAGACGGGATGGGCTAAGAGATGGGGATGCCGGAGATGTAGGAGTATGGAACTGGGCGGCGGCGTTTGGCTGGGAATGGGAATCAGGCTACGATACGTGCAGGGAATGAATGCTGTCGAGGCTGTCTCGAGATCGCTATGGGGCGTTTACAGTATGGGTTTGCTGGCGTGTTGATGTCAAGATGTCGTAGATGTCGAAGATGAGGAAGAGGTCCGGAAGGTGACATGATAGATATGTTTGTTTGTACATTAGAGCTAGCAACTCAGAGCGCGGTATAGAAGGAAAGGGAACGAGATTGGCTGCATACCTTATTGTAGATTGTTGGCACGTCGCCACATATGAACACGCATGCACCTACCACATATACCCATACGCCATGCCTCAAGCTGGAAATCTCACCTCGTCCCTTAGTCTTGCTCTCGATTTCACTAATCTTCAGCATCGCACATCCTTTCGCACATTCTTCCCAGGCTTTTGCCACCGTCTCTCGATGGTTATAGTACTGCTATGCTCAGGTCGATCCAGTCCATTGCTCCGGCCGCCGCTCGGGGCTGCTATCCTGCGCTGTGCTTGTTTATGTTTGTGCCCAGCTATATACTGTTCATTTCTCAATACAGCTTCGAGCGGCAGCTCCATCATATCCGCATGCGGGCACAGAATGGCTTTCATGCCACTGACTGCGGCAGAGAAGCTCGGCTCTTCACGCGATGTCGCGCGACCAAAGTCTTCTGCTGAGTGCCGTCCTCGAGCAAGGCGCACCCACGCATAGTCTCACTCTGTGTCAATCACAGTAGAGCGCTACCGCAGCGCACCTCTTGCCACAAGGCATAAATGTCGTGTTTTCCGTCCATCGATGAATCACCCCATCGACCTGCTCTCCCTTCCTCACTCATCAGCCAACGGATTCGCATGCACCACCACCCTCTCAATCGCCATCCTCTCCATCGGTCTATTCTTCTTATCCACCTTGACCTCCTCCAACTTCCTCAACGTCCCCTCACTATCCACCCCTTCCTCCCCCACCAACACCCTCCCAAACACCGTATTCTTCCCATCCAAATGACTCGCCTCTCCAAACGTGACGAAAAACTGACTCCCGTTCGTCCCCGGCCCTTTGTTTGCCATGCTAACAATCCCGCGGGCGTTGTGACGTAGCGTGGGACGGATCTCGTCTTCGAAGTCGGACCCGTAGATGCTGGTGCTGAGAGGCTTTTTGGGGTCGGGGGAGGTGGAGGGTGAGCCGGTTTGGAACATGAAGGAGGGGATGAGGCGGTGGATGGGGGAGGAGGTGTAGAAGCCCGAGGCGCAGAGGGCGAGGAAGTTGTAGGAGGTTTTGGGGGTGGAGGAGAGGAAGAGCTCGAGGTGGAGAGGGCCGTGGGTTGTGTGGAGCTGGTGGTGCTGGTGATTAGTTGGGTATTCCGAACGTGCGCAGCCGATGTGGACGTACTGTGACAGACATGGGGACGGCAGAGTAGGAGGCTGTGTAATTGTGTAAGACTGGAGAAAGTTCGAATTGTTTGTTCGATGTTGTCTTCCCCGCACTCTTTCCATGACGATCAACATCAAACACCTCTGTAACACCATCGTGATCTCACCACATCCACGACATCATGGCGGCCGTCGACGCAGAAGACAAAGCCGTCTTCGACAGCCTCGACAAGGAAGCTAAAGAGTTCGACAAGGTACACTTCCCCACCATCCGCACCACTCTCACATCCACTGCCCGCTCTGACTTCTGACACTTCCCACCCCCAGGACTCCGAAATCGACCGCATCCTCAAAGCCTTCAAACTAAACGCCTACGCCATCCTCGATCTCCAACCGGGCGTCCCCGACACCGACATCAAAAAATGCTACCGCACCAAATCCCTCCTAATCCACCCGGACAAAACCTCCAACCCCTCCGCGCCCGACGCCTTCGACCGCCTCGCGAAAGCCCAACAAGCGCTTCTCGACGAAAAGACCCGGGGACACCTCGATGAAGCAATAGCGGACGCCAGGCACCTACTGATACGCGAGCACAAATGGACATTGGATGAGCCGACGTTGCGGACGGTGGGGTTTTGGAGGGGGGAGTGGCAGAGGAAGGCCGCAGAGGTGTTGGTGGATGCGGAGTTGAGGAGGAGGAAGCAGGCGAAGGTGGCGATGCAGGAGGAGGGGAGGGCGCAGAGGGCCGAGGAGGAGGTGGTGGAGGAGAGGAAGAGGAAGAGGGAGCATGAGGTTAAGTGGGAGGCGGGGAG
>Ga0268246_10000391_pt1 | contig 19461 bp, 19 predicted proteins | sample AgamicOrSfe_FD_200242 | JGI IMG/M metagenome (GOLD analysis project Ga0268246, IMG submission 200242) | Agave microbial communities from Guanajuato, Mexico - Or.Sf.e (v2) (version 2) | ecosystem: Host-associated > Plants > Phyllosphere > Phylloplane/Leaf | place: Guanajuato, Mexico | collected...
CGCTCTCAATGATGCATCAGATATTGTTGATCGAGATCTGGAGGACTGGAGGGACTTGTCAGATCGTGCAGCAGCTGGAGAGCAAGTATATGAGCCTATGCCTCAGCTGAAACGCGCACGCCCACGCCCACGCGGTGCAGTGGATAGCCGGCTGCGAAAGCGAGCTCGTCCCGGCCCCGGTATGTATACCGAAGTGGATGAACATGTCGTCAAGGTTGAACTTGATGAGCTCGGTGAGCGAGTTCCACTTCAGCAGGAACAAATCTCAGCTCGTTTGAAGGCACTGAAAACACAAAAGGAAGACATGCGCAAGCAAAAGGACGAGATTGGGCAACTCATGGATAGCGCTGATCTGGAACTGCCAAATCTTGACGATCGAGCTGAAAAGCTCGCTGTCTACAAACGTGGCTGTTGCATACGCGCACGCAACGAGTACTCCACCGCAGCTATCAAGCGTGACTTTGCTGCTGGCGTCCGAGAGCTGGACCAAGAGATAGCCGAGGCTGAAGATGAGGACAACTTCGATCCTGAAGCAGATATCCGGGACTATGATCAAGTAGCTCGGGACTTGCCAGTCTTCTGCGTGTCGACCCGCGGCTATCAGAAGTTATGCGGAAGGCTTAAGCAAGAGGTCGACGTGGACTTCTTCGAAACCGTTGACGAGACACAAGTTCCTGCTCTCCAAGAGCACTGCATGGCCTTAACAACAACGGATCGGGCCATCTCTCGTGAGATGTTCCTGGCAGCGCTATCACAACTATTCACATCCTTGGTCCTTTGGATATCCCGCGGCAAACAGAAGGACTTCCTGGAGGGAGATATCGTGCGCCAGAAAGTTCTTGTTCAAGAAGGGCTCGGTCAAATGATTATGGTAAGATGATTTTCATCAGACAAGACTTTCTGCTGACTGGTATTCTAGAGCTTCGATGACTCAGTCTCGTTGCTCATCACGGGTATGGAGAACGTGTTCAATGATTGCATTTACGGTCGCTTCGGTGAGTGTCGCAAAAGCATCAACTCCTTGAACACACACTGACAGCTCTACAGAATTGGCTGTCGATAGAGCCAAGGCAAAAGCGCCGGACGCTCTGAACAGCCTGCATGCATCTGTCAAACGCAAGCCTGCCGAGGATGCGGAGCAAGGTGGGGTCCGCTGGAACACATACAAGGCCCTCTGCCGTCGAAACGGAGACTTCAAGGACTACGAGCTCAACGCACAGCTTACCCAGCCAATTATCAGCAGACTCTCATCGAACTGGGAGCGCTGCTTTGGCCGGGGCTGGACAGCAATCATCAACGAGCTGGTTCTACGATGCACTTCATTCGTTGATGTGTTCCACGCGCACTTCAAGAAGCATGCAGAGGAGTTACATATTCCATTGGACATTATGACCCTCCTTGACAACCAGCAAAGCAATTTCCACGCTTCACTGAAAAGCATTGCGACTACTGCAACGGCACAGCTAACTATCAGGCAGCGTGCGGTCAATCGCGAGTTCACTCCTGTGATCGCTGCAGCAATGAACCCTGTCTACATCATGATCGTTGCCGAACATGGCATGGGATGCTTTAAGCGCATGAAACAACACATGCTAGGGCATGTCGAGAAAGAGAAAGAGATGTGAGTCCATTTCCTCCACGCCCCCCAAAGTGATGTCTATGACTAATGACTGCATTGCGCCAGCATGTTCCAAGCTAGTGTGGACAAAGTGCAAAGTTTGCTCAAGGCTCTCATCGAAGAGTTCAAGGAGCTCATCACTCGTCTTCTCCACGAGCTGCATGCTGTTGTTGAGACGAACTACTTGCACTCTATCGAGGCGGTGACGCAGGGACAGATGGAGATTCAGCGGCAGGTTTTGGTCATGATCCAGGACTCAAAGCACGTCTTCCGCGGCATCCTCGCTGGGCATGATGTGGCGAGCCTGAGCGAGCACTCGTGAAAGAAGGAAGATCTGCGTGAGTGCAGTGGAGAAGGGATATGGATTGATGGTATTGCAGCATGATGAGGCCAATGGATCAAGATCGGGTGAAGTAACTGGATATTAAGCAGTGATGAAAGACGATGACAATTATGATAGCAGATAGATTTCCACAGCAAATCAACACTATTCCCATAGCCCTCGGTACTCGCAGCTTTCAAGTATCGTCAACGTCAGCCAATCAACATGTAGTCCAGAGACATCCTGAAGAACGTTAATGAAGACAAATCACCAAATCGACCGCAAAACCATGAACCAAGACGAAAGTTCGTGAGCCCAGAGATCCAACAAAAGAGAAGGCTCGTCAAGACCGACTCGCTCGCAGTCACGTCCCACTTGCCATGAGCCAAGAATAAACTTCATGAGTCCAGAGCTCCACACCAGAAGAGAAGCCTTGACAACCTCGACTTGCCCGCACTCACGTCCCAGTCGAAATCGTCAGAGTGCCGAAGTCTGGGAAGACCAGGTCATCCCAACCACTCCTCAAACGTGCGATATATGCCAAAAGTGGATGACCCTCGCGTAGATACACGCTGGCCTCACGCTCCAGAGTTTCCATCTGCCGCCGAGCTTCTTGGTTGTTGTATCTGGCAAAGTACATGGAGTACTCTGCGGTCGCTCGAATGGTAGTGGCGTGATGCGGAGTGTGCGTCGCGCGGAAAGTCTCGACGACCTCGCGGATTTTGCCAGCGTAAGAGATAATTTCTTTAGCACTATATCCCGGGTGTTGCTTCACGATGATAGCACGTTGTAGAATGATCTCTTGACCATCAGTTCCTTTCTCCCCAAGTCTCCGGATCGCTTTCATACTCCGGATGTTGATATTCAGGATCTCGTTTGCATTCTCGATGTCACCTGGTCCGTGGCGGTACAAGAGACATATGACATGAGCCAGCGCGGCATGAATGGTGCCAGCATAAGAGATTCCATACGTTCGGCCTACGATCGTGAACGCAGCTTCGGACTGACTGACGGCTTGTTGGGGTTAGGACACCATGCATAGCAATGCAGCCTTGCTCCACGCCCGTATCGTGTATGGATGCGTGGCCATGAGCTCCTTCTGCATTTGCTCTGCAACTTGCCTCATCTTTTCAATATACTTAGGGGATTGAACTTCTACGTCTTGTGCCCAAGCCGGAATGACGAGCACGCGACGATGGCACCCGCCTGTCTTGCTCAGTGGTGCGTCGATAACCGGCGACGACGGCACTGGTACCTCATACTCAGCATCTCGCTGACGGCCAGACGAGAAAGCAACCGGTCGTTCTCGCTGATATGGCACCGAAAAGTGCCCAGGCTCGGCTTTGCGGCTTGATGAATCGGTAAGACCCTTCAAGAGTCTTGCGCTGCGACTGTGTGAAGCCTCGGCAACAGGATGCCGACTGGAGGAGGCCGGCGCGTGTGCTGGTGCTGGTACCGGCGCAGCATCTAACAACTGCTCGATAGCTACCAAACTTTGCCGATGTCAGGCAACTTCACCAGCATAAAACACTCTGGATGCTATATATATATATATATTTATCACTTTCCGTGAGACGGTCATGGCGTGGAGCAATGGGACAGTGCGCGAATGATTCAGTAATGGATAAAAAGCCTGAGGAATGCTACAAACGGAATACAATACTCCCAGAACTCAAAGATCATACATGTTCTTCATAAAAGGTCATAATCGTGCTCTTACACAGAGTCTGCAATGCCAGCCCCCTCAACGACGTCGACTTGATGTTGACGGGTCGGATCCAGCCTCGGGCCTGGAATGGCGCGACGAAGTTGAGCGTTCAGATTCCCGTCTTGATGAGTCAGGCCGGCGGCTTGACGATGTAGCTGCGGCCTTAGGCTCAGGTGCTGTTGCATGCCGCCTTGATGGACCTGGATGAGTTCGGCGGCTTGAAGATGCCCCAGCAGACCTTTCAGGCTCTGACGCCCTTGAATCCCGTCCCAATGGACCGGGATCACGCCGACGGTTTGACGATGGAGCTGCGGATCTTTCGGTCTCGTCACCTCCTGTGTCTCGTCTCGATGGCTCAGGAGCGGTCCGAAGTGTTGTGCGCATTCTGACTGGAGATCTTCCAGACTCGGAGGCCCTGGACTCCCGTCTCGGTGCAGCTTCACGGGATGATGCGGCTACGAAGAATCTTCCAGATTCGGGAACCATACGCTCACGTCTTGCTGCCGGTGGAGCAGTTTCACGGCTTGATGAGGTTGTCTGAGACCTTGCCGATTCGAAGGCCCTGGAAGCCTGTCTTTGTGCCTCAGGAGCTGCTCGATGGGTTGGAGAGGTTATAGGAGAGCTTCCCGATTCAGAGCTTAAAGAGTTTCGTCTTATTGGCTCCGGAACAGCTCGTTGACTTGACGAAGCAGCCGTCAGTCTCTCTGTACGGGTGATTCGTGGCTCCTGTCTCGGTAGTTCGGGTTCAGACTGGCGGCTTGTACCGGCAGGTGTTGGTCGTTCTTGCCTGAATCTCGCGACGAGTTTTGTTATAGCATTGGGACGACGGCTTGTGGACGCTGCGCTTGAGCTCTGATTTGTAGAACCACGCTGTGCAGTGGCAATGGACTGGTCTCCCGAAGTTGTCATGCCAGATGCCCGACCGCTTGTCGTTTGAGATGGCGTCGCTGCTCCACGGCGAATTAGGAGACCTTGACGCCTTGCTGGTGTAGTTACAGCATAGCTTGCTTGCAACCTTGCCAGATTAGTCAGCACTAGATGACCGGGTCGTAAGCATGCAATAGCTTGCTCCTGTAACGTCGCTAATTGCCTACGAGCCTCATCAGGATCCTTGAGAGCAATGAACCGAATCATTGTCGCTGTCATCCGGATCGTAGTCGGGTGTTTTGTACCCTGGGTTTTGCGGACTATGAGTACAATAGTCTGTAGCTCCTCAAAAGCTGCCTGTCTCTCATCAGGCCTAGTGTCTGTCCGCTGATATGCAAGAACAAGAGATTGATAACGTAATTCCAGAGTCTCAGGTCGCTTTGCGCCGAATCTTGCGATGATATCGGCCTCTAGATCTTTATCTAGGAGAGTTTCGGCGTCCTCGAGATCAGCTAGTGTGCCACGATTGATTAGACACCTTGCAAACGCTACGCTGGCATGTATAGTGCCCGCGTACTTCTCGCCGAAGACTTCAAGGGAAAGATTGTAGGCACTTCTACATAGTTCCACAGCCAGACTTGACCCAGTTGGGTGGAGAGGCGCGGTCTTACTCTTAGTGCGGATCGAGTAAGGATGGCGCTCCCCTAAAATAGTCTGCATCTCTTCTGACACTGCCTGCATTGCGCTACAGTCCTCGGCTGCTTCAGCCTGTAACTCGTGTAGCATGAGCAAATACATCTCGACTTCATCTTCATCGATCAAGCCTATGGATTCTGGCATTGTCTCAATGATCGATTCGGCCTCGGATGTTTTGCCCAGCTGAAGAAGGATATTAGCCAGTTCCCGACGAATTCGAAAGTCCATCTTGCCAAACGTGTTGTTATCGAGAGCTCCGCCTCTTGTTTGAAGGTCCTGAAGTAGTGCTTCAGTCTTTCTTCCGGCTCGATAACAATCGCCCGACTTTCTAAGGTTCATGCAGATCCGAAATCGAGCTGTGATAATCCTTTCAATGTCGTCTCCGGAATCGTCCTGTGACTCCCCAGAGGTTGCAGCTTCAACAAGCTGTGGTGCAGTTGTGAGGTCACCACAATCACTACACACTCTTTCGAAACGCCATAGGATATCAGCTCCTAGTTGTGAAGACGGCTCTCGCTTTCGGGTCCGCCATACGAGCTGTAGCACATGGTCTCGCATAAGCGCACGCCAGATAAAAGCCTCTCCCGTCTGAGCATCCAAGGATATTGTTGAAGCCACAAGCCATGCTGCAAGATCTATGGTGCGGTTGTATTGGCGCTCACCCATATTATCCAAGACCCAAAGACGGATCAAAGGTGACATAGACCAAGCAGGATAGGTTCTTTCATTGTCTGGTGGTAGTAAAAGGCCTATATTGCGTAGTATAGCAACACAATCCATCGTAACGTTCGAGTTCCACTTGCCGTCATGTTGGTCGAATAGAGGCAGAAGCGGTACGAACTCCAGCTTGTAATTTTGCCGAATGCCAAGAGCCCTGTCTGTTTCTGACCAGATAGGCGCATCTCGGAAGTCCGTGTCTGACATTGCCCGATAGATCAGCTGATGATGGACAGCCTCACAATTCAGCACGGCCAAGAGTTCCATGAATCTTTGCATCATCTTTCGAGCCCGTTGAGTGTCATCATCCTCGTCTACGTCCTCCGGACCCTTCATTGCCTTTCGAAGAATCGAACCGAATAACTCATATGGACTTTGACGGTAGTTGGATGCACCCATGAAATCCGTCCTGGAAAACCAATTGCCTCGGCTTTCGGAAAGTTTCTCTATGAAATTGTCCAGAGTAGCCTTTTGTTTCTTGATCAAATGACCTGCCAAATCGATCGTGAGCGGGTGACAGAAAAGCTCCTCTACAATTTCAGTCATTCGTGCTTTATCGGCCGGACTCGGGTTGGAGGATTGGACATCTCCAGATGTTGCGGAATTGTTTCGCATTGATTTTGACAGGAGTTCGACAGCATCATCTTGCAATAGTTTAGTGAGTAAGATTGTTCCGTAGTCCGGGTCGAAGTGGCTAAGCAGTTCCCAGTTCCGTGTCGTGATCAAGAGATGTTTCATATACAGCATACTCTCATATTGCTGGAAGGGGTCGGTGGCTGTCTGTACGTTTTCCAAGACGATGATCCAGCTGGCCTCATTCTCAATTTTGCTTTCAACCGCATTGAAGAAATCCTGTCGTAACTCGGGACCAGACATATTCGGCAAAGCTAGCTTGAGTTGACGAACCATGATATGCCGCAGGGACCGGGCTTCTCTATCGGGGTGCCCCAAGTCGATGAAGAAAGTGTGTGTGTATTGGACTCTGTCATAAGTTAGATGTGAAGATGTAAAGATGAGCATCAAGGCACTAACGTGGTAGACAAAAGAAACTTCCGTGCCAATTCTGTCTTGCCAACACCAGGTAGTCCGTAGATGACAAAAGCGCTGGGTAAGTCAGGATTCTTGAAGAATTCAGTCAGAGTGGTAACCTGATCTCCATAGCCACAGAATCTCTTGTTGATCGGTATATGCGTTGCAGAGGCCAGACTTCCAGATGCTGCGGACGCTCGAGAATTCTGACCACTGGTATTTGTAGATCTTTGGGGGATTGGCATAGCCATTGGAACTCCAGTAAACGTCGAAACATCATAGTTACCAGGTGACCATAGTGTTGTTTTCAGATCTTCAGGTGTTGGGGCATTCCTTGGATCTCGTAGCCATGCCTGTGCTGCTGGATGATGGGGATTTGCTTCGGACGTGTTAGTCTGTTCTTACTTTCAATAGATCTGTACTCACATCTGGACCAAGAAGAGCAGCATTTTCGGGTAAACGGACTCAAAAGCGTTCTCCCCTCTTCAGACTCCATCTCTATTGTTGTCAAGCTGCCGATCGTGTCCATCGCTTCGTAGTCACTCATGCCATATTCTCCGGCGCCATCTATGTCAATCATGCCATACTTGTTGGTGCCTCTGAATATCGTGGTCAACGCGTCATGTACTTGATCGACACCTGTTGCAGCATTGACAGCTGCCTTTGGTGCTCTTTTCAGGATTTGCTTGTACCGATTCTTGAGTTGATCTCTTGCTTTCTCGACTGAGTTCGCTGGCTTTGTCCCAGTCCCAAGACTCAAAAGCAGATCGATCGGGCGTTCATGACCCCAGATATCACCGGCCTCTCTCAACACTCGCAACGCCGGATTATTCAGTGCCAGACCAGCGTCAATCGCCTCCACCTCCGTATCTCCCAACATGATTTTCGCACTCTCAAAGACTGGCAACGCAGCAGACGTCGCCCGAGCGGCGTCAAAGACCTGAGATTGGATGATCGTTGCAACGTCTTGGTAGCTACGTAAATGGATAGGCTTATTGATATCTGCTGCAAGAGAAGTAGTCACAAAGCTAATCACGATATTAGACATGATTTTAGTATAAAACTCAAGAAAACTTACTGCTTCCCTGTAGCATGGCCACGCCCTCCAATGTTATTGCTTTTCGAATTCCAAGGACCGACAAAGGTTTCGAGGTCTTCCATCAACATGTCTAATGGTAGACGCTGAGATGAGAGCAAGCTCTTCACTTCTTCCACGATTGGTTCCGGCGAGTACCACCCGTTCGGGTGTAGGAGTATGTTCAGCTTGTTGTCGTCGCTGAAAAGTTTCGAGGATAGCTTCTTATACTCTTTTACTGCTTCTTCGGGGGGCATACGGAAGCCGCTTACCATCATTACCAACAGTCTGCGAAAATTGGTAAGTAACTGAAGAAGTCAAGACTAATTGCCTCTTACCCGCCGGTACTTGTTCCTCCAGCCAGGTGGAAAATGTCCGCGACACCCAAAGTACCAGCCGGTAATTTCAGCTTGAGATTGACATCTTTCATTAGAATATCCAGTATCACAGCAGGAGAGATGCCTCGAATGCCGCCACCACCTGATAGTGTCAACTAATAAACTTTGAAGATGAGCCTCGACATCGATTACTTACAAATCGAAAGGATAGCTTGTTTGGGTCGCTCATTTTGCAGACTATACAATTTCCTTTTGCTAATTGTGAAAGGCTTGGGATGAGGGCGCTTTATATTCTACATCAGCAGCAGCAGCCGGCAGCTTTTTAGCGCCGAGAGATCTCAAGCAGTGTCACACAACATCAGTTATGGCAGATGCTGTTGTACGGCATCTTACAAAAGTGAGGCAGCTGACTTGAACATCGTGTCACAGAACCGGCCCGCCAGTGCCCCCCATAGAGGCCACATCAGCGCGACCCTCTCATAGTAGCATGTAGCTTTGGCCCGGCGCGTAGAGTCCAGGGTCGTTTCATGGGTCTTCGGCACGTGACGCGCGTATGCAGCGTTCCCAGGTTTCACGTTCACTCAGTTCAGGTCACACCTTTTCGCACCGCTAGACCTTGGAACTGAGCTGATTGCCAAAGCCCTCCGATAACAGCCATGGAATCTGCAGAGGACAAGCTTGCGCGCCTGACTGCGGTTGCTACTAATGTCGACTCTTTCTGCTTGCACCTTAACCTAGCAGAGGTGAGACAGCTTGCTACCGACGTCTTCATAATCAGAGGACGTGAGTCTACACGCGTCATCGAAGAGCTTGCTTTCGAAAGTGACCCTTGTACAATCCTCGTCGACCGGCAAACGAAATCTGGACGCGAGCAGATCTGGAATACGTTGAGTGATCTGTATCTTCAGCGTCTCGTTGCGGTCAATAGCGGACCGGCTGCTAGCAGCGACTACAGTGCGTATGTTGCGAGCTTGTCTACAGACTATCCGACGCAGCAAGAGCAAACCACGTCAACAAACTTGGATCGACCACTGTTGACACCCTCGCTGGGCACGACCACCATTTCCCTCATGAAAGTGGTATGGGATGATGCCTCTATGGCACTCTGCGTGGAGTGCAGTGGTTACGTGATGGGAGTCAATAAGTCATTGATCAGGATCGCTCCGGCTCGCCAGCGGGATCTCGTCGTGCTTGTCGGAACGCATGAGCGGAGTAGACCAGGCGTAGAGACCCGCGATGACCTAATTAGACGCTGGAAACAGGGAGACAGCTCCAAGGGCGATATCCAGGTTTTGGAGATGGCTCATCATGCCCGGCTGAAAGTAGATGTGCGGCCTGTTCAATCCGCAGAGGGTACGTCTCCAGTACAGAGGAGCTCAGAGGAGGCACTGATACCGGATAGTCCTCCAAGATCCGCAGGTGCAGATGTCTAGTACTCAGGACGTATGCATGCCAGAATCTACCGCACCTCATATCAGCACCGGAGCCTCGAAGAACTTTCTACCCATCAGCCCGCCCATAATCGAGCCAGTTAAATCTCAAGTTACAACATATCCCACCCGTTCCGCCAATCCCACGAACGATGCACCAACAAGTCCACCATCTACAGTCTCACATGGGTGGTCAATAGCGCACAGTAAACACTCTCCTGCGATCAGCCAACCTATAAGCCCGGACACTACGCTTCCAGCAGCAGTTCAACCTGTCCCTGTCAATAACAAATCACCTTCCCAACCACTCCGTTTGTGCACATCCGCGCCTGCGAAACCGAAACGCATGCGCAGGAAACTGCAGAAGCGAGCGAAGCCTGTTTAACGATCTCCTTCGATGATAAAGAGACTCCTCGGCTATCTGTGCTTCGGAGCATGACTGTGTTTCTGAGCATGACTGTGCTTCTGTGCTATCGTGAGCACGCGCACGGAATTAAGGAGCTGGAATGGCTCAGGCCTTGGGCAACGTATCATGCATTATGGCGGGGTTTGGCAGGTTTGGCATTTGCGATACATCATGGGCGTCAACTTCTTTCTGCTTTGGCATAGGGTGCATTGGGTTCCGAGCTCGGCATCTTTGGAATAGACTAGACAGGCTTGCGAGATTGCAGCATTCACTTGGGTGCTTCAGGGTTAGGCATGGTTTACAATGTACATAAGAAACAGCATTGGTGTGCTTAGCGACGAAAATGGATTGCATAACATGTACATTATAATGAGATCACTTTTGAAAGCCTTGAGATTTCGTTCAACACCGTGTCATCCTCGCATTGTGTGCCAGCCCGATATGGCGCTTCACCGAATCCGAATCGGTGTCTAATTTTATACGGCACTTTCGAGCTTGAATCAAGCGTGGTCTCTTTCCTTAATTGTTCGATCAAGCATGATCATCTGCTCGATGTCCGTATAGTTCAGCAAGCCTAAAGGGTTGGTAAGTTGGGAGAAAGACCAGGATTAAACCGCTCTTACTGGCAGAGATTGGCAGCTTCAACAACGCGCAATACGGTTGTGTTATCTTGCGTGCCTGAAGATAGTCCTAGCTTGAGGTTGACGTCCTCAATCAAAGTCTGTAGTAGTGCGGCTGCGGTAGCTCCGCGAACGCCGCCACCACCTAGGGGATGTTAGCTCATAACGCTCGGATCTGACCTCGATACGGGTCACACACGCATTGAAAGCAATTCAATCTGCTGATTCGAATGGTTCATGATGAGAACTGTGTGCCTTTGTCCTAGAACTTCTGGGAGATGCGAGAAGAAGGCTTCTCAGGTGTTTAGGATAGTAGTCATCTGCCCGCGTCAGCACTGACATGCTGAGATGTGGCTCCGTGTCTGTAGACCAAGGTACCATCTCACGCGGCAACACAATGACCGGAGCGCTATGCTTAGCGCGGAGCCACGATGATCGCGTGCACAGCGGGTGACAAAATATGATTCACAGAATCACACGCCACGCCACGGAGTTGGAGCAGTCATGATTGCCACTTGTTGATCAATCCCTTCTTGTGACATGCCAACTCTCACAAAACAAGGATCATCGGCGATTCCCAACCGCTTTCCCAGCCGCCGTCTCGCGTCTTACGTCTCACAGCCAAGACGCTCGAGGTCGAAGGCTGCTTCATCAGCCGCCGGGTGAGACTTCTGTAAGATTTTGCAAGCATCCTGGCTGCTCTACCAGCCGTCAGATAACGCCACTGTTTCAGCTTCCAAGTCGGACCCGTACTCGGCACCTCTCACAGCATCTTACGGTAGATCATGAGCGACGGCACCACGTAATCGAGGCTGACTTTCACTACTAATTTCTGTGCCGATCGTGCAAGGTACTCGCAGCTGTACATCATCAGCTTCAACTCAGCTTCGGCGCCTCTGCCGGACGTCAATTTTCTGCCACATCATCACTTCACTCGGCCAAATGGAGCCCATCCCTGACACGCAACCACATCTGCGCCAAATCGCCGAAAGTGCCGAGTCCTTCTGCGTACGATCCGATCTTGAAAGACTCAGGCACGACTTGAGAAGGAATTTCTTGTGACCCTCCTTGATCGGCAAAATATCAGCGTGGCTGAGAGAGTCTGGAAGCAGTATACTGAGTTATACTATCTGCGGCTCCTCGGAACGAGCAATAAGGCCCGCAGTACCGATTTTACCAGCTTTCGGGATGCGCTGGCTGCCAGTGAAGGACTTGAGGATATAGAGCCAATCGTGCGCGAGCTTCCAGCACGGGACTTGCCACAAATGACACCTTCCCTTGGCACAATTAATGTACGCATGATGTGGTTCATCTGGGATTGGAGGACGATGATATTCACGGTCGAGCTCAGCAGAGGCTTCATCGGCATTACTATCGGCGAGTACCATGATATTGACCCAATATCGAATGTCGATGCTCATATAGTCGTCGGGACGCTGCATCGCAGCCAGACTACGGCGTGGGCGGCAAGGGATCTCATTAGACGCTGGAAGGCGAAGGACACTTCGCAAGGCAAGGTCGAAGATTATGATATTGGTGTTAATGCATGGTTTTGTCTCCCTGGTGATGTCCGTCCAGTCCTTGATTGTGATGATACCTCAGATAGTCAGAGTGCCGATAGACAGGAAGAGGCAATGACGGTTAGCACTAGCTACAGTGCTTCGGACGCAGTATCGGAGTGGTTAGATCTTGGTCTGTGTGCATCCACGACGTCAATCGACGTCGAGCAAGATATCGTGGCAACTCTTCCGCCAGTTTCAGGACCATTGGAAGGCCAAACTGCGGAGCATTCCGGCACCACATCTCCGGGGTCATCAAGAGCTCGAGACATCGCTGGACCAGATTCCCCCGACAGCATTCTGGCAATAGCACAGCCAGACGAAGAGGACACCCAGTCGTCACCGAAAGCCTTCGAAAACTCTTCCTCAGTCAGTACACACCAGACTCTCGATCCCGCTGCAATAACAGTAGAAGATGAACAGCGCCAGCACTGGAAGACCTTAGCCGTCAACGCTGAATCCTTCTGTGTACGTTTCGACAACAGAAAAATGACTGAGTTCATCTTCGAGGTCTGCGGTAATCCTTGGATCAAGCCGAAAGAAGCATATTATCTCTTTGACAAGATCGCAGAGCAAGCCTTGATGGAGACTGAGTTTTCTGTAAATCTCATACACCGTCGTGATATTGCCATTCTGCCAGATGCCTGGAATGAATACACGAATCTTTACGAAGCGCGGCTTCTTGGGGTTCACGATCTGAGTAATAGCGACGACTATTCCCAGTACTTGGCTGGGCTCAAAGAGCAAGACCTGAGAATGGATGAGACTCCTGCCGAGATCCTTGATCTTCTGACAAGAGCGGACACGCCACCTGAGATGCCCTCACTCGGGGTTATAAAGGCCAAAATCCACCATCTTGGATGATGAAACCATGGTTTTCGCCGTTCTACTCAGCACGAGCTGGTTAGATATGGACGGCGTCGAATATAAAGTTCCGTCCAAGTCATGGCAACTTGCCCATCTACTCATCGGAACCTTGAATCGCAGCAATCCTGATCGTTTCGAGATTGGAGAGGATCTGGTCAAACGCTTCCGTGCTGATGGCCCCAAAGGACCAGTCAGAATTCTAGGATTCGGCATCGGCGCTTCAGAGAACTCTTTTGGCGACGTCCGCCCGATTCTACCCAAAGAGTATACATCTAGAGATCAGGATCAAAGTGTTTGGGCAGAAGGATCGACGATGTCCCCAAGCCCACCAGATACAAAGCCAAATCAATTGCCTGGCAAGAGACGTGGCCCCGACCGTGCGCCACACCGCCATATGAAGGACGTTGTTGGCTCTGTCAAAGAGGTAGCCACAACATCTATAGCAAGCCGAATTCTCAACAGACATCACTCCTCCACCACCAATAATTACCATTCGAGCCTGGAACGATGACTTCATACTGTGTGCGCACATCACCTGCGGTTAGCCAGCCATATCAGCATACGCACACAACACTCGACCACGAACAGGACCATAATCACGGCACCATCCGCCGAAGAGTTTTCGGCTGTTTCTGTTTCCAATAATAAGTGAGCTGCAATGTATAGTCATAGGACATAAGTCCGAACAGGACCTGTACGGCACTCTCCTCGAAACTCTTTCAGACATGTCCTAGTACAAGATTGCACCTTCTACCTCGACTTCGCTGCAGTGACCGTACCAGCAATGGCCTTTCTCAGCTCCGCCAATCCGATGTCACGATACCTGATCATCTCCTACGTACCATTGCGTCAGCCATCTCAAGACCTTCCGGCACAAACGAGCAGCACGGCACGACTTACCAGCAACCACGGCGCGAAAGTCTTGACCCAATACACCACGCTCACCATTCTGCCACGATACGTCGGCTGGGTCTTCCCCGCCAGGACGTCCTTGACGACACTCTACACGCCGCACAGGTCAGCACACATGTTTCTTCCATACTGCGCCCCTCGGCACATCTTCATGCCCAACTTGACTCACCTCCGCATAAACATCCGGCGTCGTCCTCGGCACAACTTCATGTCCCTCCGCCCTCTCCCTCAATTTACCCTCAATGGCAGCATACATCGAGTCCGCCGGCAAGCTGAACGTGCCCGCCTGCTTCGTCATAACCACCGTATCAATAGCGCCCGTGACCACCGTCAAAACACGTACACCCAGCGGTTCGAGCTCGATACGCAACGTCTCCATGAGGACGTGCTGCGCGGCTTTGGATGCGTTGTAGACTCCCATCCACGCCGGCACAGCCAACGCATTCATACTGCCCACATTGACAACGCACCCTCCCTCCCTCACAAGTACCTCCTTGAACGCCTGCACAAGCGCCAATCCACCCCACACATTTGTCTCAAACACTTCTCTCGCCCCCGCCAGATCCGCATCCAATAACGGCATGACAGGCGCTATGCCGGCATTATTCACCAACACCTCCAATCTGTGTCCTGACGCCTCGACGGCGGCGACTGCAGCTTTGATGGAGGCGGCGGAGGTCACTTCGAGGGTGAGGAGGCTCATGTTGGGGATGGAGGCGAGATGTGACATCTTGGACATAGAGCGCGCGGTCGCGAAGACGTGGTACCCGTGTCTTTGAAACGCGGCGGCGAGAGAAAAGCCGATGCCGCCGGCGGAGCAGCCGGTGATGAGGACGGCGCGCATGATAATCGTGCTTCAGTACTCAGACAAGGCCAGCGCAGTATGTGTCAGGCTGCGCTCGCTTGATGGAAGAGGGAGTGTAAATCTTAAGAACGATGGATGTCGTCTAACCCGTTTGCGGGTCTTGCTTAGTAAGGAGGGAGTGACGTTCGTCCGTACCGCTTTTGGCTGGCATCAGGGGCGTGATTTGTCACGAGGTTTTCACGCTGACTAAAAAACTGCGAGCTTGGGCTTATGGATCCTCGAAAGATCGGTTTCATCTACTGTCATAGGACAGAAGTCTGAAAGGATCCTGGGGAGAGTGCCGTGGGGGTTCTGCCCAGACTAATGTCCTAGTACAGTATGTTATGTGTGAAGCAGTAGCGATACGTATTCCGGCTCAAACCGCAGCTCAACCATCCTTCCTCCCCATCATCCTCCGCAACATCAAAACCTCATGCTTCGTCACAAACAGTCCATTCCCGAGCGGTCCGCCCGCACCCCCTGTGCCATCTGCTCCTGCATCGTCCTGCCCACCACTTCCCGCCATAGCTCCATCTAGCGCATCTACCAAATCCCGCACCTTTCCACCCTCCCACTCACCAAGCTCATTCGTCCAGAAGACGCGGCGAATACCGACGGAATGCATGTAGGTTACGCAACGGTAGCAGGGGCGTGAGGCGTGAATGGCGCTGTGATCGAAGTGGGTATTTGTGGGTGATAATGGCGGCGATGCAGAGGAGGGAGATCGAGGGTGAGGGTTTGTGAGCTCATCGTGAAGTGATGTTGGCGGCGCACGAGGTGGAACGTCTGAGATATTGCGCTGGAGTACGGACGGGGTCGTAGGATCAACCAGACCCGCCGAGCTGTCAGCGTTCGTGTTGTCTATGGATGTGTCATAGCATCTTGTGACTTTCTCTGCCTCAAACATCTGCTTAGTGCGATCCTTGCACCATCCCAGTCTCGCAACGTAAAGATCAGCACCGACGAGTCGAGGATGCTTCTGTCTGTCCTTGACACTCCGCCGTTCAGACCCAACTTGCCCGTTTGGCAATAGAATGGGTTGTAGAGAAGGTGTGGTCAGCACAGGTCTGTCGTTCTTCATCTTCGTCTGGCTAGGATCAGTTAAAATTCTCTTGCTAAAGCTGGTTTCGGCTTACCTTGTCTTGTTGTCTCTTCTTGATTTCGTCGTGCCGCGCTTTGCTTGCTGTGTTTGATGAAGCTGGAGTCTGAGATGCGTAATCATCACCTGGCCCTGCGCTTGTCTCTGTTTTATCTGGACCTTGTACCACAGACCCGGGCGTTCCTAAATCAACTCCACTAAACGTAGAGAGCTGTGGCTGTTGTTGTCGTTGTCCAGAACGGTCGTGATGATTCTTGTTCTGACATTTCTCCTTCTTCTTCTCCTTCCCATTCTTCTTCTCTTTCTGATGTTTCTCCACACCCTTCTCTGCGTGAAACGCCACACTCCTGCTCCTGACCCTTGCCCGCTCCTCCTTGCACCCATACTCGTACTCGTACTTGTTGTTGTTGTCGTTTCCCTCGTACCGATTGACCTGGTTGAGATGCACTTTGTTCAAAACCGCACTCTTGAACGTGTGCCGTGCCGGTTTGGAGCGAGGTACCGCACAGCTTCTCGACGTAGCGCTCGAGCGCCTGCTGTCGTAGTCGTGTTTTGCGTTTAGAGTCACCCGGTAGTTTGAAGCACGGTTTTTGGTACGAGAAGGCACTGGAGGACAGCTTTGAGTAGGCGCTGAGGGCAGAGTGGACGGCCATCATCTCAGAGTGCATGGAGAGAGGTATGTTGGCGAGGTGGCCGCCACCGCCCATGGCTTCAAAGGGCGTGAACGTGGTCGTCTTATTGTTGCGATCGGTATCGTCCTGCTGAGACTGCTGATGCTTCTGCTTGTCCTTCTGCTTGTGCTTCTCTTTCATCTCCTGAACAGCAGTGCCGTCATAGGCGCCGGCGGCGATCTTGCCGGTCTTGAGTGCGCCGCCGTTGAAGCCAGGACGGTAGTCATTGAAGCCTTGTCCGATGACCTTGCCACCGCGAACGATGATGCAGCCATGGCGGTAGTGAAGTGGGGACTTCGAGGCCTGCTCAAGGCAGAGAGTGAGATAATTGTCGGTCTTCATTTTGTGGTTGTTAGATGGTGGTGCTGTGATGGCTAATTGGTGGTGGTGATGACTGACTGGTGTCGAGACGCGAGAAGCGATTTGCTGGGTTTGATGGCGTGAGCTGAACGGACAAATGTGATCGTGGTTGTAATCAAAGAACCGAAGAATGTGAGCTGGATGGCGATCAGATTCAGAGATGTTTCAGATTAATTTTCAGGGTCCAGACACGAAAGCAGGGCAGGTTATTGTGTCGTGTACCCAACCAAGAAGCGATGTCGACTTGCATGAGAATCATCGGCTCAAGCTCAGAAAAGTTGATGCTAGATTTTGTCGAAGCGCCACTTCAGTCCCATGCCAACGCCATGCCTATACATACTATGCACAAAATCGCTCAATATATACAATACTCGACTTGCCCGACTATACCTTCACCTCACTACTCTGATACCCACTATCCGGCGACGTTTTCGTCTTCGATCTCCTCGGCGGCGGTGGCGCTGGTGCTCCAAAGAAGATATACGATGTGCCTTGGATAATCGCCAGCCTCACGGCGTCCCTGCCTGGGTCATTCCGTATCCAGTATGCACCCATCATGCCCTCGTTCATTCCAGCTTCCCTCGAGATGACATGATCATCCGCTCCCCACTTCTCAAGCTTCAGCTGACTGGCACGGCTCTGCACGAACCGCGGGATGTAGTATGCCATGCTGTTGTTGAGCACCCAGATGAACAGTTCATTGCCCTTCTTGGTGTTTGTGCGGATGGCGTAAACTGACAGTCCCTTCTCCATAGCGAAGTCGCGCACCGCAGCTGTGAATGGCGTTCCCTTCATGACCTTGCTGGGAGAATCCTCCACAGGATGCATGCCTTCGTGGGCCTCTTCCATAGCTCGCTCGACCAAGTCGCGCTCTGCGTGGACGACCAATGTTGCAAGGCTCATCGGTGTGAAGCTGATCCCGATCGCGCCTCCACCCTCGTATCCCGTCTCAAAGTCGTGATCAAGGACATCTGCGAGGTAGACTCGTGGGAAAGGAGAGCGTGGAGTCACGGGCTGCACGACAGCCTTCGGCGCTGGTGTCACAGGTTCCTCGGGCTCGGCAACCGGCTCAGGTGTCACAGGTCGCGGCGCTTCCTCAACGGCAGGCTCCTCGACAGGTTCTGGTTCGGGTTGCGCCAGCACAGCCGGGCTCTCATCAACAAAGACAGGCTCTATTGGAGCAGGTTCAGGCTCGGGTTCTGGTATATGCTCTTCCACAGTAGGCTCAGGTTCAATGAGTGGTTCTGGCTCAGGTTCTATTGGTGCAGCTTTGACGACGGGCGCCGGCGCAAACTTGGGTCGTGGTCGCTCTTTCCCGATGATCTCGTAATAGTAATCCGTCCGATCGAATACTCGGCCGTTGGTTGACGGCCTGATCCTGTGCATCAAGAATGCTACTGCACTCACATCCTCTTCCGTGGCATTGAGAGATATTAGATTCTTTGTGTCCACCAAGATCGCAGCCAGTGCCATCTTGGCTATTCGTGACTCCTCGTCAGGTGTCTTGAACTCCACAGACTCCCAAGCTTCTCGGCTGAAGTTAACGACAAGACTCGTGCAGCTTCCGGCAGGGATGATCATGCGTGGCTCTGGGGTTGTGTCTTGAGGTACATAGTTCTCATCGGGGGTGTGATCGATGCAGCCAATGACTTTCTGACTATAGTCCTGCTTTTCTCTACCTAGTGTTTTCTTGATGAGAGTCAGCTTCGGAGTACCGCACAAATAAATGAGTGTTCTGGTCTTACATTGTGGTCGACAAAGAAAAGCCGAACGAGTTCTTCCTTCAGACCTGATTGTGTACTTCCGGGCAAGACCATATCTTCTACAGCAACCAGGTCGGGCAGGCCAATGGAAGAATGAGGAAGTACCCGATTGAGATATGTCTGGTCTCCAAGCTCGGCTCGGCTCTCGTTCAGAATAGGGATGTATGTAGGTGCCCAGCAATCATCGGGCGGGAGAGCGCTGCGGAAGTATGCAAAGACAATAGCTGAAGTTATCGAGTCGAGGTCCGGCTGGTTTTTTCCCAGTACGAGGGTGACTTGCTGGAGGTTCGTTCTGGCGTCGATGATCGTCTCTTTGGCTCGGGCCAGGAACTCGGCGAGGGTTGGTATAGGCATGGTGGCTGTGGATAGGTGAAGATGTCAAAGAAAGAAGGACCAGACGAGGAGAGAAAGAGAGGACAACACACTCGCAACGATGAAGACAGAAGATAGGCCCGAAGCTTGAGGTTGAGGCAATAGATCCTAGCCTGAACTAGACCCGGGCTGGGGTACGGGAAGATGCCGAGAGCGGGGGATACGCAGGGCAGGGGTCCACTATGGGG
>Ga0268246_10000392_pt1 | contig 19438 bp, 23 predicted proteins | sample AgamicOrSfe_FD_200242 | JGI IMG/M metagenome (GOLD analysis project Ga0268246, IMG submission 200242) | Agave microbial communities from Guanajuato, Mexico - Or.Sf.e (v2) (version 2) | ecosystem: Host-associated > Plants > Phyllosphere > Phylloplane/Leaf | place: Guanajuato, Mexico | collected...
GGGGGGAGGTTACGACGAGGTTTTGTGGGAGGTGTGGGGTGGAGGAGCCGATGTTGAAGATGGGTATGGAAGGGCTGGACGGGGAGGAGGAATCGAGGTGTGTAGGGTGTGGGAAGGGGAGGGTGATGACGAAGTTTTGTCCGGAGTGTGGCGTGCCAGGACCATCGAGGCGAGGTGATGAGGCGATAGAGGCGGGTCTGGTAGGCAAGGAGGGTCGAGGATGAGCATGATCATGAGGTTGAGGCTGAGAACAAGGGATGTGCATGAAGTCCAGCAGGAAGAAGCCATTGAGACGCTACAATATCAGGACACAAATCTCGACGAGCTCCTCATGGTATCGTCCTCGAGAAACTTCTCAACTTCAATCCCGTGACGAGCGATGGAAACGTCCGATAGTGAAGACTGTATGCTTTGAAGTGGCTGAAATGCCATCAGATACTATAAACGCCAGATGATGCGCTCTGCCTGATTCAGAAGAAGTAAAAACAGCAGCATGATATCAGAAACCTGGATATCTATCGATCAATCATGTCGCGAACTATCCCAATCAATCAGACCACTTCGTTACCACCACTTCGAGCTCCTCCACTGTGCTGACTGCCTTCATTGCCATGCATATCGTCCTTCTCTTCTTCACTATTGCTCGCATGCTTGTTACCACCAAGGAACCCTCCCACTCGCGCCCATCTGGCAAAAACACCTCCACCAGCATTCGATCTGCCGCTACCTCCTCTCCCCCTCGACAGCATCGCCGCCCCATGCGTACCCACACTCGCGCTCGGACTTCCACTTCCACTCCCGGCCGGACTCAACTCAGCTTCACCCAAACTTCCTCCACCACGACTGCCAAACAGCTTCGTTCTGAAACTGACATTTGAGATTGCCGAATGTGGGGGCGCGCCCATCTGCTCGAGGTTGCGCTCGTGGTTGAAACGCGCTTGTTCGGGAAGAACTTCTGCGGCCCAGACGGCAGACAATGGGAGTGTGATGGTGATCCAGGTCATGCTGAGGTTGACCCAGGTGCTGAGGTAGGCGTTATAAGGGCTCGCTACAGCTGTTATAGCTGGATGGAGGAGAATGTTAGTGATGTGTGCTGAACGGCTGTGATAATCCAAGCGGTGACAAGAGCCGTAACATACCAGGCACCACCATCGTCTGCGCCCCCATGATCATAACAACATGCATAGCCCCAAACCCCCTCATGCCCAACCTCCTCCTCTGCACAATCGCCACGCCCAACTTGCCCACAAACACGCCACTGAAGAGTCCCACGGACCCAAAGAACACCCACACACCCAAATGCCACCATCCCGTGATATCTTGCCGTGCGAAGTTCATGGAGCCGGGTCCGACAATGCAGAACATGATGTCCAACACGGCCAGAAACCAGTGTAGCGCGATATTCAACACGGCCAGCGTGCCCGACGCACCCAACACCGCCCGACGCGCCCACAGCCGACTCATGGGGGCACACACAGCGCGGATCTGGAGGAAGAGGGACGCCATGATGCAGCTCGCCTGCAGCGCCGCTAACAGGGCGGCAGCGGACTGCGGAACCGCCGTCACGTTCTGCACGGGCCAGTATCGTACATCCAGCGGGTCAGCGAATTGATAAGCCCAGCTCCAGAGGTAGGACCAGAAGTAAGTTGCGGCGAGGAGGGAGCGGAGGCCGCTGGAGGCGAGGGCGACGGCGTTGAGGATGAAGACGGCAGTGCGGCGTTTTGAGGGGCGGGTGAGGAGTAGCAGGAGCAGGAGTAGGAGGAGGGAGGAGCCGAATTGGACGCCGAGCCAGAAGGAGGCGATGGCGGAGGTGCGGAGGAGGCGGTTTACGGAGTTTTGAATGGGGACGGGGACGAGAGAGTAGGGGTTGAGGGTGGGGTTGGCGTTGGGGTTGGACATGGTTGGATTGAGATGGGGGTGTGCTGGTATTGGAGAAGGAAGAGGCCGATGGCGTGTGAGATGACGAAGTTGTTGATGAAGTGGACCTGAATAGGAAGCGCAGCACTCAAGTCATATATACGATCCTTGTCCATCAGGTGGCAGCACAGCAGTAAGACATGACAATATGGACTACGAGCCATAGTACTGATTGTACTCGCATCGCAGTAGGCTTCATCTGACAATCGAGTGTTTCATATTCAGCTTTTTTTGCCATAGTGCTGCTCCATATGCAGAAGAACAATACGAAGACCAAAAGTGTTTCAGATATCGACGGACATCTTCGTATTGTGCATGCATGTAGCAGAAATTACTCACCGAGACAGCTACATCGAACGTCTATTCCAAACCCTGCAAGGTTCGGTTGGGGTGTGTAAGGTATTGGACAAAAGAGCACAAGGAAGTGAGGTTGTTGTGGAGGATTGATGCAGACGTCGAAGCCCATGAATTTGCCACTACACCAAGAACTGCCTGTATATGCAGTACACGAAAACACCATGGTGACAGATCGAAAGACCGCAAGTGACCTCTCTATACCTTGTGTAAGTCTCCACGCTGTCAGAATACTGATAATATGTATATTCAAGAAACGTCCTTTAGCTCTAACCTAGAAAAAGCGCCACATAAATCATAACATCGACCATCTGCCACACATCGCTCACCACATATCCACAAACTCCCCAATCACTTCTACTGCTTTTCTGCCATCCTCCGTCGTCCGCTTCATACCCGGTACATCGCCGTCCAGCGGCCACGCATCGTGCAACTCCTCCAAAGCCGCGAACTTCTCAGCATATTGTAGTCCCTGCAACCGCTTGGCCTCGACGTTCTGCCAAGTCCATGCTGTGCTGTCGCTATTATCGTCGCAGTCGGCTACGTCGTTCCCAGCAGTCTTCGTAGGCAGCAGATCAGCCCTCCGGAAGCACTCTTCCGGCGCAACCGTAAGTCTGCCCTTCTTAACCACATATCTTGCCACACTCGTCGCAAACACCGCCTTCCTCCACTTCTGCTGCTGCTCCTGTTCATCGCCCTGCTCATTCGTCTCGGCTTCAACACCAACACCACTGTCTTTCCTCTGCATGCGACCTCCCGCGCCCTTCTCTCCAGTAGCCCAGCTTTGCCCTCGTGACCGGCGCTTGCTCTTGCCCTTTCCGTTCTTCCAGGGCTGCAGTAGCCAGTCTGTGGGCTGGACGGTGCCTGCGGCTACAAAGTGCGATACTAGGTAGATCCATTTACGGTCCCAAGCTAGTACGCGCGTCCAAATGTCGTAGCGTTCGTAGGGCTTGATTTCGCGCTTGAAATGGCAGGAGACACCGCCCAGGGCGATGATGTAGGTGCCTTTTACCGTGCTGGTGCAGGTGTGGGTCGGGGTTGTCGTCACGCTGGATGTAGGAGCGGCAAGGCCGGCGCTGATATTGACGTTGTGGGATAAGTCTTGATGCTGCTGCTGAGACATGTTCCTGGCTTGTTGTGCGAGTGTACGGTCGTATTCTGCAGCTCCTCGGATGGCCTTTCGCAGGAGTCCAGTAATATGCATGGTCAATGCCTGGTCTGCATCACTAAAGTATGTGCTGTTACTCTTATGTCCATTATGATCGCATTCGCCCAGTGGTGTGTGGAGATTTGCTGCTATAAGAGGTTTGAAAAGAGCACCGTGGGCGCTATTTCTGGCATCGAGCCCATCAACTAGCTTCATGTCATCCTTGGTACTGTTCCTGTCGTTTTGAAGCAGGTCCTCAAGCCGCCGGGGCTGAAAGTATAGCTGATACAAGATGTGACGAAATTTCCGAATGTGCCACACGAACGGCAGAGTTTTGGCGTTGAGATATAGTGCTATGAACAGTGCTGAAAAGGCAAAAGGATGTGAAAGTGGGTGAAATGTAGATAGCAGCAGATCTATCAGTTGTTGGTTTGTAAGAAGCACGGCAGCAACTGCGATGATTGAGATGAGTGACGTGACTGTGGTGAGGTGGTTGTAGATCATTGGACGCGCCATGATAGTGATAGTGGTTGTGATGTTGATGGTGGCTTAACGAGCGTCTTTGGATCCAGCCAGAAGAATACTCGAGTATGAATGAAAGTGTGTGTCTCCGGTGCTCGATCTCGATAGCAGCGGCGGTCAACTGTTTCTATATTTCTCGAGGCTCGAGGGGCATCCACATGACAAAGGTATATGGGGCTTATTGATTGACTACGAAAGTGACGTGGATCAACAAAGGCGTGGCTGCTTTTCACGGCGAGTTTTCATGGTGGGTGAGAAGCGCTCGGAGTAGGATGGGCCCGGTGGCCTGCCCTACCAGTCAGGGAATCCTGGTCTTGGCCGTCGGGTCCCTAAGATGTAAAGGTTGAGTAATTCACCGTAGCACGAATGTAGCACGGATGGGGTAATCAAGGGGGTGTGCGATGAAGAAGATAGGAGAGCATGATGTCGCGGTCAATATTTCTCACACTGCCGATGAAGTCAGTGTCAAGCCCAATATGAATGTCTCTACCACACAGCACGCATTAAGCCACATCGCGAGCATTAGGCAATTGATTGTCAACTTGATTCTTGATCAAGGTTGAAGGTTGACTGTTGACTGTTGTTCGTGATGTTTTAAACTTTCAGGGCACGGCACTCCCGTCGGCGACTTTCCGGCAGCCCACCAAACGTGTCTGCATAGAATAGAACAGAACAGACCGACACGCCTGCAAAGCGTGACGGTGGGAACTGGACGAAAGAAGACAAGTACAAGAGCTACATCCCTGCATGTTTACAGAGTACTGTTGCTAAGGAGGAAGAAGTCCTCATACGAAAGATGGTAGCCTCGTTCTCATTCGCAGATCTCCCAAGACTTTCTTCAGTTCAACATCTCATCCTCGTACAAATTCGAAATATGACGCCAATACATGTCCCGAAACGAAAGCTGCTAGAAGAGAACTGCGATCTTGCAAGCCATATCGTGCGATCAGATCTGCCATAACATATTACTTCCTCCAGATGACACTCAAAATCACAATCATAACCGCTTCCCAGGAACGAAGATGAACAAGCAGATCAAAGCCAAAGCTATCCACACCACCCACCATCCCACTGCCAAGCCACGCTTCCGGAGCAGCTTTCGAACATATGGCTCTTTGATGGACACGTAGCTGAAGAATGTGTATTCACTCAGTCCTGCCAATGCCAGGATTGGGTCGAGTGTGTACTGATGTGATGCCAGTGCATATACACCAACGCTGAATGGCAGGATGACCTGTAGGGCAGTAGGTTAGACAATTGGAGCACAGGAACAGTATTCTGTCGAACTCACCCAGCATCGCCATGCTCTCGAATAGTCAAGGAATATCAAGACGAAACTCGTCCAGAATGCGCCAAACATAGCTAGCAGGCCAATGATCAGCCTGAGCATGAGGCTTGGTGGAACCAGATTTCCCAGTGCTTTTGCTCTGAGGAAGCCGGGATATGCATCTCTTTCCATTGCTTGGAAGACGTATTCCTTTGCTTCGTCAAACACTTCCGGATCGTCGCGACCTTCACTTTCTATGGCCTCCACAACAGAATTCAGTATGTTTTGTGGTAAGATGATCTCTCGCTCTGATCCTGGCAGCAAGAATGCGTATAGAATCTTCTCCGCACTGGCCTTGATGTCGGCGCGACCGACTGTATGTTGCGGGCTTGGATCGTGCTCGTTTGATGATCCAGAACTGCTGTGCCCGCTAGTCAGCCGTCGCATTGGTGATGACCCTCGCGAGCCACGACTGTCGTTTCCAACTATTCTGTCAACCCTGCCATTCGAATCTCTGCTAGACGGCTCGTCTCTTAGGAATCTCGACAGACGTTGCTCCTCTGATCCCGGTGCTTTCTCAGAATGTTCACTTCTTGCCCCGCTTGGCTCTCCCAGATCGAAGCTGTCGTAGTGATGTTGCGATGAGTGCTTTGAGCTTGCCGTGGCTGACTTTTCTCGTTTCTCGATGTCTGGCGTGGCAAGAAGGACGGATCGACGCAGTTCACGAACGTAGTGGCGGCATAGGGACAGGTGTTGTGAGACATCCAGCCAGAAATCGAGGTAGTCCACTGAACGCTGCTGATCGCGCATGTAGATGTAGAAGGAGTAGAGGTCGACAGGTGGGAGAGTGCGCCGATTGAGAACTTCGATCAAAGTAGGCAGACGGTCTTCACGTCTGTCGGCATCGCCTGTACTCGGTCTTGAGGACATTGTTGATGGTATTGTGTATGTGTGACGAATGCGCCGTCGTTGTTTTGGGTTCGTTGTTGTAACCTTCTTCTTCGGTTGGTCGAAAGTACTGCGGCGCCGATGCGCGCAACTTGTGGTACTCAACTGCTTGCTATGCGACAAGATACCGGATGCCGCGGAGGGGTTGGTGCGATAAATCTACTGGTTATGATTGATTGCTTGATACTGGTGATGATGTTGTTTGTTGGTATTGGGTTGCGCAAAGTGAGCTTCTCGGAGTTGGGGCTGTGGTGGTGGAGCCGACCGCAGGGTATGGATCTGCTGGTGAGAGTTTAGACTTGGTCAGTTTTGACGGGCCAGCGTTGCATGGCATGATCATGATGGCTTGACCCAAGGTAGTATTACATTATATACAAAAGCGAGTGCTTCTCAGGCAATTCTTGCTCGTCAACAGCACCCGCCGCCGGAAGCCGATGCTTTACCTCTCCCACCGACCTCATCTCTGACCGTGAGATTGACCGTCTTCGCAGTGTTTCCTGCCGTGGGCGCACTTGCTGCTTTCACACCACTACGCCTATCGTTGAGATCGTATTTGCCGGCTTCGATATTTTGGTAGACTCTCTCGGCGACATTCAGAAATGCACGCTCGACGCCGTCCCCAGACTTGGCGCTTGTTTCAACATATCCCATCACGTTGTTACTCTTACACCACGCTTCTGCTTCTTCTCGAGTGACCTGCCTCTTGTTCACTTCTTCTCGTCCACTACCGACTAGACTCGCATCTGCGAGGTCGCTCTTATTGCCGACTAGGACAACGATAATTCCTTCCTCCGCAATCTGCTTCAGGTCGTGCAGCCATGTTGTCACCGATGCAAACGTCTCACGTCGACTGATGTCAAAGACGAGTAGCGCACCAGAAGCTCCTCGAAAGTAGGACCGTGTTATTGACTTGTATTGCTCCTGACCTGCCGTATCCCACAGTGACAGCTTCATGTGCTTCTGCTGCTCGTCTTGTTTGGTCGTATTGTCTTTCTTTGTGCTGGGCTTCGCAGGCGATGGCGTAGCTGCAGTTGTGGCCGGGTCGTTTATGCCTAGCTCTCGCGATGCTGGAGGACCTACAGGCACGATGCGACTTCCGAACTCCACTCCTATCGTGACATCGTGCTGATTTGTGAACCGTCCTTCGCACAATCGGATTGTCAACGACGACTTGCCGGTACCACTGTCGCCGATCGAAACGATCTTCGCTATGTAATCCCAAGGTAAAGGTTTTGCTACGAAAGGCGGCGGTGTCATCGATGAGCTCCGAGAGAGTTAAATGTGCTGTAGACAGGGAGAGATGTTCGCGAGAAGAGACGGTCGGGAAAGTGGAGGTCAGAGTGAGATGATAAATGGATGGTATGCTTGGGCGATGAGATGTCTGCGGGATGAGATAGTCGCCGAGTGAAGTAGTCGTCAAAGGAGATAGTCGTAGGTTGTGATGTTGGTAGGCTGATGTGATGTTTGGACTAGGAGTGATTTATGCTTAACGAGGACTGGGGACTGGAGATGGCATGGCTGGGCTGGTACCGGCGGGATGAGCTCCGTAGACACATCATCGCCTAGACTGCACCGCTCTTCTCCCACCACTTCTCACTTTACCTAACATTCACCTTTCCTTCTCACTGTCCAGACCAAGCATCGCTCGACGGCTGTCCCGAGGCCAGACTAAAATCTCTCGGAAGATAGCACAAATATCCTTGCTGCTGCCACTACAAGGAGGAAGAACACTTATCTTATCGTGCCCTTGGGTACACAGAGCATGCGCATGAGGTTGCACTCGAACGGACGAGACGGCTTTGCTACACTCTAATCTGAGCGCCCTCGATCAGCCAGATACCACTTGGAAGACCATGTTCTCAGAGTGTCAGTGCTTCCGCAACCTCCGTCAAGTAAGCTCGTGTGACTCACCATGTCCTTTTCTCCAGATGCCTCCCGCTTCCTGGCTCAGTCTCAATCGCGCCTGCTACCTGATCAGGCTGATCCACAGTCTGCGCATCCACTTGCGCGACCTCTATCGCAAGCTTCCACCCGAGGCTACACCCAACAGCAGGGGATCATTAGCCCATATAATCCTCAAGCATCCCGCTTTCCTTTCGCCTCCCGACTGGCTTCACAACCTAAGCCCGCACCACTTTTCTTCAGTGCCAATAACGATGACTTTCGAGAAGAAGATGATAATGCTGAGCATGAAAGGGAAGTAGCGGATTTCTACGCAATACAAAGGTCGAGGCGGGATTTCGGTGCAGCACACACGCATGATTCCTCGGGGTCAGAAGATGAAGGTGCTCGACGATCGAGAGCAGGTCTCGCCAGGTTCGCAAGACCAGCTAACAAGGCCAAGGGAGTCCGGAGCTCGTGGACTGGCGAGGACTTTGGCTCGAGGAGAAGAGAGAAGGATCGCGCGTCGCAACTGATTCCCATGAGGAGGTTATCAGAATCGGGAGCAAGTGAAGCACAGAGCAAGACTCGTGATCGACTCGTGGACGTCGACCTTGCATCTACCATACACGAAGATGACGACAAACCGGCAGATATAGATCTGGAGCATATAGAGAGCGACATCGACGAGGATCGGATGCCAGATTCAAGCATTCGCTTGATGAGGGCACAGAATCCAACACTTTCCAACAGTATACCGAATGACTTTGCAAGATATCGACCACCGAGTCCAGACATGGAGAGCGTCCTACCTGTGGAAGAGATGCAGTCGTCACTTACGCCACGGCATGACCCGTTCTGGTCGACATTATTCCTCATCTGCATAGCGTCTGTGTTCTCTACATTTCTCCTCGTCTGTCTACATACAGCAGCACCTAGCAATGGCAATCTTTTGGGCGACACTATATACACGACCCTCAGATCATCGTTCTACCTTTTAGCAGTTGACACCGTGGTAGCTACTGCTGTGGCTTTACTCTGGTTGGCTATGCTGAGGTCGTTTGTCAAGCCACTGGTCATTTTGGTTATGATCGCTGTGCCAGTCATCAGCTTATCCTTCTCATTATACCCATTCCTCTCAAGCTACAAAGGCACTTGGCACGGCACAAGCATGCAAGACAAAGTCATGCGCTATTTTGCTGTTCTTCCTGGGTGTCTCGCGATTGTATGGACATACACCGCATTCACAAGCCGGAATGCACTCGGGCGTGCGATCGAGCTGCTGGAGTTCTCCACCCGCATCCTGGCTGCACGTCCGTCGCTGATTCTCGTTGGCTTCGGCACTCTAGCTGCAGTTGTGCTTTGGACCTGGACCTGGACGCTCATGTTCACCCGCGTCTTCCTCGGTGGCCACTTATCGCGGAGTACAAACCTCTTCGTCATCGACAGCAGCACCTGGTGTCTCGGAGTCTTCTTCGTCCTACTATATCTTTGGACTCTTGGGCTTATCTCTGGTATCCAGCGTGCCACTACCGCCGCCACCGTTAGCCAGTGGTATTTCTACCGCCTCGTGACGCCCTCACCCTCCTCAGCACGCGTTGTACGTGCTTCATTTGATCACGCTATCACCACTCTTCTAGGCACCATTTGCCTCTCGACTCTGCTCACCTTGGCCATTCGATTACCTCTTCTAGTTCTGCCAAGGCGCATCAGCGGTCTAGTAGCTATGTGCTGCTACTATCTCGTTCCCACATCTGTCACCGTCCTGACAAATCCGCTGACGCTCACCTACGCGGCGATACACAGTCAACCTCTTGCTACATCCGCCAAGGGGCTCGCCAACATGTCCTTTATCGCAGCCACATCTCCCACGACCACGTTGACACCACGCGCAGCAGCAGCTTCCGCTCGCCCACCTGCAGCTTATAGCTCTGGAGCACCTTCACTATACGCGTATCGTCTCGCCAAGTTGATTTTGCATGCTACACGCTTCGTTACGGCAGTAGGGTTCGGATTTGCGGGATGGGTCAGCACTGCACGCATGTTGGTCGTCGGCGGTAGTGGAGTCAGAGGCAGCTTATATGCATACGTCGTTGGCTTGATTGCAGGAGCGATTGGCTGGGCGGTTCTCGGCGCAGTGGAGGGTATACTGGGAGGAGTTCTGGATGCTGTCGTGGTTTGCTGGGGCAGCGAGATGGGCAGGGTCAGGGAGGGCGAGGGCGATGAGGGCTACTGCCAGGAGGCGGAGATGTTGTTGAGGGATTAGCGAGGATGCGCCGTCTGGGCACGCACTGCATTCGTTGTATATAGACGTTTCGCCGAAGGACTAGGATACTGGGTAGGCAGTAACAGAAGGTTTAGGGATTATTGTTCCTCTGCATGCTTTGCATAACACGGCACTCTATCCCAGCCGAGGCAACCTTATCTCGTCCGACGTATGCCACTAACGTAAGCTCAGAAGGTTCGAGGCCTGGGGAAGCTGGGGGAATTGTGGAGTCGGGACTTGTTTACCTCAGATCAAGGAGAAGACGGGACGTGACTAGATGGGACGATTGCGTGATGGATTCGCGTCCAGTCAGCTGGTTCTCTGCTGCTGCCCGAGTAATAACTTGGCATATTGATGAATAATGCTAAGGGGCTCTATGTTCATCCTTCGTGTCCCCAGGAGGGATCAGGAATCGCTGTGGTGAAAGAGCAACAGCTCTCTTATGCAACCTGCAGTAAAGACATCGGATTCTTCTCCTTGCGCCGGTGGGATCCATGCAAAAACACCAGTAAGATCGGGGAGTACAGAGGAACCAGCATTATGGTATGCAGGAACCGGGAAGCACAACGGAAGGACATCACACGACAGATGCCCACAAACAAACAAGCGTCGCACGCGACACAGGCCTACTGTTTCAGATGGCGATGGCGAAGAAAAAGCCGAGATGAGCAGGACTTGTGAATTTGTGATAAGGCACAAGAAATCGATAGAATTGCGACATGCGGACGAAGGAGCCGTAGCTGAAAAAGCTGGAAATCTGACGCTCAAGGATCTTATAACCTAATTGGGTATCACGCGATCACCGTCGTTGATTGCTTGCAACACCCAGGCCATAATCACGCCATCAATTTGCTTCTAAGCTGATCTCTTTTCTTGCTAAGCAGGATATACAAAGGAGGCATTGCTCCCAGGCTTGTTTCACTCTTTTCTTTCTTGTCAAATACATCTTCCAGAGCATCTGCAGACATATTCACTCCTTTGTTGTCTACAACCAGTTGCCGCATTCACCAAGCAATCCCCCACATTTATCATCTGAACACGAGCCTTGCCACTTCCGCTCCTTCCCTGAAAACAATACACAAATGGCACCAGGACGCCTCATGGACGACTTCAACGAGCAGTATGGCGCCTCCCCTCCACGCACATCCGCTCCGGTCGAGAACCGAACAGGACGCGGTGGAATCCCAAAAGTCGACCCAAACACAAAGAAGCCCAACATTCTCTACATCATGGCCGACCAAATGGCCGCGCCGGCACTGAAGATGTACGACTCGAAATCCCCCATCAAGACACCACATATCGACTCGCTAGCACGCGATGGTGTGCTCTTCGAGAACGCATACTGCCCTGCACCTCTTTGCGCTCCTTCTCGCTTCTCCCTCGTCTCTGGCCAGCTCCCGCACAAGATCGGCGCACACGACAATGCTTCACAACTCTCATCTGAGGTCCCGACATATGCGCACTACCTGCGAAAGGAAGGGTTCGAGACTGTTCTTGCGGGCAAGATGCACTTCATTGGACCTGATCAGCTACATGGTTACGAGAACCGGCTCACACCAGATATCGTATGTTTGGACTCTGCCACTATCTGCTGCACATTGCTAATCTTTCTGCAGTACCCAGGCGACTTTGGATGGGGAGTGAACTGGGATGAGCCGGAAGTGAGACAAGAGTGGTACCACAACATGTCTTCAGTCATGCAAGCAGGTGTCTGTGTGCGGTCGAACCAGATGGACTTTGACGAGGAAGTCATGTACCGGTCGACACAATACCTCTACGACTACGTCCGCCAGGATCCTGAAACCCAACGACCATTCGCCATGACAGTCTCCCTCACACACCCGCACGACCCATACGCAATCTCGTGAGTCCTGGAATCTGAGTCTTATTCATTCACCACTAACATCATTCAGGCAAGAATACTGGGATCGCTATGAGGACGTCGACATTCCAATGCCCAGCATCAACATCCCACAAGAAGAGCAAGATCCTCACTCTGTGCGCCTCCTGAAGTGCGTCGATCTATGGCAGAACAAAGTACCAGACGAGGCGATCAAGCGCGCACGACGAGCATACTACGGCGCATGCTCATATGTTGATGACCAGGTTGGTCGTCTTATGAGGACTCTCAAGAACTGCGGTCTTGCAGACAACACGATTGTGGTTTTCTCTGGCGACCACGGTGACATGCTCGGCGAGCGCGGTCTCTGGTACAAGATGTCGTTCCTCGAGATGTCTGCGCGCGTCCCCATGGTCTTCCACTGCCCTTCACGCTTCTCTCCTCGTCGCGTGGACCAACCAGTGAGCACGATGGACTTGCTGCCCACATTCGTCGAGATGGTTGGTGGCAAACTTGCACCATACCTCCACTTGGACGGACGAAGTTTGTACCCTGCACTCCACGGCGAGCAAGATCAGGGCAACACAGTCTTCGGCGAGTACATGGGCGAGGGCACCTGCACACCAGTCGTGATGATCCGACGCCGCCAATACAAGTACATCACCTCTCTAGTCGACCCACCTCAGCTCTTCAACCTGCGCGCCGACCCACAAGAGCTGCGCAACCTGTGCTCATCCACTGATCAAGGCGACGTCATTCTTGCATCTAAGTTCGCCGCCGAAGCAGCCCAGAAGTGGGACCTACAGGCTATGCACGACGACGCACTGACCAGCCAGAGAAAACGAAGATTCGTCTGGGAGGCATTGACGATTGGCCGATTTGAGAGCTGGGACTACCAGCCACCACAGATGGCAAGTCAGCAGTACATCAGGTCGACCATTCCCTTGGACGATCTCGAGAGGCGCGCGAGGTTCCCGGTGGTCGATGCCCTGGGCAGGACGGGCAAGTTGGCGAGCTCTCATGGTGCTGCTGGTGCTGCGAATGAATAATGGAGAGACGCCTGCAAGGTGTGAGTCATGCATTATGAACATTTGGACGACCCGGTTTGGGTAGCGTCATTCGATCTAGCGTGGTGTTCTGGGGTTAGAGCTTGGTATAGCCTCATCATGAAATCTTGGGGTTTGGGTTGTAGTCCGATAGAGTTGTATGAATAGCAATGAAGTCACAACCTACCTTTACCTTTTACCGTACTTTTTACTCTGTGCTTCGAAGTCGCGCCTTTCGTTATGATCGACACAGAAAATACACTCGTCGCTGCTCAGTCAGATCTTGCCGTTCTGTTGTGCTCCTCCAAAAATGGAATGATACTGTACTGTGACGTGGTATGCGTTCGGTCCCCAATGGTGCAAGGTGAAAAAAACGTGACTTGAAAGCAAACAAATGACAACAACCTTCTCTGGCGACATTGCTGCCAATCACTCTTCGGACAACACCAGACCAGAAGTTGTGAATGTTGTGAAAGGTTATCTCGTGCCTTTGCGCACAAAGGCTGAGGTCGAGTCGAGGGATGAGACCAGTGCGTGACTTCTCCCATTCTTCCGTGGCCGGGCCCAATTGTCCAGGTTGACAAGACTGGACATGAAGAGACTTTAAATGACTGTTGCCGAGAGGGCGTTGCGCACACAATCAATGCAGACCAGCAACTAATCGATGTGACCAAATACAGTTGAGGTCTATGTCTGCAGTGTGCCTGTGAAAGAGACGGGCAAGGTCTTGAGGTACGTTGGTTATTCTTTGCTGCTGCAGATACCTTGGCTCTTATGGACGAGGGTATCTCCCTACGAGGCTTGGGTCCACGTCAAATGCAAAAGCTAACCTCAGATCAGTGCTCTCAAGAGTATCCCTGGCCAGGCAGGAATCGACTTACACCATCTTCGGCGCGTAGTCAAGCACGATTATGTGTCACAGCAGCTCCGAGATGTAATCACGCAACGACAGAGGCAACTAGCTGCAGTACCTCTAGTCGGGGCCGTAGCACCAGTAGTGGCGGACGCCGCTTCAATCAATGCAACCGCTCCATCACCGCCTACTCCCGAGCTCGTCTACATCCTCCTCAGCGCAACATGCCTAATAACTCTCCCCGATTTACACGCCGTCCTGCTCAGATCGGTCCCATACTTCCGAGCACTCCCCGCGTCAACCCACTCAGCCTCGCCACAAACACTACCATCATCACCACCACCAATATACACCCTCCACGCCCCTCTCCACCCGCCCACCACTGCCGAGCACTGCCGTATCCAGTCCACGCTACTCTGGCCAACAACATACAACCCCAACACCGTCTACGGCCCCAACCCCGCCATCGTAGCACATGCGCAGCTGGAGCTGGAGAGACACGGAGAGGCTGATGCGTATATGGCGCTTGCCCGGGAGGCTGGGCGCGGTGTCAAGGCGCAGGGGCTTGGGCTGGGTGTTGGTGCTGTGATAGTTGAGCGGCTGGATGGGATGGAGAGAGGAAGCGTTGTGGCTGTGGCGGGTGATGCGAGATGGGCAGGTGTTGGGATGCAGCAGGAGGAGGCGAGATTGGGAAATTGTGAAGGCTGTGATGCCGGGGGACCAGGAAATCCAGCAGCACATGCTGTGATGCGTGCGATTGACTTCGTTGCGCAGAAGCGGCGCGTGCTGGCTGCTGCAGAGCTGGATGTCGTAGAGCTGAATGTCGCAGCATCGACTACCGAGCCTGATATGGCCCAGAACGTCGACCCGTTACTCGAAACAGCATCAGCAAGTTCTTCGCCACCACAAGCAGCCACAAGCTCCACAACCGACAGCTCCAGACCCACAACTCCGCCACCCGCGCTGCTCACACCAGCCCAGATTCAAGACGCATACTCCTCCCAACGCCACCACGCCCCGCTAATTCCGCTCGAAAGCCACTATCTCTCGTTTGAAAGCAATCCCGCATCTCTAGCTCCACGTGGCTATCTGTGCCTGAATCTCGAGGTCTATGTGACGCATGAGCCGTGCGTGATGTGCAGTATGGCATTGTTGCATTCACGGATCGGGAGGGTTGTGTTTGGCCGCGGAGGTGGAGGTGGGAGTGGAGGGGGTATGATGGCTGAGAGGCGAGGGCAGAGCAAGGGGGACGAAGAGATTGGACACGGTAACCAGGGGAAGGGGAGTGTGGGTGGCGAGTTGGTTGTGGAAGGTGAGATACACGACGGACATGACCGTGCGTCTGCGATTGAAGAAGAAGTACATTTGCCGAACTACGGCCTCTTCTGGCGAGATGACCTGAATTGGCGCTTCAATGCCTGGGAATGGCGGCCACTGTCTATTGGTCAGGATGGTGAAGAGGAGCAGAGTGCAGGTAGTGATGGAGAGATAGCATTGCATGATATAGGGCATTGCGTACAGGTATAGAACTCTGCTTTTCGAGAGCAGACGGCAACATAGATAGACGGATTCGCACTGGCATGAGGACTGCACATGCAATACAGTCGGTAGGGTTTTGGGTATTGGGAATTCTAAGTCCATGTTTCCGTGATCACGATTGCCACTTTTCGTATAATGCAGGTGCGGTGTTTCCACCATCTTAGACGTCGTGTTTCCACCATCAACATAGCACTTTATGGACGTGACGACACGACTTAGGTAGCTTGCCCTTTAAGTTGAGCAAGTCTTCCGCTTCGAAAGCTAGATTGCACAAAATTGTGCAATGGTGCAGATACAAATCGTGTCAAGTCCGAACACTGCCAACTCAAGTTAACGAAGTCAATGAATAGACCTAAGGACAGCACGAAACCATCACGTCACTCCGTACCATAGCAACTCTGTAGAGCACAGGCAGTGTGGCTCATCAGCATGCCCACAGCTCGTTCACCCGCACCGCGCCAAATGGCATCCTCCCCGCCCACTCCAACAGCTCTAGTGACATCCCTCCTATCCACACTCGCCTCCATCTCCGCATCCACCTCAACCCATCTCGCCGCCCGCGCACGTTCGACCACCACCACTATCACCGCCTCCACCTCCAACGCTCCCACGCCCGCGCAGATCCTCCCAGAATCTACGCGTCCCCTGCTCGTAACATTGCACGTCCTCTTCCCGCACGCCCTTCTCGACGCGCTGGATCTGCTGGATCGGGGACTTGTGGTTAAGGTGGTTGTGCGTGGCGACAGTGATGATACAGTGAAGGACTCGAGCGTTGCGATGACGAAATGGCGCGTCCTTTCTTCACAAACAACGTCGGGAAGTGAGTATCGGAATGGTGACTATCATGGACGGCGTGGACGACGTGATTGGAATGGCAGTGGGAGCGGATACGGAAATGGAGATGGAAACGGGGATCGAGGCACTTCCAGTGGGCGCTGGCGGGATCGAGGACATGGGTATAGTACGCAGTATCGGCGCCACGACAATGACGAGAACAATGATGGCACGGAGATAGGAGACCCCCGGACGGATCTGGACATAGATATGGGCATGGGCACAGCAACGTCCTACACGGTGGCGCTGCAGGCATGGAATTGCTCATGTCCTGCGTTTGCATTTGCGGCGTTTACTGGAGGAGGGGCTGCTGCATCGGCTTCTCTCTTCGCCAATTCTGTCACTACTAGTACCACACGCGGACAGGATACTGGGCATGGAAATGCGCAGCCAGGCCGGGATGACAATATGGCTACGGACATGGACGTGGACGTGGAGACGAATGTAGACACCGAGCCTGCCACCGACTTCTATTCAGCATCAGCACAAGAGGCGCCTCGCACCGCCGACTGGGCCCGTAAGGAAGCACTATGGCAGCGTCTCCATCAGCCGCAAGGACAAGACGGCACAGATGGCCCGGTCTTGCCTTTTGGCGGTCTCGCAGTCTCATCGACTTCAACATCGGCAGCCACAGCCACTAACCCTTTGAGCTCAAACCACAATCCCCTCGACGCTATCACTGGTCCTGACACACTTTCATTACCATCAGCACCTTCCGCAAACTCACCACCCCAGGCCGAAGCTCTTCCACCGACATGTAAACATCTCCTCGCAGCTCTCCTCGCATCGAAATGTCCTGAGCTGTTTGGACCCCATCTGCAGTCTCGATCTGGTGGCGGTAAAATGGGTATGGGGAGGCGCGGCGTCGTGCTTCGGGAGCTTCGCGGATCAGCTGAGGCAGCGGGATGGGCTTCGTAGATCAGGGCTTGGGCTCGGGGATATGTGTAGGTCAAGAGGAGCGCCTTCAGACATTACTTCCTCGCCATCCACACCGCCACCAGCAATGCCACAACCCCGACGCACAACCCCGCCAAATTCCTCACCGCCCTCATCACCTTCGGCTTAAACACCACCTCCGCCTGCCGCACCCTCCACTCCTCCATCGCATTACCCATCGGGAATGCCTCTCCCTCGGGTACCTCCTTCCCCAACCACGCACACAACGGGCCCCACCCATCCTGCACAGTCCAATCCAACCACTCTCTCCCCTGCTCCCCTAACACCCTCTCCGTCGCTTCAAAATGCGCATGATACGCCTCTTGCACCTGCATCTTCCTTCTCCCCGTCCCTACCCCCTGCCCGCCAGGCCCATACCGTACCTCCCCAATGGCCCACCGGAAACTACTGACCACCCAGAACATCTCCGCATCGAACAAACTCAGGACGAACGTGCTCCAGCCCAGCGCAGTGGCTTCAATCGTAGCTTCCCAGCTAGCCGCCCATGCGGCTACGTCACGGCGCCGGTTGAGGATGACGTGGGCGTCGGGGTAGGCGGACAGGAGTTCGGGGGCGAAGAGCGCAGTGGGGAGGTCGGTGAGGCAGTCGCAGTCGCCGAGGATGGCATCGAGTTGAGCTGCGGTGGATGAGCTTGAAGACGTGTCGGTGCTGGAGGTGGGGCTGGAGGAGGTCGGGGAAGATGGGGAGGCGGATGAAGATGGAGAGGTGGAGGAAAGGGAGAGCGACCGAGCGCGCTGCGCAAACAGCTTTATCCACGAGAGGCAGTCAGCTGGTTGTGGCCCGCCGGCGACTGCGCCGTGGTAGACTTTTGTGTAGCCGAGGGTGTAGAGGGCGCGGCGGAGGGAGTCGGTGCCGGAGCGTGAGAAGCCTGAAGAGGTGTTTAGTTTGAGTTGGATCAATATGTCAGAGCTCAGTGAAGTCACTGAAGTTGCAATGGACAGGTCTGTACGTACCGAGACATAGTACTTGCATGGGGACTGTGCGTGTGCGATGAGGTTCCTCGAGAGGGTAGATACGCTGGAGGAGCTCGAGGGATAGGGATGACATCCTTGGCGGTGTTGCAGAGGCTTCGTCGCTGATGCGGTGGTTTGCTAAGCTGAATGCACCTCGAGTAGCTGCTCTTAAGTAGCGTCCTTGACAAACGAAATTCCGGTTTCAACAATTATAGAGCCCAATGATGGACAGCAATGCAGCTTCACTCGGGTCTCAAGTACAGTATGAAGACGTCCGTCTGGGCAGTCCCCAAGCAACTTAGCACAGGTCACTGTACTGATTTCAGCCTACTGGCGCCGAATCACCAGAGCCAATCGTGTACAGGAACTGATGAGCGATATCGATGCTGAAGGTGTGCTCAAGTCACTACATGCTGGAACTGATGAGTTGATACTTATACACACTGGGTTGTGGATGTTTACAGTAACGTCGAGGTGGGGGTGCGAGGTGCGAGATGCAAGGATTCATTCGGGTTGATCGCCGCGGTGTACGCTTGTCAGCCTGGGATTCAGCAGATTTCTATTTATCATCTTGCCGGCATTCAATGTCGTTCATCATGCTGTTTCCTCAGGCAGTATGTCGTATGGGTTGAGCACGATACAGCACGGCACGAGGTCATACTATGATACACAGTCATTCAGAAGATCCAAGACGCAAGCCAAGCAATACAAGTGGAAGGCATGCACTGTTTCTGATAGTAGCTAGCCCTCCCAAGCTCCAGCACGAAAGGTGCTGAAACAATAAGCTAAAACAAAACCAAATGAGTGTGGTGTGCCGACTCAAAGGCCAGACACAAAAAGCGAAACAACACAAGGAAATCTCATCTCCGCACCACCACCGTACTCGTCGATCGATCTCGTGTCGTCCACTCGCCCGCGCATGTATGTATGCCCGCCTCATGACCTCGCTCTTTCAACTTGCAGCAGAGTGTCGTGCCCATACAGTAGCTTTGCCTAGCTGCGGAGTCTGCAGTGCCTGCGTTCGGTAGCCTCGGCAGAAGCGCCAGAAGTTGTAGTGGTCGTCATACTCGTTGTGGTGACTGCGGCTTGTTCTCAGCTCGGTAGCAACATCGAA
>Ga0268246_10000393_pt1 | contig 19424 bp, 25 predicted proteins | sample AgamicOrSfe_FD_200242 | JGI IMG/M metagenome (GOLD analysis project Ga0268246, IMG submission 200242) | Agave microbial communities from Guanajuato, Mexico - Or.Sf.e (v2) (version 2) | ecosystem: Host-associated > Plants > Phyllosphere > Phylloplane/Leaf | place: Guanajuato, Mexico | collected...
CGGACGGTGGAATGTGGATGGGAAGTGTCATTTTGAGGCACAACGAACGAGTCGATACCTAACGCTGCTATCCAGGAAAACGCGTACAGCTGGCCCACATCGTGAAGAACCGCACGGCTTCGACGCGGCATACGCACTACACATATAAGTAATGCAATAATGAAACCACGACCTCACTTTCGTTCCTTCCCTCCATCTTCGCAACCAATGGGACACGGCAAATCTTTCAGCACAAGCCTCGTCTCTGTCCACAGCCTCAGAGTCACCCAAAGTCTCTTTCTTTTCGGTTGCTCTAGTGGCAGATCCTCGTCTTTGCTAATACTGACTATGAATTCCTCCGCCGCTTGCAAATCGCTCAACGCTCATATGTATGGCCAATATGGCTTCGGTTCTCGTCTAGGACATCGCTTCACACGCCGTGTTGGCTGGCTACACCCTTTCGTATCCCTTCTACCGCCATTTCATCCACCCGACACGCCTACGCCAGTACGCACGTCGCCCGAGTGAATGAATTCGCTATCGCTGCAATATACTGACTATTGGACCTTGCCCTTGCCCTCAATCTCGAGGTCTGGCTCCATCGACTAGAAGCACGATGTACAACCTCTTTTGATCCGACCTGCTTCGAAGACTTTCGAAGACACCCACATCCAGCGACTCTTGTCAACTCTTGTCAACTCGACTCAATTGCTGGTGCTGTTTTCCTTCCCATCTTCACCCTAAAATTTCCTTCTCGCATACGCGCTCACTTGCGCATCTCCGTCGCCATTTTCGTCGCAATCCACCTCCATATCACCCTCCGGCATTTCCTTCTCGTCTTCACCCGAAGATGCTCCTCTTTTTCTTTTCCTGTCTCTATCTTCAATTCCTTCTGCCTGTGCCCTGTTTTGCTCTGCTAGCACATCCACATTCCTCATGCTCTCCCTCCTCTCCCGCTCCATCTCGCCCATTGCCACCAGCACGCTCGCGACCTCGACTTCCAGCGGTGCACAGCTTCTGCCATTATGCACATGCCCTTGATGCCCTCCATCCGGTGTCGCGCTGCCTGTAGCTTCATCTTCGTTGCAATCGTGCAGCTGTGCTCGTAGACGTTGCACGTAGCCAGTGTGGTCGTGAGATTGAGATTGGGACTGGTATTTCTGGAAGCGGGTGTAGGCTTCGTTGCAGGATATGTGTGAGGAGTCGCCCGTTGTGGTGATGGTCGATTGGATCGAGGGAACCGTAGATGTGGAAGGTTGAGGATGTGGAGGATTGTGTGCCACAGAGGTGGACGGAGGAGAGCTGTTCGTTGTAGATGTGCCGGTGGAAAGCGAGGGTATTGCCGGAGGCGGCATGGCCATAGGCACGCTGCTGGCTAGGGTTTGGCAGAAACGGCGTCGGTCGGGGTCGATTTGACAAGCGTCGCAGCTTCCGGGTGCGATCGTGGGGGATCTGTTGATGATCGGACCGTAGCCCAGATTGTTAACACCTAGATTGCTAGGGTTTGGAGGCGGTGCTGTGGTGGTGACTGTTGGCGTATTGCGGGTTTCAGCATCAGACCGTGCCAGCGTTTCGCAAGGACATTCTGTGCCGCCTGGAGCATGACAAAAGCCACAGCCATCTGTTACGATAGCTGCATCGGCATCCTGGTTAATGACTCCAACAGCCTGCTCGTGATTGGAGCTCGGTCTCATGTTTGTGAAGTCAATCTCCATTGCATCTTCCTCCACATCGTCTACATTGTGTGGCTGTGTCATAGCCTCTAGGCAGGCACAGTTTCCTGCTGCTGGATCACAAGTCCGGCAAGAGGCTTCGTTGGCCGTAGGCAGACCTGGCACGATCTGGTTCACCTGAACGGGCGGCTGCGGTGCCTCGGCGGCTTGACTTGTCGTCAGTGCTCCATTGTGACTGGCTACTGATTCATGCCGCGCCACCTGCTCTCGAAGTCGATCGTTCACCCCATGATACTGCGCACATTGACTTTCCACATACATCGCCCTCTCTCTCCAAGCCTCGGCCGTCTGCCTCATCTCCCAATGGTTCTTCGCGAGTTGCTGCTGAAGTTCATGCCAATGAGCTTGCAACTGATTATGATAGATCCGCTCCTGTGCCCAGCGGGCTTCCTCCTGCCTATATCTCTGCCGTTCTTGCTGGAGTTCTTTCTCGAGATCTTCGACCCGTTCTGCTCGACGCTCACGGAAGGCTCGCTGGGAATCACGGTTCTGCTGCTTTCGCCGAGTAGCAGGGACGTCGGTGGCTGGCTTGCGGCCGGGCTTGGGGCGGGGTTGGACCGTCCAGTCTTTCACAATGGGAGATGCATCATTTGGTGTAACGGCTGGTGAAGCGGAGGAGGGACCAGATGTCGCACTTTGTAGTGTTGCTATCGTGGAGATGGAAGACCGAGGTAGAATGGTAGAGGCGGAGACCGGTTCGAGATGTGGAGGTGAGGGAGGCTTGGGGCGTGCCACTAGCATTTTGAGATCACACGTCAGTCACTTTGTGGATGTCTATAATGGGAGTTAGTGCTAAGCACAGGATCTCAGCCTTCTTCAGCACTCACCTTGTGAATGAAGGAAGCTCAATCAGTACCGTCACCTTGTTGGGTGTGGTCCATAGCACGATTGGCCAATACTCGACCAACCAGCGAACAGCGACAACAGGTGAGGCGAATAGCCAGCTGAAGACACAGACAACCTCTCTACACCCCAGGGGAATCAGTATTACAGCGGCGTAGAAGGACGATGCTGCGATGGTGTGAGGAAAGGACGAACGCACAATCTTATCTGATCCGACCTTGCCAAGGCGCCAAGGCGAGCTAGTCCCTGTGAGTCAAACCCCCAGCCGGAAGAATTGCGGAATCGGAGGCATGACTCTTTCCGTGAAGTGAGAACGGAGCAGGAGCAACATCGCTACAGTCCTCGTATATAAGACTGATGGGATCACTAGCATTGAAGTTATAGATCTTCGAGCAAGAGGACCCATTCACTTGACTGCAAAAGCAACAAGAACCCAGCTGCTGTTCACAATATTTACAATATTTTACGATATATACCCCTTTCCAACATGTCGTTCCAAGACCCTTACTATCTTGCTCCCATCACTAGCTCTGCCGTCCTTGCTGGTATGTATCTCTTATCCTCCACTATCCCTGGAGCCATAGACTGACCACATCGTCCAGGCGCAATCGCCGGCTTCTCCATCTCCGCACTTCCCGCGCTCGTGAGACATCTGCGAACAATACCCACCAACTCACCCAACCGTGAAGTGGCCGAGTCACATACCCTCTCCATTTTCCGCCAGATCTACGACGCCGGCAAGCGATCTGCACCGCCCATAGCGCTTGGATCGACCCTGTTATGCCTCCTCAATGCATACCGTCTGTACAGGAGCACAGGGACCTTCAATCACTCGGCGCAGCTTGCCATTGCTGCCGGTATGCTCAACATGACAATCGTGCCTGTTACCTTTCTCATGATTGCGCCGACGAATAACCTCCTCTTCGCGCGAGAAGAGGCCTGGAAGGATGGTAATGATGAGGCGAGGACGGAGGTGGTGAAGAAGCAGGGAGGCCAGACCACGGAGAGTCTATTGAACAAGTGGATATTGCTCAACTACTTCCGTGCTTCTTTTCCCTTGGCAGGGGCAATTCTTGCCTGGTATGCTTGTTAAGTTTGACAGAGCATCGGGTAATGAGATGTCGCTGAGCGTATCCCTAGCTGTCGCATTGATCGGGGTGTTGGTGTTCTGGACACCTGATGGACCGAAGAGCAAATAGTTCTTGGAATACAGCCAGGAGCCCAAAAATAAGAACGTCCACTTCTTCTCTAGCATGTTCACGCCGGTGAACTGCCATACCTTGCATACTGAAATCCCAAGAAAATATCGCATGCCCATTGAAACTAGAAACCACTTGTATTAGTTCGCTGAAGACTCGAATTGCTGCTCCAGAGAATACTTACAAATCCGCACAGCTTAAAACTCCAAGGAATTGACGTCTCGCTCAAGAAGAAGAATGTCATCTTCATCACGTCTCCTAGCAGCCAATTGGCCAGCACACTTAACCTAAAACCCTTCACACTCCTATTCTTCTCATTCGAAATGATCTGAGGTATCGGCAAAGTAGCCTCCACAGCCAATGCAACGTAGCCCAGTATTGTGGTATATGTTGTAAACGCGCCAAAGACAGCCTGCAGCACGCACAACGCGATGAAAAAGTACGCCAGAAACAACCAATACGGTCTGATACTCCGCCATTGCCAGAAGTCATATGGTCTTCGATTGGCGCGCGCTGGCGCAAAGGGCATCGAAGCGGAAGAAGGGAAGTCTGTGGGCGGTCTATTCGCCAGGGCAATCTGTAAGACGAACATCTGGACGACGACCATGAGACCAGCTTGGATGAGGAGTGCGGTATCGAAACGCGCGCCTAGCCAGTAGAAAATCTTCATAATGCAGGAGACGAGCATAATCAGCGGAATATCGAGGGAGAAGCCGGCCGAGGACCGCGACTTGTACATTGAGTAGATTTGGTCGGCATAGCTGGTGACGGGGGAGGTTACTATACTGGGGAATTGTTAGCATAGTGTCGCTTGCTGAAGTCGTGATGGCCCGCTGAGGTACGCACAAGATTGGGGAGATGTATGTGATGGCGAGGCGCACAATCTGAGCGACCATGTTGTCAGATTGGCGGTGTCTTCTGTACAGAGGAAAACGTGTATGGTGGTGATGTTTCGAGGAGACCAGACAACAATCTGTTTCGCGTCGTTGCCCCTGTATCAAAGCCAATGGCCAGTCGGAGTGTTCATGCCGCTAGCCGATCTTGACCCCGCCGTGCCCACAGTTACAGACGAGACGCCCCGAGCACGCTCGCTGCAAGCTTCACTACTACCACTTCGCTGCTCGTGTGACTTGTGTCTCTGACTCCTTCGCTCCATATCTTACTGATCATACTTACCCAATTATAGCGCTCCAGCCTCTGCCACAGCAATCCACTCCTCCATACCACCCACCACGATGCTCCTCACACCACTTCGAGCATTGCCTCGGTCATTCACAAGAAGCACAACACCAGCACTCCAACACACAATCCGCGCATTCTCCAGCACACCGTCACCCTCACAAAAGCTACGCATAGGCTACATCCCGGAACACTTCCTCACACCCCTCCACTTCGCCCACGACAAATACGGCCTCTCCTCGCACGCAGAGCTAATACCCTTTCCCCGCGGTACCGGCACCCTCATCGACGCCTTCCACACACGCAGCATCGACGTCGGCATCGGCTTGACAGAATCCTTCATCGTCGGCCTGACCAACACCTTCGGCGGCTCAGACTGGTCCGATAAACCAGTAAGTCCTCCATCACTGCGCCCAACTTTCCGCAGCAGCTAAGAAATACCATCTAGTACCATCTCGTCGGCCAATACACCACCACTCCCCTCACCTGGGCCATCAGCACCGGCCGTCTCCGCTCGGACATAACCTACGTCGAAGAACTCAAAGGCACCAAAGTCGGCGTCTCCCGCCTCGGGTCCGGCTCGCACGTCATGGCGTCCGTGCTCGCAGCCACGCACGGCTGGACCACGGGGCTCACAGCAGCGCAGAACAAGTTTGTCGAGTGCGGCGCCTTTGCTGCTCTGCGCACGGCCGTCACGGAAGGAAAGGCAGATTGGTTCATGTGGGAGCACTACACGACGAAGAAGTACTGGGATAACGGCGAGCTGAAGCGGTTAGGGCAGCTGGAGACGCCGTGGCCTGCGTGGCATATCGCTGCTGTCGGGGAGCGGGCGGATGAGCGGGTGGCGCGGCACTTGCTCCCGGCGTTGACGAAGGGGGTGCGGCATTTTCAGGCAAACAGGGAAGAGGCCGTCAGGTGGATTACGGAGAATATGGAGTATAGCCAGGAAGATGCGGAGGCGTGGTATCAGGGTGTGGCGTTTGCGAGCAGGAAACAGATGGGCGTGTTGGATGAGACGGTTATGACGAATGCGGTGGGGATATTGGAGAAGGCGAATGCGGTGGGGGATAGGAGGATATTGGAGGCGAGCGCGCTGCAGGCGGTCGATGCGGAGAGGTATCTTATGTCGGGGTCGGAGGAGTTTGAGGAGGAGAGTGAGCTGTTGCGGAGGGGGTGAGCTTGGGATTGGGACTGATGATGTGGCACGAATGATGTGAGAGAAGCGGGTTCTGGAGTTTGTGTATATAGGGGCGGAGCGTGAGGAAATGGTAGGATATATCCTCATATCGAGAATGCAATCACTGGTATTGCCATTACTATGGAGACGCTTTGTCAATCATGCCTTGTCATCCCACTGATAAACAGCAACAGTTCGCTAGCTGCCACGAAGTTTGATCAGAGACTTGCAATGCCGCCACCACCATCCATGCCATAGAGCTCCTGTCCCGTGCCCATCCCGATGCCCATCCCCATCCCCATGCCCATGCCCATTCTCCATTCCCGCTCCCCAGGCCATTCCCCATCCCCCATCAACACCATCTCCTAATTCGAGATCTTACTGCTGACGTCCTTACTACAATCCCCCCAACCAAGTCAGTACGATGCTCATAGCCTGACACTCCATAGCGGCACAAGGAACGACCCTTCCAACCTCGCCACATAGACATAGCACAACTAGCTGCGAACGATCACTTACCCAGTATCCTTCTCATACGTATCACGGCCATAATCCGTGATCTTCTCGTTAACGTTGCGGTTCGCGGGCAGCCCGAATTTCTTCTCCGCGGCGTCGAGACCTATGGGGGAGTGTCAGTCCGTGTAAGATGGGAAGGAGGGTTGATCACGATGAAGAGGGACAAGGGACAATAGAGAGGGAGATAGGGAGGTAACAAGATGGAGGTGAACAGGCTACAAACCCTTATCAGCGTAATCTTCCTGGCCGCCAGTTTGTCCAGCTTGGGGAGCGCCGCCACCTTGGCCCTGGGCGAGGTTGGGGTCGGTGTTGACGTTTGTGTTGGTGTTAGTCTTGCCGTGTTTGTCCTTGAGGTCGTGGACCATGTTCTTGACTTTGTCCATTGTGGCTGGTTGTGATGATTCAGTTGAAGTTGAGGTTGGGGTTGGGGTTGAAGTCTGAATTAATGTTTCCGTCTTTAGGATTGCAGGATAGGAGAATTGCAAGGAGTAGATAGATGAGAGTGATACAGCACTTCAGATCCTGACGAAGGATTCGGTTTATAGACAGATTGGAATACTGTAGCTAGTATGGTATGGTATGAGGGGTATGAGGGGGTGAGGGGATTGTCACCAACGGAGGCTACCGTAACGTCTTCCTTGTTTGACCGAGCGGCTTCCAAGGTTTAGAGTTTGCACATCTGGGGATCACGAAGACGCAGCGATCTGGATGTGCGCCACAGCATACAGCTGTATTCACACGAATCATGGGAAGTCTAAAGGTATTGGAGGCGTACAAAAGAATCAACCAAGGGAAGTCAGGGTATGAGTTGGAGGTTGGGCAGCGGGCGAAGTGACGTGTCGGCGTTTGGGCGGTTGGCTCGGCTCGGCGATGCATAATCCTTGTTCGATCACGGACTGTTCAGCAAGATCCTAGTCAACACTTCTCAGCCTTCGAGATCAGAAGCTCGGAGAGAAGAGAGTAATCGAGGACTATAGGTGTTGCAGCTCTTATTGCGAATCCGGAGTTGAGTCGGGCATACTTAGGCATACACAGACAACACTATACCTAGCAGTTGACTTGACGTTCTCATCTCTCACATCCCTAAACACGTATATCACGCATGCGATAACTTGGTGTCGGTTGCCTCTGTCACCGACGTCCTCTTGAAACATAGATTGGTGTTTCCGGAGCCACTCCCCATGCTTGTCTTTATGCTGAACTTGCCTGTACGACAAACTTTGTGCACATGTATCGACGTGCGAAGATGGGTATGATGAGTACTAGGTTATCATTACTATGAAGGTCATATGACAGTGATGTCCTTCGACGACTCGACTAGCCAGAACGACTCTGCTACGTCTCCCAACGAGCTTTGATCAAAGCTGGCCTCCTGCCATGGCACCCCCTTGCACGAAAACCGGGGTTAGCCAGCTTCCTGCTGCCGTCACTGCTTCCTCTAGTTCGAGAACTTGCTGCTGACGTTCTTGCTACACGTTTCCGACAGAATCAGTACGGTTTCCCTCGTGGTTGGTGGCAATCCCTCAACGTTCGCCACCTCACGGATATGGGCAAGTACTCACCCAGTCTCCTTCTCGTAGAAGTCACGCGCACCATCGGTGATCTTTTCGTTCGTAGCACGATTTTGGGACATGCCAAACTTCTTCTCAGCGGCGTCGAGACCTGGAGGGGGATGTGTTAGTTCGGTTGATTTGGGTTGATCTGTGTTGAGATGGTGGTGCTTGTTGAGGCATGTGGTGTGCTTTGTGATATGACCCAGTGAGTGTATGATACCGATGTGGGCAAGCAGCAGCCGCCAGATAGGCGCGATAAGCGTAGTAGGTGCGGTCCTCCCTCCAACGCAAGCACATCGAGATCTCAGAGCATACTCCAAGGCAGTACCCAGAATCATAGTAAGAGAGTACCGATAGGAGGCCGAAATGATCAAAGGAAATCGAGAAGCAAGTTGATCACATACCCTTGTCGGCGTAGTCCTCCTGTCCAGCTGGAGCACCACCAGCCTGAGGTGCGGCACCCTGGTTGGAGCTACCCTCCTTGTTCATCATGCCCTGTGCCATTCCCTTGAGCTTGTCCATTTTGATGTGAGATTGAAATTTGAGGTTTGAGGTTGTGAATGCGAGGGTTGTGTATGGCAATTAGCGAGATGGGAGTGAGGTTGTTTATGTAGGGAATGTGATGGCCACGTCATGAAAGGCTTGGCTTTCTCCTTGTTTGCGACTTCCAAGGCTGAAAGTCCACGGTGCTTGGCATCTTGCGACGACTTCATCTATGTGTCAGAGAGGACATACACATTGCAGGAGAGCGCTGTGATAAATAAGATGTGGTTGCGGTCTCGGGACAGCCGTCGTCGCATCGGCGTTCTGCCCGGTTCGGCGATGTTTGACATCCCCATGATCCGCGTTCGACCAGGAGAAAACAAACACCCAAGTCGCAGTCGAAGCTACGATCCTTATCAAGAGCTCGAGACGCATCGAAGATTCTGCAAGAGCCTTTTCTCATCTACGTACCTCTGTGCGCTTTCCGAAGTGTATACTCGGAGATGTAGACCACACATCCTCTACCTGTCTTGACCCTCACGCCTTTTTCCTCCCATGACACGGCGAGTCTCTTATTACGATATCGCCTGTGATTGAAAGCCAGTACATGCAGGACAACGTGCCAACACAATGTTGCTCGCCATGAGGGCGAACACTTGTGGCAGAGCAACGCACCTTCCACCATGATTCTGCTGGAGGCTCGAAAACCTCAATTGTGCAACTTCCATGAGTGATATGGCAATAGCGACCGCAGTGACATTTCTGATTGACTTCTCTCATTTTTCTTTGTCTTCCTCGATGTCTCTCTTTTTGAAACAACATCTCTACCAGGCCTATGCACAGTGTACGGATTGTGTGTTTCATTCTTCTTTGTCTTTTCGGCATTGCTACTTTCACATCCACACATATTATGAGAACAAGCTGCTTCTATATCTATCGCTAGATAACCATCACCACGCTCTGGATACATTCTCTAGCACGAAGGACACGCACACACTATCACCATTACGCTAGCCTTTTAACCCACAAACCGAAAGACTATCACTACCATCTCAGCTTTCAAGACGGCCGCACACATATCTCCATACGCCAAAGACGTCCAGTCAAGTGACCACGGCCATCCTAGAGCCACAGGCAGCACCGACCAAGTCTTCTACAAGAAGCGAGATCTGATGCCAGCCATGCCAGCCGATGAAGCCGCACGTCTCTCCCCGCCAAGGATGAACTTGAAACGCCCCTTGACCAAAGCGACAGTCAGACCCACGAAAGCAAAGGCGAAGCGAAAGTCAGCAGGCATGAAAGTCTTTGACAAAGATCACTCAAGCGCAGAGTCAGCAGCTGGCATGGAGACAGCAAAAGAAAATCCATGGCTAGCATGCATGGCAGGCTTCGTCAGAGACCATCCAGATGCAGAGCTACCAGCTGAGCAGCAAAGACTCGAGGATTGGACTGATGCAAAGCCGCCACCAGCGAACAAGCCAGCCACAGCACGGAGAGGGCTCCAAGAGCTCGATGCAAACAGTCTAAATGCAAGTCCGAAGGATCAGAACTTTGTAAACGATGCGTTACGGCGGATATACGGTACAGCAGCCAAGGCCGAAGCTGACTCACCATTCTCTCCCACCACCGCCTCGAGGTCTGCGAGACCACCACCACCATCAGTTAGCTTTTCGACTTCGAGCTACGCGCTCAACACTCTGGCTTGGTCACCCTCTGGCAACCCAACAACTACCATCAACTCTCCAACCCCACCCTCTGCTCGCCCCAACTTCACTCCGAACACTTCCGCATCGAGACATGAGGCGTTATTTGGACTGTGGGATGAGGAGAACAGGGTAACCCGGGAAGTGCCAAAGTGCCCGTGCAGTCATCGCCTCACATCGGAAGGAAAGTGCGTAACATGTAGGAACGCGGCCAGCAGGCTACGGTTGCAGAAGGGTATGCTGTCCATCACTTCGCCAAAGTGCGGGGACTTTCCGAAATGCGGTCAAGTGGCCGAAGGGAGCAAATGCTATTACTGTGCGTACCTGGCATTGGCTGCGAAACGAGACGTTGATGGAGGAGGGAAATTGCGGGAGAAGGGTGGGAGGAGTAACAGGGTTGAGAGGGAGGCGAGACGTGTAATTGGACAGGAGAGAAGAGAAGCAAGAGCGCGTGAGATAAGGGAGGAGGGAGAGCGTACGCGTGCAAGGGTGTGGGATCGTGGATTGAGAGGGTTTGTTCGGTAGAGGAAGAGGCAGGGAGATTGATGGGGTGGGGCGAATGAGAGTTGGTTGGAAGGACGCCTGGTTGGGCAGTCACACGTCTTCGAGACTTTAGAAACATGAGATCCTTACACAAAGGGAAGCAATATGTTAGTAGGACCAATGCATCTGCTGGTTTGGTAATTCCTTGAATGGGTTCTCAAAGTGTATCCATAGCCAACATCAATGCCATGGCATGCCATGCCATCTGCGCTACCTCAGCACGACTGCCGCAAAAGGGGGTATCTCAAACTATCAATACAAGAATCGCACCATCTCATCCATGCCATCGTATGCAAAAAGCCATCCCATCCCATTCAATCCAACCTCCAATCTTGTCCATCCAGAACCACAAACCCAAACATACCAACGATCACGCTCACGTACACACCCACTCCCCAAAAACGCACCATCTCGCACTCCGATCCGCCAGCACCAGACCCCTCCACGTCCCTCTTTCGCCCGCTCCACAGTCGTGGGTGGTTGTATGAGCGAACTCACGCTCACGTACAAACCCACTCCCCCAAAACGCACCATCTCGCGCTCCGATCCGCCAGTACCAGTCCTCTCCATACGCCTCTCTCGCCCACTTTAACCACAGTCTCCCACGTACTGCCCAACCTGACACAACCCTCCTCGCTTTCCTTCTCCTGTTGTAACCTGCCCCCGCCGGCACCGCTCCTGCCTCGGGAGACAGGGTCCAGCTTCCGCGTCATGCGTATGATACGTCCGCCGGGCGTTTGCACGGCAAGCTTGGCGGGTTTGGAGAGGGCGATACCTGCTGCGGCGGTGGAGTTGGGGTCGGGGCCGCCGGGGGTGTCGGAGTAAGCGGATCCCGAGGCCGAGACGGATGCGATGCTGAGGGAGGAGATGGGGCGGCTCAAGCCGGGACGTGTACTCATCGCGGACTGAGTGCGGGTCATATCACCTGCTCCCAACGCCTGCTCCTGCGACTGCTGTGATGTCGGCGTAGATGAAGCAGGATGCTGCCGCACGCTGAACACGACGGTGTTGTTACACACAATGCCCTTACACAGCGGACTCACGACATAGAGTTCATGGCGCAGGGCATGAGGCGTCGGATGTCTTGTGAAGAACTCGTACTCGGGGTTCAAACCCGCATGGCTCAGCGGCAGCGCCAATGCGAAGGGGTGCGGGTTGTTCTGTATACTGTGCATGAGCCCTCTTCGGCCGGCATATACTTTCAGCGTCGCTGCACTGGCGGAGGGCGGGACGAGAGCGCGAATGGTGTAGCGTTTCAGGACTGCGGTGCTGCCATTGGCAGTGACAAATTCGGCTTGGGCAAGAGCGCGTTTGCGGACAATGTCCCCGGATTCGAAGAAATCGCCGTCGGCGTCTTGGGCGAAGGCGCGAGATTCAACTTCTGCAGTGAGTTCGACGGTTTCGGGGACTAGGAGCTGAATGTGTGCCATTTCGAGGTTGTCGAGGTGGAGGAGGCTCGTGTCGAAGTCCCACATGCGGATGTTGTTCTTGAAGGCGGGGGGGCCGGCGACAGGAAGGGCTAGGAGGATTGAGTTGGAGAGGGAGGGGACGATGTGTTGCTGTTCTGGGATTGAGGGGACGTGAGTGTAGCAGGCTTCGGAGGGGTGGGTCAAGAACCAGAAGGTCTCGGCTGCTTGTCCACTGGTGGAAGAATACTGATTTCGTCGTGGGTGGCTTGGACTTGCTAGTGAGCAGTCCATGATGCGCCATTCGCCTTCGACGATGACTGTGTTCCACCAGTGGTTTGGACGAGATGTGGCGTCATGGTTGTCGCGCGATAGAGCCTCGCCTGGTGTCTTCAAATAACCATTCACGACTTCAGCCTGGATACCGAGCGAATCGCACATCTCTGCAACGAGGATTGCAATCTCCTTCGAGCAGGCACGTCGTGCCTGGATGACTCGTCTCGTGTCGATTGCCTCTTCAAAGTCTTCTTCCCATGCAATGCGCTCGGCAACCCAGGTGAAGATGGCTCGCAACCGTTGAACCTCGCTTCGGTATGGACGACACAAGTATCCCTGTGCTAGCGAGATTGCGTTGATGGTGCCTGGAAGATTACTGATGAAGCGTGTATTCTTGTCAACTTGAGCAAGATTGCTGGCCGAAAAGTCCACAGATTGGTGAACAGCATAACCATCAGCAGCTTCATCACCTTCCACATCTTGGAGGACTTCTGTAGGAGCAAGTACTGGGAGGTCCATCATCTCACATCGTTCGACTCTCTCGTTCCTCTCATTGCGACTGAGTGAATTTGATCGATTGACATCTCTCCTCATCTGCATCCAATCATTTCCACCACCACCCAGTCCCATCTCTTGTGCTGCATTTCGACCGTTGATACTTTCACTGCCGATTGCCGGACCACTCGCAAACATGCTCTGAGGTGACGATGCTCGACTTGGCTGACCTGTAGAGACGGTACTCCTGACTGTTGCTGTTGACGTTTTTGCCTTATCCAGTAAACTTCTTACAAAGCTCTTCTTCTTCTTAATACCATTGGGAGCGAAACCTGTCATCGAAGTTGGATCAATAGGCTGACACATGGCTTGTCCAGCCAGGCTGCCACCGCCGGTGCCAGAAGCATGGCTGGAGTGGTAGGATATCCCGCTCATCGACGTGCCAGGGCGTCCTTCGAATAGGGTGCGAGCTTTATCTTTGATACTGCCACTTCTGCCAGGTGTTCGTCTAGCAAGGCTACCAGCACTTGTAGCACTGAAGCCACCTGCAGAGTATCCACTCATCAGGCTCTGGCTCGTCATCGCTGTGCTATTACTCGTGTTAGTACTAGTGCTCTGTGCTGCCGACGAGGCTATGGTGGTGGTTGACTTTGTTGAGAATGTACGCTTGAGGCGCTGCTTGCCTAGTTCGTAAGCAGACTTTCTGTGTTCAAGGACCCGTTCACGATCTTCGCTGCTCACAGCATGACTTTCAGAGCGAGACGAAGCATGTTTGGACGCTCTGGACCGACTTCGTCCTGGTATTCGAAAGATTGATGGAGCTGCAGGCGGAGAACTCGTGACATCTTGAGCTGTAAAGTCGTACGTATTGTCTGGCTCTGCGCAACTCAAACGCTTCTCCATTCGATCGACAAAAGTATCCAGTTCAGGTTGTTGCTTTGACGGTGACCATGTAGGGAATGGCCCATCTTGTGGCATCCGTCGTTGTGATTCAGCCTCGAGATGTGCAAGTGATCTGGAGCTGTTGGCCGTCTTCAGCTTAGGTCGTTGTGCTCTTGGGGTAGTATAGATCTCGTCAAAGGCTTCTGCTGACCACATATCCACTGGCTCGGGAGGATCGGGTTCGGGTAGCTCGTGAGGCTCGATTTGCGAGTTCTTCCTTGACATACTCATCCCTTCCAGTGAGGACATCACATCATTCATCGCGTCACGCAACGGTGAAGGTGTCATTGCTCGACTTCTCTCAGAAGGTGCCGGCGACCTGCTCGCACCACGTATATGATCATCATACCCGTGATTTGTTGTACCTTCTGGAGTTCCAGGACGAGTGTACGCTACTCTGTGAGCAGGTGGCGGAGGTGGCGGGGAAGATTGTGGCGATGGTGCTAAGCCATGATCGAAGTCTGGTTGATAATCCATTGCGTTGCTATTATAGTTCTCATTCTGTGTATAGTCCTGGGATTGGTACAGTACAGTGTTTTCGTCCGGCTCATCATAATCATCGTGGTAACGAGAGTTTTGTTGATGCACTGAACGAGATGATCTCGCACTTGGTGCAGGTGACGGATTGCGATCGGCCTGATACTGCTGCGCAGGATTTGGAGACGGTTGTCTGTGCTGAGGAGGTAGAGGAGATGGTGCTCTGTGTTGTGGAGGTAGAGGTGAGGGTGCCCTGTGTTGTGGAGGAAGAGGTGAGGCAGCTCTTGATGGTCCGTTTGCATTCCAGTATGAATGAGCACTTGGAGCTGGTGAGACTGCTCTGGGAGATGGTTGTCCTAGAGGTGAAGCATAATGAGTGGACCACTGCTGTGGCGCAGGGGAAGCAGCTCGAGATGTCGCACGAGATGGCGCATAAGACGGTGCCCAAGACGGTGTTCTGCTGATATTCGAATCAGGTCCAGGCATCGGTGAAGAACCTCTTGGAAGTGGTGCGGGAATCCTAGGCGCCGGAGGTTGTGTGTTGACTGGTTTCGGTGTAGGCGCTGCATGCGGGTCTTTCTTCATGGAGGAGTACGGCATATAATTCTTGGTCTTCTTCGTAACACTCCCTGCAGGACTGGGTTTATCTTTTGCGCCCGGCGCATTGACAGCCATAGCTGTGAAAGGTCCGCGGTACTTTGTCTTCTGTGGTGTAGATATGCCTGATGCTGGACTTTGATCGCCACTTCCGCCTTGATTCGTACTTGACATTCGTGGGACTGGCGAGAAGTCCTCATCCAGGACCTTGACAAAGTTTGAAGGAAACAAGCCCACCGCGCGTCTATCACGTCGTAACCTGCCCATCCACCATGATCCGTCGCCAGCATTGAGACATTCGATGAGGTCGCCTTCCATGAATCCAAGATCTCTTTTCGATTCGCCACCCCATGAGTAGACCGCCTGCACCCAGCAAGGGAAGCGAGTTGGGAGAGAAGGGTTTTCCGCCATCATGACCGGCTCAGGTTCTCTTGTGCGACACCAGTCACTTTGTTTGCTTCTTGGTTCCTTCTCTTATTGCGCGGCGCGTATAGATCTTGCTATTTTAGGCTTCGTAGTCCAGTAAAGATGACGCGGAATAACGAATGGACGTCCTAGAGAGGAGGACGATGACCGGCCGACGATGGTCGCGAAAGATGACGACCTTGAAGTGGTCGATGATGTAGAGATGCAAAAGCTTGTCGACTGAACGTGGAGGATATCACGTGACGATAACATGTCTCCGTTCCAGTACACGTGAACCATGGTCCACATCTGACGAACTTCTGAAACACCTCCTCGACATTTGTCATTCTCTGCCTCCGTGTCACACATTGTGAAACAGCTCTTGCTACCATTTCGCTTTCAAATTCTCTGTTCGTCCATGAGCATGATGGCATCGGCAGACAGTGTTATCCGGCGCAATGCGTCCGTACCTGGCAGCGCTGCCTTCATGGCACTGCCTTTGTCGCGTTTCATACATCTCTAAGGTCGTGGTCATGTGACGTCCGGGAACTAAACGGTCCTGTTGAAGTATAAGCAGTCGATGACTTATTTTGCCTCATTGCTATCTGAACTGTACATGTATTGTATAATATCGCCTAATTCCATCGGAAATGTTCGGCTGTTTTTCTGAGTGCTTCTCAGGCTGGTCGGATGACGCTGATGATCATGATGACCTGAACCTCGAACCTATCTTTCAACAAGCAGAGCCAGACATGATTCCCACAAACCCAGCTGCTGTAGCTGCAAATCGAACTAGCTCTTCCTCGCATCATACGTCTAACGACCTTCAACTTCCGTCAACTGACAATACCTCGTCGAACCACTTGACGTCTCGAAACCGATTCAATGACGTTTCTGCTGTCGATCTGAGGCCTACGCAAACTCGACTCTTCCCGTCGCACCACTTCCAGTTTTCGTCTCCAGAACCAGCTTTTCCAAGTCATCTGTATCACGAGATCAACGCATCCAGGAACGAGGCAAGCATCGGTTGTTCTAGAGACATCCCAGGTTACATTGAGCCTAACCACCACTGGCGCCAACCTGATACTTGGAATGCCCAGCTCGTCTCCAGAAGTGCTTTTCTAGAGCCCCAAAAACGAGCGTCTCTCACGCAAGTTGAAGAAGAGAGTTCGAAACCTCAAGATTCAGCCATTTCCTCGCAAGCCAGCAACGAAGATAGTCCATCAAGCCACTCATCACAAACGCAAGATCTTCTAGACTCCGCTTCACTTCAAGTCAGATCCGCCACTCCTGAGACTTTCGAGGAAACAGCAGCCAATTTCAGGAAACTGCCATTACTTTTCGACGCAGACAACAGCAACGAAGCGATGGAAGATTCGACAAGTTCTGGAGTCTCACTTTTCTCGTACAACAATGCTATTGGAGCAGGAGCCAGCTCGGATGCCACTCCAACCACAAGACGCAGGCCCAAACGAGAGTGTGTTGTCTGCTCTGAGGAGTCAAGTCATCAACATCCTTTCCCAACTCAGAAGATAGCCTCAACCTGTGCACACAAGAGCATGACTTGCAAATCGTGTCTCCGAGCATGGATCCTCGCACAACTTGACAGCTCTACTTGGGATCACATCGCCTGTCCTGAATGTGATGAGCTAATGCAACATGGCGATGTTAGACTTCATGCTTCTGCGGCTGATTTTAGACGGTAAGCTATGCACTATCTATCATACGCATACCCGCTGAAACTCATCCTCTCTCCAGATACGACAACCTCGCTTTATCATCCTATCTCTCATCGGAAGAAGGCTTCTTCCGCTGTCTCGCCCCCAGATGTGGAGCTGGCCAGATCCATCCCTCTGGAGCTGCAGAACCCATCTTCCGCTGTGGCAGCTGCCAAACCCGCTCATGTATCGTCTGCAACGTTCTCTGGCATGAGAATCGTACCTGCGCCCAATACCAGCAAGAGCTTGTGGAGGCCAACAGGACGGATGAACAACGCGCGCAACATCTTGCCCTGGTCAAAACTCAGGAAGAAGCTAGTGCGGCTACTCTGGAAGGTATTTCAAAGATTTGCCCGAGAGTAGGATGTGGTGCGAGAATTCAGAAGAATGGAGGGTGTGATCATATGACCGTAAGTGTTTGATGAAATCACCTTTGTCCTAGCACATCTGCACCTGAATATGTTTGTGCAAGCACGGAAGAGGATCCATAGGTTCGACAACTGACAGGACTCGTCATGGTAGTGTCGCAGCTGCCACCTAGACTTCTGGTGGGGCTGCTTGCATCCAATAGCTACTTGTGCTAGTGGTCGTCACTAACTTGGTCCGCCTGCCCTTTCACTCTCCGTATTTCATTCTTATCGAGCACGAGCTAACTCATTACTCTTCCACAGTGCTCCAAATGCAAATACGACTTCTGCTGGTTGTGTTCCGCAGATTACAACGAGATCCGTCGTGTAGGCAACGAAGCGCACGCAAAGACTTGTCGGTGGAGAGACCCTGAGGCAGGAGACATGCATGAAGCCGACGAAGGTGAGGATGACGAGGACGAGGAGGATGATCAAGACGAGGCTGACCACGACGAGAATGATGGTAATGGCAATGAAAATGATGGAGGCAACGAACATAATGACGGCAACAACAATGATGAAGGCAACAACAACGAAGACAACGACCTCAACAACCCCATCATAACACCCGAGAACAGCTCCGACAGAAACAGTATGACAGCAGAATTCACACAAGGCCCTCGCAACATGAACCCCAGACCTCTCGCACAACCCGGGCGCTTCTGGATCAATCGTGAACAACGCGAACCTGCCGCCCGCGGCGTGGACTGGAGTCAGTACAGGGCCCCAGCCCGTCAGCATCGAGCGCATCTGCACACTCCACGTGTACTTACCATCGGACACTATTGGCGAAATGAAGAAGAGCGGATTCGGCAGCGAGAACGAGCACGTCGAGAGCGAGAGAGAGGGCAGCAAATCAGAGAGACGGCGGAGTTGCAGAGAGCGGCTGCGGAGTTTGAGGAAGACAGAACGCATGCACAGAGAGCGGCGACGCAACGCAGAACCAGAGAGCGGACTCCGGAAACACATCTTCGGCTCCGGGCGGACATTGATGAGGCATTCATGTTACAGGCTGAATTGCATCCGATGGCTGTATTGCACGATGAAGGTCGTTACAGTCCAACATGGCTCTGAACTGGGCATTACCGATGTCGGCTTCTAGATGTTGTCTGGTCAGCAGGTTGACTATGAGAATATGAAATGGGAATGAAGCGCCGATGGTAAAGCATGGGATGACAGCAGACTTCCAAGACGATAAAAACAGAGAATGGCCATACGACCTTCGACGGAGAAGAAGTCTTGCTGAAGCGGAGATGCCATAATTTCAGTAAATGCAAACTGATCGTCACTCATCAACCCAGACCGCATAAACCACGCCTGCCCACGCCCGCGAGCTGTTCGTTCAATCGTTGCATCATCCTGCCAATCTCATGAGACATCCAGTACAAGAGAGGAGAGTCATGATTCATCAAACCCTGCAAACGCCCCTGTCCCCTCTCCCAGCGCAACGTCATTTCAATCCCCTCGAGCATTGATCATAGCACACGTCACCAAGACCAATACCAACTCCAGCTCTTATTACCGCTGTTCTCCTTCCCACTCATTGACTCATTCTCCCTGAGTTCCTGCTTCGCATTCACCTTCTCTTTCGCCTTGTCCCTCTCTTTCGCCTTCGCATCTTCATTGCCTTGTGCTTTCTCCCTCTCCCTCTCCTCTCCCCACTTGAACCCCCACGACCACTCGTTCGCTTTTCTCGCCTCCTCGACCTCTTCCTGGCCCTGGCCCTGGTCCTGGTCCTGTGACACCACCTTCGCGTTCGCCTGGGCTTGCTCCTTGACCTTCGCCTTCTCCTT
>Ga0268246_10000394_pt1 | contig 19415 bp, 18 predicted proteins | sample AgamicOrSfe_FD_200242 | JGI IMG/M metagenome (GOLD analysis project Ga0268246, IMG submission 200242) | Agave microbial communities from Guanajuato, Mexico - Or.Sf.e (v2) (version 2) | ecosystem: Host-associated > Plants > Phyllosphere > Phylloplane/Leaf | place: Guanajuato, Mexico | collected...
GGCACATGGTACTGCGGCGGATATTGTTGGGCAGGAGTGATATAGTGATAGTCCTGCTGCCGCCGAGGGTACTGCGATGGAGGCATCATCGCCCCTGCCGGCGGCTGATACATGCGAACGGTGGATGTTTCTTGCTTTCCTCCAGCCGAAGCTATTGTGTTAGGTCAGGAATCGTCCTGGCGGCCTCTGCATTGGATCGTGGGATGGCGGTGCGGAGTCTAGCTTGCGCGCAAGATGCTATAGGGTATCAGCAGGTACCTCTTGAGCCTTCACGAAAGTAATATCGTAGTGCAATGAGGCAAAGCTGGTAGATGCGACTGTGAACGAACGTCAGTCCCAAATTGTATCTGAAGTCCTCCGGACGGTGGATCCACCCTGATTTGGTCACAGGGAGTTGTAGGCAACTTCATCATCACCTTACTGTTTGTTTGTCAAAGTTCAATCTGAACACCCTTATTCACTTTCCTGCATAACAGACGCGCCTTTATCATGTCCGACAATCAGATCATCAAGGCCGAGAAAGATTTCAGCAAGGATGCAGACAAGCTGATTCCAGAGGCGGAAAGCCTCGCTCAGGTACCATACATTTTGGTGCCGATTTCGCCTGGATTCGTGTACTAATTAGCATGCAATTTAGACCAACCTTCAAGGCGCCATTGATAAGCTTCTTGTCTTGGAGAAGCAAACACGTCAAGTTAGTGCGTTTCTAGGTGCCGCATCGGTCGCCAGCTAAACAAGGCAAATAGTCGTCCGATCTAGCCTCAACATCACGCATCATCACAACTATCGTCACATTATGCAAGGATCACAACGACTGGAGTTTGCTCAACGAGCAGGTGCTCCTCATATCGAAGAAGCATGGGCAGCTCAAGCAGGCGATCACAAAGATGGTGCAAGTTGTTATGGGATTTCTGGATGCGGCGCCAAGTGCAGACACGAAGCTACAGACAATAGAGACACTACGAACTGTGACGGAAGGCAAGGTACGCATGTTGACGATGTTAGAGCGTGCGCCACGAACTATACTGACCTGCATTCCAGATCTTTGTCGAGGTGGAAAGAGCTCGCGTGACCAGGATTTTATCAGACATCAAGAAGGAACAAGGTGACATCAAGTCTGCAACAGACATTTTGTGTGAGCTTCAGGTGGAGACGTTCGGATCGATGTCCAGGAGGGAGAAGACGGAGTTCATTCTTGAGCAGGTGGCGTTATGTATTCAGAACGGAGACTGGACTCAAGCAGGTATCTTGAGCCGCAAAATCGGCACCAAGTTCTTTGCTCGGAAACCGGCGAAAACCAAGGAGCAGCTCGACAAGGAGAAGAAAGAACGCGAAGAGAAGGAGAAGAAGAGACTGAAAGATCTAGCAGACAAGAAGCAGGATCCGTCGGACGAGCCAGCAGAGGAGGCAGAAGACGACGTGACAGATCTGAAGCTTCGATATTACGAACAGCAAATAACCCTGTCCAAGCACGATGACAAATATCTGGATGCTTGCAAGTACTGGAGACATGTGTTGGACACAGAGGCTGTCGAGACGAATCCGGATCAGCTCAGGACGTCGCTACAACGCGTCATCTACTTCCTTATCCTTGCTCCTTACGACAACGAACAGTCCGACCTCTTGGAACGCGTCCAACGTGACAGCCGAAATGCGGAGATATCCCTCGATGCTCAACTCCTCAAACTGTTTACAGTGCCCGAACTTATGCGATGGCCCATGGTTTCGCAACAATTTGGACCTCATCTCTGCTCGAGCGACGTCTTCGATGCTGAGAAGCCAGCAAATGCTGCCGCCGGCAGCGAGGAGGCGAAAGCGCATCAGCGATGGCAAGATCTGCGCAAGCGCGTGATTGAGCACAACGTTCGCGTCGTCGCCAAGTACTACACTCGCATAGAGTTCAAGCGTCTTACGGAGCTTCTTGACCTAAGCGAGGACGAGACGGAAAAGTATATCAGCGAGCTGGTGGTCTCGAAGACGATCTATGCCAAGATTGACAGGCCTGCTCGCATGGTCAACTTCAAGAAGGCCACGGATGCAGACGATGTGCTTAATGAGTGGAGTGGGAACATGCGAAGTCTGCTGGGGCTGCTAGAGCGAATTGACCATTTGATCACCAAGGAGGAGATGATGGCAAGACTTCAGCCACAAAGCAGCAAAGGAAAGGCGGCTGCTTAGATGACAGGGAGACTTCACGATGCGATTGGAACGTGGTCGCACGCCACGATAATGTACAATAGATAATGAAGCCGCAACGAATGCTATCAGCGTTATGACGAAGCTACTGTACTAGGAGATTAGTCTGAGCAGAATCCTTACGGCAGTCTCCCCAGGATTCTCCAGACTTCTGTCCTGTAACTGTAGAGCTTTACCTTCTGAGTCGGAATGCGTGATGTTCATGCTGTAACAATGACTAAAACTTGAACCCCGCAATCCTGTATTTATGATTTTGAAACACCCCACTGAAACACCACTTTCCACACAATCATGGCTGAACAAGAACTCGCGGAACGTCCCAAGGAAGACGTCAAGGAAGACGTACCTCTCGATGCCGAGGGCAAGCCTCTGTCCAAAGGTGCCATAAAGAAGTTGCAGAAAGAGAAGGAGAAGGCAGAGAAGGCAGCAAAGCGAAAAGCTGAAGAAGATGCCCAGAAGGCACAGCAAGAAGCCAACGACGTATCGAAGGAGGACTATGGTGACCTTCCACCAGTAGGGTCGCCGGAATGGAAGCCCACTACCGATAATCACGTTACACTGGCAGCGATCAGCAAAGAATACAAGGACAAGCCTGATGAAGCTGAGGGGAAGGAGATCGTCTTCGAGGCAATCATGGAGAACGCACGCGAGCAATCTGCAAAGCTCTCTTTCCTCGTGCTCGGCGATGGTGAGAATAACATCCAGGCTGTCGTAGCGGCAAGCGATACGCTCAGCAGGCAGATGGTCAAGTTTGCAAAGAACATCTCCTCGCAGTCATATGTGCTATGTCACGCTGTTCTCAAGAAGCCGAAGGAGTACGTGAAGAGTACGACAATCGGCTCGCTTGAGGTTCACGTTAAGAAGATCTATGTCACTGCTCGTGCCGACACTTTGCCTATCCAGGTCGAAGACTGCGAAGGTGCTATACCACAAGAAGAGAACGTTGAAGGGAAAGACACAGCACCCGCAACTGATGGCGAGACTGGGCGTCCTGTTGTGGCACTCAGCACTCGTTTGAACAACCGACCCATCGATCTCCGTGCCAAGCTCAACCATGCAATCTTCAGGATCAAGAGTGGTGTGTTCCGACTGTTCTGCGAGTACCTATGGAGCAAGGACTTTGAATGCTTTCAAACACCCAAGCTTCTCGGAGCTCCATCTGAAGGTGGCGCTGCCGTCTTCAAAGTCTCCTACTTCAACACACACGCCTACCTCGCACAATCACCACAGCTTCATAAGCAAATGCTCATCACATCCCAGTTCAAGCGCGTCTTCGAGATCGGGCCAGTCTTCCGTGCGGAGAACAGTAACACGTATAGACATCTGACAGAATTCACCGGTCTCGATCTCGAGATGGAGTTTGAGAAGGATTACCAAGAAGTCGTTGACGTTGTCGAGGGACTCATGCTCTTCATCTTCAATGGCCTCCGTGAGCGTTACGCAAAGGAGACTGATCTCGTCCGCAAAGTCTACAACATCAAGGAGTTTGCCCTGCCAGAAACAGGAAAGACCCCACGATTGAAGTTCTGGGAAGGTATTGCCATGCTACGTGAAGCCGGTGTTGAGATCGGTGACTTTGACGACTTGAGGTATGTAAACTCATGCCAATCCTCCACAACATCATACTGACACCACTATTCTAGTACCGCCCAAGAGAAGAAACTTGGCGAGCTCGTCCTTCAAAAGTACAACTCAGACTTCTACATCCTCGACCAATACCCTCTCGCCGTCCGCCCCTTCTACACCATGCCCTCCTCCAAGCCCGGCTACTCAAACTCCTACGATTTCCACATGCGCGGCCAGGAAATCCTGTCCGGCGCCCAGCGTGTTCACAACCACGCGCTGCTCGTCGAGCGGATGAAGAGCGTCGACCCGCCTGTTGACCCGAACGGTGCGGGACTGAAGGACTATGTTGAGAGTTTCAAGTATGGATGTAAGCAGCACGGTGGTGCTGGGTTGGGGCTGGAGAGGATTGTGTGCTTCTGGTTGGGATTGCCGAACGTGAGGTTGGCGAGCGCATTCCCAAGAGACCCGAATAGGCTGGCGCCGTAGGTGGGTTGCTGTGACTGCGAAGTCTACTCTATAGTCTAGTCTATCGTTCTATATGTGTCGACGAAGAACCATACTCAACGCGTCAATATGAAAGCGAGGCTACCGCTGATATCGAAAGCCCATTTCCAAGACTCAAACATATGCTCCTCTTCCTCGTTTTCCAATCTCTGAAGCTTCATCCCAATGCTCATTGTTGGAGCAACTAGCATCGCTTTCCTCCTCTCCATTCCGCTCCAATTTCAGAAGCAAACTTGTCCTGCTTAGCCACTTCGCTGCGTACTCCTCCGCCTCTTTCTCGGATATCTCATGCTACCGCCCCTTGTCGATATCAGCACGCAACCCAGATTCCTCATTCCCTCTCCCCACTCTCAAAAAGGAAAATCATCCAAGCTCTCTTCCTTCCCCTTCCCATTCTTACCACTCGTCTTCCCGCCTGTCTCCTGCCTACCATCAAATTCCATCGCCTTCGCCACGAACGCCGCCAACGCAGCAACATACTGTTTCTGACTACTAGGCAAAAAGTGCCCTCCCGGATGATAAACCACCCTACTATCTCCCTTTCCCCTTCCTTCCACACACGCATCCGCCAACGCCAAGCTTCTATGCTCCTCAACCACCGTATCCACCTGTCCCAAAAAATGCAGCATCCTGGTCCCAATCCCCGGCTCATAAAACGCCCTATACAGCGGATGCCCGGCAGCTTTGAACCCGCTATAACTGACCGCAAACCTTAGCGGCGGATGTATCATCTCGGTCACATATCCCGAACTGGCGTCCTCGTCTTCGAAAGAGGGCGGGAACGGCATTCCGCCGCTGGGCTGAAACTTCTCAAACGCTTCGCGGCGCCCGGGCTCGAGTAGAGCGGCTACCATTCCCGCTAGCGCACCGCCTTGAGAGAACCCAATGACGCCGTCGAACGGCCCCTCTGTCTTCAACACGCGCGCCACGCCCGCAAGGCCCTCTTCTATACCAGCGTATGTATACGGCTCACTTTCACCTCGCCGCACCCACCAACCCCAATTATCTGTACTCGCAGCGGTCACGCTGCTATCGAAGCGGCCGTCGGGTTCGGAGGCGGCGGAGGCGGTTGTGGGGTCGAAGCCGGGGAGGTCGGCGGGTTTTATGTGGATGGGCGCGGTGGGGTAGTGTAGAGAGAGGGCGTAGGTGGGCGCGGGGAAGTGTTTCAGGAGGGATTTCTCGAGGGCGCGGGTCTTGAGGCGGAAGAGGGGACCGGATTGCGTGCTGTGGATGGGAGAGCAGAGTCAGAGATAGGGTGGCATTGAGACGGGGACGGATGGGGAGGACGGACTAGCCGTGGAGCATGAGGATGCGGATGCGCCGGGGACTCGAGGCGGTGGGAGGTGTGGCTGTGGACATTGTTCGGGTGGGTGTGATGGATAGATGAGCGAGGCGAGCCGGTTTGAGCAGGTGTGAGAGATATGCGTGGAGTCGAAGCATGCAGATGCCGATGCGGATGCAGATGCGGTGGTTTGATGATGCACGTTGGACGATCGTCATGCAGGTACAGCATGATCGGCACAATGGCTGAAACGGACCTCTGACACGATGGCATGGTAAAACCGCTATGGGAGAGGAAGAGCACCGTGGCATCATGTAAATCACAGTGTATATATCCTGCGAAGCATGCCTGATTCAAAGAAGCATCCTCATCAGCTTCAGAGCATTCATTATTGCCATGGTCTATCCCTGTCTATGTACACCTCCCTCACCCCAGATCGATCAGGTATACAGCACTCTTCCACGCCTTGAAGTATCCTACCAGGCTCCCATAACACCAAATACCGTCCGCGGCATATTCCTCCATCTCACTTGCCACATACTCATCGCCATCATCCACATGCCATATCGAAAGGTCGATATTCCCCATCGAACCGTCGATAACCGTGTTGCGTCCTGCTGCCACCACCGCTGCCGCCTGCCGCCTGCCATGCCACGCCACAAGAATAGATCTGCTTACCTCGTAGCCCCAATACTATACAAGCTGACAAAGAAATCATTCGTGCTCGCCGCCGCCAACATCATCTTATGCGGATGAAATGTAATCGTGCTGATCGGGCTCGTGCGCGTCTGTCCGCGCAACGCAGCAAGGGGTTCGAATGTCGAGAGCGCAGCGCCGTCGGTGTTGAAGACGCGGATCTTGTGGCGGGTTGTGCCCCTGTGAATCGGATCTAGTCAGCTTTGCGTACACGGAAGGGGGGGAAAGATTGGGGATGGGGACGTACACAGCAACGACAGGAGCATGTTCATGGACACTCATGCTTGTAGCTCTATCCTTGGTCGTGCGCACAGTGTGTATGGAGGCTTCTTGAGTCGCATCCCAATGCTTGACGATGCCGTCGGACGAGCAGCTAACCAGTTCTCGGAGACCGCCGCGCTGCATGTGGATCTTGATGATGGGCTGTTCGTGCTCGCGCCAGGTGCGCACTAGGGCTTTCATTCTGTCGACGCGCTGGTCGTAGATCCGCACAGTGCCGTCGGCGAAGCCGGCGCAGATGTAGTCGCCCTGAACTTGGTCGGATGTGATTGAGGTGACACGGGCAGAGGATTGCGTGCGGATTTCCTGAGAGGATATGGTTAGGCTTATGTTGGACGGATTGGCATGCACGACGTACATTACTCAGCAGCTCGGTCAGAGCACTCCACACGCGTATGCTCTTCGAATCTCCAGCAGTCAGGATCTCCCCACGAGTCTGTAGCCACTCCATCGTTAGGGAAAAGTCTGTACTGTTCGCATCAGGTCTTGGTAGAGCACTGAATGATGTCAATATAGTCGTCTGGTTCCTGGTGTCGTAGTCCTTGAATATTTTTATCGACCCATCGGATGATCCTGTCATGAGAAGAGCTTGATCATCTTCATTGATAAGTCGAAGTTCTGTCACACGAGTGCCCGTTGGGTTGCCATTCGAGAATCGAGTGATAGGTTTTTGACGCGCCCAGTCCCATACCCTAAAGGAAGATTAGCCAGTGTCATGGAAGAGTTATACAAATCTCTATACCGTATCATATCACAATCGTCGGCAATTACGATCTGATTCTCGTACTGATGAAAGCACATAGCCCCCGGCTGAAAGCCATTGTTGAAGTATCCAGCCTGCTGATCCCACCGGCTTTTGCTTGCTTTGTCCTTGAGTCTTTGAGTCTCATCCAATATGTCCTCATTCCTGTTCCGTCGCCACATGCGCTCGTTGTATATCCTACTCCCCGGCTCCTCCTCTTCAGTATTCATCATTCGTAATTCTTGAAAGTATTCCGTCGCGTACTCGAAAAAGTCGCTACGTATTGGTAGTGCTGAGGGCCAGATAGCTTGTTCTTTTGTATACCATTTCGGGTACGGGAATTCAGCTCGACCATACCGGCCCTCACGATCCCCGTCATCATTGATCTTGCCAAGGTCTCCAAAGGACTTCCCAGACAGTGTCGATTGCCTACCAAGGGTGTTCGATCTGGGTAGAGATTTGGGTGGGGACACCGAGTCGCCTATTGAAGATAGCGCGCTGCTGCTTCGAAACGCCATTGTAGCCAAGGATGCTGCGACACTTGCTGTTCTTCTGATGCCGATTGACAGATAGCCATCTGCTCTTGCAGCTTCCGATGTTGGTGTCGTTGGTACTGGGACTGGCGCTGGAGTTTGTGGTGGGTGGTGGGAATGTGCCGTGGCTGCACCTGCTGAGTCACCCGCAGTCATATACTCGCCATAAAGAGAAATGAGGTCTTCAGTAAAAGCTCCGAAGTCCGGCATCTTCAATGCTGTGAGAATGACAGTCCTGATTATGTATGAAGCACCCCGCGAGACTTGTATATCCGGGTCAATCGCCAGCATGAGAACATGCAACCAGACAGCCATATAAGGTGAGTCTTTCGAGAACGTTTGTCTCGTTCCATTCTCCACGCCATGTTCTCCCGAAGTCCGAGTGACGGCACTATCGAAAGTGGTACCAGACATACTAAGTCCTGTGGCTGTAGCAAAACTGGTATTTGGACTGTCTTCAAAAGCAACGTGTGTTCCACCTGTAGATGTCGAGCCAACAATTGCTGGATGCGAGGATGAATTCGATACATTGTTGTTGTTGATCGGTCTTTGTCCAGGTACGTCGTCATTGCCTGGACTTTGACTTTGGGCTTCTTGTTGCAATTGTGTCAGGGTTGGGTGCAGCTCGTCTCGTACGTGCTCGATTGCAGTGACAATAATCTTCTGCATATATCTACCACAGAAGGCTGACAGGAAGACAGCTAGTTCTTTTCGGACAATGACACAAGAATCTTTCGCTGCAGCCAATAGGCGCAAGGCTATCTCTTCCTCGATTCGCTGGATTTCTTCAGTCATATCCTGTACGCCAATGAAGGTAGACATAGCGTGTAACATGGCAGCCCGGACCTCTGGTACTGGATCTGAGACCAGATCGCACAGTACGACGTGACCATTTAGACGTATGGCAGTCCACTTAGGCTCGGAAAAGTCTTCCCACAATGTACTCAAGCAAAGACATGCCCACTGTCGCAGAGCAGGGTTGTTCTCTTCGAGGAAGGAAACATAACTGAGACAGCTTTCCACGAGGTCAGCATTTTGAGCTGCCTGTTGGCCAAGTCTATGTTTACGGCAGAAAATTGCGATGATAAAGGCGCACATTGCTCGGTGCTCACTGATCGACCTCACAGGCAGGCCCTGCACAGGATTCAATATGCTCGCAAAGTAGGTGAAACCGTTATCCTTTAGCAGATCTGCTTGACAACTCTGATCAACAGCTAGGATACGAGCCCAGATGAATATGAGTGGTGGCTTCAGATCCTGGGCCTGTGATTGAAGCAGCTTCAGCACATATGGGAATATGCCAATACCAAGTGCCAGTTTGACAGCCCATGGCCCGAGGTCAAGGAATCTACTCAGAAGGATGAGCGCTCGGAGGCGATGAACTTGACTCAGTAATACTTGGAGGACAATCGGCAACTGCTCCGGCTCTTTCTGCTCTCTTGCACCGTGATCAAGGTACACCTCGAAAGCAGTCAACTGGTCTTTGAAGAAGTCCGAATGCTGATATATCTGCTCAATCCGCTTTTCGTCCTTCTGCGCAATGGCTTCCTGCATGTCCGGGAACTGCAGCTGAGCAAGCACCATCTCGATCGCAAGATCCCAACTAGCCCACAGTGGATGGTTGTGGGTATCAGGTATTGGAGGTTGACATCTGGGACGGCAATGATACGTCCTCATAACCCTCTGTGCGAGCAGGAAGTTCCTGAACAAAGCTGCGACCATGAGATCCTGGCGAAAGAGCCGCTTGAAGAGAGGTCGTGGAAGCATGTTCCAGGCGATTGTGTCAGTTATTGCAGTGAATATCCAATTGAGCTCTCCAAGTGGGGTTTTCCGCTCTTGCGGACGCCCAGGTATTCGGTAGTGATCATCGAGCTGGAGGTCTTTCTTCAAGGGACTCTGTAATATGTAAAATCTGACAGCCATCTCGATGGGTGTCGTGAGACAAGATGTAAACAAGTCCGCAGGCAAAAGCGGATTCGTCGGTAGACGTTCATCTTCGCCACATGCAGCCAGCTGGATACACTCTGCAAAGTTCCAGGGTTGTGCAGTCGGATCTGTACGGCGAGCCTCAGTCAATATAGTAAGATGCTTGTCCGGATATCGATCAAACATCTTAATGACCTTGGAGGCCATTGAACAGTCATAAACAAAGATTGTGGGTGCGCCAAGCCAGTTTTGCAGCTCCCATAAGGACACTGGTATGTATTGCGTGTAGTTCTTGTTGAAGAACCACAGCTCGCCAGCTGCTGTGGGCTCTGGCACACCGTTGCCATTGTAGTGAAACAGTATCCGCTCTTCTCTAGCATTACGCCGTACGGTCTGTGCGTACTTCTTGATCTCTTCCTGGGTAGGATCCGAAATCACTTTGTATCGAGTCCGCATGCTCAGCTGTTCGTATTGCGTCTGTAGTTGCCTAGTCACAAGGCCCATTGCATTACCGCCTGGTACTGAGCCGGTCGGATCTATCCAGCACTGCAATTTGGCAGCCGGCAGAGTCTTGAAGCCACTTGGAGGTTCCACACCGATATTCAAGCACATTGCAAGGATGGCTGAAACTGTTTTCAGCCGATCTCTCATGCGCCAATCTGGCGGTTCTGGCTTCTCGAACATATTGCTCTGCGGTACACCGCCAGTCTCGTGTCTCTTTTCACCATAGTACATGTAGAAGTTCTGCTTATAGTCAGCTGGACTGACCTCTGAGCTTTTCCTAGTAGTGATCATTCTCTTACGGCACTCAGTTGCTGCAGCTGCTCCGCACTATGCTGCGCCGTGAATCCGTGCCTCATACTCCATCCTTGCTCCGCGCTCTCGTCCTCGGCCTGCTCACCCTCCAACCTCTGAGCACCAGCTGAGGGACCTGGTGATTCACCATTTCTGATCCTACGAAGAGCCTCCGCAGTATGTGTATTTAGCGCGTTGTGATATTTCGATGTATCCGAGGATGCGATTGATATGTTGGAGCTCTGTACCGAGGCCGGTCGGGTGCCACTTGTCAGCTGTTGTTGGAGATGTACACTCAGTCGAGAATCTTGTGTCTGAGCATGGTGGTGAGCTCTAAAGCCGGGCGAAGCGACTTGCTGTGCCATCCTGATTCGTCATGAAGAATTTGTTGTGTGGTAATCCTAGGCGCACACTTTTGAGAGCATATGAAACTCAGGTCGCTAGCGAGTACTCGACGGGAGGTCTCGTGCAAGCGGGCAGGTAATGTCGGTAGCGCATGAAAGGCAGGAGCTGTCACTACGATCCTTGAGTTGGGGGATCGGACCTGCCTGCTCCCAGAAAGGTATTGTCGCACAGAGGATCACGAGCGCACAGCTGGTAGTGCTGCCTGCACTTTGTTGAACAAGGTACTGGTACCTGCGACTACAACGACGATCCCGAATCTTGGGATGAAGTCACAAAAGCAGTCACGTGCCGGCCGAGGAAGCGACGGATGAAAGGTTATTTGGAATACAGGACGAGGACGAGACGAGGGGGTGTTTGAGATCAGAAGAGATCATGTACGACGTCGTTGCTGAATTGACTAGATGTGCTCCTGTTCTCTGGAGGTATCCTAGGTATCCTCCTCCTGACTTGTGCAGACTGGTTCGTGCCGACGGAAACCTCTCCTCCGCGGGCGCGGCCTCTGATACACGCCTCTATACATTGCCATGACCGTCTCATTCTTCGTAAGATCGCCAGTGTTTTTCGCATCATCGCCCAGCTCCAGCCTTCTCTCTGATGTGCCTTAATTGCTCCTCCATACTGATAGCGTTCCCAGCTATTGGTACAGGCATAGGTATGCGTGCCTCTCCTGGTCGACCTGCGTACGCCACTGCTGCCCTTTTCCTTCTTGCCGCTTCTTCTTCGCTCACAGCCAGTCCCGTCGTCGGATCAAACACATCTGTTCGCTGACTGGCTAGACGTTTCAGGTTGTTGGCCACATCCGCCGTGCTGAGATTCGTTGTTGCGTATCGAGCATCAGCTTTGGCGCGCTGCTCTTTCCAACGCGGGTCCAGCATCTCGATGCGGACATGTTCTTGAAACTCGGCGTACGGAACAGGCTGCGAACAATTCGGACAGATAGTGACAGCTTGTTGCTGACCGCGCGCTGCTTGAGCGCGGGGCACATAGTCCGTCCGGATATTCATCGGGGCGCCCGCATTCCCCCGGCCTGGGGCTTGCGCGGCATTGGGTCGTTCTAAGCGGTTGTCGTCGGGGTATGCCTGAGCAGCTGCAGGCACCGGCGTGCCAGAGTTGGGCTGTGGAGGGAAGGGCATATGTACAGCCGGTGCGGCGGGCTGTCCTGGATATGGTTGAGCTGGTATCGGAGCTCCCGGAGGTTGGTAGTTCTGTTGTGGTGGTTGTGGTGGGTATTGTTGTTGAGCCGTTTGTTGGCCGTACTCATTGTAGTAGACATCGCCATCAGTCGGCATGGCCTCTTCAATGCGCATGTTATGTGGTGCCGACATCATTGCCTTTTGCTCCAACGAAGCTGATTGCAGGTCACTGATGGATGTGGGTGGTGGGAGTGCGGCTTCGTCGTCGGCTTCGGTGAACAACACAGTCTCGACTATCGTGAAGTCATGCCAATCGATCTGCGCATACGCCAGCTTCTCCGTTTCGGCTTCCTCCTCTTCCTGCTTCTTCTGCTTCGCCTGAAACTTCACCCACTCTGCTCTGTGCTTTGACTTGTCCAATAGATGTAGCTTGTCCTCGACGTTCTTCGTGAGCTCCTCAATCCTCGCTTGCTCTGCTTTTCCACCATCTGACCCTCTTGCATTCAGCAGCTCCGAGTATTGATCTGTCAAACGTGTGAAGAACTGGTACAGGCTGTGTTGAGGTCGCAGAAAGTCAAACTGATAATTCGTAGATTCTCGTTGAGCCAAGGTTGTGACGAATGTCCGGCCATTTTTCGCCGCAAAGAGTGCAGTCAACTTGATAATCTCGAGATCTTGGGCATTGATGAGTGGCATGCGCGCCGAAAACTGGAACTCTTGTGGTGGTTCTGGCCCTTTCGGTGCCTCTTCGACCTGTGCTGCACTTTCTCCCACCCTCCCCGCCGACACATCCGTACCTCGTCCTTCTGCAATCTCAGCTTTGCGCCATACGAAGTAAGAGTAATATGCATCGCCTGGGTTTAAGAAGGAGAATTTTGGATTGCTCTTGTTTGTTTCACGGATGCGCTCTTCGAAGTTGATTCCGTTTCGTTGACAGTAGCCCGCTGTCTTCTCAAGAATAGCCTTAATGTCTTTAGGAGGTTGTACAACGTCCGCTGGAGGTTTGGCTATGTTGTCCAGCGCGGCCGACTGCGCATCTTCAGTCACTGGTGCCATCTACAGATTTTCCCGTGCTATCTCCCACCCTTTCGCACGGCTGGTTTCGCAGGATACCTGACTGCAGGAAGGTTGTAATGGAGTCTGTTGCGTGACAGCCTGAAGATTCGAGGTGCTATTAGTCAAGATGCGCGAGGTGTTTCTTTCGACGTTGGGTGTGGATGGAAGTGTGTATGATTTCTGAAACACACCAGGCTTGGCGAACCGCGAGTCATTTTAAAATCAGGGGTCAGCTTACCCCAAATCGAGCATGGGAAACCTCCGATGTCTACGAGTGACGCGAACGCAAGGTGTTGTTTAATGCTCACTTTCCTTCCTTCCCTCCTTCTTCTTCTCCCTTCCCTCTCCCATCTGCTGTAACACGTCTGGCAACTGATTTACACGCGATCAGCTTGGACTCGAGGAAAATACAGCTCCAATCGAAGCTCTCCAGTACAATGTCAGCGCGTCTAGCTGATCCGACAACAACCAGCAGCAAAAAAAGATCCGGAAGGTCTCCTGCAAGGTCGCAGATTCCAAATGGCAAGACTGCTGCTGTAACGACAAGAACATATGCATCAGAAGGTGTATCAGACAATGACATCCTCAACCTTCCTAGCTCGGACTGGCAACTCCTTGGTGTCCTCACGATCGTGGCAGCTGTTGTAAGATTGTTCAGGATATATCAACCCACTAGCGTGGTCTTCGATGAGGTACACTTTGGAGGCTTTGCCTCGAAATACATCAAGGGAAAGTTCTTCATGGACGTCCACCCTCCTTTGGCAAAGATGCTCATTGCCCTGGTCGGCTGGCTAGGAGGCTTCGATGGAGAGTTCGATTTCAAAGACATCGGCAAGGACTATCTTGAACCTGGTGTTCCGTACGTCGCGATGCGTCTCTTTCCAGCTCTCTGTGGTGTCGCTACAATCCCGACAATGTTCCTTACCCTCAAGGCATATGGCTGTCGTACTACAACTGCTGCTCTTGGCGCCGCTTTGGTGATCTTCGAGAATGGTCTGGTCACGAACAACCGCTTGATCCTGCTGGACTCTCCTCTGATCTGCGCGACTGCCATCACTGCACTGACCTGGACATGCTTCATGAACCAGCACGAACAGGGTCCAAGCAAGGCTTTCACCCCTAGCTGGTGGTTCTGGCTTGTTTCTACCGGTATATTCCTTGGAGCAACAGTCAGTATGAAATGGGTCGGCCTTTTCACCATCGCCTGGGTCGGCAGCTTGACCGCGCTGCAGCTCTGGGTGATGCTCGGCGACACAAACAGTGTCACTCCCGTAAGTTCTGTTCTGTCCAGCAGCAGGAGAACGTCCTCCGACTGACCTTGGATATAGCGCCTATGGTTCAAGCACTTCTTTGCACGCGTGTTCTGTCTTATCATCATTCCGGTCACATTCTATATGGCAATGTTCGCCATTCACTTTGTCTGCCTCTCGAACTCGGGTGAGGGCGATGGCTTCATGTCTTCCGAATTCCAGTCAACTCTGAACTCGAAAGCGATGGAGGCGGTGCCAGCTGATGTCGAATTCGGTAGTCGTGTCAGCCTTCGTCACCACAACACACAAGGTGGCTATCTACACTCGCACGCCCACATGTACCCAGAAGGCAGCAAGCAGCAGCAGATTACTCTTTACCCGCACAAGGATGAGAACAACGTATGGCTTCTGGAGAACCAGACTCAGCCAATCGGTGCCAACAACGAGACTATCCCTGGCTTCTTGGCATGGGATGCTCTATCTCCTCAGCATATCATGGACGGTGATGTGCTCAAGCTCTATCATTTGATCACCAGTCGTCGTCTGCACTCGCACGACCAGAAGCCTCCAGTCACAGAGGCTGACTGGCAGTTCGAGGTATCTGCCTATGGATACGAGGGCTTCGAGGGCGATGCCAATGATCTGTTCCGCGTTGAGATCATAAAGAGCTTGTCAGACGGTGTAGAGGCAAAGCAAAGACTTCGAACTATTCAGACCAAGTTCAAGCTTGTGCATATCATGACCGGATGTGTTCTCTTCTCACACAAGGTGAAGCTACCGGACTGGGGGTTCGAGCAGCAAGAAGTCACCTGTGCAAAAGGCGCAACTCTGCCCAACAGTGTTTGGTATATCGAGTCCAATGAACACCCTCAACTTGGCGCAAGCGCTGAGAAGGTCACCTACCGCAACCCTGGCTTCCTTGGAAAATTCTGGGAGCTGAACAAGGTCATGTGGACCACAAACGCCGGACTGACTGATTCTCATGCTTGGGACTCACGTCCACCGTCGTGGCCTACTTTGAGACGCGGTATCAACTTCTGGGGCAAAGACCATCGTCAGATCTATCTCATGGGCAATCCTGTCATCTGGCTCTCGTCTACTGTCGCAATCGCCATCTGGGTCATCTTCAAGGGCTTGGCAGTCCTCCGCTGGCAACGTGGCTTCCGCGATTATGCCAACTCAACCTTCAAGCGATTCGACTACGACATTGGCATGACTGTCCTCGGCTGGGCATTCCACTACTTCCCGTTCTACCTCATGGCACGTCAGCTCTTCCTGCACCACTACTTTCCAGCTCTGTACTTCGCCATCATGGCTTTCTGCCAGATCTACGACTTCGTTGGCTACCGAGTAAGTGGTCTCGGGCTCAAGCAGCGTCCTGCTATCGGCCAAGCGCTCGCTGTTGGCTTTATTGCCATCAGCATCTTTGCCTTTACTATGTATGCTCCTCTCACCTACGGAAACACATGGACAAAGGGTGCTTGTGAGAAGGTCAAGCTGTTGGACACATGGGACTGGGATTGCAACACGTTCTTCGACACCGTGAGTATCTCCCTACTATGTTGTAGACATCACACTAACAAACTATACAGTACGAGGAGTACAATGCCTATGTCCCCGCGCCTTCTGATGTCGTTGCCACTGCTGCAGCAGATGTGCCCGTTGCTCAGGTTGCACAGCCACCTCCTGTCTCCCCCGCCGCTGAGGCTGTCACTCCTCTGGTTGACGAACAAGGCTACCAGATCTTGTCGAAAGAGGAGAAAGTGGAATACAGGGACGAGAATGGCAATGTTCTTGACGACGCTCAGGTAGAGGCTCTTCGCGGACAAGTGGAATTCCAGACACGATACGAAACACGTACCCGTTTGGTCGATGGCGATGGGAAGGAGATCTACAACAAGGTCGTGGAGGGAAGCGGTCCGGCGCCAATTGCTGGGCTTGATGAGGAGTCTCATGTCGCAGAGAAGCCAGAACCTGAACCAGAGACTGCGCAGGCTGAAGCCCCAATTGCAAGCGATGAGCCTGCCCATGTCGACGTCGAGGATGACTTGCAGAAGGAGCAACACCTGGGTCAAGCAGATACCGCAGCAGCAGCAGCAGTACCCGAGGAGAACCCTGAAGTTGCGGCGACTGCATAGACGAAATGGGACAGGATGATGCGACAGGCATGATGAGACTATGAGGCATGGCGGTATGAGTATGAGCTTTGTGGACGTTTCGACCGTTAGCATGGTCGAAGAGCTGTATTTCTAGGACAAGCATATAAGAAGTATGAGTAAGAGTAAGAGTAGTACTGCACTTTCAATGGCTAATTCGGCCCGGATTTGCTCCCGCCATTGACTCCATCGACTGACGTAGTGGTACAAGGTGGGGTATGATAGCGACTATGTATTTGATATTATTCTTCTGCGTTTTCAATTTTCTCTTGCTATCATAACTACAACTTGCCACCTCGAAGACTGTTACTAGCAATTAATCAAGAATCATCCATCACTCCACCCTTGTTAGCCAAATCACAGTACATCATGGCATCCACATCAAGCAAAGAGGTCTTGGGCAAGGTCTACAAGATGATCCCACCCATGCTCGAAAGCTTCCACAAAGGTAATGTTGTCTGGCATGCCAGCGCACATCAAGAAACATCTCTCACACCTCTTCAGGCCAGCTTGGACGTGTCGGCGTGATTGGAGGTTGTGACGAATACACGGGTGCACCCTACTTCTCCGCAATGGCCTCTGCAAGACTCGGCTGCGACATGGTATGTCCCTGGCCCTCCCTCCGAGAACTCCACGCATACTAACCCTTCCCCCAGTCCCACGTCATCTGCGAGCCCGGCGCCGGCCAAGTTATTAAGACCTACTCCCCCAACCTGATGGTGCACCCCCTGATGCGCCAAACCCAAAACCTGCGCGAGCACGAAACAGTCGACACCGTCTCCTCCAACGTCCTCGAAATGCTTCCGCGCCTCCACGTCATCGTCATCGGTCCCGGTCTCGGCCGCGACAAGACTATGCAAGAGACCTGTGCCCGCGTTATCACCGAGGCACGAAAGCAGGGAATCCCGTTTGTGCTTGACGCCGACGGGCTTATGTTGGCGACGACAAGACCTGAACTGGTCAAGGGCTGTAAGGAGTGCATATTGACGCCGAACGTGGTTGAGTTTGGCCGGTTGGCGGAGGCTATGGGTGTTGATGTGAAGAGTGAAGACCCGACGACGCTGTGTGAGAAGGTGGCGAAGGCGTATGGTGGACCGACGATTATCCAGAAGGGAGGAAAGGACTATATCAGTAATGGAAAGGTGACGTTGGTATCGGAGGGCGAGGGTGGGTTGAAGAGAAGTGGTGGGCAGGGTGATACGTTGACGGGAAGCATTGGAACGCTGCTTGCGTACAGGAAGGCCTACCATGATAGGCTCTGGGATCATGACAACAGTATGGATGAGATGGAGACGTTGGCACTTGCAGCGTATGGTGGCAGTGCTATCACGCGGGAGTGCAGTCGATTGGCGTTCAAGGACTCCGGACGCAGTCTCCAGGCTGGAGACTTGACTCAGCACGTCCACCAGGCGTTCTTGAACACTGTTGGCGAGCCTTCGCCGCCAAGCAAGATGTAAGAGCGGGAAATGCAGTTGTTGTGCGAGCGTAATGCTGGAAATGAGCAATGGGAAATGAGATAATGTACAGTAATGAACTCATCTACTATTCGTAATTGGCTACACAAACATCTGAAATCAACCATTGGACCTTCCATAGTCCCCTTGTCTTTTGCCCGAGAACGTCGCCTGAGAACGCCACCCACATGAAACCTTGGCCCTGTAGTTGCAATCACCCACTCCTCCACTCTCACCACCAAGTCAACACCCCCATCCCACCCTGCTGCATACTCGCCACCAACCTCCACGGCGTCCTCCCCTTCCTCCTCCGCTCCTCCTCCTCCCTCTTCCTCTTCGCCGCCCCCTCCTCCGTTTCCACCTTCCCCTGCGCCTGCACCACCAAATCGCCCCCATCCTCATCAACCGCCTGATCCGTCCACACCTCCTCCTCGACCCGAAACCTCACCCTCTCATTCTTATCGAAGAAGAACTTACTCCCATCCTCACTGGTCCAGATCCACGTCGCCTCCCGCGGATCATACGCGCTGGGGTCAAGCAAGTTGCTGGGACCGGGCACGGTGATGTCGTCGAAGAATTCGATGTGCAGGCGGAGACCGGCGGGTGAGGACTCGGAAATGGTGCCTTCGAGGATTTCGCCGCGGAAGGGCCGGAAGACGATCAGGCGGAAGGTGCATTTGATGTTGATTTCGCCGGTTCCGTTGCCGATGAGGCCGTCGGAGGCGGTGAGGAGGTCGTAGAAGCAGATGCAGAGACCGACTTTTTGGATCACCTGAAAGGTGGGATGGGCCGTCAGCGATTAACGGGAGGGGAGCGGGGAGAGGAGAGGCGGAGAGCGATAGTGGCAGGTTTGGGAGGGCGAAATAGAGATGGGACGCACTTTGTTGGCATATTTCTCGTTGATGTTGTCTTCGAGCTGCTCGCCGCTGAGCTTGATGAAGTCTTCAGGGTGAATCTGGATCACGTCTGCTATGGTCGTCTGGAGGGATTTGTTAATAATCTATACTCACAGATATCATTCAGGTGGACTCACTAAGATGAACATCTTCCATAGTAAATTACATATGCATAGACAGATATCAGAGGATGCTGCTTGGAAAAAAGATGATATTGATATTCATGTCACGTGACTATTTGTCATGCATATCAAAGAAAGTCATCTGGCTTGGTCATGCTCTCGCCTCGACATTGTTTCAACCTCTTGTCTCGTATTCTTTAGGGAGTGAAGTCGGACCATACATTTGTGACGTAATAAGCGTGATCATGAGCAATTTCTCCTTTCCTCCACCTCCTCCACCACCTCCTCGAGCAGCACCAGAAACAAGCTATGAGCCACCTTCGAGAGGACGGGGCGGAGGTCGTGGTGGCTTTCCCAGAGGACGAGGACCTTCATCCTCGATGGGACGTGGTGGCTACACCAACGGACGTGGCAATTTCAACAA
>Ga0268246_10000396_pt1 | contig 19404 bp, 16 predicted proteins | sample AgamicOrSfe_FD_200242 | JGI IMG/M metagenome (GOLD analysis project Ga0268246, IMG submission 200242) | Agave microbial communities from Guanajuato, Mexico - Or.Sf.e (v2) (version 2) | ecosystem: Host-associated > Plants > Phyllosphere > Phylloplane/Leaf | place: Guanajuato, Mexico | collected...
CGAGCAGATCCGCCCTCCTCGTATACGGCCCCGTGACACTACTCGCCGTAGCATAGCTCACCGTATAATTGGCACTGGAGTAGCAATCCCGGCTATAAAACAGGACGTACGTCCCATCAGCGGCTTTGACGAGCGACGGCGCTTCGGTGACGCCCGAGTCGGAGAGGCCGTTGTTGTCGAGGAGGGTGAAGGGGGAGCCGAGGAGGGTGTAGCCGTTGGTGGCGACGGCTTGCAGGAGGATTGGGGTGGAGACGATGGGGGCGACGGTGTTGCCGCAGATGCCGCCGTGGCCGAGGGAGTTGCCGTCGATCTGGAGGAGGGAAAGGTGAGCTGTGGTTGGGCTTGGAGGGCGGGTGTGAAGGACGTTCGATTTTCGGAAAGGTCGAGCGGCGCATGCGTGGGATGGATGGAGGGAGAGGGGAGGAAAGGAAAAGGCAGAACAAACATACCTTGTACGCCACGTATCTCTGCCCTCCACTTCCCCCCTGGCTCCAACTAGCCTCTATCCACGGGTTGTGCGGATCGTTGCCACTCCAGCCCCAGCCATTATACTGCGCAGGATTCCTACCCCATCCGTATCCCTTGTCCTGCCAGTCCTTGAAGCCTGACGCATCGATGGCGCCGCCTTGAGATAGCGGGCAGATAAGCGAGGAGTTGAGCGGGACGTATGGACCGAGGATGGTACCGGACGTTGCGGCGCCAACGCAGTGGTGCAGACCTCCGGGCGAGGCATTGGCGGTTGCGGAGTAGTAAATGATGAAGCTGCCGTCGTCGAGTTGATTGACATCGGGAGCCCATGTGTTGGGGGAGGTCTGCAGGGAGAGTGAGCTGAAATTATCGAGAAGAGGTGGGAGGGGAAGTGGTCAGAAAGGTGGGAGAGGGTGAGTGCTCCTTCCCTTCTATGGCACACTCCATCGCATGACAGGACCCTCTGTTGTTGCTACATAGACACTGGATCTGGATAGGCGCCATTCTAGCTGAGTAGGCGTTGCCTCAACGCCCCATGACTACGATTCGCTTCACCGCATCACAGGCACTTATCGATCACACGGGAAGACCTGAACGTACCATATTAACCCAGTCGCCCACAGTAGGAAGAGAGTCGGTCTCGCTGCCATCATCGTTGAGAACGAGTTGCCAATTGATGAAGTCGGTTGAGTAAGCAATGGGAATGTTTGCAGTCCCACTTCCAGTGGCGAACGAATACCAAGTGCCATTAACCGCGATGATACACTGTGGACATGTTTAGCGACTGTCATCCACAAGATCATGTTATACCCGATCGTTCGTACCGGATCAGGAAAGTTAGTAGTGAGCTCCGGCGGTGAAATGTATGGTGCTGGTTGTGCATTGTATGGGACGAAGTTTGCGGGAACATTGGACGGAGGAGAGTAGTGCTGGCGATTGAAGGGTTTACTGATCCAGGGCAGTGCGGTGGTCGTGGTGAAGAAGGTCGAGGAAACGAGGGCAAAGGTAAGGGCAGTGAATGTGTTTGACATCTTCACTCGAGGGGACGGAAGACACTCTGTATATCGTTCGCTCTTAACAGGCACAGAATGGGAGGGGAGGACAGGACACTTGAATGGTGAATGAGAGCTCAATCCGAAGGCAGCACAGACAGCAGCGATCACGTTGTCACGGTGTCACGGCTCTCACGATGCAAGTCAAGGCAAGGCAAGGCAAGGTCAAGATCCAAGGCATTGGACCTCGGAAAGTCCAGATGTGCAGCTAAACCATAAGAGGCAAGACAGCCTGCACGAAGCTGCACATCAACGCTGCACAAGTGTGTCGTAGAAAAGGCTGTCAGCCAGCCGTCCGATCCGTGTGCTGCGGCACTCTCGCCGATCAAACTCAATCCAAACTCAAACAGCTCGCGCTAGTCTTGGTCATCTGATTGATCTGCGAACGTGGGCTGAAGGCTGATCATGGCAGGTCTGAGGTGAAGCATGATGGGAAAGCGGAGGTGATGTGATGTTCGTGTGAGGTGATTTGGATAGTAGAGGGGCAGCGCTTCGCTACTACCCGACCCGGTCGAGTCAACAGTCAGCAATCCAGACCTCAACCTCTTGCCGTGCAGCGAAGTCTGAAAGGTACAGAGATACTATCAGGCTGCCCAACTACCTGGCCTCATGGTTTCATCATGCAGGAGTGATCCCATGGGATGAACGCCAGGCACGCAATGTGACAATCTCCAGTCCTGCCGTCTAATGCTACATGGCAAAGGTCTCTTCTCTCAAGTCTCAAAAAATAGACGAATAGTGTTCATCATGGTCAAAAATGCGGTGGTTGTATGCAGGGGAGGTCGGCCAGCATCTTGCTCCTTAATCGCACTTTCTAATGGCAGCATTGAGACCACCATGAAAGCAGGTGAGCGAGGCTCAAGGTGAAGAAGTAGTGACCAACATGCTGAATCTTTTCTTTTTGTACAGAATAGTATACATAGTCCATGGACAAGCCATGTAGAAGAAACGCCACCTGTGCCAGAGACTACTGGCAACTGGATATGAGTGGAATGTGTGTTGAATGCCTCTTCGCCTGCTTTCCCATTTTCCTTTTCTTGCACGATGTGTTGTACAGTTCACAACTCCCTCAACTTTCACCGTATGTGCATACATCTCACCTCATCTACCTTCACCTTCAAAGACCCGTAGCAATCACCCCAGCAGCAACCAACACAAGTCTACTGCGCCCTCCTCTTCGGATTCGCCGCCTTCTTCGGCGTCTTCTGCTTCTCCCCACCCTCAATATACTTGACCAACTCATCCAGCGTCTTGCCATCCAGCACCGGCTTACCCGCAGCAGCACTCGCACCCGCACCCGCACCCGCATCCACAGCCTCTCGTTCACTCTGCCCCGCCAACCTCTGCGGCCTGGCCTCCATCGTAACCCTCGGGGTCAACTGGGCCACACGCCTCGCCCGTCTCGCCTGCACATCCTTGGCGTGTCGGGCAATGCTGACAGCATTCTGCGTGAGCTGTTCGAGCCAGGTCTCGGCTTCCTTTGTGTTGCGGTCGTCGGGTCCCAGCTCGGCGTTGAAGATGCTGAAGGCTTCGCGCATGCGGTTTACGGCACCCTTGGGGTCCTGGTCCAGCGCCAGAGCCTGTGCGAGCTGAAACAGCAACGTCGCGGTGTTGACGCTTGACTTGCCGGAAACACGCTGGGAGATTTCAAGGGACGTCTCAAACCACAGACGGGAGTCGTGGTAGAGCTTGAGATGTTGCAGCATCACAGCGGCGTTGTTGATGGTGGTGATCGAATCTGGGTGTGCGGCGCCGTAGACGAGTTTCCACAGGTCGAGGGCGTGGCGAATGTACGCGAGGGCGCGGTGAGTGTTGCCAACGGCGTGCTCGAAAAGGCCAAGGTTTAGGTAGCCGAGAACGGTCTCGTGGGCGTCGGGGCCAAGAGTGCGTTCGGCAACGATGACGGATTTGCGGGCGAGTTCGACGGCAATAGATTTGTCTTCGAGGCCATAGAAGAGCGTGCTGAGCTGGTAGTAGACGCGGGCGACTTCGGCGTGGAGGATGCCGTAGATTTGCTCGTGGAGGGAGAGGGATTCGAGGAGGAGCTCTTGGCCGAGTTCGCGCTGGTTTTGAACGATGGACATGCGGCCAGCTTCGAGGGCTTCTTCGGCGAGGAGAGAGCGGGGAGATGTCTCCTTGAGAATGGGCACGATATTGTAGACGTCGTCAGGGTGGAATGTCTGCGGTGGCTGATTTGCAGTCTTTGTAGGTGGTGTTGATACGCCAGCCTTCTTGCCCTTCTTCTTTGTACTTCCAGAGTTAGTGCCGTTGGTGCCGTTGATCTGGGCATGAGAAGCATCGCCATTTGTTTGGTGGGAGCCGTTCGTCGTCGGGACTTGATCCTTCGTGAAAGCATAATCACGTGCGCACAGTTGTAGGCCGAGCTTAAGAGAAATTTCTCTGAGCATTACCATAGGCTTGAGGTCCTTAGACCAGTCTTCAGCCAAGTCATGTCTGTATCTTAGACTGACTTGCTCGCTGATTTCCGTCCTCAATGTCGCTGGAGTGACAGCCACGAAATCGAATTTGGCTTCCGGATACATGGCCTTCAGCTCCTCGTCGAGAATGGCGGTGGGAGCGTCGTTGAACTCTGTACCAAGCAAACAGTTGAGCAGATGTGCCACACAAGCTGCAGCAAACGGCGAAGGCAGGTACTTGAGATGACGGTTCGCAATGTGCTTAAAAGCACGGGATACTATCTCCTGGGTCGCCAACGCCTTCAAGGCCTGCAAGCGAGGCTCGGAGGTACTTGCCATGTCGGCGATTTGACCAAGGTAGCGTATGTTGATACCACGACGATGAATGAGACTACTGAGCGATTGTCCATCCATTGGGAAACCGACCTCGCTCTCCTTGAGGTCAGCAACCAGCCTGGGAAGTACTTCCTCGTGGAGGTACGTGCATGCCGCGCGGACAGCTGCCTCATCTTTCTCCATCTCTGCACGTTCCTGATCTGTTTGTGGGTGCTGGCCACTGAAAACATCAGGGTTCAGCGCGAACTCGAAGCCGGAGAGGTCGACCTTGGGCTCGGCGTCGTCTTCCTCCTTCTTCGTCTCTTTCTCGCCTTCTGCGTTTGTGGAGGTAGTCTGCTCTTCAGCATGACCATTTGTCAAGGCTTTTTCTTCCTCGGCTGGCTTGTCGGAGTTGGCATCAGAAGCTGGAGTCGACTCTGCTTGAGTTGATGCGGCAGTTTCCGTGGCCGATTTCGAAGAGTCACCATTCGCGATTTCCTTCTTTTCAGGGTTTCCTGGCTGCTTAGCCATCTCGACCCTTGCGAACTCCCTCAGCTTTGACCGCCAATACGCTTCGACGAGCTCAGGGCGTAGGACAGTCATCCTGTGGGGGTAGTTCTTCTTGCTATCCTTCTTGCTCTCTGCTGCTTCGCTTTCAGCTGATATCTCGCTCCAGTACTTTTCAATCCAGAAAATGTCCAGAGGCGTAACACGGTATAGATCTAGAACGTATTTCCGACCATCTGTGCCTAAGAGTCCCTTGGTCTCAACACTTGCCTCTAGGTCGTGCTTTTTGCCCTCTTTGTCCCATACAGTGTGCTTCTTGACACGCATTGCCTGCGACAATTTCTGGAATAGAGGGATGAAGGCCTCGTTCTCCGCTACAATGTCCTTCCCCTCAACACCACCATAGTCGATTTGTTGTTCACCAGGCTCACGCTGCTTGAAGATACCTGGAACAATACTTTGACCAACCATACGCTTTCCTAGGTAGTCAACGATCACCGTGCCAGGTGCACAAAGACCATGTATGTCGAGTTGATTGACATGACGAACACCGGTCACATCCTTGCCAGTAGCGACTCTTGCGGCCTCGTCTCCACCCTCACTGGCGAAAGTTCCGACGCCATCAGCGCCGAAAGAGTAGAAGACGTTATTGTAAACAAAGATTTGTGCGTCAGGATTTTCCGTCGGATTCACTGGCGCGATCTCGCCGCGTGCGATGAGAACTGCGCCTTGTGTAGCGGCCTCGTTGTAGTCGGCGTAGAGCTTGTTCATGACTCTCTCGCGGAACACCCGATCTTGAACAGTCTCCCTCGGCAGCTCACGAGTGGTCTGGAATTCTTCATTCCAATCGCGAAGTGTTTCTGTGTTCTCGGCGCCGCTGATAAGATAACTCTCTTGCGATCGAGCAACATCTGGCTGGTGAGCTGATAGCAGGTTTGAGTCTCTGGAGACGAGCCATGGACTGTTCGGGATGGCATTAGATGGCTGGAACATGGCAAGCGGGTCTCGTTGGTTGTTGAAGTCCAGGAGCTCCTTGAAGGACGCGTCGAAAGATGGGGACAGTTTGGATATCAGGTTGAGCAACGAGTGTGCGTGGTAGCTCTTGGGGGCGATCTTCGGATATGGGTCGAATTTGCCGTTTGACGACTTATTGACGAAGAATCCAGAGACATGCCCCGTGATCTGGTATTGCTCGCCCTCCATTGTTGTGAGCTGAATGTACAACAAGTGTCCCTTTAAGCGAAGATGGTACGGAGCTGGGTTCCAAGGAGACAACGATATAGACTTGACAGTCTTCGGTGCTGGTCCTGGAGATGGTAATAGCAGTATCTTGTAGGAGCTTGGTGCCTGGATTTCGTAGTCTGAAAGTGCATGCTTGTTGCCTTCGGTTTTTGAGGTCCCATTGGCCGCCTCTTGCTCACCAGCAGCCTTGGACACATGATCGTGAAGGGATATGCCAGCATTTATGCCCTGAACCAAGTCCGTCCGGTCACCCGCCGCACCGATCAATTCGCGAGTCCTAAGGAAATGTATCCGGGCATCTTTCTCCGTGTAGGCGTCCTCGACCAAAGTCAATTCGCAGTCCGGTGTTATACCAGGAACTTCGGCCATGTCGACAAAGTCTGGAATGCGCTCGCCATTTCTTTCAAGGTGGAAGCAAGAATATTGGAAGGTATTTGGTGTGTCAACAATGGACTGCCTTATATCTTGTGCCTGGTCTTGTGTGGAGATCTTGCTAATGCTTAGTACCTTTCTTTTAGGGGTTACATCTGGATGCGTACTATGGTTTGTGTCGAGTAGGGCTCATGTGGGAGCTTGACCGTTACAGGAAAGGTAGCTGGGACTAGTGTAAGCAGTTGTAGAAAGATTATTGCAAGATGCTATCCTTACTCTCCAGAACCTGACCCTCCTGACCCTCCTCAGCCCCATCCTGGTTGCGCTTGGCACAGCTTGCGCACGTAGGATCGTGGGAGTGTTCTGGGGCAGATGTGAGTCTTGTTTCCAGTGCCATCAGGCAGCAATATAGACGTACCTCCATTGACATGAGTGGCCTCGTGATCACTCATTGTTTTGTTATTAGTGTAAGGATTATTTCAAGGAGACTAGTAAGACAACGCCAGAATGCAAGAGAATGTACAAGTAGCAGCGATATGCTTAGGATCTGTACAATGACAACAAAATGTACGTGAAATGCAAAGTAGAAGTCGATAAACTACTTGTGATGCTCCCCTGGTTGCTGTCGCGAGACTTTTTAGAAGCACGACGGTTTCACCAATGATCGTCATGGTTCCTGCAAGCTTCCGTTCCGAGTTTGCCCGACCATGCCGGGATGCCTCGACTCGATGCAGACTACATGTATACTTTCGTACTCACATACACCCAGTAGTCCTTGCCAGATCATGATATCATGCTGACATGAGTCGACTGAGGATCTCTCTCCATGAAAACACACCTAGGTACTCCGGCATCAATAACAATCCCCGCTGCAGTGATCTAGATCACGTGTATCTTGTGGCCAAGCTTTCACCCAGCCACTTCAACATCCTGCTACTCTACTGTACTTCTTCACCATTTTGCTTGTTCATTCATTCCAAGGAGTGAAGTATTGGCACTCGTGACTCAACTTGGGTGTCTTTGTTAGCAGAAAAGACTCGGTAGACTGTGAGACAGTGACACCCAGTCGTGTGCAATCTGCTTGTGACCAGTTTCCGCCAGGAAGGTGCTTCCAACGCAGAAGACGCACTTCGAACATATTCATTCCTGTGTCCCAGCAAACTCTGCTGTATCATACAATAATTTCGCAACATACCACCTAGATCCTATCAATACGCATGCGCACCAAACTTCACAGATATCCTTAATGCTGCGATTCTTCAGACCTTCTCCTCGACTGCTCCTAAGAAGACCGTCTCTCATAACGCCAGCGGTCGATGGGGCGTCATTCCTACAGTACCCTATCAAGGAAATTCCAGGCGGTCAAACAATATGGAGATGTTTAAGCTACAGTGCACGTCAGTCAGCTATAGGCTCACCATTCGTGCCAGATGACCAACCCGAGGACGGACGACAGAATGATGCGGGACAATGGAAGGGAACAGTTTTCAAGATGTTTGAAAGTGCTGTCACAACCTTGGCCTCGGTGACAGTATTAGGGTAGGCATTATCTCACAGTTCTCTGATGCATGGTATTGATTGGCGTACAGGCTCATCGGTTTTGGGTACACGAAATACTACAAACATCTTGTCTTACGGAAAATGGAGCACGCTTTTGATCCGGGCGACCCAGTCCTCGATCTGGCAGCAGAAGCAAAAGGATCGCCCTCTAGCAAGACCGGCGCGAGTGCAGCAAAATGGATTCCCCGGAACGAGCAAGCGAAGATCGATGCTATCGTCAATGGTACAGAACAGGGTCGATACTACCTTATCATTGGAGAGAAAGGCACAGGCAAATCGTCCATGCTCATCGAGGCCATGCAAAAGGTGGATGGAGAGGGTGTCTCTATGCTGGAGGCTCATTCCGATGTCGAGATTTTCAGGATCCGCCTAGGTCGAGCGCTCGACTTCGAGTACCATGAGGGTACGTCTTTCAGAGTCTGTAGATAGTGAACTCGTGAGCTAAGGTTGGCAGACAATATTGGCGCTCTCTTTTCTATACGAGGACCACGAGATGCTACTGCTTTGCTTGACATTGAGCGAGCATTTAATAAGCTTGAAAAGATTGCACTAAAGCGCCGTCAAACAGTTGGGCGTCCCTTGATTCTCATCATCAACAGCACTCATCTGGTCAAGGACGACGAAGACGGAAAGAATTTGCTAGAGCTGATTCAGCAGCGCGCCGAACAGTGGGCGGCTGGCAATCTCTGCACGGTGATCTTCAATAGCGACGACTACTGGGTGTACGAACGATTGAAGCTCCAGGGAACGAGGCTCGAAGTCATTCCTGTGGCGGACCTTTCGAAACAGAGTGCCATAGCCACTATGAAATCGTACAGGGCCAAGTACTTTGATGAGGATCCATCTCACAACATACTCGAGCAGGTACGGGAGGAGAGCCTTTAATAGCAACCATGCTAAACATCCACTTCATCTCGACAGTCCTGGACTGACAACGAACAGGTCTACGACAAAGTTGGTGGTCGGCTAGCATTCTTGGCTAAAGTTGCAAGGCACAACGATATGAATCACGCTGCAGACGACGTCTGCACTCGTGAAAAGACATGGTTCCTCAATCAGTGCTGGATACTTGGTGAGGAAATGGACGACGATGTAATGGATCAACAGAAGTTTGCTGTAGGTTCCACTGACGCCATCTGTCATGACTAGGACGAAGTTGTGGACACTAACTGGTCTCAGTCATGTGCAATGGTACTTGCCAAAGCCTTGGTCGAAAAGGAAAAGGAGATGGAGAAGAGCTATGATCCGGAAACTGGTTACATCTTGCCTGAAGTGCCTCTCCATATTGCGAGGCAGATCATGACAAGAGCCGATTTGTGAGGTCCACGTGCCTTCGGCTATAAGCAGAGTTAACATAAAACCAGCATCCAAGAGTACGACACGTTCAATGTCTTCACCATCGACTCTCGTGCCATGGTTCGAGCCGATTCCGTGCCCATGCAGCTTGCCTTCCGCGAAATCTGCACGGAGCCAGGATTCGATGATTACCTGCAAGCGACGCTGGACAGAATCTCGGCGATTGAGAGCTTGGGCAGAACTAGAGAGCTGGTGATGAAAGACCTTGTCGGAGGCAAGGGCAAGTACAACATCACGAGCCGTAATGCAAAGGGTTTGGTGGAGAAGACGTTCACGATTGAGCTACCAGAATTAGAAGAAGACGCTGCGGACGATGATTAGAACTCCCTTGCACTATTATACTATACTAGAAGATCGCAATGTGAGCAGTATCTGCTCTCACGTCTTGTTGTTGACGACGTCATCCGGATGCAGTTCCGTGCGAGCACCTGTAGATACAGCATGGCACTCATGATGACCTGCTACTTGAGCCTTTATAGTCATCAGCTAGCTAGTCGTTAAAGCTCCAAATACCTTTCATCCTGCCACAAGAATCACAATGAGCACATCCAGCACAAACTTTCCACCGCGGCCCCAGTCTATTATCACCACGGACCTCTCCAAGCACATCGCTCTTGTGACTGGTGGCACAGGTGGTATTGGTAGTGCAACATGCAGAACCTTAGCAGCACTCGGCTGTACTATTGCGGTGCACTTCCACACCAATGAAAATGCAGCCACTTCTCTGGTAGCTGAGCTTGAGAGGATGGGTGTACGTGCACATGCGTTTCAGGCGGATCTTAGTCGTTATGAAGGGGTATGTTCTTGGATGTGACATGTCGTGATCTTCTGTGTTATCATTGTCTGCTTGGCGAACGCCGCACGCCGGTGCACTCGGTTGTGGCATCACACAAGGAACAACGTGCTTCCAAGATATAACCTGACTCCAACCTCCATACACTCTAGGTCAAGAAACTCCACGACGAAGTCACCACCGCGCTCGGGAATCCGACCATCCTTTTCAATAACGCAGGCATCACTGCCGGGAAGGCAGGCATCAAGTCTATCCACGACATTACCCCTGCAGAGTTCGAGCATACATGGCGAGCAAACTGCGGCACAGCGTTCTACCTGACACAACTGTGTCTGCCAGCGATGGAGGAAGCAGGCTGGGGCCGCGTGATCTTCTGCAGTAGTGCTGCTGCTTTCACAGGTATGTGAAGAATACCGTGCATTCCTGATAGCAGTATACTGATGATGGGACAGGAGGCGTGGTAGGACCACACTATGCATCCTCAAAGTCGGCACTTCACGGTCTGATACACTGGCTGTCGAGTGCCTATTGCAGCAAGGGTATCACTGTCAATGGAGTAGCGCCGGCTCTGATTGAGCACACGACCATGTTGCCCGGAGGTAGCAATGAGTTGAAAGCAAGTGAGTATTACCACGACAATGTCTTGTTTCTCGCAAGCCTGGCTAATGAGCAAAGAAATACCACTAGGTCGATTGGGGCAACCTGAAGAAATTGCAGAGACTGTGCTCTGGATGGTCAAGACAGGATACCTCACCAATAAACTCATCTGCTTGGACGGCGGCATGGTAGCCAGGTGAACGCAGCTGGAATGACTACTGCAGCTCTTGTGGAGAGTAGCGAAAAGCTTAATCTGCATGGCACTACTACTGGTGTTGGCCTGACTAGTAGTGGCTGAACAATATTGATCACAAATAGGGGAAAAGCATACTGTTTGTGTGCGCTTACACCTCACTGCTCCACTGGACAGCCTTGTGATTAATCGCATCCACGTCCGTCCAGCAGCAATGCAGGAATCGAAGGGAAGACGCGCGCCGAAGAAGAAGGGATGCTTCGCAAAGCCCGCAGATTGGGCCGTCTCGTACTCCAGACGAGTCGGAAACCTCCGAGCACGGAGCGTCGATCCTGACGACGGAGCAGGCAGGTACCCGCGCCAATCACATCACATCTTCATGCTTTCCAGACAAGACATGCCTCAGTCCAACCTTATATGGAGGCCAAGGCCTCGTATTCATCGCGATAGAAGCTTTGCGCCTTGCATCGACGACGGCGGCGCTGTGATGGTCGCCTGTACAGTATTGAACAGCGAAAGATGATGAGAATACACGAGTCGCACAATGGCGAGTCACTCGGCCGTGTTTTCGTGAGAAGAGAGATTGCTTCTATAAGGAAGACGGGTCGCACGCTCTGTCGCAGATCTCATTCGATCCTGACTCGACCGGCTCTGTATCAACTTCGACATATCCACCTCGACTCTGCACCTATAACCTCGTCCGACCTGCAGGACGAGCTGGACAAGCACTCTCAATGTCCAACACCACCACCACCACCACCACCACAACCACAACGACAGACCCCTCCTCCTCCTTCGACGATCCTAATGCCCCCGCCTCTCAAGCTCTTGCCTGGGCCATCCTCGGTCCCGAAATGACCGCCTTCATCCTCACCATCTTCATCTCCGGCGCCTGCTACCAAAAAGCCGCAACCTGCTACACATCGACCTCCGACCTCTCCAAATCCATGAAGCGCATCCTGACCGCCGTCCTGATCCTCAACACTCTCGTCCTGATAACCACAATCGCCGAACTCCTCCTCTGGGGGACAACCCAGTCACGCTCCGCAGACGCCCTCTACGGCTTCTACGTCCCCGATGCGTACGTCCCGATACTAGCGGGTCTGCTAGCAGCGATAGTGCAATCCTTTTTCGCGAACCGCGCCTGGCGCATCTGTAACTCCAGTCCCATCTTCCTCGCCATCGTCACCGCCTGCATCATCGCCAACCTCGCCGGCGCCATCGGCCTGGGCGTCGTCCAGCTTCTAAACACCTCAGGCACGACGTCCTTCACGCTCCTCCTCCTCTTCACCGAACTCTACACCTGGACTTCCGTGCTCACCGACCTGCTGATCTCCATCGTCATCATAACCGGCCTGGTCCGGAAAAAGACTGGCTACGACATGCCGACAGATAGTCTCGTGGCACAGATCATCAACGCAGCGATGCAGTCCGCCAGCATGACGACGACGTTTGCCCTGGCTGCGGCGATTATTTACGCCATTCAGTGGGACATGGCGGCCGCGAGCGTGGACCTGGTGTTTCTGTATCCGCTGCCGAGTGTGTACACGTACTCGCTGTTGTGGTGTCTGGGGAGCACGGATCGCGTGAGGAAGGAACAGAGGAGTTTGACGCAGGCGAGGACGGCGACGGCTACTGCTACTGCTACTGCTAGCATGGGAGACGATACGTTGCTTGAGGCGGCGGGGTCGACAGCGATGAATCCGTTGGGGTTGGATTTAACGACAATGTCCCGCGGCGGGGATGAGGGAGGATTCGGGAGTTTTGGATTCGAGTTGATGGAGAAAGGAGGGGGATATGGAAGCCAGGAGATCACGTCGCCAGTGAAGTGGGGGTCTACGGTTGCAGGGCTGGATTTCAGCGATGTTGTAAAGGAAGGGAGCGGGGATGCGCATACCAAGACGGCGGTGAGGGTGAGGGAGATGGAGAGGGAGGGGAGTGATTCCAGCGGGGCGACGAGGAGGGGAATGAGCTTTGGTGAGATGTTGAGGGCAGAGAACGAGAGCGGGCGGATGTGAGGTGGGTTTTCTCCATTGTGGGCGGTTGTGTTTGTGAGATCTTTGTACGACTTTATGATGGGCTTTCTTGTGGTGGTGGGCGTTTATATTTCCGTGGGGGCGGATCAAGTATAACGACATATATCTTCTGCAAGAGCCTAGTCGTGTGTCCTGAACGGCAACGATACTGTCGAGACCTGGATGTAAATGTCTATGTAGTCATCGAGCCTGATGCAAGCTATAGAGATCCAAAAGGGCATTGCTGGGGATAGGCCATGAGCTTCATATCCAAAATAGGGCACCAAGGACTTTCCATCACCATCACCAGCACCAGCGAATCCTCAATGTGTAGCAAAGACTCGTGCGCTTGATCTACCCTATGCTGGCTGTGCCGTGCCACGCCCTGACTGACATCAGGACCACTTGTTCTCTTGCTTACATCAATGCACTCTTCCCACATACAGTTCATCAAACTCCTGATGCCACCCCCGGTAACCTGACTAGATGAGGTGTGACTCAAAGGTTCCGTTCACCCAGGCAAGATCCTTCTCTGAAACATTACCAGTCATTGTGCAGGCCTGCAAGTAAGCCAACGATGTCGAAGCTTGCTGAGCGAGCGTAACCCGAGCAGGGACCATCGGAAATCCTGCGATCGCACCGGACTAGCCTGGAGTCCCGCCCAGCCATGTGAACGGCATGTCGGTATAAGAAGGCCGAGCTCCTTTGCCTGACTGGCAGGAACGTGTGTTCGTCGCGCGAGTCTTCTCGGAGCCGAGCCAAGACATTCTGTCAAGGGATCAAAGTATCTCAGCGACAAGCACAATTATACTTGAGCCAGCTGAATCCTGAATCCTGAATCCTGAATCCTGAATCCTGATCGATGTCGTCTACACACAGACTGTCATCAACTTTTGAATTGCCATCGGGAATGCTTCGATAGCCATCTTATAGCATTCGCTTGATTATGAGGCCGAGTGATTTTACAGCTATCGCATAACATCACTCCGTCCATGCCTAAAGGATCATCGCTTCGCACGCCGCCGCTTCGTCGGTCGTTCACTCACTGCTTGTCCAAGCAATGGCACTGCACGAAACGAACTGCTAGCTGCAGCCTCCGCTGCGCCTGCTTGGCTGTCAGTGCTAAGCATGGACAGCTCGTCCTCACTTTCGTCCTGAATCAGAGCTCCAGGCGGCGAAGCTCTCGGCATTGTCTTTCCCAATGCTGTGATGGCGGGTCGGGCTGCATGCTGTCGTCGTGCTCGCATCGAAGGTGCAGGGCTTGTGGAAAACGGATTGAGCGCAGCTGCGGCGTCGCGAAGTTTTCTCTTGAGTTCTTTTCTATCCCGTTCTTCTGCTTTCTGCTCATCATGAGCACGCTTCAAGGTGGTCGCCCAGCCTACTGATTGCTCGCTGTTATTAAGGGCAGTCTTTCGTGTTTTCGCTCCTGCCTCCACATCTTCGTATTCGTCCTCTGGCGCTACGAGTCCTCCAGCTGCATCAGACTCGAGGAAGATGCCAGAATCTTCTAACGCCCCGACGATTGGACGGGCAGTATTACGTGGGTGTTGTTTGTTGACATTAGTGTCAGCCAACCCACGACCAGGTTTCGTTGGGGATGACGATAGTGGCATGGGTGGTATCACAACCGCAAAAGGCTGATAGGAGCAAACAGCCGGTCTCTTGATGGAGTCTACAACATCCGACAAGACAGTATTGCCATTTTGCGAGGTATTTTCGAGTGACATTCTCTTCAGCCTCACAAGACTTGCAGGCGTGGAAGCAATCCATTCCGAGATACCTGGCTCCCATCTGAGCCCTGGTTTTCCTGTCGTAGCTGGGCTCTCTTCAGGGACGTTCCGCGTTGTACTTGGTATTCGTCTCGATCCACTCGATTTAAGTGTCTCCAGCGTGTGGACGTAAGCGGAAGCCTCTCTGGATGGTGTTTCTTCGGAGAAGAGCATAGCTGTGTCAAGAGCTAAGCGATTGACGAAGCGAATACAAGACCTTAAGCGGGCAGCCTGAGGCTGCATGAGATTATCCAGTATCCCACGCATTATATCGAGAGCATTAGACGACGTAGCGCGAGCATAACAGCGACTGATAGCACATAGCAAATTCGAGACATGCTCGAGGCCGGCGTTCTCGGCGCTATCCCGGCAGCCTAGTGCGTGATTGAGCGTAGACAGCTGAACGAGACGCTTCTCGAATTGCACATCATCCCTGAGACTGATTTGTGCTTGAGCATCAGCGTCACCTTGACAGAGTATCAGCTCTCCAACAAGGATGAGCATGCGTGATACGATCGTATGCTCGTCGATGTCGTCGATGTTTTCCTCGAGCAAAGCCTGACCAATCTCAAGCCCTACTGTCACTAAAGGACGCTCAGTACGTCGAAGCTGCTGAATATTTTCACTGCCAGATTTCTCCACCAACCCGATTGCGCAGAGCATAGCAAGCAGACTAGTCAATGTGCGCATCGACGCGTCTTGTACGGTCGGACTGCGGTATCCCTGGTTTACAAAGGACGAGGATTGCCTAGAGTCTGGAACCTGGAGTGCACTGGCGGATCGCAGGAACTGCTCTACAAAGTCCATAGAAATGTGATGATGAATGTCTCCGGCTGACAGTGACTGTATGACATTCTGCCAGATTGGTCGGAAGTGTGGGCAAGACAACCACTCTACTGGTAATTTGTCCGATCTGAGCATCTCAGCAGACAGATGAGCAATCCTCATCAGCACATAACCCCGATTGATCTGCTTGTAATTGGTCCCAGACCTTGCGACTTCCCAAAATTCGTGAGGGTCCAGCTTCATTGGTTGAACACTCGCTTTCGCTGAAGATGATGGTACAAAACATGCTTCGTCGAAATTGGCTCCGGGCCTCTTGCTTAGCGTCGGGGGTGGGAAGCGGCCTGGTGTTTTAATGCAACTACAGAACAAGCTGCGCACTTCGACATGTAGGCGCATTTGCCAGCATATGTCTATCAGTGGTGATACATCCCGGACCATCTCGAAGTCCTCTCGCTCGATGGCCTGTCGAATCGAGAAGATCGCGTGAGCCTGGACGACCGTCCTGAGCTGGTGCCAGCCGCCTTCCGTGCCATGCCCAAGGTCCTCTAACATGCTGTATGTATCAGTCGCGACGTTCGTCTTCACTTCATCAGCATCATCTGCTTCCTGCCACTCCTCCTCATTAGCAATATAAGCCGGGACATTCTTGAGGCACATCTCGAGTAAAGACGAGGCGCCCTTGGTCCCCGTCCTCGGTGGTTTCTCACCGATTGGTGGACAGGTTTGAGTGATAATATTGTCGAAATCTCTGAATAGTTGTAGCGATAACTCGCCCCGCCTTGTCTTGTCCATCTTTGGCTTCGGCGGCGGAGACATGTTCGATTTTTTGCGACTTGGGGTCATGGCGTTGTCAGTCGATACAGTGTCTGCATCCCTGATCTGCCTCCTGAGAATGGGCGTGGGTACATTGAAGCTGCCGAGCTCTCCTTGTGGAGTCTTGCGCTCACTATCTCGCGGTCTGACTGTGGTATCACTTCTTGCTGCTGCCTCTCTGCGCGCACCATAAGTCGTTTTCACTCTTTTAGGCGCGTGGGATGAGCCCCATTCGAAGTCCTGAGTACGTCCTACATCTCCAGACTTTGCTTTTCTCTTCTGCTGCGGCACGCGTGATGTCTTGTGTGTCGTTGCTTGCTCTGGGCCTCCAGCAAGATCATGGAATGCGTTGAGTCGAGTCGTCAGTGGTCGTAGGAGTCGCAAACATCGTGATGCGGTCCAGGGTAGCTCAGCATGTGTAATGCTAGATGATGCTCTTTTAGGCATTGTCTCTTCTGACTGTTACGATGCGCCCACGACCGCCTGGGCTGTTGACGTGATGATGTTCCTGATATCCGGATACACGATACTCGCACTATATCATAATAAGTATGCGCTGTAAGCTGTCGATACAGAAAGCTATGTCTTAGTAGGAAGCAAGGTATTTGAAGAATGTGGTTGTCATCACGCGGGTAAGGTGTAAATAAACATCGAGCAGCCCTGTCTCAGAATAAGCTTAAATTGTAGATCACCTCAATTACTGATTAGTCACCATCCCGACCATAGACAGAGCTTCAAAGAAGCAATGCACAGGTGATTGGGAACTCTGAGTCTCCTCGTGTTATGGATATGATATTTCTGACGCCGTGCCCTTGGGCAAGCCAAATGTCTTCTTCAGATCGCCAAGCTCATCACAGGCGTCCATGTGAACGACGGTTACTCTAAGCAGTCATCTGCGAGCTCGAGCTATCAGTCTACCTCGTCCGAGGTTTGCCTAGTATACCAGATGGCCTCAATTCTGCCTGTGATGCTCCAAAAGTATTCCGAGATGAAGATATACGGTATCCTTGACAATCTCGAGGTGAGGTCTTGAGTGCTTCGGGTGCGCATCTGCGGCACTCTCCTGCTGGCAATCTGATCGCCGCGTCCAAGTGTAGGGATCTCCGGTTGAGATTCCATAGCCGGATGAACCATCCAACTCTCAAAGGAGAAATTGTTGAGTTGGCAGGTTTCGAGGAAGAACTCGGCAAGGCATTGCAGACCTGCGAGCCACCTCAAGATCTAGCAGCAGCAATAACGGCTGAGCAAAGGAGGACGAGCGCGCCGCCGAAAAGCTCACGAGCGTGCTGTACAAGATCATCTCTTCGCAGGTGGATCCGAGTGTGCTATACCGCTACCGCTGCAACCACAGCCTCTTGCTGTGCCGGAGGTTGATACGGGGTTGTATGATCAGAATCTGATGGTGAGTCGATGGAATGGCGCACGATGTCTGGGATGTCGAAGTGTTGACTGGAGGTGCAGGATATGGACTTCGGATATACAAACTTTGATCTGGGCGATATTCGCAGAATCTGACGTGGGATGCTTTCATGGTGGAGTGAGATCACTGAGCAGAGCAAGGCGCACGGCAGAGACGCCGAGTCACACGAGCACCATCATGATGAAGGTAGTGAAGATGCGAGAACGTTCCCTCGACATCTTTGGCTGACTAGGATCCTACTGCTGTTGTGAAAGCCGTTGTCAAGACTGTATATGTGCACACATTGTCGATGGCGAAAGATGCACACTTAGACAGCTAATGTATCATTGCATGAGGTAGTAGTGCTTCGAGGTATTCTCGGTAAGTGGCTATATTCAATAATGACGACTCCTCTGTATTCGCGTGACGTCGTTGAGCTTTTGGGTATATCTTCCTCTAGGTAAATTGACGGCACAGTCTCCATTGAGTTTTCAGCTTCCACTCATAGCAGTCTCTTCTCTGCTTCTGGTGAGCTTTTTGAGTCTGGATCAGAGGCCAGGTTGAACACCATCACGGCCGGTCGTTGTGGCAGACTTGGCCGCACCATTAACATCCTCGTCCAGCAAGCGCTCCCTCTCTTCACTCGTCAATGCCACTCTCTGGGCGCGCGCCAATTCCGTCAGCCTGACAAGCTCTTCAAGCATGCGATCCCTGGTCGTCCTGGCCAATTCATCCACGTCCTCCGTCGTCAACCCTTTCGTCGGTATTGGTGGTAATACTGGCATTCCGTTAGCTCAGACTCTCTCCTTCACACTTTCCACATCAACATACTTCTGACAGGCACCTTGCCCGCATTGAATATCCTAGCCTTGATGTTGAGTATATTCGAGTAATTCGCAACCACCACCGGGACAATCGGCACCTGAGCCTGCACAGCCAAATGAAACGCGCCCTTTTTGAACGGCAGCAATTCAGCTTTCGTGCTGTACGACCTTGTGCCTTCCGGAAAGATGTAGACATTTTGCTTCTCGTTGACCATGTGTTTTGCGGCGTTGTTAAAGGCGGCGCGGGCGGTGTCGCGGTTGCCGCGATCTATGAAGACGGTCTTGCTGAGGGTCACTGTGGTGGGAGAGACAAATTAGCGTTGTGATTCGCCGTGGAGCGCATGTTGTGCAGGCGGGCTTGACATACTGAACCACCCCAGGAAGGGGACATATTTCAGACTGCTTTTGGCTGTAACTGAGGTATACGGCGGGAAGACCGTGCCTAGCACCAGCACATCGAGTTCACTACCGCCTGCGTCAGCCTACTGTCATGTATCTTCTTCCTTGAGAATGCACACGTCTGATGATTCCCAATAAACACCGCCGGTCTCGTCGCCAAATGTTCCTCATCCTGCAGCACAAACTCCACACCCGTCGTCAACCACATTGTCCACTTGAACGCCCTCGCCACGGTATACTGGCTAAGTCCACCATATCCCACTAGACGCAGCACGACCGAGGCAAAGACACCGTAGCATGCGCAGAAGACCAGGCAGGAAAAGGACAGGACAGCCCGGGAGTAGAAGGCCGCGGGCGGCCAGAGGTAGGAGAGACTATGTAGGGCGAAAGTGGTGAGTGCTGTGATCTGTAGAGGGACGGATAGGTAGGACAGGATGGAGGACATCGTACATTGACATGGTGAGGGAAATGGTGCCGCTTGAGCGCCCGGACCGATGAGGTGGTGTTTACAGGGAAATAAAGTTGGT
>Ga0268246_10000397_pt1 | contig 19393 bp, 30 predicted proteins | sample AgamicOrSfe_FD_200242 | JGI IMG/M metagenome (GOLD analysis project Ga0268246, IMG submission 200242) | Agave microbial communities from Guanajuato, Mexico - Or.Sf.e (v2) (version 2) | ecosystem: Host-associated > Plants > Phyllosphere > Phylloplane/Leaf | place: Guanajuato, Mexico | collected...
TGCGAAGTATGAAGACGCAGAGGACTGATGTGAAGAGTAGCAGCGTCCGTATGCCTGCAGGACCGAAGGGAAACCATGTCCAGAACACTGCGCTTGTCGTTAGCAACTTGTTGACCTTGCCAATGTTGTAAGTCCACTGACAGTCCGACAGTCCAAACCACATAGCTTCGACATAGCAGATACCCAAAGTCAACAGAGCAGCGCTCGTGAATCGCTTGTGCAGAGCTGGCGTGAGAAAGTCACGATACGGTCTTGCGAGAGACATTATCCGCAAGATGCCTCTATACTGCTTTTGTTGTCGAGTCTATGTAGACTGAGTAGACTGAGTCTATGCTACCTCATTACTGTTGCAATGTCGCTTTGTCACGGAGTGATACACAGCTCCAGGTCGCGCGTCAGGACTGTCAATACTTGAAGCTCCTATGCACGCAAAGCTTCACGCGACTTTGTGGTGATGTGTATTTCGTGGTGTAAATAAAGATGAAACATTGGAGAGACAATCTGGACCCTGGAATCTGACGTCGGCCGGTGTCAAAGCCTCAGCCATCCTTCCCGTATCAATTAACTCATTGCCAACTATCTACTACTTACTTCTCGGACTAGCACACTTCCATCTCACTACATCGCAAGCGCATCACCATTCTACCTCACAAACCTTCGAGACCCTATTCCTGCGACAACCCACAAGATCAGACGGCAAAGTCTCCCTCCTCCCTTCCTCCCTCTCCCGGTCCTCGACCACCGCCACAATGTCCTTCCAACACGGCTCCACCCTCGAAGCCCAACCCACCACCACCCGCCGCTCCGACGATGCCCAATACCGCGACGACCCCGAATTCGCCTCCTTCACCGAATCCCTCTCCCACCAACTATTCTCCCTAACTTCCTCCATCAACGCCCTCTCAAAACAAATCCCCCTCCTCAGCACCAAGCGCGAAACCCCCCGCGTCCGGGAACGCATCTCCACCCTCATCGACGACACCTCCGCCGGCTTCAAAGACGTCGGCGAAGGTCTAAAACGCCTCACCTCCTGGCCCGATCTGGGCCCGGCGCAGAAGTTCACACAGGGGAAACTGAACCAGGAGTTTCGCGCGAGCTTGACGCAGTTCCAGATACTGCAGCGACAGGCGCTGGAAAAGCAGCGGGCGGGCGCAGCAGCATTGCAAGAGCAGGAAGAGGCGGATCGGAGCCGGATATCGGCGGATCCGTCGGCGCCGGCGAATCAGTTTCCAGGGCAAGAGCAGCAGCAGCAACAGGCGGCGAGGCTGGCGCCGCAGAGTGAGGTGGATTTCCAGGATGGGCTGATTGTGGAGCGGGAGGCGGAGATACGGCAGATTGAGCAGAGTGTGGGGGAGCTGAATGAGCTGTTCAGGGATGTGGCGACGATGGTGCATGCGCAGGGGGAGCAGTTGGACGTCATAAGCGAGAATGTGGAGGGCGTTAGGGAGGATACGAGGGGCGCGGATGTCGAGTTGAGGAGTGCGAGTCGGTATCAGCGGAGTGCGAGGCAGAGGGCGTGTTGTTTGTTGCTGATCTTGGCGGTTGTGATGCTGGTGGTTATTTTGGCTGTTGTTGTCGGGTAGGCTGGGTTGGGATGGAGGGGATGGGACGGAGTAGGTTGGATTGATGCGCGGATACGACGAGTTCAGACGACGAGAGGCGGTGTCGGGTTATGACAGAGAAGAAGAGAGAAGAGCAGGCTTGGAGACGAGCACAGAAGGAGATCACAGCGATCGAGTTGGAAGCGACCTTCTCTCCAGCTTATCACGCTTCACATTACATTGTATATAGAGTCCTTGTTCGTCATATCAATATTTATAGATCATATCAGTCATGCTTCCCAGTATGACGCCTACACTCGCGCACGCACGCATCTCTCGTCCATCTCACCTCGCAGCCAACACCCTCAACACGGCCCCAAGCGCCGGAAACACCGCCCTAACCAAATTCAACCTCGCCCACCTCCTAACCAAGTCTCTCGTTTCCCTCTGCACTTCCCGCCCGCGTCCACCACCCGCCCGCTTCTCCATCTCCAACTCCGCCCGCTCCAGGGAAAACAACTTCTCGTTCACTCCCTGCATCACCAGAATCGTAAATGGCACAATGCCCAGCGTTGCGAGCGCAGCTGCAATGCTCAGCTTGGCAGCGCCACTACTTCCGCCTCCAGCCCCAGCATAATGGTAATAATAGTAGCTGTTTGTCAAGTGTGCGAGACTGGATAGGACAGCTAGGGGAGGGCAGACGCGGACGCCGCTGTTGAGGGCAGAGTGGAAGGTGGTGAGGAGGGTAAGTGGCGTTGGCGAGGTGATAACGGCGGGGATGGTTATCAGGGAGATGGAGGCGAGGGTGCCGGAGGTGAAGGCTGAGAGGAGGGGGGCGAGGGATAGGAGGAGGGGAGAGAAGGCGGAGTTGGGAGGTAGAGAGGGAGTGTGGGAGGTGGACATTGCGATGAAGAGTGTGAGGGGGATGTGTAGGTCGAGCTGTGTTGGCGTGGGTGGGTGGCGAGGTTGGTTGGGATGAGTCCAGGGTTGGGAGGTGTGTACAGTTACATAGGTACATGCTAACGACTGAGCTGGTTCATACCTTAGCATGCTTTGATTCACTAGTGATATGGCGAGCAAAGCCTGCATCATTAAGGAGAAGTGTTTGATCTGCTCACTATAGGAGGCTGGATGCAGCATTTTTACTGTACAATGCTCGTACATTAAGCCCACTCGTTGATGCAGCACGTCCGAGCCCCTAGTTTCACATCGATTGCTTCACCTCGTCTGGTGTATGGACCGCGTCAGCCCCGTCCGCTACGTTTCCCCTCGAGTCCTACCCCCGCCACTATGGCCTCTCCTGCTATGCAATAGCTAGACATTGGTAGCTTCGCTTTGGCCGACATCTCATCTTAGCCCCAGAAGATTGCGGTTTGAATCTTGTCTGGAATGTCCATCTTGAGGACTGAGCCTTGCTTCATCGTCTGTCGAGCAGCGACTGTGCTGTTTTTTGCCACATGCCCAAGTGTTTTCAGCTTTGCAGTAGGAACCACCAGTGCTGTGCTCGGATGCTCCATGTGAAGCGGCAAACATTTGGCGAGAGTCTTGCCAGCTTCGGGTGTGCAGCATACGCGCACGAACCGGCGAGCGAGTTTGGCCGGAAGGCTCTTTGGCATGCGTGGACTCGATCGTCTGGGCAGCTAGTGGGAGGAGCCGCCAGTGCCTACAACTCGGCGAGAAGCCGTACTGGCGCATCATCGACGTCCTAACGGCCATCTAAGCTCAAGCATTGCCCGGCTTCTCATCTGTATCGACATGCCATCTGCCACACGGTCAGCAAAAATCCACAACACATCCACACAACTCGCCACCCCAAAACATACACGACATAGTTCGGCAGTCCATAGACGCCATACCCCGCCCTCTTCGCCATTTTCGCGAAGCCCTCCGTCTCTGCCTGATTCTCGAAGGCGTAGCAGGGAAAGTTGATGCCGGAACGGTGCACGTCGGCTTTGACGATGATGTTGACGCCGCCGATGCCGTCCAGTTCGATTTCCTCATCTTTGTCATCGCGCCAGTCGCCCATGCGCGCCATGTAGGTGCGCCCAGTTTTGTATTGTTTGTAGCCTGAGGTTGAGGGATGAGTTAGTAGGATTGCCAGGTTGGAAGCGGTGTAGGGAGGGGGTTATGTTTAGGCGAGGGATTGAAGCAGCAGAAGGACATACCCTCCGCGAGCACGACGTTCTTGTCGAGACTTGCTGCTAGCTTTAGACCTTGAGGTGATTCGATCCAGGAGTTGTAGTCAACTGGAACCACTGCGTGTCAGCATATATCCATCTCATCCTGCATTCAAACCTACATCTTCCCTCAATATCCGTCTTCTTCCCGTCTTTCATCTCGTACCGATGGAACCACACATCTGCCATCATCGTCAGCAACTTTCCATCCACGCCACTTCCCCTCCCGCAACCTACTCGGCACCAACACATCCCGATCATGCGCGACAAAGTCCTCAATAATACTCGGCGCACTCTCCTTAATATCCACATCCCGCCAATACACCCACGCATGCTCCGGCTTCATCGCCACACTCAACAAATAGTTCCTCGCCTTGCCCATAAGCTTTCTCCGCGGGCCTTGTGCCGCAAATCCATGTCTGTCCTCCACATTCTGTGTGCCCAATGCGCCGAAATCTTTCTCCACTATCATCGTGCTGCGGAAGGCGGTCTTGGGATTCTTCTGCACACGGTCCAGTTCGCGTGCCAGTAGTGCATAGGTGTCGTCTGTCGAGTCGCCGACGAGGAAGGCTAGGTCGATTAAAGAATGCGGGTAGCTGAGGAGGGTGAGGAGGTCGAAGTATTGCTCGAGGAAGGGGGCGGCGTCGCGGAGGGGTGTGACGATGAGGATGCGTTCTCGATTTGCGAGTGCTCGTGGAGTGGAGGTGATGATGTTGAGGTCGACGTGCTCGATGGTGGTTGCGTCTACTTGTATGGGCTTGTGGTGGTTGAAGATGACGGGGGTTTGGAGGTGGGAGTGCCAGATGGATTGTTCGTGGGCGGAGAGCTCGATGGGGGCTTTCGCGGGTCCCCAGCAGTAGAACCTGGCAAAAGTGTGAGAGAGGCCTTGGTCGCAGTGCTTGATAGTATACTTACTGGCTGTTTCGTGACGGTCCCTGCAGAGTTTGGTACAGCAAGATTACTGCAGTGATGGCTGCTATGACTAGTATACTCCGAGGCTGTGACAGTATGCGCATGATTGCTCGTGCTGGTGGTAGTCTTGTATTGGCCGACTTCCAGGTCCCGCCATTGAGAGGAAGCATGTTGGCCTGCCTTCACGCAACTGCCGCTCTACCAATGTCGCCCACCATAGACTTCCCGTGCCCTCTCAGGTTAGTTACACAGGACACTGAAGCGATTGGATTGGGGAATGATAGTACAAAGCTAGGCACAATGAAACGAAAAGATCTAATAATACATGAGGTGTTGGTGTAAACAATCTGGAGCTCGGGGCACTCCATTGGAAGATCAAGGGTCAAGATGTCCGAGTCCACGTTTTGTCCAGACTCCGCTCACCTTCTCGCTGACAACAACCACTGCGGATGGAATGGAAGTGATTTGTGAATTCTAGTATCATTCGCGACAGTGGTATCTCTATAGTACATTTCCAAAACTCCACTCTCGCACCCACCACGGTCGCCAATCTGTAGCGTTAATGAAAGACAACTATGACGACCCCTCGGCACATCCACCCTCCAACAGCAGCATCCCAACCCAGCTATAGTACAATATTATACAAGAGATGAATAAGAAACAAGGAGATCCGTAACAACATCAAAGAGACAACGAGGCCGGCCGCGTCGAATCACAGCAAGCAAGCACATCATTGACGAATGCTGCCGCGAGCGTAAGAGCTTCCTGCATCCTCGCCAACAGCAGACCACTCGCCAGACGATGGTGACCTGCGCTCGTAGTCTGAGGCCTCCGAGTACCCCGAGTCGTAGTGTCGGGGTTGTTGGCTAGGGTATGGTGCGCCAGTCTGTTCGCTCATGAGGAGAGCAGCGACTTCCTTCTTGATTTCGTCGAAGCTTGTGGGCGATGTGCATGTGTTGACCTTCTGTAGTACTTGAAGGAGGTACTTGTTGCGGCCAGTGTATTGTCTTCGGCTCTCGTACTCGGCCTCGAGGATGTCGGCGCGGGAGAAGCGACGGCCAGACTCGTCCTTGTTGTTGGCGTTGAGACGCTTAGCACCGCCGAGACGGCCTTCGAACTCGAGCTCGTCCTCGAGGTCTTTGAGGGTCTTGCCTTCGCGGTCACGGGTATCCCTCATACGCTTGGCTGCAGGACGAGGGCAAGGTTCCTTCTTGGTGTTGCGGTTCTTGTTGTTGACACCTGGGGCGGCGAGGTGATGCGAGCCGACAGAGGTAGCAGGAGAGATCTCGGAGATCATGGGTGAGATGGGTGATCGGCCACTTTGGAATGTGTACATAGGGATGTTCTGGTTGTGTTCATGGCTGCCAGTGTTGAGGCGAGCAAAGGTAGGACGGTCGTTTCGCTGGAAGTGGAACTCGCCCAGCGATTGAGCACTTGGGAAGGCGATCTCGCGAGGTTGTGCTTCGATAGGCGTTGGTGAGACAGCCAACTCAGCGAAACCAGATTCTCTGAAGCTAGGTATACTGGGAGTTTGTCAGTGTGATGTCATTGTATACTGCTATAAGTATGACATACCGTTGGCTGGCTGTAGTAAGAGGAGCGAGGTGTGTGTTGTTCGTCATCGTAGTGTGAGACATTGTGAATGAGAGTGGAAGATGGATGTGAAGGTAGGGATGGTAAGGACAGAAATCGGATGCTCAAAGGATGTGGAAAAGCTGCAAGGAGCGTGTAGATATATCGGATTGCAGCGAGCAGGAGATCGAGCTTGATTTGGAAGAGATGAATGAGTGGATGGAGATCAGACCAAAACAACAGGCCTCGAATACGAAGGCCGTCCTTAAGTAAAGGAAGGGAATACGGGCGGTTTGGCTTTCGGCGCATTTCTCGTGATCGCGCACAGGGGAACAAGCAAGAGCGTGAGTCGATGTGTGCGCAACGACAATGACGGACAATTAGACTGCATCAGCTTGCCTTGCATCAAGAAAGCCTTTTCTCATCTTGTTCAAGTTGTGCTCAGAACGTGCGGTGTTTGTTCCTGCGTCGGCGGTTTGCTTAGGAGCTTTACCCACACGCACTCCTTGCTTGGGGGACCAGACCAAGAACTTGCACCGCCTTGTCCGGTGATGACATGACATAGAATCACATATAGAACCTCCATTGGAAGCCTGAACTCAGTTGTTGAATCATGAAAGTGGCAAATCACATTGTTCTTCCTCGTCACACTCTCCAGCAGTATCACCATGATAACTTACTCGAGACGCACAAAGGGACGACCAAAGGGGTTTTCTTGCTTCCGCACTGGAGTGGCATCTCCTTCTGTGCTAGCGGGCCAGCTGAGTTCCGGTCACTGTTGACACGCGTTGTGCATGGACGTAGAGCACGGTCTCAGCACCTGCATACAAGAACCAAGATCACAACGAATGAGCTTCAGTGTGATCAGCCCCGTATGACGGGGTTGTGCAGTGGTCCATGCAGGGAGGATCCTGGCGAGAGCCCATCACCCGACTAATGAAGTCGGTTCCGACATCCAGGAACACTGTGATGGAAAAGAACACAAATCATTTCTTCCAGTATCGCTGGCCAGTAGTATGAGTGTAGCGTCACAAAGCCGTGTGGCATCGTGCATGGCCACAATCACGGCGGAATTGCCAGAGATGCGCAAGCGCAGATGCGAGGTTCGGAGGAATTGATGAGGGGGGGACGACTCGAGCGAGGTGGTCCCCTGAACGGCAAAGTGCTTGGGACGACCTCGTATATGCAAGGGGTAGCGACGTTGCCTGGGAAGTGGGTGAGAGGGAGCTCGAGCAGAGCAGTGGGATGTGCTTTGCCTTGCATCGATCGAGTGCGTGCAAAATGATGCAGAGAAGCGATGTTGGAACGAGCAGAAAGACGTGATAGATTTTGGGCGGGTTCATGATCTTTAGAGGAGCTCACAACAGCCAGGTATTATATTCTATATACTACGTCGACCCGATGGAGCTGTTGCCGGGGGAGATTGCTTGATAGCGGCAGTCCGCACTGGTGGCCTTAGTAGGGGTGTGTTGCCCAGGGAGAGTACCTTAGCTCTGTGGTAGTGGCGTAGTGAATGGAAACGCCGTTGTGATGAGGTGCAAGCGTAGCACAAACATGAGGTGGCTAGTGCTACACGTCCTCGACTCCATTCTAGCGTGTTAAAGAGACGTTGTGCCTTCACCAGCCAAGAGAACGTACTGAACGCTGTGTCTTTGCTGGAAGGTAGCTCGTGACGCCTTGTCGATGCCGTGGTCGACTTCCATGTTCCCTTGCACTTCGTGATCGTGCAACGATGCAACGATCACCAACGATCCCTCTTCAAACAAGAAAGAATACGATACAATAGCAACGTCACAATTAGACATCGAAACGCTTGCATCTCTCGAAAGTCTATGCTATGCTACATCATCATCACTTGTTTATCATCTCCCTCGGACAGTACTGACACTTTAATGAGCTCTAATCAAGACGTTGCGTGTCTGCGCTCTTCTCAAAATCCCCCGTAGCGCGTTCGTATCCATTGTCGCTCCTGGGGACCTGCCTGCGCATCAGCACGCCCTGAGTGGTCTTCCCCTGCCAGCCTTGGCCACGATCCGCCTCACTACACGAGCTCGGCTGGTTGCTGCGCTGTGCGTGCGATGGCATCACGTCATCAAGTGGCAATGCTAGGTGGATCCGCAATGTGATGTACAAGATGATCTTCTCGTTTCCGTTCTCATCCTGGATGACCCTGCCTAACATGATTACATCGGGCTGGTATTTGCTATTGAGGGAGATCAGACCGTGTTGATCAGGTTGGAGAGGCAACTTTTGGAGTGTGTGTGACGCAAGAGAGGCGGAAAGAGTAAAGTGAGAATCTACTGGCTCGTGTGGCGGAGTACGTGCGACAAAGGGAAGGCCTCTGTGTAGGTATGGCATGATCACGGCGGCAGATCGTAGATTGCCAGCAATCATACTCTAGATCCGACCTGGCCATGTCCGACGCGCGAAGAAAGCTAATCTACAACGCCGACCATAACAAGAAGAAGGACAACAACAACAACAACACACACCATGATACGCGCCATCACGGCAGCTAGCGTCCTCGCAGGCAGATTGAACTTGATTTCAAATACCTCTCCCTGGCCCCGCATGTCCACTGTGGGTGATGAGCGTGCTTGGAGTGGAGTGACGCTTGCGCTGTTTATTCGCCGAAGCTCGCCTTAGATCAAGCTTGCTGCCTCAGCGTGTTGGGCAGTGTGCTGAAAACAACGAGAGACCATAACACATCACGCAAGTACTGTACCTGAGCCTGACTGACTGAAAGGGGTGCTCACTGAAGGTAGTATGTGCTAGCTTGCGGCAACTGATGCTCGGCATCTTGTCCCTGCACTTTGTGACGTGAAGCTGTACTTGGGAACCGACCAGCACAAGCAGTATGACGGATGACTGATCGATCCGTTTCTCTTGCGGTTGACGCCGGAGACCACTGGGTCTGTAGCTGATGTGCACTCATACTGAGTGACTGTCGAGGGACATGTTATTCGCTACGATACTTGACCACTTCAACTCTGGTATCAAGAGCTTCGCAGATCTCGATCGAGCTCAACCTCCCGTACAATCAGTCGAGCCTGCTCTATCAAACGCCATGCCGCACGAGACCAAGTCCATCTACTCTTGGCCACCCAGGTACACATCAATTCCATTGAGCATACAAGCGCCACATATCGACATTAAAGGTACGCCCGCAATGTGTTGGCATTTCTAGATTCTAGAATGACAGCAATACGAGCCTTAGCACGTTCAATCGCTTCACAACATCTTGGGGTCCCCGCACCCGTCTACAACATCGCGTCTGACACCGAACCATCCTCAATTGGCGGCAGTGCGAGCTTCAGGTACGAGGAACAACGTGCTCAGCTTACTTCAATGCGGCGCCAGTCCCGTCGGTGCTCGAAATGTGATAATGTCAGGGATGGTTCTGGTTGAGTCCATACGTGATCAGACGAGATGGCTTGGTATACAAGATCGTCAAGGTGTGTGAGATACTGATGCCTCTTCTCGCCTTGGGTAGGAATGCCTTCGAGTCAACCTCTCATCTACGTCTTCACACTGAAAGCTGACTAGGGACACCATCCATGATGGCTGCGCAATGTAAGCTTCTATGTCTACGTCTAGTATCGGTCCTCGTTCCGCGAAGCAAAATCTGGATATCAATTGCACGCATTTGTCATGCGGCCCTGACACTTCTGACCTTGGTACAGACTCTAACCCATCGCAGTGTCGCGCTCGTGAGTGAGCAGTCGTATCTCAACGCCATTGCTTGACTGTCAAGCACGAGGGTCATTCCAATCGTGGCTCATCAGTCCGTGCCTAGACTGCCAACGACATTTCTAAATCCTTACTGTAAGCACGGTGAGCACGAGAGCGTTGTGTTATTGTGCTCGATATTTGACCTGGACACGGCTCGTGATGCACTGTGGCTTCTGTTCAATGTTCATGCTTTTCATTACATACATGGTACATGTAGATGCAAGAGTCGCGCTCTACTTGGATTGGCGTATGGGCATATTAGGTTGTTGGTATTCGGCCTCCAGCCTACAGTGTCGTATAGAGCTCCCATGCTAGTAGAGTGAGCCTTGCTTTGAAGACTGGTGCTGATCTTGACGTGCTTGGTGTGCCTTCCGGAGCCTCGGGAATTGCTTCTCTACTGGACAGAATCTATGTACTTCTCTGATTCCTCGCTAGAATGTGGTCCTCCTCGACGAATGTGTCGGTGTTGAGTGTCGTGAGATGGCATACCTGTGATTAGTCGTTACCCTGCCGAGCAATAATAATGACGTTTTCCTACACGACCACGATCCGCGCGGAGACGCAGATCATTTCATGCGACAACAACAATCAAACATACGCGCCATACCAGACCAATGTCTGCAACAATCAACGAAGCCTTTCGGGCGAATGATTTGCTCAGAGCACGCGTGATCAGGGCCTGTCGTACGTGCCCATGTCCATGATGTGTGTTTCACTCCTCCTCAACCACGTCCCTTGCACACAGTTCCTAACCATCCCTCTTTGCAAGCCACAGGAACGGCAGAGCTCAGCGCACTATTCGAAGATATTGCCGTCTACGTCCTCGACTCATCCAGCGAGCTCCGCACAGACCAGCACCGCAAACGTGACCCGGAACTTGATGAGCATACGGACAGTAGGCACAAGCGAGTGAAGCTGGAGTATGGTGGCTCAGCACAGGTGCTACCGTCGGGAGAGAAGATAAAGCCACAGCCGTCTGTGACGTGGGCAGGCGATGGACAAACGACGTTTACAGCAACAGAAGTCAGCTTTGCGGTACCTGTTCGAAAGAAGTTGCGCCTTGAGCTAGTGGGCATGTCGGAAGATGGCGCGAATGGAGGTATTCGAGGCGTCAACAACTCGACAGGAGAGTTTGAGGTCGGTCTGAGTTGGAGTGATATCAGTCAGTTCACCATGATCCGAGACTATTGCTCAACACCAAGATACTAACATCATCTGCACCTCCAGGCCAAGTCATCATGGTCCCCGTCCCCGAAAAAGCCACACCCTCCTTCAACTTCATCATCGTGCCCCACGTCCCCGCCACCTCCTCCTTCTCGAAACAACCCCTCGAAACCCTCGTCTTCAGCGTCAGCACAAAACCGCCCAAAGACACCACGTACCGCGAACCCCTCGAGAACGACAACTACGCCCTCTACATCGAGCGCGCCCTGAACTCTGCTCTCTCGGGTAATGGCCTGCAAGTGACCGTCCCCACCTCTGACGAATTTGAATCAAAGACTCCGCAGGGCCGCCGCAAGGGCGAGCGGTTGTGGCATGTACGTGCGCACCGGGGGAGTAAGGACGGGTATCTGTATTTTCTCGCCACAGGGTTGTTGTTTGGGTTTAAGAAACCGGTGTTGTTCTTTCCCTTCGACGCTATTAGTAGTATTTCGTACTCGTCGATTGTGCAGCGGACTTTCAGCATGAACATTGGGGTACGGGCTGCAGAGAATGAGAACGGCGAAACAGACGGCAATGACACGGCGGAAGAAATCGAGCTCGGCATGATCGACCAGGTTGACTTCGAGGGCATTGATGCCTACGTCAAGAAGCACGGGCTTAACGATGCGTCACTGGCGGAGAGCAGAAAGGCGAAGAAATACAACGTCAATGCCGCGAGGGGGGATGTGGGCGAGAATGGTGGGTTAGCGGATAGGGGCGACGAGGATGCGAATGAGACGGAGTTGGATCGAGCGAGGAAATTGGAGAAGGAGTTGCAGGATGCGGAGGATGAGGAGGAAGAGGACTTTGTGGATAGTGGGGGGGAGAGTGATGGGAGTGGGAGTGATAGTGAGGAGGAGGAAGAAGGGGAGGGCGAGGGAGAGGAAGATGGTGGCGAAGTGAGTGGGGATGAGGTGGATGAAGGGGAGGAGGAAAATGACTGACACGAGAAGAAACGGAGGCGAGAAGTAGAGTGGTCTTCAAAAGGACGCATAGCAAGTAGCTAATGTAACGAGTATGCAGGAGCACATGTATGATAGACGTTGAAAAGAAAGACTATCGAGACATCAATTCGACCCCTTCTCCTTGGCCATCCTTCGATCTATGCTACAGCAGTATCCTCATTACTTCTACAGTACAACAACCCGCCTAAATCTCTCTCAACACAATCACGCCTCCAAGACTCAGAAGCACATCAGCGAGGATGACTTGCAGACACACACACCTGCCTCATTGGGACCAGATGATCTGCAACCACCATGTATTATCCATGCGAGCATGATCAAAAAGCCTCACATTAGTGGTTGATCAAGTATGGCTTCAATATGGTGGTCTACTGGGGCTGTCCCACCACATGGTTTCAAAGGCTTGCCACTTTGGGATATAAGAAGAGGGTACCCTCAACTCATGAGGCGTGATCAAAGCTTGTTTAGAACTCTCCATTAGCATGACCTCCCAAGCTCGAACCGACAAGGTGAGACGAGCTATACTGAAATGCTCTGCACAGGTGCTAATTGTGCTAGGCTTTCCAGCCAAGTGGCAATGAGAAACACGACACTTTCGATACAGTGCTCACGTCCGCCAATGCCGATGTGGTCACAGGAAGCGCAAGGCCAGTCTTCGAAGACTTTGTCTACTTTGCAGCTGCGCAACGAGAAGTCGACAAACTGCAAGATGGTGTAGTGTGAGTGACAGCCGCTCCGTGAATCCATCGCTTTCCTTCAAAAAATGAACTAGAGCAACTTGTACCACAATGAGTCAACGCCACTGTGCTGACTTCAGGGCAGCAAAGCCAGCATGGCCAACAAGCTCGAGGCATTCGGCCGAAGCTCAAAGTTTGCGGCAAAGCCTGATCTTAGTGGCTACGACGTGCAGACTGAAGGCTTGTCGTCCCTCGAGGTTGACAAAGTCAATGCATGGCGAGCTCTGAGACAGGCATCTTGGGCTGGTGCCTTTTATCTTTGCACGACAGACATACTGGGACCTTTCAATGCCCCGTACGCATTCAGGCAGAATGGTACGTCTGTGTGGTTATGTGGATCATGGATGGCACCTCTGACTTCACTCTCAGGATATGTCCCTGGCACCCTACTTTATGTTTTCATGGGAGGTAAGATCCTGAGTCCGAGGTCAGCAGCATGAAACTAGCTAAGACAGCAAGGTGCCGCGTTTTACGGAGGCTTGATGATCCTTTGGTTGACAGCAAAGCTGGACTCGGACAGGTTTCCGTGCAAGTCCTACAGCGACATCACAGAACGCTGTGCCGGACGAGGTATGCGAGTCCTCGTCACCTGGCTCGTCTTCATCCACATGGTCAGTCTGCTGCACACAGTCCAGAATACACAATGTCCGATCCTCTAACCCTCCCGTCCTCCAGATCGTCAACGTCGGCACAACCTCCCTCTCCAACGCCCAATCCCTCTACCAAATCGCCCACGGCCGCATCTGCTTCGTCGTCGCCATCGTCATCTGGATCATCGTCGGCATGATCCTCTGCCAGATCCGCACGCTCAAGCGCTACGGCTGGATTGCCAGCATCGCAATCTGGCTGAACCTGCTCGTCATCTTCATGTCCCTGGGCTTCATCGCACATTCCGCGCCAAACTATGCTGCTGCAAAAGCCGCGTATGGTGTGGCACAGGGCCCGGTGGTCAGACAGAAGTTCGCGACGTATCCGCTGCATCAGAGGATTAATGGGGTCATGAATATTGTGTATGCGTATGGGGGCGCGACGATATTTCCGCAGTGAGTGCCGTAAGGTCGTGCTGTTCAGATGAAGGAAGGTTCTAACAATTGGCAATAGAATCATCGCCGAGTTGCGTCGACCGCTGGATTTCCTCAAAGCCTTCACATACGCTCAAGCTCTCATCTTCACAATCTACGTCTTCTACGGGCTGTGCGTTGCGCTGTCCTCAACCTCCAACCAGAACACTACTAACCCTCCCTCTTCTCCTCTAGATACGTCTACTCCTTCCAAGGCCAATACACACTCCCCGTGGCCTTCCAAGGCGTTTCCAAATACAGCTGGCAAACCATCGGTAACGTCATGAGTCTAATCAGCGGCCTCATCGCCGGTGGGTTGTACGGGAACATCGGGCTGAAAATCGCCTATGTCAACATCGTGGAGGATCTGCTGCACGGGCCGCCGCTGCTTTCGCCCAAGGGACGGTACGCATGGTCAGCGCTGGTGGTGGCGTTTTGGTCTATTGGTATGTTCTACGTGTCTACATCTGCATCACTGTTTACATCCATATAACGGCAAGACGGCAAGAGCCACAGATTGGGATTGATGAAGGGATAAGGATGCAAGACCGACGTGACTGACTAACACTTCAGGCTTCGTCATCGGGGCCGCAATCCCACAGGTGCAGACACTGTCTGGCATGGTTGGTGCCGTGACGAACATGTAAGTCCAGTTTCTACCATTACGAGTGTGCTGTAACGATCTGACACGTCTCCAGGCAATTCACATACAGCTTCCCCAGCGGCTTCACCTTCCTCTACCTCCTCCAACTGCACGCCGCCGAGGGCGACGGCGAATACGTCCCTGGATCCGGCACCCGGGGGCGAATCGATACGTGGAGTCACTGGAGTCGCTGGAAGCGGGTGAGTGCTATTTAACTGCTATCCCATTGCTATTCTATCGCTGTGCTGGTCGCGCTGGTCGTGCTGGTCGGTCATTGTTCATGCTGACATCTTTGATTGGTAGGGACTAACAGGCGGCACGACCCCGATGCTGGTGTTCAAATGGGCGAATTTCGTGTTCAGTACTGCTGCGTTTGCGACGGCTGGATTGGGGATTTGGGGGTCGGGGTTGTCGATTGCGAATGCGTTTGATGCGTCGGCGGGGACGTCGTTTGGATGTGCGGCGCCGGTGTGAGGTGAGTAGCCTTGAGCTTTGAAAAGACGAACGGTGTGTAGACTGAGAAGAAGTCTCGACGGGAAGAGACATAGAGGAGATGATGCAAGACGACAGGCTGAGGCGTGATGATAGAGCAGAGCAGAAGGGACTGACTTGTGTAGTATTTGAATTATAAAGAGGCTATATAAGAGTTTATCAGATACCGTCGTAGGCAAATATGTCTCATCAATTAGACGCAGCGATGAAGCCGGTTGTCTTCAGTGCTTGACTCTATTATTGCTGGTGTCATCATATGAACTCATGTAGGAGCCTGGCCCGTGTGACCGAGCAAAAGGCGCATCCCAATGGCATGCCCTGCAGGCCCAAGAAAAGAAGTGTGATCCTCTCGCAGCGAGAATAAGCCCCATCGAGTTATCCTGCATACCAGTGCCGAGACACCAATCTGCAGGACAATCGCAATGACTATCAGCCTCGACGAATGTATCGCTCCTGTATCTCATCCCACACATCTTGGTTCCAATCCAGCCAACCTCACCACCACGCACCTCGGGAACATACCCACGTAGGATAGTCCCACTAGCCAGCCAGACTCCTCCTCATACCAGTGCCCACACCACTCACCGACGCACCAACCAAAGCCACGGGCTCATATCCTCGCCACTATGGTGCTCCAGCCAGCCACGCCAGCTCACAATGCAGTCGCCAGCACGAGTGCAAACGGAAGTGCAGCAGGTGAGATACGCAGCAGCGACACCGCAGGGTTTGTATGCAGTATCCAAGGAAGTCGGCCGAGTTGAGAGACGACGAGAAGAAGATGAGGGAGTGTGTAAGCCGCGGTAAAGCTGCTTCTATGGCGGCGCGTTTCCGCAAGCCCCAGCTCGCTCTCGCACGAGGCGAGAGGAGTGGGCTGTCCGGGGACTTTCCCTAAAGCATGAGAGAGGTGTGAAAGTGTACGAGACGCTTTCAGTATGTCAGCTTCAATTGCGATTCTTCGCGCGAGAGGATGGAGAGAAGAGGAGAAGGATTGGAAGTTAGGAAAAATAGTTTGACGTGTGGTGGATTTGCGTCACATGTGGTCTCGCTTCAGCTTCTGCATTGGGAATCCTGCACTGCACTTCCTCGTTGCCAAATTCGTCTTGCAACAACTTCCTCAGCAATTAACGACAAAAGCCTCTCAAACTTCACGATGTCTAACTCTGAGCTCGCCGCTTCCTACGCCGCTCTCATCCTCGCCGATGACGGTGTCGAGATCACCGTATGTCAGCTCCTTCGCAATCGCAAAAATCCGAGATGAAACTGCATTGCTTTCGGAAACACGGTGGACGCACAATGAGCAAGAACATGGACTAACAACCTCTCCCTTTCCAGTCTGACAAGCTTCAATCTCTCATCACCGCCGCCAAGGTCCCCGATGTTGAGCCCATCTGGTGCACACTCTTTGCCAAGGCCCTCGATGGCAAGAACCTCAAGGACATGCTCCTGAACGTCGGTTCCGGCGGTGCCCCGGCTGCCGCCGCTGCTGGTGGCGCCCCTGCTGGTGGTGACGCTGCTGCTGCCGACGCCCCGGCTGCTGAGGAGAAGAAGGAGGAGGCTAAGGAGGAGTCTGACGATGGTGAGTTTGTCACTAGTTTCAGCATGGCTGTACACGGGAAGAGGAACAGCGAGCTGACAATGTGCCTCTATAGACATGGGATTCGGTCTCTTCGACTAAGCGCACACTCTGCATTAGCGGGTGCTGCACGTTTTCTTGATATGCGATATTTTCACGACAGGCTTGGTGGTAGCGGAGGATGTGGGTGTGGTTGCAGCAATGTTGGCTGCACGTCTACCGAGGCTAGATCTACCATCCTATATGACTGGCGCCGAGGGGGAAACAGCTGGAGTGGAAATAAAATGCCGTCCAATGATGTGCTTCTATGTGCGGATAGCAGACGGGTTGGTACTGTCAAGACAATGGAATCAGCTTGGCTTGGCCATGGGTGCGCTCTGCTGCACTTGTGTACAGGTTACTGCTCTGCCAAGTCATCATCATGGATTTGAGCTCGTCCCCTTTGCGTTCTCTGTGACTGTGTCCGTGGTGGTGGTTGTTAGATTATAGTAATTCTATGCCCACAATGCTATGCTTTGGCATACTGGAAGCCGAGCTTTGATGACTTCCTTCTGCGCACCATGCTATGCGTTACCAGTTTACCACTGTTCACTGCTGAAGTCGATCATGAAGTTCTGCTCACTGCGCACAAGCTTATGAGGTTGGACCTTACGCGGCATGCATTTTGAAGAATCAGATGAAGCACTGGTCGAGGTCAAGGGCTGCTGCGACTGGTCATCGAATTCCACATGAAGCACAGCCAGACATTATACCCATTGATTGACAAAAGACACATAAGAGACGTAGAGTCGGCAGGCTAGACCTGTTACAAAGCCAGGCAATCAATCCTCATCGCACATATCCCCCATTCTCCAGCTCAAAAGTGTGACCGCCATCCACGCTTCCCTGATTCCACAATCTCTCCTCGCCAGATGAACAGCCTGCCAGCCTGCCGCCCCGTCAAACATGCCCCATTCAGACATCTATGCCACACGCACAAACGACTCCCATCCCATAACACCATTGATCACATTCCTAAAGTTATCGTCCCTGATTTCAAGTTTATTCGTTACTGCCACACCGACAACCGACCGCGCTCACAAGATCTCGCACTTCTTCTTCTTGGGCTTGTTGGTCAGAAGGGCGGCGCGCGTGGCGTGCTCAAAGACTTCGCGGACGCCGTCGTTGGCTTTGGCGGAGCATTCGAGGTATTTGTAGGCGCCGATCTTCTTGCGGACGTCCTCGGCCTGCGGGAATGCTACGTTAGCATGGAAGTTCGAGGCGTAAGAAGGAAGAGGTGAAATGGGATATGACGTACCTGCTCAGCGGTGACTGGTGTCTGTGACGTCTTGTGAAGCTCCTCGATTGTCTTCGGGTCATGTCGGAGATCGGCTTTCAGGCCAACGAGGATGATGGGGAGGTGAGGGCAGAAGTGGAGGACTTCGGAGATCCACTATTGATAGAACATGTCTTAGTCAAGTGATCGTGATCAAGTTGAGCAGCTGGCGATACTAACCTTCTCTTGCACGTTATCGAGGGAGTCTGGCGAGTCGATGGCAAAGCAGATGAGGATGACGTGGGAGTCGGGGTATGAAAGAGGGCGGAGACGGTCGTAATCTTCTTGACCAGCAGTATCCCAGAGAGCTAGCTCAACGTGTTTGCTGTCTACCTCGACATCTGCGACGTAGTTCTCGAAAACGGTGGGAACGTAGACCTAGTGGGTGCTGTGTTAGCTTTTTGCCGTGGTCGCATGCGTGGTTGTTCGTGTATGTTTGCCAGTAAGATCTTGAGGTAGAAGAGTGGCGCGTGATCAGGCCTCACAGCAGCAGCAATGGGTACAACGAGGGCGACTGACTTCAGGGAATGTGCCCTTTGAGAACACGCTGCGGTTGATTAGTCCAGAGACTTGAGTGATCGATGCTGTCAGAGACTCACATCAACAGACAGGTCTTTCCGCAAGCACCATCGCCGACGATAACGAGTTTGCGACGGATCTCCGCCATGTCGTGTTTCTACGACTTTTGGTAAGCGTCTGTCTTGAAGTGATACAGTCAAGGCGAAAGGTTGATGTAGAGGGTGTGGATCGCGTGATGTCGTTGTTGTTGGGATGAAGCAGGAAGTGATTGGGTTCGTCGGATCTTGGTTGCCAGGTGTCTCGTGACAAGCAATCGCGTACCTAGTACAAAGATGGTATGCGAATATCAGGAAAGCGTAGCAAGAGTCGATTGCGAGTGTTTCAAAGGCTTCCAAGCAATTGTGAGGTGGGTGACGACCAGGAAGACCGTTGATCTAGATGTTTTCGCCGTCTCATATCAAACAAAGTGGAGTAAGAGAAGGTGAGGCATCACGTGGCATAGAGGCCGGCAACAACATCAGAGCACAAATTCAGAATACAGCACAAACTTTTGAGACAGTAAAGTCTGGTTCAATCTAGCCGATGTAGCTAGCAGCTTGCGAGCGCCGTCGCAGTGTGAATCCCCATAGTCTATAGACAGCCACCTGTACAAGCTGTGTAAATGATCCATTTTCATCGAGTTCACCTCGTTGATATCCAGCCCATGTGGCATCAGATCTTGGACGTCTTCCTGACGCCCGTAAATGCTTTCGAAACGCCATCATATAGAGAAGAACATGGCGCCGCATGTCTTCTGGTCATATCATCCTCGAACTGTAAGTCGTACCTTGCTATTTGCCCAGACCAGCAGCCTCTTCCCTTCTCCCTTCTTCTTGCATGCGTTGCATCATGCCTTTCAACATTTCGAATGTGAACATTGTCGTCATTGCTGAGGGTACGGCTCTAAAAAGG
>Ga0268246_10000398_pt1 | contig 19382 bp, 12 predicted proteins | sample AgamicOrSfe_FD_200242 | JGI IMG/M metagenome (GOLD analysis project Ga0268246, IMG submission 200242) | Agave microbial communities from Guanajuato, Mexico - Or.Sf.e (v2) (version 2) | ecosystem: Host-associated > Plants > Phyllosphere > Phylloplane/Leaf | place: Guanajuato, Mexico | collected...
GTCTTAGAGAAATGGGTGGTAGCCACTACGTCAAGAGCAAATCGAATAGAGAGCGAAAGAGAATGAAGCCTTTTCCTCGATGAGTTGAAGGTTTGTGACTCCTTCTCTTCGACCGTACCTTCTTTCTTAAAGAGCTGGACTGGGCGTCTCACCTTGACGTCGGGCTATGTTATAACTTGAAACTTATCCGAAATTTACAATTACTGGCTGTACGTTATAAAATCCAACCGGTATGCCATTCATGCTTCTTTACAGTACGAGAACAGATTGACAGTGAAAGCTACTGGCCACACATATCTTCTTGCCAAGATATCCTTTCCTTCTCAGACATGGAACTTTCTATCCTCTCCTTAGAGTTTAGTTACTACGTTCCTTGCTTGAAGCCGTTGGCATTCCCCTATGCAGAGACAGTCTTCGCAATAGCTATATTCTCAAGCTCTGATTCACTTGCACCCCTTTTTATTGAATTTATTGAAATAAGTCCGAAGGAGCTGGGCTTTAACCGACTCGGGGATGGGGCTTGACTAAACTCAGGAAGAGCCGCTAGAAAAGAGAAGGACTTTATATGTCTAGTCTTCTTACCGTGTCTAAGAGTTCTAAAAGTTTGAATTATCATACTAAGTTAATAAGTCTCATAGCAGTTAAAAGAGAGCCTAATAGATAGAGTGTCTAAGTCTGGAGTAAGGGTAAGACCCTCTAGGGCTATTCTTGCTATAAGGTTCCAGTTTATCTTGGTGGAAGGAAGAAGGGCTACTAGAAGCCTAGAAGGAGACTGGAGAACGAAGTGACTTACGGGATTAAATAAAGCAAGGGAACCGGGTTTCAGGCTGTGAAGAAGCCCTTGGCCCCAAGACTCACCAACATCTTACGATGAGACATCGGGCTACCTGGCAAGAGTCAATAAATTGGTGAACCTATGAGAGACGCTTCTAATTCTTTTCTTTCTCCTGACACTCACTATCCTACCCGAACAGGAAATTTTATGAAATAAGGAAACTTAGGCTGTTGTTGAATCAACTTAGAATACAACCGGTACCCACGTCGCAACTAAAGCACTCGTAGCATACGTTCCATCCACATCCGGCCAGTTGAAGTGAAGATCGAGAAAATGTTCTTCAAAGCTTGCTAATAACCAAAAAAGAATTGGACTAGTGTAAGGGACTTCCTTTTCAAGCTAGCATTTTAGACCAATGCAATCTATCAGGAAAATAAAAATGATTATTGATCAAGGCGGGAAGTCTCATTTCCCAAGAAGTAAGTCAGGAAAAAGGGGGGAGTATGGCTTTCGAGGACAGCTTTAATATGCGTTCTTTGCAGTATTACTATAATGGGCTTCTAGAGAACTACTCTAATCGGATTTTTCTCCGGATTGAGCAGTTTTCTTTCTCAAGGCAATGAGCAAGTGGATTGAATCCAGCAGTTAGGGAAGCCAGTACGCATACAGGAAGTGGTAAAGCTGCAGTAGAGTTGGCATTTGATTGCCCTATTGTTTACTTGAAATTCGACTCTAACCTTGCACTAGTATAAGACAATGGCCAAAAGCTATCAATCCTAGGGGAACTCAGGAAGGCAAAGGGGGAGATTTTCCTTTATCCACCCGAAATAGAGCTATCAGCGCTAATGGATCAATCCTTATTGAACTGGTGAATTCACCTATTGCCAATTATCCTAGATTTTACTCTACTAGACAATATGAGTTGTCTAACCCTAATAGCCTAATAGATAGGGCTCCTTCCGAAGCCGCTAAAACCCTCTTCTATTTGAATCTTCTCCCGCGTGAGACAAGGTTATGAAATAGCTTAGTGCTAGCTAAGGAAGAGTGTAACCGGATCGCATCCGCTTCCTGATACCTAGCACAGATTCCCCAGTCTATTTAGCGCTTGGAATCTCTTGGATTGCGCACCTTATTTCTTTATTAAGATGACAACAAGAAGCTATCCTGCCGACTTTCCTAAGGGACGGAGTGATGAAAACGAATCGTTACACTGAGTTACACTCATTCTTTCGAGCTGGGATATCCTTATGCAAGGTTCACTTTCCTGGTCAGAAAGGGGACAAGAACGAACGAGTGAAACGGAGTTCACAACGGAAAAGTGATGTCATGCCATGCCGGGCAGGTGAGATCAAATAGATTCTAAGTACTAAAACAACGGGGAACCCCTATCTCCAACCGATGGAAGCCCCAAGGCAAGAGACGGCATAGCTCGAGTAGAGCTAATAGTTCCTGAATTGCCTCATTATTAATCCTAGCCAGGCCATATATAGAGAAAGTTCCATTTTGATAGAGAGAGTTACCTTCTTACTAAAACGTTGAATCACAGGAGGTCATATCCTAGTAGATTTCAAACCGCATTTCCGGGGTGAAGGACTTCGACCTGAGACTTATTTAAATACCAAGTTTCCCCCGCCCTATATGTAAGAAATAAGATTCGATTCCCATTCTATCTATTATAAAAAAAAGACTAGACTCCCGTAGGGAACTGAAAAGGTGGAGGAAATCCTCTAATCAGTTGTCTTGAACTAGGAAACCGTAGGTTCTGTTCCTTTCTTTGGAAGCGTATAAAGATCAAGGTCAGTCGTTCTCCTTCTAGCTTGCCATATGCTTCTTCCTTTCAACATATATACTAGAACGCACCTCTGCCAAGCTTACCGTGATGCACCACCATCTAATTCAAAGAGAAAGTTGACAATAGCTCCTTATACGCCAAAGCACCTTGGGAAGTCAGTTTCTATCAAATAAAGAGACCTAAGGGCAATCTCACCCTCTTTTACTTCGTCAGTTCTCACTGCCCTACTGTCTATGAACGAACCCTTTACTACTTCTTTATTCGCTTCGCCTTCCCTGCTCTTTGACTTTCCTGAAGAAGATTGGCATCCTAGCCCGCCCAGTAACCCTTCTTGCATTCTTTACCCAAATAGTCTTGTATTTCTTTCTCCTTCTCCACTGAGTCTTTTGTTGGATCTTGACTTGCGGGAATGCAATTTCCCCGGGTTACTTCATCTCTTTATTCTTGGTGTGGGGCGTCAGAATATGATTGGTACCCCGACTCCTACCATACCTGAGCTCTTTGCCCCTCTACCCTCGTTGGTGGCTTACCTACCCGAACTCTCTTACTTTTTAACCTTGGGTAGTTGGCTTGCCCTGGAATTGGCGTCCTTCCTTCTTCTTCGGCATTAGCTTATAAAGTACCAAGTGCGGATTTGATGCAGCATTGACTCTTGCGAAGAAAGAATCTCACTAAGGAACGGAATCCACTGAGTTTCCAACTCCGCTAATTACTAATATCCCTCCACTGCCTTTGAAAAGTCACCCTGGGATCACTTTACTTAGAGTGTCTAGTGAAAGCCGAGGGCTCCCGTCTCCGAGTTCAATGGGTAAGCATTTCTTTAGTAGGTTTAGCACGCTGACTCTCTCATCACTGACTGGACACAGCCAAAGGGGGTAGGGTGGTCGTAGATCAGGCATGAATGAAGCTTGCTCTCTCTCTGGATGGAGGAATTCACAAGAGAAGAAGGTGCAACTGTCAGCAAATCAAAGAAGGGGATTGACAGCTTTGGCATTCGTAAGCCGAGATCCGCTCTTAGACAGAAAGCCTTGAAGGAAAGATTCATTGGATGGTTTCCAGTCTGAAGTCAGTCAAGTCATGGAATTGGCAGAAGTCCCCCTAGCTATGAGAAAGTCTTGAATGAAGCAATTCAGTGAGCTCTGAATCTGACCTCAATGATTGCTAGATCAGCTGTTCAATGAAACTCTGCCGAAGGCATGAAGCTGTGGGATCGAACTCTGGGTAGCTAACTCTCCGGAATTCCTAGCCTGATGCTTTATAGTGGCATAGCAAATATGTTTTCGATCCCGAAGTCGGAGAATAAGCTCTTTCCTTAGCTTAGGATGAGTGAATAGGCACAGTTAGTAAAAGTGAACAAGATCCGCTGCCAGTCTTTGCTTCAGTTGGTCTACAGTTTGAAAGATTCAAGGTTTAGCACTTATGCTTAACGCTCTCTAACACCATAGCGAAGAAAGGAATTCTCCTCCACTCCAGCCAACCTATCTTGCACTTTTTGGTAGTAAGTTGTTTTAGAGATCCTATGGGTACTCCCAGGTACTTGCCTAGGTCTGCAGTGAGAGGAATTTGACATCGAAGAAGTGAGTCTTGCCTTCCTTGAATGATCTGATTGATTGGTCCGAACCCATTCTAGAGTACACCACCGGGCAGATACGGATGAACGGTCCCAGTGTGAGAAGATTCAGTTCGGGTCAGATAAAAGTCAAAGTTCGTTAACCCTTCGTCATTGCAACAATCGCCCCGCGAAACGTCTTCTCATTTTGAACGAGCTCACCCCATTGCCTTCTTTCTTTAGGGTTTCCTGCCTCTGCCCGATTCGACTTTTGATCTCCCATTTCGTAAATTGAAGCCAAAAACCACTTGAGATTGACGATCGATGAACTACTACAGGAAAGAAGAGAGCAAAGACAGAACAGAACTAATTAGATCTAGCCGTGGTTGCTAGTCGAATGTAGGAGATAAGAAACCTTTAGGACCACTTCCTTACTCAACTCGAATAGATAGAGGTTGGAAGGGAGCGAGTTAAGTATACGTAACGAGCTAGTAAAGGGCTTCGGGAGATCCAAGAAAGAATTACTTCCTCACAAAGCATAAAGAAAAGCGAGGCATATTGCCAGGAAAAAGAGAGACGGATAGTTGAGGGGCCGTGTCCTCGCTGAAGTCAACCCACTTTCTCCTTCCAACCTTACTTATGGAATTCCCTCCATATACATGCACTCGAGCGTCTCCCTCTATCCCTGGAAAAGAAATGCTTTCTAGCCCTGCGTAGCCTGGGTTGACAGGCTTAGGGCGAAATTTTGGCTGAGAAATAGCCTTCCATGCTATAGGGCTTTTCCTGCTATTAATATGCCCGGCTAACTCTTCTTATTTTTTTCCCATCCAGCTTGACTCCAGCAGAGGAGTGAGTTTACTTATTATTCAATTGAGCTCCTTCTTATCCGCCGAACCGGCCAATCTTAGGCTTACCCGATAGCTTTCTTCGTGCTACCAGGGCAGGTCAGTTTCGTCCTGAATCCGTAACGAATGGCAGGAAAGAATGACCTTTAAAGGAAAGTCTTAGCCCGGCGCCCGGCCTCCAGTTGGAATGAAAACCAAGCTTTATAAGCACGGTCTCTAAGATCGAGTTTCCCAACCGATCCTATATGACCAGCTTTATACTCTTCTTTCTTGTTTGGCTTGTTTCTTCCATGGAGAAGATAAGGTTGTATAGGCAGTCTAACTAGTATTCGTGTATGGTGGGCTCCGCGAGAGTCGAATAGGCAAAGGCTGACTAAGGAAGGGAAAGTGAATCCTTCAGGAAAGCCTAATGAACCGTCGGTCTAAGTAATCGGTAGCTATAGAGTCTCGCATTACCTTTGAAACCTTTCTTTTCAACATAGGCTCGTAATAGCGGCACGGCCGGATCTTTCTCTTCCCATTCCCGAAATGCCATTGTGGGCTCAGCTGTCTGCGATATGCGATACAGATTATTTGATTCAGAAGTTGAAGTTCTAGATGGTTTCAGGCAAGCATAATCAAAGCCTTTCTCGGGAGCTCGTAGTGCTAAGTTCAGCCTTTCCTCATTTCTGCTGATAGTGCTCGGGCTTGTTGGACCAATTCCTTACTTGACAAAGGTTCCCGCCTCCGCCCGATCGCTTGAATCCTTCACATGCTTGCTGGATTAGAGGGCTAATACGGCTTGGATTGAGGAAAGAAAAAGGCCCGGGAACGCTGGTGGGTACTTCACTTCGCGGGAATAGGTTCCCGTATGCTATACTATACTGCGACGGTGGCTCCATACAGGGGAAGGCTTCTTAGTATGGACAGTCAAAGTAGACTTCAAAAGAAAAGCAGCAAATCCTTCTCTAAGTATGGAAGCAGTTAGTTAAAGCCTACCATCCGATAGTTCTTTCGTTACGCCGACAAGCTAATAGCTCTTCCTTGTTTTAGTTACCGCTCTGTGGGAATCTCATTTATGGGTGAGACCCCTTATTCTATGAAGTTCATCCCTTGGCTTGTGTACGAGCATTTCATTCTTTTTGCCCACGGCTGAACTCGCTTAATCCGCATATCTTGAACTCTTTGATTTGAACTACTCCGAATTCGGCGATGAACTCACATTTCACCCTGGTATGTCCCCACCAGGGACTCCTGCTTCTGTCTTCCTCTTTCTGGCATCTGGTGGAAATGTTATCTCAATCGATCAGTTTCTTCTACTCTATGCCTACTACTAAAAGCTTAACCATGCCCTACCATTTGAACAAGGGAAAGCAAAAGCACAGAAAGCTGAATCAACTATTCCCGGGTCCAAGGAAATCTCGATTCAACTACAAGCCCAGATTACTAATGGAAAGAAGAGCTTATTCGTATTCAATGCTAGCCGACCCAGCCTCCCAGATCCGCATCAGCGAGTGGTGTGACGACGACCAAGCCGAAAGACAGATCTCATCACAGCACTTGTAGTAACCCTCCTAGTCCCACCCCACCTTCTGTGATAGCTGTGATAAGTAGGGAGAAAGCGAGGTAACGTTTCCGCTACCCTTTTGACAAAGCTGTATGCCCTAATAGCATGAATATGAGTGACTACACGTACCTAATATAGCTAGCTATATTAGTGACTTCGTACCTATCAAAGCGTTATCCCAGCAAGCCTTACACACATAGCCCTCTCCCTATCGGTCGAGTGACTTCATACCTTTCGCTTATATCTAGTGAAATTGAGTTACTTGCGTACCTACGTACTAACTTCTCTTCTTCTTATTTAACTCTAATCCATTTTCTGTCTTGTCTTGTCCTCCTCCTCTCCCGTTGGTCGAGTCACTACGTACCTCTGAATGAGTTGAACAGAGAAAAACTCATTCGGCCTTCTTAAACGCTCGTGCTACACACAGAACTGAAGGGGAAAGTAACGGCACTCAAAGCTGTCTTCCCTAGCATCCACGTTAGCTACTTCCTTAAGGGTGAAACATCCCGACTAGACCATGTCGAACCCTTGAGTAGATCGTGCTGTGAGACGAACGAGACCTTGTGGGATGAATCCTTCTTCCTATAACTTCGCTATAGCGACTTCGTACCTATTGCTATTGCCTTGGTCCGGCCTCTACGAGTAGGTATACTACTACGATTATCCATTTTCGGGGAGGAAGAAATGCTTGCAGTTCGAAGTTCCGATCCCGGTTTAGCTGGACTCGTATCTGTCTGATGGGAGGTGGGTTCCTCATGGAAGTATACGGTTTCTGCGTAACCGGTCAGCTCGCCCGGGTTTTTTCCCATCAACTAAAGAGCAAGGGCCTTTTACTAAAATGGAGCTAACACAACTCTTTGATTTTTTTGATTTTATGGTACTTCCTTAAATGATTACCCGAGACAGACGCTCTCTAAATCTTAGTTGCTATCTTTGATGAAGTACCGTAGAAGCGGATTCTCTCTTCCTTTATGGATCTGCATGAGCCTTGTTGATCAGCGAAGGATATAGCTTCATAAAGACCTGCCATCTGGCTTGAATTCGGACTTAACTAACCCGGAAGTTTGCCCATTTTTAGGCTGACCGGCAACAGAAAGAGAGGCTCTTTGAATAGTGGGAAGGCCACTAGGACCTTCTACGTCATTTCTTTGAGAAAGAACGCAGAAAAGAGGCCGAAAAGGACGTCTATAGACAAGGATTTTAGTCGAGGTACGAAGTGACTCTGCGCTTGCTAGAGATTCGTTGAACAGAATGAGTTGAACTCTGTTCTTAGAATCTCTTTGTGAAACTCATTCACTCACTGAGATACGTATAGTCGATATCTAAGTTTGAGTTACACCACTCGTTTATATACTCTTATGCGCGTTCCTTCTTCGAACCTTTTGGTATGTATTGCCCCCTATCAGATCTACCAGACAAGAAACTCAATTCCGCACTGCTGCTGAGTCGTCGGACTTATCCACCAAGGGATTCGTTTAATTTCTGTGGATTGCGTTGGGGGAAATCTACCAAAGCTAGGCAGATAGATAGACTCCTTTCCCGCTGCTAAGGGAAAGCAAGAAAAAAAAGGATTTTTTTTCACCAGCGTTGGGTATGCAGGTACTAAGAGTAGAAAAAAGAACCTATCTTCCCCATACTAGAGTGAGTGTATAACCTGGGTAGTGGCACACTTTTAGTGAAAATCCGTTCTCATCTGTATGTTATTGACATATATAGCTTTTATAGCTTTTGGAGCTTATAACCTCTCATAGATGAGTCATAGGGAGTACACTCAACGGGTTTGAGATGAGCGTTATACTATCTAGTCTTGAAAATGCCCCGGGTTAGATATCCTAATCAGAAATTTGCCAATGGCCTAGCACGCCTATTAGGCTAACCTTTATATATCCTACTCAAACTTCAAATCAAAAACAAATTAGAGTCATGAAATGGGTAGAACACCTAAAAGACCTTTCTTCTATGAGGTTCTAGTTGAACTCTGTTCTTAGAATCTCTTTGTTCAACTCAGTTCTACAGTGAAGAGTAAACCTTCCAAATCTTCTGATAGAGGCAAGATGCGCTGGTATTGCAAAGGCAGGAATGAGTTCACAACGTTCGAATAAGCTACTCGACCGACTAAAGCTAAAAGGATCAAGGGGGATGACTCTAGTTGTAGCGGATCTTACTTACATCGGTTCTAGCGCTTTCTCTTGATTCTATTGAGGAACGTAGTCGCTTTGAAGAAAGGTACGAAGCGTTTCACATAGTGAAACTCATTCGACTGAAAGGAAACAAAGAAAGGTTGAGTCATAGGGGAAGCGAGAATTTAGAATGCCTTTTTCGCCCGGGCCAATGGACGGGGAAGCATCCTCCCTTTAAGAGCTAGCACGGGCTAGATTGACATAAACGAATGGGGCCAATCAGGAATAGGCCTTACTTTTGAGGGATTATTACATGGCTGATCCTTCTGAGCTAGCAGCGGAGACAACTCCAGACCTGGAAAACGAAACCAGGACTTGAAAATGGGGCGCACGGCAAGAACAACTCTTAGAGCTAAAATGAGTTGAAATCAGACGATTATCGATACTAAATAAAACTACATATACACACTAACAACTAGAGCTATTTACGATGTTCTGGACAAACAAAATAAATGATGAAATTTAGTAAAGTGAGATGTCCATCCATAACAAAGTAAAAACAAAGGAAGCAAGTCTAAGGCACTTATTTTGTATTTCGTAAAAAATATTACTATCTCGTCTTGTTTGCCGCGTATTCATTTCTGATTGAGAGGCAGATGCCCCCAATATAGGCACCTAAATGGGCCTTCGGAGCCTCGGCCTAAGATCCTCTCGAACGTAAAGATACGTATCGTCTCACTAGATGAACTTATTCCATTTGAAAGAATCCTTCCTCCTTATAAGCACAATGGTGCAAGGATGCTAAAGGAAAGGTACGAAATGAGTTGAACTATGTTCTTAGACGCAGAGACTTCGTAGAGACTTCTAGTCTTTGAGTCTTTCTTTCTAGCATGATTGAGCCCTGCAGTGGTAGAACCTAGTGAACCAGTTCCTACTCTTTTCCAACCTGAATAGCCCTTCTTCTCTTATGAGATTTCGAGGCTAGGGCTAGGAAACTAATGGTAATGGCCCTTTCACCGGCTTCCTAGAAACCAAAAGAGCCAAGCTAAAAAGGAGCTCCTTTTCTCTTACGACTCGAACAGACATATCTCGACAGCCGAGAGGAATAAACACACATCCTTATCGTCCGCATAAGGGCTTATGTGGTGGTTTCACAACTTGATCAGGGGCGTCAAGGTCTTTCTATCCAGACACTAATCAGGCACTAAAAAAAAGGTGAATGCGATAGCAGTGTGTGCTGAAGCTGCCGTCATGTATTATGTTTTCGGAACTAGGCCGCGGACATTGTGTAGGCAGCGCAATAGTGCTTCTTACTCTACGGAGCGTTAAGGCCCAATATGCTAGTGCTATGCTAGCTTGCTAGTAGCTTATATAATTAGATAACTATACTGTACTAGCTTACTAGCTCCTGTCTCATTCCGTATCCTACACTCGCCTGCTTGAAAGCTCTAAAGCTTACCTTTATTATGGTTTACACTCATTCGACCATAAGGTACGTAGTCGCTCGAAGAGGTACGAAGTTGCTTTGAAGATTCGTTTCACAGAGTTCAACTCATTTAGTCTATATGTTGCTCTTTCCCCGCCTCAGTTGACTTAACTGCTTGAGCAGCCCGATCAATTCATGAATACAGGGAAGTGGGAAGAGTTGGCCTTGTGTTCCATCCGGTCTAACAGCAGAAGGGACAAATGATCGGGAATCTTATTGAGGAGAGCGATAAAGGCACAGAGGGGTCAAGATCTCTATATACTTCCCAGGGAGGTGGGGCAGTGGTAGAGTGTTCCATCACTTGTCCCCCCTTGTATTCCTCTCTCGGGTGTTCGGTTCGGTTGCTTGTCTTTCTATCAATGCATCTACAGCCGTTCGGAGCAGAGGTTCACCCCCGCTTATTAGAGAAGGTATCTACGATGAAAGGGTTGCCCAGGGAGGTAAAATCTGTAAGGCTATTACGTATTAACAACCCGGTCCTGAAACACCTGTCAAAGTCTACTGGGAATGTAGAAGTATATTATTTATGTATGAAGTCTCCTACTGGCTTGCTTGGCATCCTGCCTTGCCATCTCTCTTGGTCCTGCCGAGGGGAAGAGAAGAGATTGGGCGGTAGGATGGGGACCAGAAATCGACGTGAAATGGGAAGCCAGAGACGCATTAGTTGTGCCTACTGCCCCCCGGGGCTAGGCGTAGCAACGAACGAATAGGGGTAAGAGGGTGGGGGCCACTCGGATCGGATTCAAGGACTGGTGCGAAAGGGGATGGATCGGTCGAGAGCTTGGATCCAGGTCATTGCTACGCTCGTTCGTACTCCTTGATGGAAGAATCTTGCTTGAGGTCAGCCGACGGGCGCGGGTTTGGGACAAGGAGATGGCTGGGTTGATATCTGCGCCCTAGCATCGGAAGAGATAAGAGGTAGGGTTGGGCCAGTTGGTGCTAGCAGCCAGGAGAGAGAAAGAGATGATTGGTTGAAAGGCCCTGGCATAGGAAGAAAGAATTGGTGGACTCGCTTCCCCATTGGTGAAGAGCAATGAGAAGGAGCTGTAAAAGCATTATGTTCTATTACACTAGATAGAAGTAGAGCGCCTTGCGCGAGACCCAGCAAACAGAGGAGATTCAATCACGAAAGCCCGTCTTTTTGATTAAAACCTAAATTCCTTTCATAGAGCTGGTGGCAAACTTCAAAAGTTCATGAAATGAAATCCGGTTTTTCAGAGAATCGATACCAATCTTTCCCACTTAGATAGACTCCGGGGGGATATAGGGAGAAATTACTTTATATTCCCACGGGGAACAGGCCTTCTCTTGGTCCCGGAATAACCGGATCGGGATCGATTGCTGCTACCACTACCCGAAGTTATCTTTCGTGTCCCACGGCCCCTATTAACGTATTAAACACCTCACTGAACATCTCGACCCGGCCAGACACAGGAAGAAAAGAACCCGCGATCAATGACCTAGCCAAGTAGTGAACGGCTCCTATTAATGACCGGCCAGGATCATCTAAGTGGGAAGGTCAAGTTGGGTCAATCACTCAACCTAGTCAGTGTAGATTACACTCCCAGCCTTAACCCTGTCTCTCGTCTTTCCCCTGGCGAGCACGAAAGAAAGTATACGACCACCTAACGCTCTTTCTTCCCACCCTCGATAGGAGCTTTCAAAAAGATAGGAAAGAGAGTCATGTGAATGAATGCCCCCCTTGTGGGGGGGTACGGCGTTCTATGGCGAAAAAAAGAAATAAAGGAAAGCCAGGATGGGGGGGAAGTAAAGACTAAGCTTTATCAGACAGACAGCTAACTCCATTGGCATTGGATAGGAGAGAGATGGAAGGATACAAAGCACAGATTTACAATCACTGATCGCATCCGAAGCATTGAAGGCTAGCGATGTCACCTCCGGGTAGGAGTTCCATTCAAGAAGATGGATCCGTTTAAGCCGCTATTTCATCAGCATCTGGCACTGCTTGACTTGCTTTCACTGCTTTTTTGAGCTTGAACGTGGCACTCAGTCAACTAAAGTCTGTCCTCCGTCAAAATGAAATGGCAATAATCGATCAAGAAATTCAACACTGGAGTGCAGCGCAGGGCTTCCACTCAAAGAGGAAGCCCCAGCGGAACGGTCAACTAAGAGTGAGCAATTAGAATTGACTAAAGAAGTGAAAGGGGAACAGTCTTATCTTAAGAGTAGGTCGAATGAACGTGAACGAGTTGGTCGACTTGCTAATCGGCTTGACCTCTTTTCGTCGGTAAATCACTCTTTGTTGTCTTTCAAATAATCTATCTACTTACTGGAGTGACCGAAGTGCTTCCTGAAACAAGCACGATGGAACGGTCAGGAAAAAACTCGTATCGGGAGAGGAGTAGGAGACACCCCGTATGAGCTTTTGTAGGAGCAAGCTGACCGAGTTTCAGACCCCGGATAGGAGTCCTTCTTTATCTTTATTGACCTTGAAGTTTCGGCATACAAGTAAGCACGAACATGAATAGGAGCAGGCAATGGAATTGTATCACAATCGGAATATGTTGAATAGGCGTAATAGCCCGTCTGCCAGCTATTGGAATAGGCCACCCGTCTTAGCCACCTTATTTTGAAGGAGCAAGCCAGCAAGTCTTCCGGTGACTAATCTCCCATCGCTAGCAAGTCCAACCGGATCTTCTTTCTCTCCCCAACCGGTAACCAAAACAAACAAGCCAGCTTCGGTAGTGGTAGTATGTTAAGAATAGGAAAGCATTCAAAAGAACAATGAAGTAAAATTACTTTATAGTTCGATCTGGTTTTCATCATTGTCGACAGAAAAGAAAGAAGGGAGTGTTTTAATTTCCTTTGTTTGTTGACCGAATCCCATCTTTCTCAGTTACATGCCGATATTTTGCCTTTGTTTCGGCTTTTAATTAGCCTAAAAGTTTTTCCATTTAATCACTGACAAAACCTACCTTTCAATTCGACTTTAGAACAATCAATCGAACGGGTAAGGCCAAGGTAAGGGCCTGTTCATAATCCCTATTCAAATTGCTTGCTTGACTGATTAAGGTGGCTTTCCTGTTGTTCCAGTCACTGTGGCTCTTGCTTGAGCCGAGAAGTACAGAAGGCACAGAGGTGAGAAGTTTTTAGTACGAAAAATGGACAGGTTTCAAGTAAGGCGAGTAAGAGAAGGTTAGAGAGAACCGTTGCTTTGACATAAAGGTTTGCCTTAAAAAAAAAAAGGAAAGTAGCACTAGAAAAGCAAATAGAGAGAGTACAAGACAGAACTAAATAGGTGTAGAGTTCGGAGTAGCGAAGAGGCTTTGATGACGAAGCGAAGGTACGAAGTGGATCCCTCCGAATCATTTTAGTTCTATACGAGCATAAACAATAACCATTTAGAATACCTGCAGGTCGAGGGAGAACTGGTTTGATTCATTTTCCACGTAGGCTTACCTTGTGACCTCTATTTCCCTCCCGTAATAGAACTTTCCACAGAAAGCAGCTCGCACTCGGTAATAAGACTTGAACATGGATTCTTTCCCATCGACTGGACCTTTCACAGGGACCAGGAACAAGGACCCGGACGAATAGGGAACGGGAACTACTCTTTTCGTTTTGGGATTTTAGTAGGCGGGACCAGCAACATGAACAATCGGACCAAGCTATTAAGCCAACTAACAAAGCCACAAGCTACAGGCAGGATCCTTTGTTAGCTCTACGATTAGGGAGTACGTCACCTTCCCTTCTCTTGAGGAGCCTCGTCGTATGTTGAGTCTTTCTTTTCTTTTTCACTATAGGCATCGGCACAGGCACAACACAAGCAAAGAAGCAATCTATACCATTTAGGATAGAATTGCTCGCCACTGAATAGTAAAGAAAGGAAACTCTTTCTTTGCCTCTGGTTAAGCCCCCTATTACGTAAGGCATCGCAAGCTCCTCGCTTTCCGCCAGAAAGCAAAGGCAGCAAGATATGGAGCAGGCCATGAAATAAGTGGAATTTAGAATGCCCTATAGTTGCAATAGGACCTTTCACAGAGACCAAGGCCAGAACCTCCACCAGCCAACGTGTCTACTCGAATGACTCTTTCATACAGTATGCAGAGTGCTTGCTTCAGCTCCAGCTACTAAAGCCAACCAAGAGACCTGTTCATACAACAATATTCCAACTCGTCTTCCTGCTCTAGTTCTTTATGCCTTTGTTCGTTCCTTTTCTTTTGTTGTCCCCAAGTTCTAGGCCCGTTTTGCTGCTGTGCTCCCGTCTCTCTTTTTTCTATCCCGTCGTTAAAGTGCTTCTATCTTTAGCCACTCAAGGAGAAGGGCTCAGTTCGTGAGTCTAGTTCTGTTGAGTAGTTCAGGAAGTCCTTTCGTAGGCTGATCTTCTTGAGTCACAAAACTTCTTCCGATAGATCGACGAGAAGGTTCATCACTTGTAACAAGTCTCGTTAAAGAAGACCTTTCCATGAATGATGGAATAAAGCAAGCAAATAGGTATTCATAGGTAACATCAATAGATGCATCGGTCGCCCTCATCTCTCTATCGAGAACGGGGAATAGAAGGAAGACTCCACTCTCCATGAAGAAAAGGTCCGTAACGTGGGGCTTTCATTAGCCAAAAACTGGAATTTTGGGTCTGATCCCAGGTATTACGAAGATCGAAAATAGGCATTATTTGTTTGTAACATCTCAAATGATAAGATAAATAGGATGCTTGTTAGGAGTAGGGGCTCGCCCTTCCGTCTTTCTTTCTTCCCCCATCAAATGTATATTCTGTCGTTAAATGTTATTTGGTTGAATGAGCTGCTTTTTCAATTGTAGGACTTTCCGTATCAGTAGAAGGGGGAGCGAAATCAAGGAGTTCTTCGAATTCTTCTTTTCATAATTCTTCTTACTTGGTCTTCCCGGTCTATCTCGACCAGCTTATACCGAATCGGTGCTTTACGCTTTAATTAATCGGTCGCTGAATCCGTAGTTTTAGTATCGCTTGTAAAGTAGTCTCCTACCAAAAGACTCTCAATCAAGCCCTCACACCCCTACTAGGTTAAAACCCCATTTTCCCAAACTCTAATAAAATGGGGCATCCTCTTATGAAGTTCGTATTCTAGTTAAAACCTCTTATGATAGGCCTATCCTTTATCCTTTATCTATCAGCGGATAAATACGGAACTACGTAAGTAAAGGCCATGGTCGCTGCATCTGAAATCGTTCGTTCACCCGAAAGTCCTCTCTCTACGCTAAATCATTTGGGCTCTTTCACACAGGAATTTTGTGAATAAGGAAGTTTCTTCTCGGTTTCGCATGCCGATTGGCAACTGCTCTATTTCGTATCACCCCACCCAGACCTATACGCTATTTCACCTATATAATATAAAATTCCTGGAAAAGGCAGACCCACATACGGGACCCTGACCATGCACCGAGATAGGATGACCTATAAGGCTTTTCTTTCGTTTCACTCTCCGAAGTGGCGTGGCGCAAAGCCCAATTGGAAAAGGGGAGCGGGTCTGAGGAAAAAAGAACCTTTATTCATTTATTCAAACTAATCGCTGCAGGATTAGTTCTCTCATACGGGTCAGCCTAGGAAACGTAATATCATAGCACATTCAAAAGCGAAGCGTCAGACAAAAGATCTTCTTTTCTTTCGTTAGAGAAGAGATTCGATTCGGAACGACTTTTTCTATGTCCATACATGGTATCAGACAGAGCAATCTGATCAAATGAATCCTTATCCCTCTATCCCTCTGAGCGCTAAAGCGAAAGCCTGGTGAATGATAGGAGGGCGGTCTTTCTTTATTGGTGTGTTCTATCCTTGTGGAGGGGGAGGGTCTTCGTTTAGTCTATTGGTATGGTATTCTCTCAGTCTATTGTTGTAGTTAGTTGAGCTTTTCTGCTTCCAGGTTTAAAAATGTAGGTGCGTACTGCTCTTTTTACTAGTCTGACTTCTTATCGGTCGTGGCTGATTGAGCTGGTTCGCGTAACTGCGAGACGATTCGGTTTGTCCGTGACGCTTCTGGGCGGTGCCCCGGATCCTGGAGAGCAGAGGATGATCAAATCCGCTACGCCCTACTTTCGACCTCTTTCCAGCGCCTTTTGCAGATAGATAAACTTCTGGTCTTGCCTAGGTTTATGGAAGAAAGGTTGATTCTTTGAATCCGATGGTTACCACTGCTATCGTCAAGCTTGGGCATGGTGCAACAAGAAGATAATTAGCAGAAAAAGAAAAAGAATAGGTAGGATTCGATCCAAGGGCCTAACTTCAGTGTCCACAACCGGGGTTTTCCAGACCACCCTTGCATGTTCACGCGTATATCCGATAGGATGCTTCATATTACCTATATTTGCCATAAGCCTAATTTCCCATAACCAGAAATGCAAAGTTCGTTCCTCTCCCTAAGGCTACGAACTACGCGAACTGAATTGAATTGGAACTGAATGTACTGAAACAACCAAGGCCCGACTCCTGTTGGTGCGCAAACACTACATCCAGCAAAAAAAAAGATATCCCCGGCTGCGACTGCTTTCTTTGCAGTTCGGTTAGCTGGGCCGCTCTTTCCTGTTATGCCTCTGAAAGCCCAATGAGCTTCGGGTGCCGTTGCCCCCTTCAATTAGAATAGATCTTTATTTAGTGTCCTTTCTTCCTGTGGGGGTTATGGAAAGTGTGAAATAAGAATAAGTAGGAATCGTTGGAACTAGATGAAAGCCAGTGCCAGTTCATGAATGAATGGCAAACGGTGCCGCTATGGGATGCGGTTCCAGCATTGGCGGTTCGTGTTTAACGTCTTTCCAGTCAAATCAAATCTTTGTTGAATGGCCGTTTTTCGAGGCTTTTAGCCGGTTCAGTAATGGGATGACTTTACCGTTGATGAAGAAAATCACGGCTTGTTAGCACATTTTTCTTTCACTGCTGAATGCGATTGGCCTTTAACAAGACCCAGGTAGGATAAGGCACCAGTCTCTCTTCGAAGGACTCTATGCCTCTTCGAGAATCCTCACTATGAGGATTTCGCTTGCCTTGGTGGAAGCTCTGGATGTCGGTAGAGCTACTTCTGAACTACGTCCACAGGAGTTTAGTCTCTTTCTTATCTTATTTGCATTAACTCCTTAACTACCAGACAAGAAAGAACAAGGAATGCAGAGCTATACATAGTCTTACTTCTAATCCGTTCCTTACCCATAGACAACGGGGCACCCACTCAAAACTAACAGGGGCTCCTTACTCCTTCACATCCGACCACCGGGCAGACAGACTTGACTCCCCGATTGGACAGTGGTACTCGAATGATACCAAGCATCCCTTCCTTTGGTATGAAAGAAGTAGCAAGGAGGAATCTCGCTCACAGGGAGGAAAGATGCTTTAGATAGGAATTCCTACTTCAACGTCAGCTTGGAACCTTTGAGTCTTTCCTGCTTTGACCCATAAAAAGAAGAAGAACTTTGGGCTCCTACCCTTCCACAACAGCCCAGTAGCTTCCTTACACTATACCTGCTCCCGAAAGCCCATCTACAGACCGGGAAGTCCTCATACACAGACCGGGAAGTCCTCATACACAGACAGGGAAGGCAGCGAAATAATGTCTTACTACAGACAGAACAGAGTCAATAGCCAAAGTAAGACCTACAAGAACAAGAACAGCCGAGAAAGGAAAAAGAATAAGAGGAAGAGGCGGATTCCCTCGCCAATCTGGCATCAGCCATTGTCATACTCTACGGAAAAGCTGGAGGAGAAATAGAGATCAGGTTGTTAGAGGAACCAGCCTATTGCTTGCAGATCAGTGAGGAAGAAGAGCAGGCAGAATTATCTACAAAAGATCCTTCAACCAAAGACTGCTCCATTGTATGGACAACGAAGAGGCAAGCAAGGTGATGGAAGAGATGCACGAAGGAAGGAGATTTTGATCCCCACATGAATGGGCCACAAGATCATGAGGCTTTTACTGGATAACAATGGAGAACGATTGCCATCAGTACGTGAAAAAGTGCCACAGCTGATTCAATATAAATAGCACCTTCTTCAATAGCAGTTGATTCAAGGGAAGCTTATTCGAGCGTCGTAAGCCCTGAGAGATGTCACTTCTTTCCCCAGCTGCTTTCGAATCGGATTTAAAGGAATTGGGTATATCTTATACTATGGATTCAATTCAAGTAATCTGCACCTTCAGCCGATGCCCGATCTCTTGGACTAACTGGCCACCTTCAAGCTTTAAGTCATTAACGAAAGAAATCCGTTTCGGTAGCGCAAGAACAGCCTTTAGTCCATTCCTACAATGGCATTCAGAGCTTATTCCGCATCAACCTAAGACCGGTAATTACTTTAGGCCACTCACTGGAAACCCGGGACAGAAAGTGCGCGGCTAGGGCTACCTAAACCTTTCCTTCCTGCATCTATGAATCAGTCCCGTCCTCTCTTAATGAGATATCTCTATCTGCCTTATCCTGCGCCTATTGGACAAGGAAAGCCTAACCCTTTCATTTAACGGCTATAGCGCATAAATCAATCCCTTGTGCCAGTCTGAGGCACAGCTAGCCCCTTTCGACAGTGGGATAGATGACTCGGTCAAGAGCAGCTTGACCAAGCACGTGATGCTAAGTAAGGATTTCCCTCTCCTTTCAGTCTTCGGTCGAGAACCGCTTTCCCGAACCAGATTGATCGAATTAGATGTGTTAAACATATAGCGTCAGTAGCCTAATCGATCCCTTAAGGAGTATAGAACCTGGTAAAAGTGAGTCAGCACTCGCACTTCTATTTCTATCCTTTCTTCTCTTATACAATTTCGAGTTTGTGAGATTGATCACTCCTAAATACAGCCGTGATCTTCTATACGAGAAATCGCTATCTCGTAGCACCACAGCCTGGGAAACCTCTACCTTACCTCGACAAAAAATCTATTGGTGGATTATTGTCTCAGGAGGTAGATGGGAGCGATCCCAGACCAGACCCAACCCGGGGCGAAAGGGGAGGGGGTTATCATGACTGAGTCACGAGGAGCGGTGTTGCATGTGGAGTGGTCAGGATCAACCTGTTTAGCAGCAACAGCCTCAGAGCTGGACTTTTCTGAGGTGGTGGCGAAGATATCGCTGTACTCTTTTCTTTGTTGAGCTTCAACAGTTTTTCAAAAAAGTCTTTCTTTAACTGACTGCTGATCTTGGTTTCGACTTCTTTTTACATTACACTATTTCGGAAACCCAAGGACTCAATCGTATGGATATGTAAAAGACAGTATTTCCAAATCTATTTAGTATGGAGATGTTGGCACAAGAAGGCGAACTGTCATTATATATCAATCTTTTTCTCTGGCTGCTATTGA
>Ga0268246_10000400_pt1 | contig 19361 bp, 23 predicted proteins | sample AgamicOrSfe_FD_200242 | JGI IMG/M metagenome (GOLD analysis project Ga0268246, IMG submission 200242) | Agave microbial communities from Guanajuato, Mexico - Or.Sf.e (v2) (version 2) | ecosystem: Host-associated > Plants > Phyllosphere > Phylloplane/Leaf | place: Guanajuato, Mexico | collected...
GACCCAGGTCCGAAGCCATTCGGAGCATGTCTGAAGGTATAGTGAACAGTACAAGATTTGTGTGAGATATTTGGTGCAAATGAACGAAAATCCGGGGTAAGATATCTGGCACGTGATCTCGCCGATCAGGTCCCTGCGGCACATCATCTTACCAGGTAAGCTTAATCATTGACCTTAATGCACGTCAACATTGTAAAATGAGGTGAGACTTCTTCTCGGCTCTGATAGTATCATGAAGTGGTTCCGTACTTTCATGACGCACAACGTCCGCATTTAATGTGAAAGAATAGGATAACAGAAGAGACAGCCTTAACTGCAGCAGGACAGTTCTATGATCTGAACTCTTTGAACTATACTTCCAATGCTACCACATGAATCTTTGCACTGCTCCCGGCTCCTGTGGCCATCCAAACCCTTTGTACAAGAACATATAGCCTGTGACTGAATTAATGAGCAAGAACCACGCCGTCTCGGCCCACAACGACAACTCGATCTTCGAGCGTGAAGAGACCCCCTCGGATGCAGAGGTTGGAGGAGGCGTAGAAAAGACATGCAGTCTCCAAACAATCCACGGCATTATGTAGTATCGTGGCTCAACCAGAGGGGCTGTAATCAGAGTGAGTGTAGTCGTTGCCACCCAGATCAAGACGAAGCTTGTGGTAACAGTCGTGGATCTTATCGAGGCTGATGCATCTGATGTCTTTGCTCTACTGGCCTCCTTTGGTCTGCCTGGTGCCGTCGAAGAGCCCACCTGTCCAGCATATCCCGCATCCTGACCCAATGCATTGACAGCAAGCCATGCACAAACGATATACACAGGCGCCGCAGCATACTTGATCAACCAGTGTCTGCGCAAGATGCGAAAGACGTAGAAGACGTAGTGCCTATTGTCGGCCAACGTGAATGGATGCACGATCGTGTTGAAGTGGACTGCCACCAGTGCTAAGCCCACAAGAGCCAGGAAGAGGAAAATCCTGGAGATGATGTATGCTAATTTGCTGGTGTTCAAAGACAACTGCAGGGATGAGGAGTGCCTTTCGGATGTGATAGCTTTACCTGCCGAGCCAGTAAAGAACCGGTACAGCTGATCCAGAGTGCTTGGCAGCATGATCGGAGAGGAGAAGAACAGTATGTATGCCCACACATACAGCATCTGCGGAGTGTGTATTGTTGCAATGTGGTTCGACTTGTCTCCCAGTACAACCCCTCCGTTCCAGACGACGAAGCCAGCGAAGAGGCAGAGGATTATCAACTGAGGAAAGATTGCAAGGACAACGATCTGAATATGATGCAGAGCATTGAGCACAATCGACAATGCGCAAATGAGGTAATCTACTCAGAGGTCAGTAATGAGAGCGCGAGATCGGACTGCCACTCGATAGCATGCCAACAGTCATACCTTCCAATAATGCTTCGTGAACTGGAACATCATACACAGCCTGCCCATTCCAGCTTTGCGACACAACATCCGGAAGACTCGTGGCAAACTTCTTCGATATCTGTGCGCTAGTCTTCTCTGATAAAGGCGATGTGACTGCTCTTAAGGCATCGATGGCGTCCAAACCTGTCGTGAAGACACCGACCCAGAACACATTCGTCTGTCTGAAGAACAGTGCTATCACACCTACGAAGATGACGATCAAGCCTCTTACGAATGGCATCTTCCTCAGGGTCTCATTCTGCCGGAACCACAGTGCCCACAATACGACCTCTGTTGACACAACGTCTGTATAGTAAAGTGCGGTGAAGAAGAATAGCGGAGGGAATAGCGCAATGTTTAATGCTGTATGTGCTGCATGTTGCTTTCCTCGCACTCCCGATCTACCTTGCTGCCGCTGCCTTACAAGTAGATAGATTGGTATCCAAGTGAAGACGATGCCACTGGCATTTGTCTGTCGTAAAGTGGGAATACCACATCCTTGACCTGCTAGGTCGAGCAGGTAGGACAGAAAATACAAGCCCGGAGGCGTGGTAATTTTAGGATCCCATTGCGAGAAGTTCCCAGCGCAGTAGACTTGAGCCTGGCGAATATGGAAGTATTCATCCTAATTACTCGTAAGTTGTCGCTCGAGTATAAAAAAGAGATGATCTATACTCACCAGATACGGATCCTGCACCGTCGAGTTCACCTGCTGATACCATATCCCTGCAATTAGCGCGAGGAATCCAGGATACAGCAGGTACGAAGTGCCGATGATACTCATTTCATGGCGTAGCATATACCGTACTTCGCCAAAGGGCGAGGTGGCAGAAAAGGAGGCGCACGGGCCTTTCCTCCCAGAAACGCGTCTACCATTCTCGAGTCTTGAACGCGAACAGCAATTGCCATTGCCGTCTCAATCATATCTTAAGCTTGCAACATCGTGAGCGATGGCTCTACCACTACCTGCGGGTTTGTTGCCACCCGAGATCGCTTTTCTTTGCGAGATGGAGCTTGTGACTGTGATTCCACGACAACGCCTTGAAAGTCTGCAGCTTCTAGGAGTGAGTTGAGCCTATTACACGCTGTAAGTGTTCCGAGAGGCACACCAAAGCTTGCTACACACTACTATCACACCTTGACGCGTCGCACTCGATTTTCAGCTAACAAAGGCTCGTTTCCGCAGGGAGCAACACCAGTACTCCGCCCACCACATCGTGCAGATCTGCCTCTCTGGCTTGCACTTCTCCTGAAGCGGCAACGACGAGCCTCGATTGTGGCACCACCATGGCTGCACCCGGCTTCATTACAGAAGATTCTCGATCTCGAGCTGAAAGAGAGCCGGACATTTGCACCCACAACACCACTGCGGCCGCCATTGGCAGGTTCATTAGGCATCACTGATGATGCCTCCTATCTGGATATACACGACCTTACGCCGCCATTTCAGCCAAGCAACACTGCTACAGCGTCGCCAGATTGCCTGCCATACCACTTCCTCGAGCTCGCGCAAACACTATTGGCTGCTGCTAGCGACGACATACCAGATGCGGAATCAGTGAGGAGACTATTGCGGGATCTGCGGGAAGTGCGTATGGCGAAGGTGCGGGCTACGGTGGAGCATTTGGATGGAGGTGCGGGAGTGAACATGACGGGCATCGGAGCATTGGAGCTGGGAGAAGGAAGGGAGTTCCTGGGCAAGGTTGTCGATGGCTTGAGGAAGATTGGCGCGAGTAAGGAAAGAGAGGAAAGGGAGGCGGAAGAGGAGAGGAGGGAACGTGGGATTGGTAATGGTGGCAGAGGTGGTGGACTTGACGACGACGATGAGGACATGCAGTTATGAGACTATCAAGACACAATGTAGCTTTATGAGCTTAGCTGAAGCTTCGAATCATAATCTTCGAATCATAATCGCAACACACCTGAAACATGACCCCTGTTTTCCAATGACCATGAAATGTGGGGTACGATTGGATCATCAAGGTGTTTGTCAAACAACAACATCATATTGTCACATCTCTGCAAGACTCTGTTACACTTGTTCAATCATCACATACAGCTTTCACACGTCTTACTGGCTGCCAATCACCTCATCAACTACAGCCACAATGAGTGCCTCTTCTGTAAGCTTGCTCGAAGCATAAATGCCTCACGACGCCTGCTCACATCACAACAGCCTGTACCCACGGCGGAACTAGAAAGGATTGCGCAGAAGGTGAGAAGCGGAAGCAGATGTGATATTCTTCATGGTTCTAACAATGATCGCAGACATGCGAAGATGTCCTCGCGAGCACAACATCCTACATCCACTCTGAGACAGAGCAGCAGAACTCGCAAATCATCGTCAGTCCCAGACCCTCCCGACATCCTGACAAAAGTACCTATCCTGATACATCACCCCTGCAGAACTCCATCCTCTCATCCCTCGTGTCTGCCGCATCCTCGAACACAGAAAGCAACTCAACACATCCTCAACAATACAAATACGCCGTGAACAGCACAATCATCCAACACCTCGTCGACGCCTCACCCTCTCATTCCAGCAACTCCACTTCCACATCCACGAATACGGAATCTGAGACGGTACCGGAACCATCACTTGCCACGAAAGTCATGAACAGCGTATCGAACGCACTGTCGCCAGAAGCGGCGCATGAGACATCGGCCACAGAAACAAGCAGCACCGGATCAGCATCGACGTCCTCGGCGACTCAGCCATCGAAGGGACGAAGGGGCATGCACAGTGCGACGGGCGCGTATTGGAACAATGAGACGGACGGCATGTGGAGTTACAAGTATGAGGGCACAGCGACGAGGCCGATGGATGTGGTCATCAGTGTGATGTGGGTGGCTGTGTAATGGCTAGCTCAGATCCGGACGTGGGTAAAGCGAGGCTGTACGCGCTAAAGAAGACAGGGGATCGAAGCGTCTTGCTATATCATGACGGAATCTGGACAGATCAATGCTTTGGCTGATTTCCAGGTCTTCCTCATTGTCTCGGTCTGCTCTTTCGCATTAGACGTTATATGGGGAATGCCTCTGCAGAAAGATACTCTCATATCACATAAAAGTCTAGAAGGATCCCTAAGGAATCGTGCATCCGCGATTCTGCTCAGACTCATTGTATGTTCTAGCACTGTATCAACCCTGATCTTCATCAACAAAGGCCAGCACGAGTGCTTCACCCAATCCCGAGGAACTCAAACGTGTGCCGCCCTCGACCTCCTGGCTCTACCTTGCTTCACCCTCCCCTCTGCGCGTTACTATGCTTTGTTCCTGCCTGGCCAGTAGTCCTGCTTGCCGTCTCCCTATCCACTCGATGACACTTATCCATATCAAATCAGGCCCGAAGCCCAACCACTACTCAAATGCTTGCCCGGCATATCCTCGTGCCTTCCATGCCTTCCTCCAAGCTTGCGTCTTCCTCTTCTGTTTCGACGAAGCCTTACGCACATCATACCCTTTGCCTGGGTGCTGCTACACCGTTTTCCGTCTTTGGTGGCTCCTTGCCATGTCCTCAGCAATGGGCGTACGATCATACCCAGTCTCCACTCACAGCCGCGCCCCATTGTGAGTCACCTTGCGTGCTTTGAGTCGCACACGTAAGATAGCTGTCCCTCGTTTGATCATGCTGCGCGTGTGCCGGATGAGGTTCGTGCCTCAGAGCAATGTAGCAAAGAACGCCATGATATCGAGCCAGCAGGGTCAGCAAGCGACCTAGATATACGTTCCAATACGCCTGGTTGTCATGCCAGCATTTGCTCACTTTGCAGCCTCTTCCGCAGTACTGCTTTCAGTGCCGTTGGGTACTCCGTTCTGTGCCGAAGATTGCTGCTGCTGAGTAGGAACTGGCATGTTCTGCGGCATTGGTGTGTGCTGCGCCCTCGGACTGTGTGGAGGTGGTGGTTGCTGTTGCTGCGGTGAATTATTGTTGTTGTAGTTGTTCGCACCATGCGATGAGTATTGGCGCTGGAACTGTGGTGGTCCGTGACCACCGAAGGAGTTCTGGTGCATCATGGGAACACCTCCATTTCGCATATGTGGAGCTGATGGAACAGCATTAGCAAATAGTCATGCATTACGGCAAGAACAAGGACTTACCTTGCGGTTGGTGCCCAGGAAACATCTGCCCAGGATGCTGAGGCTGCTGCATGTACACAAATTGACCTGGCATTGGGCCTTGGTGGCTTCCCTGCTGCATCATCATGGGCGCGGCTCTTGGGCTACCAAATCCATGCTGACCCGGATTCTGTTGGTAGAAGTTGGGATTCACATGAGCTTGTGCTGGCGATGGCATGCCATGCATCTGTGGTGACATGACATAAGCACCTTGCGGTATCGCCATCGGAAGGCCAGCGTAAGCCGCACCAGGAGAGCCAACAAATTGAGCGTTCCCTGGGAATGGTCGATATGGTACTGGCTGGCCATTGGGGCCCATTGCATATGGAGGCATGGTCTGACCGAACTGCGCTTGCGTTGGTGATGCCATCTGACCATTCTGGTAGGGCATCATGACTGGCATCCTCGGTGATGGATAACCAGACTGCTGTGATGGCGAGAATTGCATGCGATGGTCGTCAAAGCGATGATCGCGACCTGGGTGCGGCATGGGTCCAGGTACGCCTTGCATCTGCTGTCCAGGTACATAGATGGGTCCATTGCCGTGTTGCATCTGAAGAGGAAGCTGCTGGTGGTGGGGCAGGTGTGAGGCCGTTTGAGAGCTCACACTTGATTGTTGTGGTTTCTCGAACATATCGAGATATGTCTTCTCTTTGTTCTCCTCCGTAGTGTCCCAAGTTGGCTGTGTACGGTATGCTTGAGGTATGCCACCATTAGTCGCATAAGCTGGGTTCGACATTCCTTCTTTCTTCAGTCTTGGTAATGGATTGAATGCTGCGCGGAGCTTGGTTTTCTTGTTTGCAGACCCAGGACGCTCGTCGCCGAAGAAGCTGATCCTGTTGGTCGGCTTGACAGCGACCTGTGGGATTGGTCTACCTTTGTCAGGTGAGCTCACACTTCCGCGCATAAGCGATGGCGAGAAGGCCATGGCTGCTGGGTTGGGCTTGAACTCCATAGCCTGCACGTTCAGTTGAGCTGGCTTCGATGTGCTGACACTGGCAACGCTTGCATGACGAGAAGCTGATATTCCAGGAATCACATTCGGTGCAGTAGAAGTCGCGGACGCTGGATGTTCAGGTATGCCTTGATTATGTGTTGCGTTTCTGTGTTGCTGATGCTGATGATGCTGGGCCATAAGTCTTTGTCCCAGGTTGCCAGTAGCAGCACGAGGCGACACAATACCGCCAGCACTGGCTGCGACAGTTCGGTCGGTACGGACTCCTTGGGTAACTGGCTCGAGGGGCGGCAGACGGCTGGGCCTCATGCCATTCTGGCCATTGGCTGTGGCCACGGCTGGTGGCGACTTCACAATGGTGGGAAGGATAGAGACACTAGATCGAGATGCGGCAGAAGGTGTTGATGGTTGCGAAGCTTTGGCGGAAGCCTCGTTGTCCTGTTCTTCCAATTGACGCTTAGACTTTTCGATGATCTCGGTCTGCTTGGCTTTGTCCTTGGCCAAGATGCCAAGCATGTCTTGGGGAACGGCAGTCTTCAGCTTGAAGCTTGTCGCGAATTGCTTGAGATCGTTGAATTTGACGTCTCGATCCTTCTGAGCGGTCATGCGCTGCTTCGAGTTGATACGAGCAAGACGTTGCTGCTCATGCTCTGCAACACGAAGCTTTTCACCCGCGACGAATGACCTGAAGGAGGCCACTACTTTGCCCTCGACATTGTTCAAGGCGCTATTGACGGCCGCTGGTGTAGCTCCAGCCTGGCGTGTAGAGATTGCAGCTTTCGGAGAAATAGCTTCTAACACAGCTGACTGCTCTCTTACTGCACTTATTGGAGCACTGGACCCTACTTCCGCAGGTTGAGAAATTGTGTTTGCGCTGCCAGCCGTCTTGGCACCAGAAGGGTCGGTAGGACTTTCTTTGATGGCTACAGATGGTGCCACGGCGTCTTTGAAAGGCTTCACTTGCTTCGCAGAGTCGGGACGAGCAAGTTGTGCTGTGATGATAGCAGGGTCAACTGGGGCACCGTTGACAGTAGCCTGGCCAGTAGGAGCACGACGTGCTGGAGGTGTGTATCTGTTCGACTGCGTGGACTGTAGAGGCATAAAGTCACGTCGTACACCACTGAAGCTACGAAGGAGGTTAGAAGGACAACTCAAACCAGAATTTAGAGCAGTACTTACCGATCTTCCTCATCCACGCCGTTCGCCGTAGCATCAGTCTGCCCACGTTCTTCTGCAATATGCGAGTTGGAGCTGACAGTACCTTCGATTTCGCGAGCTAACTTGTCTGCTGCAGCAACACGATTTCTGAAGGAAGGTGCCGAACGATCGATTGTTGTGGTATAGAAGCTTTCATCATAATCAGTCTTGAGACCAGTGATTCTTTCATTTGTCTCGAATTGATCCCAAGGTCGGCTTTGACTACTGCTAGTCATCGACATGTCCACATTCGATTCACTGATTGTTGGTTGCCAAGCTTGAAGTTCCCGTTCTCGGACAGCAAGATTGCCAGAGATGTCTGTATCCGTTCTGAATCCAGCAGCAGTACCTGTAATCAGATCAGTCCTTGTTGCATATCACCACATGAGGGATATAGACGTACTGTTCGCATTCTTTCCTGCCGATTTCTCCAATGACAGGTTCTCAACACTGAGGTCTATAATATCATTCTGGCTGAAGGTCATGATATGGTCTTCACCACTTCCAACATACTCGTCTGTTGTGTTGGAGTTGCCGTTCGCCTGACCATTGGCGCTTGAGATCCTCTTAGTCATCTTGAGAACGAAGAGAGGTGCATCGGCATTCTCCTTTTGCAGTGAAGCTCCGGAAAGGACACCAGTGAACCTGTCTCCGTTCTTTACAACCACAGTGGCCATATTGCCGACCATATTGGCGATGAGAAACAAGAGTCGGTCATGAGCTTGCTTGTCAGAGGCCGGGTTGTCGCGTGTTGTCTGACGAGGCTCGGTGGATAGCTTCTGTCGGGGCGCCACTCCATTGGCTGTCGCGCGGGATTTGTTGGAGGGATTCGACATGTTGGGAGTGGCAGTCCGAGCCTGTTGTGTAGTTGATCCCATTGAGGTCGATTGGTAGGTAAGAAGGAAACGGCGACCACCGAGGATAGGGAGGGGAAGTAGAACAGTCAGAGTAAAGCAAAATGGCTGATGTCCACACTGTTCCCAAGAGGAGAGACAATGGAGTCGATGCTCAGCTCCGCACGTATCCTGGAGCAGTGTACAGTCAGTGCAACCTGAGTGTGTTGTCGAGACCAGGATGGATGAACGGTTGATCTAATAAACCAGGGATCACGAAAGATGGAGTAAAGGAGAAGCGGTTGAAGCACGTGACAGACCCAGGCTTGTTTCAGATCCAAGGTTGTTAGGCGAAGGTTTAGCGAACTTGTGGAGTGCGACGATTTGATTGCACTCGATCGACCCTCTCCAGGCCACAGGTTGATCCGGCGCACTTGTCTTCCTTATTCATCCCACTAACTGGAAGTGCTGGCACTCCACGTTCACCTCATCCTCACGACGAAGTGACAAGCTGAAAAACAGCTACTTCTTTGCACCCACTCTGGACTTCTCACGACTGAGCAGGTTCCTACATTCGCTGCGCCGCACGACAGTGTCTCTTGCGAGGATCCACGTTCCATGAACAGACTACACCTTTCCTAACAAGATTGCGTCTATATGCTTGCGGACTGCGCGAAGCTCTACTGCCTGTCATCTGCATTGCCCGCGACGCGACTTGACACGATATCCTAAACTCACACCTCGACAGACGTACTCATCATAATGTCGAGTCAAGAAGGTGCTCCGCGTGTTTCCTCGAGTTCAAGTCAACGATCAACTGGCCACCGTTCTCAAACATCTCAAGCACAGATTTCAACGATCGAAAAGAGTGTTACGCATCTTCTTGTCGCTACGAAACAGTTGCTAGAAATTCTAACGGCATGGTCGAGACAAGAGGCTACCGAGGTGAACGTGTCAGATGTATATGTGCGGCTGGGCTACGAGTTCAATATTGCATGTAGAGCATTCAATACTATCGGGGTAGACACGTCTGATCTAGGGCCTGTACCTGACCTTTTGAGGAATATACTGGAAGATACACTCAGCAACGAGCCATCACAAGCAAGTCTCGAGCAATATTTGCCACGAATACGAGATATTATCGTCAGTCTGCTGCAAGGTTTGAAGAAGAAACAACAACGATTACGACAGAGGGGCGGCAGAGAAGGAAGCATTGCGTCTGTGTCAGATAGACCTTCAAGTTCTGCTAGTAATCATGTCATCGCAGAAGGAACCTCAAGCAGGACGAACTCAGTGCGGTCGAATCGGGAGAGTGTCAACATTGATCTTCCAGGCTCGAAGACGGCGGAATTACCACCCAGAATGTCTTCTGCGCCAGTCATGCAGTCCACAGCTAGCATGCTACATGAGCGTATGTCGCCACAACGAACAGGTTCAAGTCGACAGGTGACTGCTCAGCCCTCGTTCAGTGCGCCTAGCCAAGAAATCGCTACTGCTCCAGCTATACAGTACAATGAGCCTGCTACAACACCTGTTAGCTACGAATCCAATCGTCCCACGACACCTGTACATGAGAGTCCTACCCCACGTCCGAGGCCACAACAGCAAGATGCATTGGCTGCACTACAGCGAGGAGGCGAGCTAGAGCGTCGAGCGTCTCGGCGATTCTCAACATATCAGATACAGAAACACTTGGGTGGCACCTCCTCTAGTATCTCCGTAATGCCTCCTGCGCAGCACTCTCCAATACCTAATCGAGGTCGTGACACTAAAGATATCATGAATGCTGTCAGAGTGCGCGGCTCTCCAGCAAGTCGATCACAAAATAGATTCAGTACCAATTCTCCAAGTCGCCAAGCTGGAAGAGGTGATCGGACGACAGAGACGCCCTCATTGCAGAACAGCACGATTCCAAATTTCCCTAGTGGTGCAGATCAGGAACCACTGGATAGCCCATTAGTAAAGACTCCAGAAGATAAGATTAGAAGCTCTTACATCCAGGAGAAGGATACTCGACCTACGGATACGAACACGGCTCTCCTGAATGCTGATGGGCAGGCTTCTGCTCAAGGACCGTCGATACGTCGCAGTAATCACAATCCATCTGCAGCGAATACTACGGCAGAAGATCAGAGTGCTGGCAAGTCATTGACTCTCTTCTTACAGTACAAAACAAAAGTGAGAAAGGTTGTCCTGGCCGACGGTTTTGAAGAGCTTTCGATACCCAGGCTGCAGCTTGCCTTCATTGACAAGTTCGCCTGGAATACGCACAGCAACGGTATTGAGTTACCAGATATCTACATACAGGAGCCGCTGTCGGGTGTACGATATGAACTCGAAGATCTCCAGGACATCAAGGATCAATCTGTTCTCGCCTTGAATGTGGATGCCCTTGACGATGTGAAGCAACATGTAGACCACGGCATGGACAGTTTGAAAAGTCTTCTGGAAGGTCTGCGGGTTGCCATTACCGATCAGCATTCCGTGCTGCAGCAAGTTTCGGACACTCAAAACTCAGCCGCAAAGGATATTGCTCGTGTGGCTGCAACACCATCGGCTACAACGAACTCTTCATTATCTAAGGGAGTGACAGATCGTCTGGATGAAGTGCAAAGTCTTCGTCGCGATTTGGCAGTCATGCGTCAAACGTATACAAGTCTTTCCACTTCAATAGAGTCTTCCATGGCTGCAGTCCGAGCCAAAGCTGCTGCAGTAACAAGTGCTGCCGCAACTGCCAGTATGCCGGCCTTCGATACCTCCAGTGGTCGGAGCTATGTCAATGCTGGAAAGAAGCTACTCAGTGATGACTCTGAGAAGATCCTCACTCGAGTAGAGGACCTTCAGGATACCGTGGAAGATCTCCGAAAGGATGTTGTGTCTCGTGGTGTGCGACCATTGCCACGTCAACTCGAAACAGTCTCCCGTGACATATCTGCTGCTACCATCGAACTGAAGAAGCTACAGGAGTATATCAAGCGTGAGAAGCCTGTGTGGACGAAGATATGGCGTAATGAGCTCCAAGGTGTGTACGAAGATCAGAATGATCTAAATGATCAGGAGGGGCTTGCAGCAGATCTGGAGGACGACTTGGAGAAGGCGGCACAGACGTTTGCACTTGTGGAAGAAGCGACCAAGCAGCAGAACCTGGAAAAGGGTGGAACTGGAGGCACACCGACACGGACTGTCAGCCGCACAATGCTGAACCCAATCAACACCAAAATCGGCACTTCAGATGTCGATCCCACCAAGGCCAAAGATGGTGTCCTTGGTGAAGTTCGTGCACTTCAGCCAAACCACGAGTCTCGCCTAGAAGCCATTGAGCGTGCAGAGAAAGCTCGTCAACGTGAACTCGAAGATCGAAAAGAAGGTGCCTTCAAGAAAGAACTCGGCAGTTTCGTTGACGAGGGCAAGCTCAAGAAGAGTGGTGGTTTCGAGGAGGCCGAAAGGCTGCGGAAGAGCAAAGATGAGCGTTTGAGACGTGGCGTTTTTGATAGTATGGCTGCTAAAGGTGGTATCATGCCTGCGCAGGAACAGGAGGCTAGACAGCCAATGGACTTGCAGCCATCTAGCCAGATTCCGCTTCATGAAACGACCAACCCTGCTACGCAAGCGGACGATGAGCAAACACTAACCTCCTCTCCACCGTCCGCACAGATGGACACAGCGCCCAGCACCCCTACTGCAGAGATCCCGCCTCCACTGCCTCTTTCGCCACAACGCGCCTCCAATGCCTTCACTACGTCCTCGCCAATCGATGCGGCATCCCCAGTCAGCACAGCCACCGCGAATGCGGCCATCAACGACGTCGCGCGCTCTGCCAGTGCATTGCGTCAATCAATGCAAGACCCGGCAGACTTGCCGTCGCCAATGGAGGACCATGACCACACAGCACGCACGCTTGATAACATCTCAATGAGTCCCCTGCCCACTGCAGATTCGGGGCGCTACGGAGAGATCAGGCCTGGGCAGTACATGGGAGGTGCAATCAAGGGAACGACGGAGGAGGCCATCAATGGAGCAAGATTACCTGGAGACTTTCCGGCAGAGTAAGCATGAGGTGATCCTGCCAATGCGCTGGACTGCTCAAAATATGCTGGCGGCTCCGTAGTACGCATTGAAGTGGAAGGTAGATCTGGATGGCTTGGGACTGGTGTTTGGTTAGCGCACAGATCTTAGATGCCCTTCCATAGTGTATTGCACAGGGCGAATGTAGACATCTTAGACGACACAGAATACTTACCACTTGGCACCAGCCAGTTACACATAATGCATTCGCTACTGTGTCACTCTGTGTGCGACTTGCTTCCTGAAAATCGTGTCGTTGTACTACCTAGGTAAGGACGACCAAATGATCAACAGGGTATTCCGTTGAGAGTTTGAGACCACGACTCGACCGAGTTGACACAAGATCGCAAACCACTTTCAAACGCACCTGTAACAGCCTCGCTTTCACCAATGTCTCAGCGGGCATGACACTGTCACCATCTACTCCAGCCTCGAGGCATATCCTTGCCGGCAGAGACGATAGTTTACGAGCAGCAACCACAAAATGGCGCATCTTCCTCACCAGTTGTTTCGAAGCGCGCCTTCCTTTAGTCCGCTTCGAGGCTACTGCCAAGCTGCTCTATCGCACGCACAAAGTACCGAGCAGCAAGCTATCTGATGTACTACGGGATGTTCACATGGACACTGGTGCGAGTATCGACCCTTTGTTGCCTAGCTACATCGCAATATTACTCAAGCTTGACATTCTTTACGCGCCAAGTCTTGTAGCCGCGGTGCTCAAAAGTCTCCGTGCTCGCAAAGGTACTCCAGGTGAAGCTGATGTGGCGGACTACGACTCGGCTTTGAGCAAAAACTCGTCGCAACTTGAGCTGTGTCTGCTCAACGCGGCAATCCAGCACTGTCAGAGTCATGGCTTCCCGAGGTCAAAGCAAGGAACGATGGTGCTGCTGAAGCAGATCAAAATTCTACTATCCTCACTATCACAACCTGGGGCAACCGAAGCGGCGAAAGTCTCGGACTTACAGCCACAGGATGCAGATGCGGCCGCTATGGTCGTCGCGGCAGGGAACTGGACGGTCACTGTGTTTGAGAGTGCTGGAATCGCTGCAGAGGTGCATGATGTACTTTTGGACGGTATGCTATTGCCACACATATCGTGACTCGACTACTAATTCTGGACAAGATGAGATTGCTCGCGATCTGGCGGACGTATTCATTGGTTTCAGTCAACTGCTCAACCAGCATGCACCGCAGCTGTCTGGCAGGCTTGCATTCTCCGTTCAATCTTGCACCAAGCTGCACGAAGCTATGGAGGTGATTCGTGACAAGCAGGTTGCGCAATTGAGCGTTCCAGAGTTACAAGCCCAAGTCGCCGATGTACCGAGTGTTCACGCCCGCGCTAGTCTTGTCGTGTACCTTGATGCATTGGTAAGATAGTTTGACCATCGATATGAAACTCTACTGATCTTCTTCAGCTCTGCTGCTGCCCGACCATTGATCAGAACGTTCTCATTGCTCATCTGCAGGCCAGATACAAGGTACGGTGATACCGCTCACTACGCTGTTCGAACACTGACTTACATTTCAGGGCGATATAAATCGTGCATCGATTGATCTGGTACTGGCCGGCTTCGACCTTCTCGTGCTGCAAGCAAATCGAGGTGATTCAGAGGATCACGCATTCGCCGCACGATCCTTCATTGTCAACAAGCTTCCGCTTTTGCTATTATCGATATCTTCAGTAGCTATTCTGCCGCTCAGTATGCCAATGGTGCTACAACAGGCCCTGGGACGTGTTGATACTACGGTGCCACAACGCACAGCTTTCATGACAGCTTGCGCTGTACACAGCCTCATCGCCGAAGATGACATAAAGCGCATCACGGGCATTAGAGTCCCTGCCCACCAGGCTGGCGCACAAGCTCATCAAGCAACCCTTTTACAGCAATACGAAGCTAATTCACAAGTGATTGACAAGTTCGTTGCGGCATTGGAATTGCTGGATGGTAATGCATCTGCTTACGCAGAAACGATTGTAGATGTGTGTACTACTCAATCTGACGAAGATCCGCTTACTGACATGATCTCAAAACAAGATACTCCAAAATCATTGCGTTGAAAGGCACACTATGCCACTTAAGACTATATGTCACAGCCTTGTCTCCAATCCGCACCGTCTGGACGCCATAGCTGTGATGGTGGGCGTGGACCGCTTGATCAACCCTATCTGCCAGCTTTTAGCTGCTTGGCCACAAGATGCAGACCATAGTAAGGAGCATTCTTTTATGTGATTTGACTGGGTTTGACTTTCTACAGGCGAATCTCATGCTGTATATGATGAATTCGGCGCTTGCTTCTTGCTTGTTATAGCTTGTGTCAGACGATTCGGGCTAGAGCTCGACACCGACGCCACAAGATTTATAGCGGAGATCATGTCTATCAACGACCGACCACGAAAACATGATGATCTTGATGAAGCGCAGAAAGCATATCTCAATGAGTGGATAAAAGCGTTGTACGAGGATGAGGGCATCAGTGATGAGCTCATGTCCACCTGTCCACCACAAGAGTTTTACAAGATTGTCGGCACGCTCTTTCGTGTTAGTCTGAATGCATACAAAAATGGCGCTTTGAGTAAAGACAAATTTCATAGTGGGCTGGAACGTGAGTGCTACAAAATAAGCCGGCATGAGACTGAAACTAACACTCGATCCGATAGTCCTACTCGAGCCCTTCCTCCTGCCATCAATCCTTTGTGTTTGCCCATGGCTTGCTAAGCACGCTTGGGAAACAACCGACGGCAACGAAGGGCTCTCGATAATTCTGAGAGAGCTAGTCAAGCCGAATCATGACCCGTCATCAACGCGCAATATAATCCTGTCACTTGCAGGTTCTGATATTGATGACGCCCTTTCCAGGAGTTACGGCAGCGCTCAACAAGATAGCCTCACCATCCTGAAGTCTCTCTTGGCTCCCTATCTGCATTACGAGCGGGGCAATGCTGTCTCATCAGATGCTTTGTCCCTGGGCCTTGACCTGACTGCTTTGACGCCTAATGATATCGACATCAAGCTCACATTCAACAGCCTATGCGCCTGGAGTGCAGGCATATCACAAGTCATACCAATCTATAGTCATCAACAACTCCTCGATGTTCAACGACGGGATGGAGCTCCAGCACTTCTGGTACAGTTCATCGAGTGTATTGTGTCTCAAGCGACAACTGGTTTAAGTGATTTCGCATTGGATCTCGCTTCAGCGACCATATGTGCCCTCTCACACGGACGGCATGCGAGTAACAAGACAGCTGATCGTACAGATTCCGCACTTCAGGATGCACTCCGAGTGAAGCTAAGCCAGACACCCTCGTTTGCACGACGCGAGCCACTGCAGGCACAGATCATCATCCGCCTGAGTCGCCGTCTCGAGGCTGAGTTGACGCATGCCATCCCACTAGACCTCGAGATGCCTCTAGCTTTGACGAACATGATGGATCCAATCGAGCCTGTGAACTCTCTGCAGCCTTTGGAAATGCCTACGGCCACTGAACAGGTGATGGACCTACCTCAGCTCGAGTTGCCTCCATTAGAGACAATCCCAGAACCGCTAGCCATGCCGGCCATGTTCGATGGCACGAACGACCTCTTTGACTTAGACATGGAAGCCGCACTTGCCGTCCAAGACACTTCTGGTCAGGACTTCAGTGCTTTGCCTGCTTCGGCAGACGACGACATCTTTGCAGGACTCACCTTTGACACCGACATGGACTTTTCGTAAAGGGGCTGAAACACTCCAGTCAGGGGCCAATTTCGGCTATTTTGTTCTGCACTTGCGAATCAAGCTTTCCTTGGCAGGAACGATCCGATCGGCCTCTGCTCGCGTGGCACAGTGGGGCGAACGTCATTTTTCTCCAATGTTGACTTCAGATGGCGCGCGTCTCGGTGTCTCGGCCTGTTCAGGATCAAGGAATCATAAACAATCCCATGGCACACGACAGCCTGGACAACGTCTGCATCATGATACAATCAAAGTTTCTGTTGCTTGCAACTACAGTTGCTACCTTATCACACCATGTCCAGCTTGTGAACGGTGATACCACTACACAGCTGCAGCAATTACGACAGTATGCATCTGACTCGGGAGAGCTCGGATGGCCAAAGAACACTAGGAGTAGGGGCAGACCATGAGGCACCAGAAGAGTACCGTGACAAAGATGAAGAGCAAGCAGAAACAGACTACCTCGCCCCTACTCGCTGGTGGCTCAGCTCAACCTTGTTCCCGCTGTTTGCAGCTACCTTCGGTCCTATCGCATCAGGCTTCAATATCTGCGCACTGGTCGGGCATTGGGTTCTGGTCGTAAAGTCCGGTAATGTTGAGGAAGAAGGGCTGCTCATCACAGATCCACCATGGTGAGTAGGCTGTTCTTGGAAGTGGTCGAAGCACAAATACTGATGTATTTCAGGCTGTACGCAGTCAACGCAGTATCGCTCTTCGCCGCATTCATTGCGAACCTCTTCCTACTCGGCCATATGTCTTCCCGCATACCATTCCACATAGCTCAGCCCATCACCATCTCCGGCTTTTTCATCGCCTCGGTACTCCTCATCGGATTGGTCGCTGCCGTTCCGGTAGAACTACAAGGACCTGGACAGACTTTGGCACAAGGTTACTACTACGCCTGCATGGCAGCATTCATCTATATGCTGATTGCTACACTTCTCTCTGTCACACTCATCGGCGTTTATCTCGGGAAATACAGTCGCGAATACAAGCTTACCATGGCACAACGTTCGCTGATGTTTCAGACGATGACTTTTGTGGGTTATCTATTGGCTGCCGCGGCGGTATACTCACGCATCGAAGGCTGGTTCTTCCTTGACGCGGTGTACTTTGCGACCGTCACGCTTTTCACGATAGGTTTTGGAGATTTCACACCAGTACGTCAGGCTGAAAAGTATGGCGCGCCACCGACTGACACCATGATAGCATACCCATCTTGGACGAAGTTTGTTCATTCCCATGGCTGTGGGTGGTATCCTGTTCGTCGGATTGATCGTCACTTCCATATCGTCCTGTGTCCTTGAAGCTGGTACCAAGAAGATTTCGACGCGCAACACCGAGAAAGCACGGCAACAGGTCATGCGTAAAGTGGATAGTGCAGGCACTATCCGCGTCAGCATGTTTCACAAAAAGCGCAAGATCACGCTGGAGAAAGGTGCCACGGAAATTGAGCAGAGAGAGCATGAATTCCTGCTTATGCGGTAAGCATCAAGCTTTCCCACACAGATGCTCCTTTTGTCTAATACAGTGGTTCCAGGCTTGTGCAACAAAAGGCTGCTTACGACAACTCGATCATCGCATTATCACTTTCGCTTGGAGTCTTCAGCTTCATCTGGTTCATTGGCAGTGTCGTCTTCTGGCAATCAGAATTAGGAGGCCAAAACTGGTCGTACTTCGAGTCTTTGTACTTTACCTACGTCTCGTTCTTGACTATCGGCTACGGCGACTTCGAAGTCACCTCCAACGCCGGCAAACCTGCTTTCGTCCTGTGGGCACTCTTGGCACTACCTACATTGACAGTCCTTATTGGTGCTATTGGGAATACCATTGGAGAGACAGTCAACACTGCGACTCTGTGGATAGCTGACCACTTGTCGGAAGCAACACCTAGCCTGCGAATGCTGAAGCACTCGGCTCAAAAGGTCAAGAAGGGTGGGAATGGAGGCGCAGATGATGGGGGTGATCACTCTGCCGCGAAACCTGCTGGCTTCATGGAGCCCGACTCAGAAGCTTCATCAGCCGCCAAAGAGAACGACGACGCAACAGATCCATCAACAGCAGCCACGACCAATACTGACGCCGCAAGTGCACTAGCGAACAGTGCTCACAAGCCTGCAAACTCAGACACAGCCGCTAATACTGCAGTCTCTCCCACATCGCAACCCAGCACAATCCAAGGGATGCAAGCAGAAGATGAAGCACAAACCGACGGCATTCCGACCACAACACGCACACTCCTCCTCCTCAAAGAACTTCGCACCGTCCTTCCCCACCTCGACGCCTCACCACCGCGCAAATACAGCTATGCAGAATGGGTATACATCCTCGCCCTCCTCGGCAGTGACGAGAACTCCCCTGAACACCACCGCTCGGCCGATGAAGTCCGCGCTGATGAACGGCATGACATTGAGGGCAAGAGTGAAAGTGGAGGAAATGGGAAAGATGGAGGAGATGATGAGGGCGCAAGTGGCGATGTGCCGGACGTGGCGGGAGAGAAGTGGAGTTGGCTTGGCAGAAGAAGTCCGCTGATGAGTGGGATGGATGAGCCGAGGTGGGTTTTGGAGCACATCATGAGGGCGATGGAGAAGGAGTTGAGGGGGATGCCTGGGGGAAGTGAAGACAGGGCGAAAGAAGAGGTGCGGAAAACTGAGGGCGGCGGTGGTGAAGGTGGATAGTGGGTGGTGTAGCTTGTACTGGAGACTTATGCTGTATGAGTATATGATGTATGAGATGACACTTCGGCGGCGATGCTTGATGGAGGCCTGCAATGTGTAACATTCGTGACGAAGGGAAGCATTTGCGTTGCCGATGTATAAGCAAAGTGTATGAGCAAAGGATGAGAGCGCAGCACAGGATAGTCTGTCGTCACGAAGAAGTCAAGAGGCATTCAAGTGCATGTCAGGAAAGTTTTTCATTTTCTATCTACTGTGAAATGCTATGTACATGCTGCTCGACTTGGTTTCACCTCAGACGGTGCTCAATCCAGCACCATCCTCCGGTTACTTATCCATCACGCCGCGAAAAGGCGTCGAGTTTGTGATGGGTAAAGAGA
>Ga0268246_10000401_pt1 | contig 19349 bp, 21 predicted proteins | sample AgamicOrSfe_FD_200242 | JGI IMG/M metagenome (GOLD analysis project Ga0268246, IMG submission 200242) | Agave microbial communities from Guanajuato, Mexico - Or.Sf.e (v2) (version 2) | ecosystem: Host-associated > Plants > Phyllosphere > Phylloplane/Leaf | place: Guanajuato, Mexico | collected...
CTCTCACCCCAAGCGCCGCCTCTCCCAACACCAACAACTCTCTCGTCATCTCCTTCGACGGCTCCGCAGCAACTGCTGGCTCCCTTAACTTCAACCTCATCTCCTTGTTCCCTCCCACTTACAACAACTCCCCTAACGGAAACCGCATGGACCTCATGCAAGCCCTCGGCGACCTCACCCCTTCTTTCATCCGCATGCCCGGTGGAAACAACATGGAGGGCAACGGCCCTCTCGTTGGCTCCCCCGCCTGGCCCTGGAACCTGACCATCGGCCCCTTGATCGACCGTCCCGGTCACATGGGTGCCTGGGGCTACTACGATACCGACGGTCTCGGACTCAACGAATACTTCCAATGGGCCAAGGACCTCAACATGGAGCCCGTCCTTGCCGTTGCTGACGGTCACTACATTGACTTTGAAGTCGTTCCCTGCGGTGCTCCACTCCAGCCGTGGATCCAGAGCGCCATTGACGAGATTCACTACGTGATTGACCCTGTCTCCACTGCCGCTGGTGCTCTCCGTGCCTCTCACGGCTACCCTGCACCATGGCCATTGCACTACGTCGAGATCGGTAACGAGGACAACCTCTTCAACGGCACTGCCTCATATGTCGCATGCCGCTGGCAACAATTCCACGACGCTATTCTTGCCGAGTTCCCTAACCTGAAACTCATTGCCGATACTCAGTACATTGATGTTCCGGCTGGCGAGCTCAGCGACTACCACGTCTATAGTACACCTGACGGATTGGTTGAGCAGTACAACTACTTTGACCAGAACGCCACGGACACCCAGACGATGATTGGAGAGTGTACGTATGATCTGATCTACGCAGGTTGACAGCGACTAACATGACTACTAGATGCCTGCGTCGACCCCAACGCCCCCGGCGGAGTCAACTGGAACGCTCCTCTCTTCCCCCACCCCTTCTGGATCGGCACCGTTGGAGAAGCAGGTTCGTCTTTTCCCTTCCTTCTCTCTATTTTCTGTCCGACTAACCTCAACTCAGTATTCCTCCTCGGCGCCGAGCGCAACGCCGGCAAAATCTTTGGCGCAGCCTACGCCCCCATCCTCGCCAACATAAACTCCGAGCAATGGAAGACCAACCTGATTTATTTCTCCGCCAAGATCTCTCAGGACCTGCTCACTACCTCTTGGTATCTGATTGAGCTCTTCTCCGGCACCCGCTTCACCACCACACGTCCTGTCACCACCACCGCACCCACTGGACCCTTGTACTGGGTCGCCGGTGAGAACGAAGACAGCGGTGCCTGGGTTTTCAAGGCGGCTGTGTACAACAGCACGGGCAACGGCACAACCTCCGGGAACGTGCCCGTCACAGTCAACTTCCCCGGCATTCACCCCGGCACCCAAGCCAACCTGACCGTACTCACCGCCCCTAGCGGGCCCTACGCATACAGCCAGCTCGGTGCTCCCGTGGTTGTCACCACGACGACGATCCTGCAGGCGAACTGGCAGGGTGGTTTCACTTTCACCTTGCCGGATTTGAGTATTGCCGTGTTGGCGACGCAGCCGGCTCATGGTCCGGGTGGTCCGTGGTGGGGTTGGGGTGCGGGATGGGGTGGTTTTGGAGGTTGGGGCGGATGTAAGGGTGGCCAGGGATGGAGTGGATACCCGTGGAGAGGTCCTGGTAACGGATGTTAGATGATGGTAGTGAGAAGGTAGAGGGGAAGAAAAGGATGACGAAATGAATGAAAATGTACGCCAAGAGCGACACGCAACAGCTGCAGGAGGTGGCTATAGTAGTAACGTAATATATCCTAAACGACCATTACAAAGACTTCTTCTTGTTCCACCATTGCTGAAGGGTTCGACAAGGGAGTCAACGAAGAAGCAGATGAACGTAAAGAAGTAGGGGCCCAATTTATGGCATACGAGGAGGAGTAGCCAGTCACTTAAGCGGACTGCACTTCTTTATCAGAGGGACTAATGAGTTAAGTAGTTTGTGGAAGTACAGATTTGCTAATGCGACACTCATGAATGATACGCTTAAAGTCCGAGGACACGGACGTCCCGTATTGGACCAGTCTTACAGAGGCTGCCAGTGTCACTACGATTTATACGCATCTCCGCACAACCATCTACTTCTTCTTGGGCATCTTGACACCGAGCTCCGCCATCTTTACCGTCGCTTCCAGCTTTCTCACCTCGCCGTCCTCTCTCGAGGCTTGGTAAGTGTAGGAGGAGTGCCGTTGTTCATAGGACCTACCGCCAGTAGCAGGACTACTGAACTGCATTAGGTAAATACGGTATATCTTGACACGCCGATTGGCTTAGGAAGAGTACCGTCAATAGACAGAGATCACCACGGGCTCCTGGACAGCGTCCACACCCAGCTGGGCGGGCACGACGCACTCGAAATTACGTCGGAGCTCTGCTCACCGTTCGGACCAGTTCCCCTTCGATGCAGGCCCGCATCCTTGATCGCCTTCAGTTCTCCCCTCTCAAACATCTCAAACTCCCTGGCACGTATGCCGTCGTAGCCTCCTTCACCACTGCAATCTTTGATGGGATAGGCGACCCAAACAGCTGGGATTTCTTGCAGAGGAGGCCTATAACTGTTGTGACAGTACTGAAATCAAGGTATCGAAAGGCACAGGACTTCTGGAAATATAACATGGTCTCGCGCTTAGGTTTCACGCTTGAGCGTGCCGTCAGGGATCAAGATGTATCGTTAGCTCTGAGAATGCTCCCTGAGGGATACCGTAGGGTGTGGAGGAGGGAAGGGTGGAAGAAAGGATACCGAGTTAGTATCACAGAATGGCGTTGGAAAGTGAAGGAGGAGACATATTTAGGCAGCCTAGCCCTATTCAGGAGCGTGCCGTGGGGAGAGGGGGAGTCGATATCAAAACCGGGAATACCTCGTTAGCACGCTGGATCGCCTGGAAGTCGGGTAGCAGGATGTGTGACTGTGGTCTTGCTCGCCACGTCCGCTTCTGCCAGCGTGTCGCCGCATTCTGCTCGGAATTGATGCGTAACACGCGAGGTTATGCTCAATCGTACTACGCAAGTCAAGGTCTCAAGGTGCGCCTTGCAGAATGCAAAATGATAACGTCGATGACGCCACGGCTTCTCCTGTCCACAGCTGTGTACAGTGCAACATAACCATCACCTGGCGCGTCGCGACATAACTTGCGCATCTCATCTCGCGAATCCGGCTGGCCGGAACAAAGGACCGGCGCAGGAAGACTGTGACGCTGTAAGCTTCCGACTGGCGGACTATGTCGGAGAGGAGACGATACAGCTGTCAGAGATTAGGAGGCGGTAAGTACTCTGGCCGTGATAATACGCAGAGATGGAGAAATTTTGCATTCGTCCTGACACAGGTTGACTATGGGTACAAGCTGCTGCTACTCTTCAACAAGAGACTCAGCGCCATTGATACTGCTCAAGACGTGTTATGGCAGAGAAGTATATCAGGGTTTGAAGGTGCTCAGGCTCTGCACGCAGAGTCGTAGAGGCTTGATGAGGATTTCTTCCGTCTTGACTGATGCGTTTTGCAGAACCAGGTAGCCGATATTGCCGCCCGGGCAAGTGCTTCGTATGGTCAGAGCTTGGTGAGATGTAGCCTGATATCAGTATATCGACACCGGCGGGGTGTTTGCCTGATAGAAGACTGACTGCCTAGAGTTTCACGGCACTCTCCTCGTGAGACCCGTATAGATCGCCAACCAACGCTTCTTCCCAGGTCGACGTCGTTCTAGGACACTGGTAGGATTTCTGGTCTCGTGACGGTACTCTTCACCTCCTTCCTAGGCTATGTTACTCTGATATGTTCTTAGTCATGTAACATCGTCTGTGATGCTGGCGAGGTTTCTAAATTTCTAGACGGTACTCTCTTCTGTGGAATCGTAATTATCACCAGCCCTTCTTCTCGGCTTACTAGCATTGTTGTGTGATCCTGACAAGGTATCCTGGTTTCCTACGGCACACTACACGCTCTTTCCGGCTATGGGACATGAAGGAACAGGCCAACATGCGACTCACCAAGTTCAAGCTAACACAACATGTATAGGCCTGCTCTGCAAGAATGTTTCGGCTGTTTGGGTCGCCCACCCCACCAAAGATTGCAGTGGTGAAGGAGGTTACGAGGGCATGCGTGCCAGAGAGACTAAGATGTGGGGGAGAGGGGAATTGAAGGCGGTGAGGAAGGGACAGAGGAAGATGCTGGTAAGGAAGGAGGAGGAGGGGGTGCCATTGAGTGGGCAGGCTCTGGAGGGATCTCGAGCATCCGGAGTTCGTAGCGGAGGATAGGGAGGTGAGAGAGATCGAGGCCAGGGTGAAGATGGCAGAGTTGGGCATCAAGATGCCAAAGAGGAAGTAGATTGGTCGCCTGGATCAACCGCCGCCTCTGCTTCTGTCTCGCTGCCACATAATCTTAGCATATGCCGTCTCCATATCTCTCAGGACAAGGCATGTGTGGAGGCGGGAAAGAACCGTGAGTTCTTGAGGGAGGATAGGGAGGTGAGAGAGATGAAGGCGAGGGTGAAGATAGCCGAGCTTGGCATCAAGATGCCTAAGAAGAAGTAGCAGATGCTGGCGTTGTTAGCACTCAACTCGAAAAGCATAGGATGCCTGATCGTATATCGACATCCTGTTTGTAATCTAAGATGCTTACGGTACTCACCACAGACGGTCGATCTACTGGCATTTACCGGCAGTTTGATTCCAGCACAGATACCTAGTAGATGTGGCGAATTTGGTAGGCTTGTTTAGATTAGAATTGTAGCTTTGTTCCCGTGCGATCCTCTCCTTCCCTCTTCCCAGACGACCACGATGAACATCATCACGAAGGTTACTCACCACATCTGTAAAGCGAACCTGGATCCAAGTCCGTCCTCCCATCCGATTTCAGCTACTCCACGAACCTCTTCCCTCTCCCTACAGCATCCATAACCCTCCTCGTATGCTCCCATACTTTCTCCTTAAACTCCTCCTTCACCACTCCCTTCTTCGCCCACTCATCGTTTCCCCAGATACTCACAGCCTCACCATTCCAATTGACGCCGTATGCACCACTTCCGAGATTCCCATCCGTGCCGCCAAGCACGTCCTTTCCCTTGCCAACTTCATCACCGCTTTCATTTCGTCCGGGATAGCGTAGCCCTGCCATGTATAATGTGCGCATTCCGCTCTCCTCCGGCTTCAATGCCATGACCCTCGCCAGCACAGGTCCCACGATGGCCCAGGTGCGCTTGAACCAGGTAGGTTGATCGGGATTGGTGAAGGCTGGCGTGATCACTAGACCAGGATAATTGTGGCAGAAACTGAGGGGAGTTTTGTGTTGTCGCTGCGATTGCTGATCGTGAGCCTGGTCGGCTGAGTCACATTGCGATGCCGAAAGCACATCGACACTCGCACCACCAGCCATCTTTTCAAATGCCAGCGTGGTCATTGCTACGGCATGTCCACGCGACGTGCGGAAGCCGTAATGTCCTGGTTGACGAAGGGTCAGGTCGTCGGGATGCAATGGGTCGGACATGCCAGCGGCGTATATGGAGATGATGTGCGCTGAAGGATGTGTTGAAGCGTGAAGAAGAGGAGTCAAGGCGAAAATGGCGCGCAAGCGGGAGTAGTAGAGCAAAGAGGTGAATTTGTCGAGGCCTTCGGTCGTTTCTGTCCTCGGCTTGAACAATTGCGGACTTGGCGTCAAGACTAGGAGATCGACGCGAGCACATCCTGCCAGATCGCCAGCCTTCTCCGCTGCCTCTTCGCGCCGCACGATCTCGGCACAAGCAACATCCACATCTTGCAACAACGACAGGTCGCCCACAGTCACATAGCTCAAACTCGCTTTTGGACAGAGTTCTAAGCACTCGTCGAGCACCTTCTGACCGTCCGCGGGCTTGCGGCCGACGATGTAGGCGCGGAGACCAGAGCCGGAGTGGCCATGCGCAGCGAAGGAGGTGCAGAGGGCGCGAAGGGTGTACTCGCCTATACCGGAAGTGCCGCCGATGAAGACGGCGACGAGGAGTTTCGAGGTGAGGAGTTTATTGGCGGCGATGACGGCGGGGAGTTTGGCCATTGAGGCTTGCAGGGGAAGGGTTGCAATTTAGGGAAGGATACTATCCACTGTTCACGGTGCTGGAGGTGGTAGGAACGAAATGTGATTGTAACCTCTGTGATCTCGCGAGGAAGGACGCGAAGAGGTAAGCCGACATATATAGAAACCTGCTTCTGCCATGTTGTGCTAGTTGTTGGTTGTCGAGAGGTTGATTGTTCCTCCGCGTCGAAGTAAGGCCAATGCCAAGACATCGCGCATTGCCTCTTCCGATGTCTGCGGCCGTACAGAATCTGACGGCACTCTCCCCAAGCCATCCAAGCCATCTGTTTTGGTTCTCAAATCAAGTTCAGCCTGCTTGATCCCTGTATCACGAACGTCGTGGGTTCTTGCACTCTGCCAACACCATGGCACTCTCCCCTGCTTTCTCTTGTTTGCATCTGTACACAACGTTCGGGTGAAGGTTTTTGGGCAGGGTAAAGAAACGCTGTTTGGATCCTGAGAATCTCCGTGCACTGCGATGTCGATGCGGCTGACTGTGCTCAGATTTTGGCGCGTGTGGCTCAAGAAGAGCCTTTCGGCACAAGTTGAGCCTTCTCTGGTGTGGTGTAACATACACAATGGTGGCGACAAATGCTTCTCTGGACAAGGATTCCCCTGCGATGCTAAGCTCAGCGAAGTCTTGAGCTCTGCGAAGTGCACCGGCATTCTTCAGGCCGATTCAATGTACGATGCTATCGATCCTCCCAGTGGTCGATATCCAGTGTTAAAGCTCTACTGTAGACCTCGTCCTCGACAGAAGCATCACTTGAAGAGGTTGGAGAAACTTCGAAGAATGTGCTTGGTAACGATTAAGCGCATGTTGATTTGTTCCTTCTACCCATATATTGGACTCATCAGCATCTCATTCACTGCGATGGAAGTATTGCAATGCACTACTTGGCAGACTCTTTCTCCTGACGGCGCTCTCCCTATCCAGACGAGGCTTTGTAGTATAGGGACATGTAACGTCCTAATCGTGATGTTGTTACCAGCGATTGACTGTTTGTTTGTCAAACATGCCTTAATCACTTCTTCACGGTACCCTTCTGCAAGGACAATAGTCTGATACGGGTATAGTATCTCCTCGTTATCCCGGCTGTTTTCAATTATGCTCATAGCATTTGATGTTATCAAGGCACTCTTCTTGCGATGACAAGATTTATGTCTGAGGATTGTTTCGTGTTTCAAAACAAAACGCGGGGTTGTTTCAGATCTGAGCTTGTTCACGTGCTTGCTAGCTCTCTGACTCAGGACAAACTGCTGCCTGCTGACCCCGCTCTCACTTCACTTCACTTCATCTCTCTATCTCTCTCTTTCTTTGTCTTTCAACCTCTCTCTCCCGCCCACTTTCTGGTTTGCTCAACGACAGTGCCGGAGCGAATGTTTTTCCCTTGATTACCCTCCATCCTCAAACACATCTCGTCAACTGTCGCGTCAAGATGTCGATGGACAGCTTCTTCTCCCTCGGCAATGAGACGTCTCGACACGCTTCCCAGATGAACCGCTACCATGTCAAGATCATTCTTGACACAGATCCAGTCAAGTCTATCAATCTGCTCGTGCCTTTCGCTCAAGAGTCCACCCTAGCAAAACTTACAGCTGAAGTGATTCGTCGCCTCCAAAAGCAGGATTCAGGCTCCGTCTCTGCTTCAACCGTCTTCGAGATCCACATGAGCGACTCTGAAGGCCCTCTGCTTGATGCAGAAGACAGGCTTTGCGACATCCTTCAAGGAGAAGGAATCTACTTCGAAGAACACAAACAGTCAAAGGTAATACACTCACGGGACACAAGTCTGAAAGAGTTTCGGGGAGAGTGCCGTAAAGCTTCTGCTCGGATCTATATCCTAGTACAGTGGCGGGCGACTCCAGATATGAACTCGACTGCTAACCTGAACCAATGCAGATCACCAAAAGCCACCGCGCTCTCCGCTTCCAAATCTTCACGCCACAACTCGCTAGATCTGGCGGTGAGAGCGAAAAGCTCATGGTCGAAGTCAATGAGCAAGATACAATCAAACATCTTCACGACAAAGTCTGCGGCGCTCTTCTCATCCCTCCTGCTGTTTCAGGATTCAAGGTTGACATGCACACACAAGAAGGTCCGATCCATAGCTCAGCGTGCACAACAGTTCTCGATGCCACAGGGCTAGCTGCTCTTGCTGTGGAGGGTACCGTGCCACTCTTCGTGGTGCCGCGATCTAGCGCTTTGGAGGCAAGGTCTCAATTTGTTGGCCGGACAATGGGTGATGTGTTCGAAGTCCAAGATCACTGGCATCCCTCACAAGCGCAGTCAGACAGAGGCATTGCTATGATGCTGTCTTCTCTCCGCGTCCTCGCACAGTTGGCAAAGCAACACAAACTGGGCGAAAGATACCAAGCTGCAGCTCTGAGTATCTTCGCGGGTCTTAGCAAATTCCCACCGGCTATCAGATGCTTGTACCTCTTGCTTCAAGGATCAAGGCCAACAGCAAGCGAGTGTGCTGCACTGAGCCATGCCTTGTTGGAAATTCTCGCAGATGTCGTGCCCGACGAGCTCATCAACAACGACCAAGGTAGACTTTTCGAAGGCGCTCGACTTTTGCTGGGTCTTATGTCCGAAAAAGCTCGCGAGCTAGCTCAAAGCGACGTCAATCTCGTCGTCGCATTGGCTGACTTCCATCCTGTACAAGCGATCGATGCTTTTGTGGCAAGTGCTGACGGCAACGATCGTGTCGGATCGGATCCCACCTTGCGAGTCTGAACCCTGTCTGGAGTTCGAGACCGCAATGTCATAGTCTTTCGTGGCGAGTGCCGTCATATCTTCTCCGCTGGCATCGTCCTCGACCCGAGTAAAGATGTTGCATATCTGGCTGAACTTTGCGGACAGTCAGGGTTGGCAGTGTGGCGACCAGCTTCTCTTGCATCTGCAGCAGCTCCTTGTCTGACATTCGACGAGGACGGTCTGGTATGTGTTTATACTGGTCGTGAAGCATGTGCTCTTCCCGGTCGAGATATGGGAGTCTTCCGGCCTCTGCATGGCGATGACACGCCGGACATGGCTCAGGTCGAAAGAAAACTGGCTCCGTTCTTGATACGGTATGCACAGGACGGGACAGATGTCTTCGACGCCTTAGGCTCGCCTCGCTCACGTCAGCTGGATGCGCCCGATGAGATTCTTATGTTTTGTGTTGACATCAGCCAGTCCAGGCGCAGTGATACAGCCTTTCTCGAAAGAGAATCCCCGGGCCAGGATGACGATCTCATCAGGCTAATCGAAGTGCAAGCGTTTGGGGAGGGTACCCTTGCCAAGACGGAAGCATCTCTGTACGCATACGAGGGGTTTCAGGACGTCCTCGAAGCTGTGAAGGAGGCTGCACATTGGCATCAGAAGAATGTTGCCAGTAAGATGCTCCAGGTCATCTCCATGATGGTTCTCGAGTGTCTCGAAGCCGAGACCACAACCTTCGCGCGCCTTGATGGCCGATCTCTCGCAAGGCAGCGTGAGGTTCGTGCCAGAATCGAGCAACTCCAAGTATTTGCTGCTGGTTTGAGAACTTTCGACTCGGAACTTGTCGACCTCATCGTCTTCCGTTCAGCAACGATCGAGTCGTCTCCGGGACAGTACTGGCAAATCGGCGACGGCACTCGCCAGGAGACTCCTGGGCCGAAGCCTTATCCTTTGGATGATGACATAACCGACATTCCACTTCATCTGCGTTGTCCAGTGTCGTACACAGCGTTAGAGGATCCTGTGGTTGCCGCCGATGGTAAGTCTTCCTGCCCAGCTCAGTGTCATTGACGTTCTCACTTCATGCGAAGTGAGATGGAAAAGTGTGCTCTGTCCACTTCTTAATGTCCTTCAACAATGATGGCATTCACCACTATCCCCAACATCAAACCAGATCAAGACTAACAGCTCATGTTCAGGACAAACATACTCCCTTGCCAGTATCTCGAAATGGTTCACCATCCGCAAGTCGTCACCGCTGACGGGTCTTCCAATGGCGCATACGGATCTACGCCCGCACACCGACCTGGCCCAAGAAGTCAACCGATGGACGCAGAGTGATGACTTGATCGCTGTTTCGAGCTCGGGCCTCGCCACAGCTTCAGACACCTCCGGCTCCAAGCGTCGCCGTACCGATGCCGTCGACGTGATCGATGTCAATTTTACAAGCTCGTCCGCAACCTTTAAGAGATCCCTACCCAAGACACTCACCACGAAGGATCTCTACAAGGTCGCGTTTCGTGGAATGAGAGCACGTCACACAAATTTTTTGCTGCTGAACGGTGCGACTCGTATTGCTCCATCACCAGTGGCAACGCTTGCGAGCAGAGGGATCACAGCCGAGATTCAAATTCAGATCTTCCCTGAGGGACAGATGACCGATACCAATCCAGACGCGTGTCTTGTCAAGATTTTTCAACAGCCAGATCGAATGTTATGCGCGTTCTGGACAACACGTTGGACTGCAAACTCTTTACGACTTGTATTGATTAAATACTGGCGCTTCAGACTCAAACAGTATCCTCACAATGTTGTGTCAATGGCAGTATGGTCTAATATGCGCAAAGCCGGTGACGGCCAGCAAATAGGGTCGGCTCATACCGTACAGACCAGCCTCTCCCAGGTCTTGAGCAGATCCTCAGTCCCGGGAATCCTAGGTCACGAAAGTGTCACCGACGTTGCTGAGGGCACAAGAGATGAGAATGATGACTCAACAGATGAAGAGGATGAAGAAGATGAAGACACAGCAGACACCAGCGTCACGGTCCTGAAACTCTACGTCTGCGGAAAAGGCGGCAACAACGGAAAGCGTCCGACTTTGAGTAGGCTAGACGTTGTCAAGCAGACTTTCGAATCCTTGGTGAATCGCATGTTGGCCTATTCATTCATGCCTCACATCGGTCTGATCACCATCTCGACTAGTCCGAAGGAAGTCCAGGCTATTTCACACGTCATTGAATTGTTCAGAAACAGCGTGGATAATCTCAAGCATTCCGGCGATACAGCCCTGTGGGATGGCCTTCTGCTTGCAAAGAATCGGATCGCAGAGTATGCTACCAGGTTTCCAAATGCTAAGAAACGCATAATCTGTCTGTCGGATGGTGAAGATACCACTTCTACGACCCGGGCCGCGGAAGTGTATTCACAGTTGAGAAAGGAGAAGATCACGGTTGACTCAATTTGCGTTGGAAACAGCGGAAATGCTGAGCTGAAAGCCATATCTTACCTTCTTGGCGGTTACGCTTTCAAGCCAATGGACATGACGACAGCTCTCGGAATATGCGAAATGGAACCTTTTTTGAGCTTGCTTGAAAGACCTGAAGTCGTGGTGAAGCCTTGGAATGGTCTCAGTCTACAGTCTCACTTCCAGTCAGCCACACGCAACGCGACTTTCACACAGTGTACCAAGGATGTTATACCTCCACGCAAAGAGCATGAGCGACTTGGCGATAGTGTTCTTGAGCTCACTACTGCTATGGCTGCTCGTCGCTCGGCGTCGTCAGCCACGGCTGATGCCGTTACCACACGTTCGAACACCAGAACCACCCGTCTCTTGTCAGAGATGCAAGCCGTTGCCCACAGTCCAAGTTCACAGTATGATGTCTACGTCTCGGAGGTAGACATGTCTTTCTGGAAGGTAATCATGAAGGGCCCCGTCGAGACGCCGTACGAGGACGGATGCTTCCTTCTCTACCTCGAGCTTCCCGAGAACTACCCAGCCTTTCCCCCGAAGGCTCGCTTCGTTACCCGAACGGTACACCCCAACATTAATCCCCATGGGAGGATCTGCCACAGCATCTTCGATCGTACGTCACTCCTGCAATTGCTGGTATCGTCTTGCTAACAACTGATTCATAGGCGACTGGACTAGCGACACCAGCTTGACCAGTGTGCTCAACACGATCTACGGACTACTCTTTCAGGCTGACTACAGTGACCCTGTGTACGTTTGATCATCTGTGGGGCGTAGAAGACATCAGAAGCTGACAGGAATGCTAGGCACACGATCGTCACACTTGGCTATCATCATGATCAAGTCGAGTTCGCTGACGAGGTTCGCGCACATGTCGCCAAGTACGCAAGCAAGTCGGCCGGGGAGTGGAGGCGCGAGCTGCTGGAGGCTTGAGGCGACGGAGCGGTGCCATGATGAAGCAGGATGAGGATTGATCACCGAACAGAGCCAAGCAACAGATAGGCGGTAATGAGTGCTCGGCCAGGATGAGATCAATACTGCCATGGTCTGTTCATGCGACGGAGAAAGGCACCGTCGTGCGAAGTGGACGGCGATTTTAATGGGTAGAAAGTCGAGACTCTGTCGTTTCATAGACTTCATAGCTCTATGAGACAGCATTTGATCGCATTTGAACTTTCCAGGTCTACCTGATATTCGCCACCCTAGCTTGACTTTGTTGACTGAGCCGAAGCTTTGCCGTGATGTGACCATGACGTTTGTAAACATCACCGTCAACAACGTCAACAATATCAACAACCTTGTTCTTCTAAAGAGTCGAGTTCAGACATTGTCATCACAGCACGCCTCAGGAGTCTTGTGTGATGAAGATATGATCGTGTAGCAGTGTTCCCTTTACGCGAAGGCTCTCTCGCCCCCCAACGTTCAATATGGCGACAGCCAATATCACACCCTGTCTGCATTTAGCTGTAGCATGAAGACTGCGAGGCAATCGCGTGACCAAAGAAGCATCCATGACGACAGCCCACGGCTTGTCGGCACCTGTCCGATCAATCGAGGCAGGAGCGCAAGATGGCAAGAACGACCTGCAGGATCGCCAACTCATCTTAGGGCAATGAGCTTCTTCAACTTTGTGCTCTGTACACCACCTCTGCTGTCGACCTCTCAGCACATCCTAATCTCACTGCAGTCCATTTTTAGTCACCAGCCTAGCCAACGTCTACCACAATCATGCTTATCAACCCTCACATCATCACGATCAACGACAAGCCGGCTCCGCCAATCTCGCAACACATCTTCAAAGAAAGAACACCTGAGTCTGTGATCAAAGACAAGTCAACACATTCTGAGCATGGTGTGATTCATTATCCTTTTTGGTATGGTGGTGGAGCGAGTGCAGTCTCGTCGCTTATCACTCAGCCGCTCGGTGTCAGTAAGTAGCAGTTTTAACGTTCTGTAAATCACATTTCATTTGCTAATGCACAACCTCTACAGCTACGGTAGAATGACCCGGACTCTGACAGATCATTCTCTCTGCTCCATGCTCACACGAATACAGCTCCGTCTTCAGACACAACCTCATACTGGTCCACGACGAGGCTTGATCAGCATGTTCAACCATATCTTGCATGCAGAAGGAGCTCATGGTCTCTGGAGAGGAGTATGTTGCTGAAGTGACAGCTCAACAACAAGCTGTACTGACAGATTCTCACAGCTCTCCGCCTCTCTCACTCGGATTGCAACATACTCGACAATTCGTTTCGGTGGATATGAAAAGATGAAGGAGCTTTCCACAACGCCTTCCCATGCTCCCTCACCGGTCCTGCTCGCTGCCCTCGCTGCAACATCTGGCTTCACTGGAAGTATTGTCGGCAACTTCGCCGACGTTGTTTGTGCTCGTATGCAGAATGATCTATCACACCCTCCAGAAGCTCGTTACGGCTACAGGAACATCTTTGACGGTCTGGACAAGATGATCCGTGTGGAAGGATTCAGCATTATCTGGCGTGGAGTTTACATCAATGCCGGCCGCTGCGCACTCTCGACTGTGACACAACTTGCTGGCTACGACGTACTCAAGGCACGACTACTCGCTACCACCCACATGACTGACGATGTTCCTGTCCACATCACGGCTAGTCTGGGAGCTGGTTTGTTGACGACAGTCATCTGCAACCCAATCGATGTCATCAAAGCACGAGTCATCACTGCCAGTGCTTCTCATGTCAATGTGGGTACTGCGCTCCGGTCTGCAAGGCGTGCGGAGGGCATGCTATTCATGTTCAAAGGACTACTCCCTGCTTCGATCAGCAGACTACCTTCGACTGTCATCATCTTCGTCACATTGGAGAAGCTCAAGGCAATGCACCGGAATTTGAACAACCTCGAGGAGTAATGGGAACGAATGACATCAGGCAGGTCAGCCAGGATGATGAGCGAGGAACGGCAGCTCTTTGTGGCTTGTGAGATGTGGCAATCTCTCTACCCTAGGTGTCCGATGCTCAAACTTAGACCTGATTAGCACAGTGCAAATTTCAGTCTAATTCCATCTCCAATCGTCCCAAGATATTCCACCACCTCTACCAAAGCGGCCACACCCTCGACTTCGCCCCGGCCTTTAAATAGCCAGTCAGTGCATCCCATGTCTCATTCACCTTTCCAGTCGCCATGACTCCAATCTCCATGCCCTTGAGCTCCGTGCGTCGTGCCGCAATTTCGACAAAAGCAGCTCCCAAGTCTGCATAGCTCAAAGTCGTTTGCTGCTCGTGATCGCCTCCCAGTCCTAGCAGCAGCTCATACCCAGTCGGCACTGTGCCATTTGCATCGTGTATAGATGGCGGATCAACGATGATGAAGTCGAATAGCCTCGTGGCGCTCTCTGTGTTAGTGGCATGCGCAGCGAGAATATTGCACCCACGCTCCAGATCAGCATAAACATACTCGAGGCACCAACGTGCCATGATGCGTCCAACAAGAGGAATCTTGGCACTCAGAACAGGGTTCAAGGAGGCTGTACGGAGTTGGATCATCGTTGGCGGCGTGTATGATCGCGGCGATGAGCGACGATGGTGAGAAAGTGCTGCAATGATCGACGTGGCAGTGTCATGAATGAGTGTTATGCCATATTCGCTGACGTTGGTCCCTATGCAGCCGAGAATGACATCTGCGCCGGAAAGGACGCTGAGCATGGCAGGTGTCGTGTTGCGGATCTCGTCATTACCACCGTCGCTTGGGCTGAGACATGAACTTCCTTCGATGACACGAAGCTTGAAAGGTAAGCTCTCGGCACTCTCAGCTAGTCGTGGCAGCGCAGCGAGAAGCTTAGCGCGTGACCGGACGAGGACAGATACGGTAAGGGGCTGAAGAGCGTTAGGAAGAGGAGTGTCGAGCAGGCAGCGCAGCACCGCTGATCCAGTTGAGCCAGTGCCGCCGAGGAGGGCGATTGTGGGCATGTTTGCCGGGATAGAAGGACTGTGGATGTGGAGGGTGGTGATTCTGGGTAGTTTTAAAACTGTTTGTCCGTGTGCGAGGCTCAACGGAGATGCTTCTACCTCGCGACATTGGAGGCTCGGGCTTGCTTTATATCAGAATAGGAGCTGCAAAGCATGAAGAGGTCTACCTAAGGTATACGATGCTGCTGGTGCTCGCGGAACAGCCAGTTCCCCCGTCGCCCACGTCACGTGATGCATTATAGCTTGGCGGAACAACTTCGCAAAGCGCGAACTTTCAGCGTTCGACTACTGTGACTCTCCTGACACATACAGTGATCCCTCTGAGCTCCTGGATATGGTCAGGGCGGACCCCAAGGGAGTCGTCTTTCCTCTGTTTTTCTCCTTGCTGTCTGGCTCTGGCTTGTATAGCAGGGTAGTGCTTGGCTTTAGTTCTTCAGCGCAGAACGAAACTCCTGCACTCTTGCGCCTCACTACATCACCCATCAACAATGTCGAGAATACAATACACGCTTTATCCTCAAGAATGCATTGACCTGTTCGAGCGTTCTTTCCGTTTCACATACATTTCCTCACGTCTCGTAGTTTTACTCCCGTATTATACTTTCTGAGACTATCCTGAGTCGCAAAAGACACGACCGTTTCCTGGCTGATCCACCTGGTCAAAATGGTTGCCTGAACTCTGCTCATCAATCGTCGCGATGTGAGACCGACCTGCCTAGAGAAGCCGTGCGAATTGTGTAGGTGAGGCTTTTGACTAAAAATACCAAGGGATGAAGTAGCAAGAGTGGCAAGGCTGGCCGTTGCCATGGCCCTTCATTCCGTACACTGCCCCTTGCCTTGTCTTACCCTTGTCTCGAGTACATACACGAATGATGTCCCTTCCTTTCGAAGCTGTCGTGCAGCATTCATTCGATGAAGCTCCCTTCACGGACACGATGGTTCTTGCGTGTTACTATACTCCTTCTCTTTTTCCTCATTTCCTGGGTGATATGGCTGGCCAGCGTCACTATCGGCTTTGAGCAGCATCTGAACTCTCTCTTCATCACTCTCGACACCCTTTCCGCCTCGGATCCAGCCTACACCGCCGCCATCCTCGCTGCTGGTCCAGAACCCTTCGAGGTCGACTTTCCCCTCAGGACACCTCATCCAGACACCTCAATCCCTCCACTCATCCACTACATCTGGTTCCGCGACCTATACGCAACACAGCCCGGCGAAGAAGACTCAATACCGCACTCCGGCTCCAACGCCCCCGACCTCTGCATCCAGCACAATCCCACCTTCACCGTCCACATCTGGAACGAGACCGAAGTCCTCAGCTTAATAGACCATCACTACGCCTGGTTCCTGCCCATCTGGCACTCATACCGCCATCCCATCCAACGTGTCGATGCAGCAAAATACTTTATCCTGTATCACCATGGCGGCGTCTACCTGGATCTGGACATATCCTGCCGCAAGAGTCTGGCGCCGCTGGTCAATTTTCCGATGTGGTTCCCCAAGGCGAGTCCGCTCGGAGTGAATAACGACGCGATGGCGAGTAGGAAGGGACATCCGTTGATGTGGAGCATGATCATGAACTTGGATGGAAGGAACAAGAATCTGCTGAGTCCGTGGATCACGGTTTTCTGGACGACAGGGCCGAAATTTGTTAGTGATATGTTGCAGGCTTACTTGGACGAGAAGGTGGTATCGATGGCAGAGACGAGGGCGCAGGCTGGCGAGACTGCAGATCTGGATCCGGACGGGGTATATATCCTGCCAAGGCAGTTTTACAGTGAAGAGTACACGTTCTTTGGGCATCGACAGGGTGGGACGTGGCATGGAAAGGATGTGGCAGTGGTGTTATGGATTATTGACAGGCCCTGGGTGGTGCTCCTGGCGCTTACACCAGCAGCAATAGGGGTGTATGCTTGGGCACGCCGACGTCGGGCTGGGGCTGTCGCGGACAAGATGAGGAAGATGGACATCGAAGCTTGATGGGCCATTATTATTCTTGGAACTCACTGTAATGACCTTGCCAATCTCTCTCTTTTCTGTCTCTAGTCTCACTGAGAAGCCATGACCACGCCACCGTGCGAGCCAAGGTAAGCTAATATCTTGGCTACTGCGAAGAGTACAAGCAGAGACAACCTGCCTAATTCGGTAAGGTGGTATGGCAATGTTGCCACATACACGAGAACACGTTACTCATCCAAAGCGAAGACGAAAGTACAAGTTACTCATTCAAAGCGAAATTACTCATTCAGATGAGAAGACGTATCAACAAGACAATAGTGCTATGCTATTCAACTTCCTGACCTTTTATAAGCGTGCTATTCCCTACTCACCATAAACGTTACACAACACTGCTCCGTGATCTATTTCCCTTCCACGCTCTCCTACCAGTGCTTCTGTCCACAATGATCACCCTCGTCGCCTTCGACCTCGACGGCACCCTCGCCGAGAGCAAGCAAGCTCTCCTCCCATCTATGGGCGAAGCACTCGCAGACCTTCTCTCCGTCGCCCAAGTCGCCGTCATCTCCGGCGGCGACTGGCCCCAATTCCACAAGCAAGTCGTCAGCCAGCTGCCTGCCCACGCCGACGTGTCGAAGTTGTGGTTGATGCCAACGACTGGCACGAAGTTGTACACATTCACACCATCAAGCAAGCCTGAAATATCTATCACGCAAGAGCTCTTGCCTGGAAGCAAACCAGAAACCCCATCGTCCACTTCTGGTGCAGGCACCTGGGCGCCTGTCTACGCCGAACTCTTCACCGAGGTCCAGAAGACCGAGATCTTGACCGCGTTCGACGCCGCGCTCGCTGCCACTGGCTTCACGCCCGAACAAACGTGGGGTCCACGTATCGAGGACCGTGGCTCGCAAATTACGTTCTCCGCCCTGGGTCAACTTGCGCCAATCTCGGCAAAGGAGATCTGGTAAGTATATCAGCCTCATCCTTGATTTACTGTGGCTACATTACTGAAGATATCTAGGGACCCCGATTTCGCCAAACGCCGCATCATCCAGGCGGATCTCCGGACGCGTCTGCCGGGTCTGAGTATCAACATGGGTGGCGCGACGTCGATTGATATCACAAAGGCGGGTGTGGACAAGGCATATGGGCTCAAGCGACTGAGAGATGTGAGCGGTGTGCCGTTGGAGCAGTACCTCTTTATTGGAGACGCCATTGTGAGTAGCAGGGCTATCCGAAGTTCTAAAAGCATTCGATCGTCCTAACGGTACCTCTAGTTTCCAGGTGGGAACGACTATCCAGCGAAGGAGCTGGGGTTGGAGACGGTGAGGGTGAAGGATCCGGACGGCACGTTGGCGGCGATTACGGCGATTGTGGCGTGCTTGAAGTAATGGAGACGATGCAGTGGATATTGCATCTATGATGTTGCATGCTGACACCGTGGTTGCTTTGGGCAGATGCGCTTGATCTTGATACGAAGAAGCATGTCCATGAGCCTTGAGCTTTTGGCAAGTCGGCAATATCTTTGCGGAATCTTATGCTGCTGTATGAGTACTGGGGATCATAATAGTAGAGGTAGAGTGCCTTGTATCGTGAGCCTTTCCATGTTTCACCATAATGGCAGTCGTGGGATTGATGGCTTGCACCAGGAGAGCTGGTAACAGAGATGTCAAGTCAATTATTTTTCATGGGTTCACAGTCCTCAGGCGCAGCTGAGTACCTTGAACGACAAGCGATGATTGATGAGTGCTGTGAAACCGAAGGACGATGGTGTATTTCTTACAAGCTCTCTGATTGGCTAGAAATCTTGGCTGCGCTAAAACATAGCGTCTTCCCCTGTCTTCCCCCAACATTCGAACCACCGCCCCTAACTTCCCTCCTTCCTTCACATCATACCCCCACGCGCTGCGGTCATGCTCATTCATGGATGCAGCTGTGGCTTCCACCACCACATCAGCATCCACTCCGAAGAGGAAGACCTCAGCACCAGGCACACGCCGCTTTACGCCATCACGTCGCTATCCATGCGTCTACCCGGATTGTGGCAAGAGCTACTCTCGAGCTGAGCATCTTCATCGCCATGAGCTCAATCACAACCCAAAGGAAATCTTGAGCTGCGATGTGGCTGGATGTACGCAACGATTCGTGAGGAAGGACCTTCTAGACAGACACAAGGAGAGACATGCTGCCGGTGCAGTGG
>Ga0268246_10000403_pt1 | contig 19215 bp, 22 predicted proteins | sample AgamicOrSfe_FD_200242 | JGI IMG/M metagenome (GOLD analysis project Ga0268246, IMG submission 200242) | Agave microbial communities from Guanajuato, Mexico - Or.Sf.e (v2) (version 2) | ecosystem: Host-associated > Plants > Phyllosphere > Phylloplane/Leaf | place: Guanajuato, Mexico | collected...
CTCCTCCCCCTCCCCGCCCTCCTCCTCCAGCTCCCCACTGATCCTCTACTCCCCGCCGACATTCTGGGGACTCCTCCGCGGCGCCGCCATAAATCTTTTCTTGCCGTTCCTTAATGGTTTGATGCTTGGGTTTGGAGAGTTGTTGGCACATGAGGGAGCGTTTAGGTTGGGGTGGGCGCAGACGAGGGTGAGTACATGAGGTGGTGAAATAGGTTTAGGGAGATTCAGTGATGTGGCGGTCATTTGTGGACAGGAGGGTATAGAGGATCTGAAGTAGGATCAAAGCTGATCGTACTCGCAGGTATTCCCAAATCATAGGTCGCATGTCCTGGGGCCGGGCGTGGAGGTGCGGGAGGACCCGGTGAAGCGGAAGCGAATGGATGGAGAGGAGTGGGACATGTACACGAGCTTGGAATGAGGTCTTACCTGCTTGGGAAACTGGCAAGGCGTGCGCGCATTGTAAGAGTACGACAATGTATAGGGGAGCCGATTGAAAGAGCTATGCTATGAGCACTTCAAGAACCGGAACGTGCTGCGGAGTAAAGCAAGACTCGCAGCACGGGCTGGACACGATGGGAAGAGTATCACGAAAAGGACTGATGAGATAAGAAGGAACGTGAGCATGACGCAACAAGCAGCTGGTTGAGGCCTGTACGAAGGATGCAGGAGCCCTCGCAAACATCAGATTGGAAGAGACATGATCTGGTCGGTCCGGAATGTACTTCAAGGCATACGAGCAACGGCATGTGGAAAGATGCTACAGGCTCGGAAAGTAAGATGAGATACTGTACATTATACACCAGTCATCTAGTAGGGCCTCATGACGGGTACCATAAAATAATATGCCTTTGTACGGAGCCGAAGCTCTGAGTAGATCCCTTACGACACTCTTCCAATTCATACGCCGACTACAGCTTCTTCAAGCATCGCTCCACACACTCTTAGCGATTTCAACCATTGACCGCACCTTAGCCCACTGCTGCTCCTCGCTCAAGGAGTTACCCTCCATGGTAGAAGAGAATCCACACTGGTGGCTCAAGCAAAGCTGGTCAAGACCACGAGGCACATACTCAGCCGCCTCCTTCAGTCTCTTCACAATTGTCTCCTTGTCATCCAGCTCGCTCTTCTTCGAGCTCATAACACCCAATACGACGTACTTGTTCTCGGGAAGGAAGCGCAGAGGGGAGAAGTCGCCAGATCTGGCATCGTCGTACTCGAGGAAGTAAGCGTCGACATTGAGCTCCTGGAAGAGCACCTTGGCGACGGGCTCGTAACCTCCGCTGGCGAACCACTGGCTGCGGTAGTTACCGCGGCAGAGATGGATACCGATTGTCATGTCCTTTGGCCTCTTGGAGATCGCTGCGTTGATGAGCTGGGCGTACTTGTGAGGGAGCTCGTCGAGGTTCTCGCCACGCTCTTCTGCGGCGGCTTTGCGCATCTGGGGGTCGCAGAGGTAGGCGAGGTTGGTGTCGTCCATCTATCACGAATCAGCATCGGGAAAGCTGGTCCCAGTCTGAGGCTACCATACCTGCAGAAATCTGCAGCCTGCATCGTACAAGTCCTGAATCTCTTCCTGGTATACTCTTGCCAAGTCATCAAAGAAAGGCTCGAGCTCGGGATATGCCTTCTCGTCGATGTTCTTCCTTCCTCCTCGGAAGTGGCACATGGTGGGGCTGTCATCTTCTGTTACCCTATGAAGAGTGTCGTAGGGTTATTTTGTAGACCTACGATGGAATGCAGACTTTCGTCGTAGCCTTTCCCTTCATGCCATCGTCGGAAATGCACTTCTCGAGGTGCTTGAAGTCCTCGACCTGAATGGCCTCAGGATGTCCCAGCTTTCCAGTGACGACAAGCTTAGGCGGCGCAAAGCCATCCTTGTGCATGGAAGGGCTGATGATCTGTCCCTCAACGTTGACACCATCCAAGTTCTAAACCGACGTTAAACATGATATTCCGTTCCAAAATAGATCTTACTTTCCTGGAGATAATCTTAGAGAGGGTGTTAGCAAAGGCTCTGCATGAGGACTTCAACGCATGTACGAACCTAAGTGGAAGAAAGCCTACAACAAAACAAGACGCATTAGCCACAGAGTTCTTGTTTCGTGCTTCCATCCTTCTAACCATCCATCGAACTTACGCGACGCATCTCGCCATCAGTGACGCTACGAATCCCATTCTCCAGCTCGGCCTTCACAAGCGAAGAAATGTGCTTGTCCTCGGCCGAGCGGAGGTCTTTCTGTGTAGCCTTTTTCGAGACGATGTCCTCACGGATCTGGAGAATCTCCTTGGGGCGAAGGAAACTGCCGACGTGGTCGGCTCTGTATAGACCTGTAGGCAATCCCATTGTGATGTGTTGTGCTGTGTTTGTGTTGTGTAGAGTGGTGTGAGGAAGATAAGACGAGACGAAACAACGAAATCTTGAGCCTAAGATACATCAGACGAGAAAACATTTGTCATAGCCCCTCCATTGGCTTGCCCCGCAGCTTGATCGTCGTCATATGCAGGGCAGGGTAGATCTTTGGCGGCAGATGACCCTCATTTGCCGACTCATCAATGGGCTGAGGACAGCAAACATTCACAAGGCCAAAGTCTTGTATGCATCAACTACCATAGCTATACTCTCATATCTACCTCTCCGCCTCATGCTACCTTACAGTCTCAATGCACAAACGCCGCGTCTCCCCCAATGCTCACCCACCAATAGGTGGCCATGCAAGAAACGAAACCTGCTGAAGCAGTATCATCATCTAATCATCATAGCATCGTTCCGGACAATGCTCTTGGTTTTGTTCATGTGGTCAAGTCCCAGCTGGTCCTCGCCCGAGACAAGTTTCTCAGACAACACATCGTCGTCCTCGAGATATTCAGGCTTGAGGAAGTTCGACCTCGAAACGATTGCAAACTTGATCTTCTCCAGGTTCTTTCCCTTGATGCCTGTGCGTTTTGAAATACGCAGCTTGGTGTCTGCAAAGGACTCGCCGTCTTTCACAATGAACTTGAAAGGCACATTGTGAGCCCTAGAAGGTTCCTTGTCGAAGTGGAACGCGTAGACAGCTCGATCAGCTCGATCTGTACCCGTGACGGCATTGTGCTCTTCCTCTGGGATTTGCTCGCCATAGATGGTGACAAACTCGTTGATCGTGTTCAGAGTCATGTCCATGGTGAGTTCGCGGTATATCTTGCTGGAATGTGATTCGATAAGCCGCATGTTGTGCACAACCTCATCACTGAGATTCAGCTTTTTCTGGAGTCCTTCGAGCAGATCACTGACGGTACCAGCTTTCGGCACAAGCAGCTCAACAATCTCCTGTAATTTGTTAGATTGGTAATTCTATAACGACTGGAAGCACAACGAACCTCTTTCGTGATGCCTTCACTCAGGAGAGTGACCCGCATCAGCTTCTTGCTATCTAGTTCAGTAAGACTCAATTCGAGCACCTCATAGTACAGTGAGTCTGAGCTTTGCAATGCCATCCCGCTGCTGTAGCCGCTGTACGGCGGCGCTACCATGTTGGTCAAGGTCAGGGTTGTAGCAGGTCTTATGAAAGCTCGCGGTTTCCCATTAGTCGATGTGACACCGGAAAACCTCAGATGATCAGCTGGAGCCTTCAGATGCTCTGCGACCTTTTGTGTGACCTGGTTGTAGAGCATCTTCTTGCTCAACTCGAGACTGAAGGAGCCTTCTTCGCTGTCGGGGTTGTTCCTGTCTTTGAAGTGTATTGTAACCTTGTTGAGTAGATATTCGTAGAATTTGGGCGCATCAGCATAGTCTCCAGCATCGTTTATTGCTTTGGACCTGGCGAGTGTTAGAGAATACCATGCGAAGAGCAGGCCAGAACTCACTCCGCATCCGGGATTGCTTTCTGAAAACAAATGATATCACCATCTTGCAACTCAGCTTGCGCTATTGTGACTTTCGGTGTTACTGGTTCGATCATATTGGCTTTGATCTCCTAAAAGTGTGTCAGGTGATAGTTTCAGATGTCAAATAACGGGTCTACTAACCTCCCACAACTTCAATTCTGTATTTGCCGGCCACCCCAAACGCTCAAGCACTTCGGGTATCATGTCCGATACACGACCGCCACTGCCGACGTAAATGTGTCCGGCGCCAGTGAGCGACTGCTTCTCGGTATTGAAATGCTTGAGGAACAACAGTATCGGCTTCGACGGATTTTGACCAATAGAGGGGACCACGCGGTCAACAAATTCAGGCTTGCCTTCGGGTGATCGTGAGACTGTCTCGATCCAGACGCGGAAAGGCGTTTTGTTCTGTACTTTTACCAAAGCATCCTCCATTGTTGGGCTGTTGGGGTCGAGAGGTGTGTCGGGACGGATGGTGTTATTCTGCCGGCCCACAACACTCCAAGGACGAAGAAGGTCTGCGTCAACGCCAATGTCTCCTGCAACCAGCTTCTTAAAGTCATCGAGACTCGTTGACCTAAGAATGCGATATGCTTTCGGGGTCGCTTCTGGCGCGGAGTTCAGATCCCTTGGGAAAAGATCGAAACCTTGCCAGGCGAGGAAGTTCTTATCTGTGCTGACCACGACCTGCATGTACAGATGGGCTTCTTCGCGCTCCTTCCTCCTCCTCTCCAACTCTGTCTTCTCTTCTTGTATTTTTTGAGCTACACGAAATCAGTAAAGGCAGAATCATAGGCAGGAAGCAATACATACCAAGATGTCGAGGGATGTCGTTCTCTGTCAGCGCGCCTAGCACAGAGTCCAGTCGCGATTCCCGGATATACACAAGCATGTATGCGCTCATATACCTCTGCTTGGTCCAAGTACGATTATAAGGATTGCGTTGCTGCCCACCAAAACCATTGCTTTCTTCGAATTCCCCACCAAAGTTCTCATTCATTGCTTCTTTCCTTGTAGCTTTCGTGACTCTGTCATCGTCGAACCTGAAGAAATCGCCGTTTTTGGTAGGCTTCAAGAATGCATAGTAATGTCCGGCGTTGAGGTCACCACTGTGCACTAAGACGCCATGCAGATGATAGATATGTGGTTCAGATCGGTCTGCATCTTCTGAGAGATACGGCGAGGCATCGAACGTTTCCGGGAAGTCCTGCCTGTCATATATCTTCGTCATAGTGTCATGCTGAAAGTCATACTCAAAGCGCTTTAGTTGAAGGTGGAGAACTTGAGGCAGTTTCTCGAAGATGACACCCTTCTTGGCATCTTGAAGTCCAAATTTATCAGCATGGTACTTGTTGTCGCCTTCGAGCGTCTCCACTTGGACGTAGTCCTTGAAAGCATCATCGATGGTCTTGGAGCCTCTGACGTTCAGTTGCAAGTCCCAGAAGTCTTCTTTCCGGGATGACTCGTAATCGACATTCATACATCTGATGTATGTCTTCATCTGTCCAACGAATAATTCCGGAAGCGTTCTTTCTGCTTCAGTGCCCTTCATCTTGTTCTCCATCCTGTCCATGAGCACACGCGAAAGTTCCTGTACATCTTGCTGCTCGAAAACTTGTCTCGATTCCCAACCAAATGAAGTGGTAAGCTCGTTCGTGGAGACAGCTGTCTCGGACATCTGTAGATTATAAAATAACCGCTGAAGTGCATATGCACTGTTCGCTTTTATGTCTGTTTCGTTCTCTGTAGGAATTTGATATACAGCCTACCGAGCGTCAGTCTCCTCCCGCAAAGAACTAACTACAGTGTTGACTCACTTTTCTGAACGCATTCGTGAAGTATAACGACTGCAAGAGTGAGTTGAGATAACATGTAGCGCCTTGGTTCTTCAGTCCGACCATTCCGGTCTCCTTCTTGGAATCATAGCTACACATCGTCAGCTATTGCTTTTGCGTTCTAATCTGAGTGAACTCACTTCACGAAATTGTGCCAAAGTACTCCGGTAGGATCTTTCACTACTCTCACGAATGCAGTCAAGGTCGCTGAGTTGTCTTCGAGGAGATGTCTGCCCTCAGGAGTGAAAGGTTGACTGAACAACTTTCGCAGTTCAATAAATCTTGTGAAACCCCAGTCTCCCTCGTCTGCCTGGAAGCGATGCTTCGCTGACTGTTGCATGTATATCTTTGTGTCATTGGGATTCGACAGCACCAGACAGAACTGTACGCAGGAAGCCCAACCCTCCGGTGCCTGTCCTTCTTCGTATCCATGTTCAAGGTAAAAAGAAGCATGATCCGACTGGTTTCCATATGGAAAGAACAGTATCCTCCATGGGTGTCCGCCGCATTGAAATGTTTCCGAATGTACCTTCTTTTCCAGTGCTTTCCAATTCGTAATGTTCCATGTATAAACAGCCTCGTCCGCGGTTTCGAGGTCGGGCAGTTCTGCCAGATACTTCTTGAACATAGCTGTACTGTCAGTGACTGGCGGTATGTCCTCCGCTTGTGTGTCTGTGGGATCATCTAGTTCGATATTGGTGACTTCATGATTACGCTTCTCGTCGTAATCTGCGTCGCCGTTCAGGTCGAGTTGCGAGTCGAAGATCTAGATTGTGTAAGTGTAGCCCATCGACTGTGGATTGTAAGTCTGAACATACTGGATTCATCCTCGTCTGGTCTTAGGTTGTGTTGGCGCCTAGCGCTGTAAAGAGAGCAACGACAGCGAGAATGCAGTGGTTCGTGTAATGGTACAGTCGCTTCCGCGGACTTTTCCTGCACTCGGTGCAGGTAAGACAGCCAATAAGTGTGAGGGAAATGGATTAGCGGTCGTAAAGCGAGACCAGTTGACAATGTGCGGGGCGATGAGATGAGCACAAGAAGAGACGAGATGGCTCAGTCGGATCGAGTGCGCGGCTTGAGGAGACTTTGTGATAGAGACGAAGGAGGAAGAGCAGGTCGTTTACGAACACAAGCCGAAGTAGTGAGGCCCAGTATATTGGCAAGCAGCAGGTTGGATGGTGGTGGTGGTGTAAGAAGTGACATCAGACACATCGACATCATCGTGGGTTTCCCTTTCAGGACAAGTTGTGGTTTGTGGTGGTACAAATCTACAAAGATAACGGACACTAGGTCTTCTTACTTTACTGCACAATTTCAGGAATTGCTTGAAATCTTAGTGCTTGCCTGCGTGTATCCGTCAGCTGTTTTGTGGCCGAAGAGGCAGAGACCTGATGCTGTCAAGGTGCCAGATACGGCTGCTCAGGCGATGTAGGAGCAGTCCATCATATGGACACCCAATCAGAAGGAGTGGATCATCCCAGGCACAACCCTCAACACCTTCTTCTTCTCAATCTCCATCATGGAATCAAAACGCTATAGTTGATCAGTAAGTACCAGTAGAAGGGCCACGCGTGGCGGGGACGAAGATGATGCCGCCTTCTTTCCCATCACATTCCACCTATACCACCAGCACGGACATGCTGACTCTGTTCCAGATGGGTGCAGAAGGAAGCGAGACCCATCTCGCTTCGGCAGCTCACAGCATTCGGCAAGAAATTGACAGAAGCCAGGCTGCTGCAAAGTGCAAACTATGTCCGCACTGAACTGCCAGTTCGACTGGCTCATCGCATTCGTGATATGCAAAAGCTTCCATTCGCTGTGCTGCGCAACAACAACCTTTCATTGGTTTACCAGACGTACATGAGGACGTTTGAGACACTGCGAAAAATTCCCGAGATCAAGACTTTGCAGGACAATGATGAATACTGTAAAACTCTTCAGCTAGTCCTTCGCGATAATCTCAGCGTTGTCCCGAGATCAGTCATTGGCATACTTGAAAGTCAAGGCAAGATTGGTATGCAAGAGGCAGATTCATTCTTGACTCTACTATTGAAGACTCGGATATCCCGTCGTGTGATTGCCGAGCAGCACCTCGCTTTGACAGAGACCTATAACTCTCCATTCCACTTCCCAGAAGAGGCGGCGCAATCTGATGTCGTTGGAGAGGTCTTCTCTAAACTCAACATCAAAGACGTCTGTGAGGAATGTGCATCAAATCTTCGCCTCTTCGCGAAGAAGGCATATGGCGATGATGTTCAATTGCCAGAGGTCAAAATACAGGGCCATTTGAACGCCACTGTCACTTACATTCCGAGTCATATGGACTACATCATCGGAGAATTGCTCAGAAATTCATTTCAGGCCACGATCTCCCAACAGCAATCGACGGGCAAGAGACCATCTCCTATAGAGGTCACGATCTGCGAGGCGCCGCAAAACGTCATCATTCGTTTCTCGGACCAAGCAGGTGGTATTGCACGAAACTTCATGCCTCATATCTGGTCATTGTCTCCCGGCCCTCGTCGCAATGCAAGGCTGGATTCACTGAAGGAATTTAAGCTCGTTGACGAAAACAGCGGAAAAATCACCTCGCCCGAACACTACGATCTTTCCTTGAATTCATTTACCACAAGGCCCACCCATGTGCGACTGGGTATCGGTTTGCCCATGAGCAAAGTATATGCAGAATATTGGGCTGGCAAACTGGAGCTACACAGTCTGGAAGGATACGGGACAGACGCATTCCTGCAGGTCTCGAAGCTTGGCAATCAGAATGAACAGCTGAGTACGAATAACATACTCGAGGTAAATTAACAGTAAAGCTGATTTGTCTAGGCATTGGAGCTTAAGCTAGCGAAGTCTCTAAAAACATTGCAGCGTGCGAGTACTTGCTCGGCCTGATCTCGGAGGGCCGTCAGGCACTAGTCTTGGCTCTCCCCAATCTCAGCATCTCTACGGTGCCCGCCACGGCTCATGCATCTTCGAGCTCCGAAAGAAACGGCATAGACGCTTGTGCACCATGTCTTTGCACAGACAGTCCAGCCGCACGATTGGCAAAGTGCAGAGCACCTTCGATGTCATCCGAATCGTGCAGTGCCAGGAACGAGATATATCCTGCAGCGAACGTGTCTCCGGCGGCGGTGGTATCTACAGCCTTACACTTGATGATCGGGATTCTGCCTTCTTGCTGTTTGCTGTTGCGGAAGTATATCCCCTTTTCGCCCATTGTCACGACAACATTCTTCACACCTCGACTCTGGAAGTATGCTGCTACTTCAGGAAGCTTGTTCTCGATCTCGCCCGCGGCAATACCCGAGAGTGCAGCAGCTTCACCTTCATTGACATGTAGATGGTGAAGACCCTCGAAGACCTCGTCTGGAAGCTTGCTCGCGGGCGCTGCATTGAGAGAACGGTCTTGCCAAGGCGTTTCGCTTGGCTGATACATGCTACTATCTGCAGATATGCTTAGCTCAAACATCACAACCTAGTATATGCAGGGGCTTACTGTATCCAGTGGAATTTCTAGCTGGAACATGACAAAGCCACCTGGTCCAGAGTCCAGGGAAACATCATTCGCGCTCACCTTCCCATTGGCACCAGGAGAAATCAGGATCCTGTTCTCCCCATTATGTTCCTCCACTATGATCACGGCAGTCCCCGTCGCCACGCCTTCCTTGGATTTGACGCCGCTTGTATCGATACCCTCTTTCTGCAGATATTCAATGTAATTTGCAGAGCCAAGCGAGTCGCCGGATCCTACGGCCCCATGCATCTTCACCTGGATCCCGTTCCGTGCGGCAGAGCTAGTACCAGAGCGCAGCAGTCGGGCACAGGCAACTGCTTGATTGGCTCCCTTACCTCCGTACCCAGCACTGAAACCAGATGCTAGCAGCGTTTCACCGGCTTCAGGCATGCGCGCGGTTCGGGTGACAAGATCCATATTCAGACTGCCAACGATCTCGATGATTACGGGCTGCGCCATCGTTCCTGCTTGCTTGTAGCCCAAGTCAGATTGAATTCAGGCTGCTGTTCACGAAGACTATCAGCTACTATTGTTCCAAGCTTCTTCTTGTATCGCATCAGTACGCTCCGAGCCGTTAGACCTTATGACTACCGGATACTGTACCAGGACTTTAGTCTGAGCAGATCTCCTACGGCACTCTCCCGGGGAACCTCTCAAACTTCTGTCCTGTAACTGTATGTTGAATGCCATCATGCCATCGCGAGAACTATAGAGTCACACAGAAGCATCTTGCGGGCCTGTAGATCACAACAAACCAGTACCAAGAGCCAAATTTCCAAAGCAGGCATAGTGCACCTGTTTGCTCTCAAAACATGCCCAGCGCCAATTGAAACACGGTGAGGTGTCCCCTGTTAGAAAAAGACACCAATCATGAGACGCTTACTTTTTTTCTCTGTGAGTACAGCAAGATGTTGTTACGAATTTCTCTATCCGTGACAGGCTATCGCGATCTGTTGTTGTTGTTGTTGTTGTTGTCGTCGTTGTTGTTGACGAAAGATAGCAGTTGAGTACAGCTTGACGTTGTACAATCGCAGCTGCCCCACAATTACAGTACGCAAGCGCCGACTTGTTGCTCGTGCACGGTGCACCCTATACTACCATATCAACATACACGTACCAAGGCTGTGCTGTGCTGTATTGTGCAACATGATCGCGTCTCTTTGTTTTGCTTATAGTGCTCCCATCTCTTTTCTGTTCTTTTTCCCTACTTTCTGTAACATACTGAAAGAAATTGCCTCTGTGGCTGTAATCAACCCGTCGGTATTGTTGACCACAAAGCCCACTATCTTCTCTTCTGTCTTGTTCTTATCTCATGGCTTCTGCGATGGTTCAACGGAGCCCTCTCGCCGACGTAGCTTCCACCCGCATGCAAGGTCTCAACAGCGCGAAAAACCGTCAAAACTGTAAGCCATCCTCCTTCTTCAACAACCAACCCCTTCCCCACTAACGCCTCCAGCATACATCCACCAAAAAATCAAAGCCCACCTCAAACAGCAAAACCAAGCCCCATGCAGTCCCAAAACCGCCATGAAACGTCACATCCTCCTCACCTCCGCCAAGCACAAGCACCTTTTCGACATCACGCACCTCGCCTCCCCTCTCAAGCGCACCCGAGAACCCGAACGCACCTACGATGACGACGACCTGGAATCCAACAGTGACTCCGACTGCATCGACCCGGCCATGTGGTCGCCTAAGCGCGGGTGCAATAACTTCCAGAAAGCGATATTGCTTAAGAAAGCGATGAAGACGCCGAGGACGGCGAGGGTGAGATTGGAGAGACTGGGACTTAAGACGCCGGGTGTGGGCCTAGGTAATGGGAAGTCGGGTCTGGAGAACGAAGTCGCTGCAAGTCCACTACCGATTGTGGTCGATCGCGTTTCTCCTTCTACGGTTGCTGTTATGGGCGCCGCTATTCATAGGCGGGAGACACACCTTCGTGCGTCTGGCCGGCTTCCTGACTCCGAAGACGACATCGAGATGGCAGATGCGTCGCCCCTCTCCAAGCCCTCTCAATCCAGCCCACAAGTCGTCCAAGGCCTGCAAACTGAGTTCCGCGCTATGCGCCAGCACACCAGCTTCACCATCCTCGAGCAGAGCGACACCGACGCAACGTTGCAGATCATGCAGCAAGAAGCCAGTCTCGTCAAAGTGACCACCCAGAACGTCATCAACAGCTGCGACGCCATTGCCGTCGAGTATGAAGAGGACAAGGAGAACACGCCACCCGAGGGACATGGCTTCAGCAGGCAGCATGTCACGGCGGATGCAAAGACCGCTAGGCAGATCAAGACGGCGAGACGGAATGCGATCAAGATGAGTGGGGGCGAGAGAGCCGCGATGGGCGATCTGGAAGTGGAGGTGGGTGAGGGGATGGGTGAGGGGACGGGTATGGGTGTGGGTGTGTTTACCACGGTCAAGGTTAAGGAGACGAGGGCTGTGATGCATGCGGCGGCGAAGAGGGCGGCGGGGTCGTTTGGATTTTGTGTTGATGAGGAGGAGCTGTGATGGGTGATGTGTATGGCGAGGAGGGTACGGTTTATATATGTATTTAGATTTGATATGATATGTTACGGATGTCCATCGTTCCGGCAATCCTTTCCCATGTGAATATAACTCGATCTTTTCATCCCCCTGGCTCATTTCCTCGTCCGATTGCATGTCAGGAGTTCTAGCGCGCTCTCCCCAGTCTTGCTGTCTCTTTGTTGTATGATAGTTTGTCCCTCACCCAAGAACATCCTTCGCCGTCCTCACCGGCACAATCCCCAGCGCCTTCCACGTCTCCCTCGCATCGAGACACCTTCCCAGCCTCTCCGACTCCCTCGGCAGCGCCCTGACGCCCTCCTCTGTCATCCACTCCGCCACCTTCTCCCTCAGTCCTTTGTCGTCTTCGGGAATGACAGCATCCCACTCGGCCATCAACCACCACCAATCATACACCCTCCCGTCACTGACTAACCACCTCTGCCCCTTCAAATTCTCCCAATTCCTATGCGCCGCCACAATTGCCCTTGCAACGTCCTCCCCATGGATTAAATGCAGTGCTCCCTTAGCCTTGGCATCAGCTTCCGTCTTCGCCACTCTGCTGACCCACCCGCGAGGCTGGCGGGCGCCGCCGTAGAGCCCTGCGAGATTGAAAATGGCGGCAGTTGGGGCGATGGAAAGGAGTTCCTCCTCAGCGATGAAGCGCGCGTTACTCGTGTCCGCAGCCGTGTGGCGGTCCGTCCACTCCGCCGCGGTCCAGATGCCCGTGGAGCCTAGTTGCAGGTACTGCGGATTCGGCGTGCTCGGATGGGTGGTCGCATACCCCTTAACGAGACGCTCGGAGGGTCCGGTGCCTTTGAGGGGAAAGGTGATCAGGATTGTACGGGCGGCGGGTAGGACGGCAAAAGATGAGGCGTCGTCTGTGGTAGGATCAAAGTTGAAGGGCGTGGTGCCATCGCGGCCAGAGGTGGAGGTGGCGACGAAGCTGATGGATTGTTGGGTCAGGAGGGGAAGGAGGAAAGTCGACGTCCAGCCGGCGCCGAGGATGAGAAGGTCGACCGGGGGTGGGGTTTTGGTCATTGTGAAGGGTACGAGGGTGGCGATTGAAGGTTGTGAAGATGTGAAAAGTTATCCTCAACTGTGCGTGATCTTGTTTACTGTGATAAGGTGTTACGAATGAAATGACTTCTTCACGATGGAGATGCTGTGGGCGCAAGCAAGACTGGAAGTGGATGATGGTGGCTGAATCGAGCGTCAATGATTCTTCAACGGCTATATTGCTGACTCCATGATTTGCCACTACCAAGTTGTGATATATGGTATGACTACGACTATCGAAACATGAAGCCCAGAATGCCAGATCCTGATCTCCCATGGTGAATCCAGTCTGAAACGCCAGATCCTGCTCTTCCTCAAAGGCCTGGTTGGTGCTGTCCCACGCATCATCTCCGTCCACGATCCTTGGCAGGACTACCTTGCCGGCTTCCCGCTCTACTCGTACTTCTACTACCAACAGGACTCCTCGTCGTTCCGCCACCCACCATGCCCACAGCAGTCCTTGCCAGTGCGCTCGCCGTGCCGCTCCCCATCATCGCAGGCAAGGCTTTGCCCATACCCTGAAAGCCAACAGCTATCATCTGTGCTGCCTGTGCCGCTGTAGGAGGCATACTACTTGCACGCGTGTTGGCACCCATACCGCGCCTGTCCTCTTTCTCCCTCAGCGTCCTGTTCTGCTCCTCCAGTCTGCGTATCAACTGGTCCTTCTGCGCAGCCTGCTGCCGCAGCATTTCCACCTCTTCATGGGCACGTCTCAAGCTTTGCTGCTCGAACATTGTGCGTAGCTGAAGTGTATTACCACTTGCCGCAGCTTGGAGCCGTTCGTTCTCTGCCTGCAGAGCCTGTACCTCCGCAGCTGCGGTAGCCGCAGCATCAGAGGCGACCCGATGCTGTTCTCGTACATACTCGGAGGTCTTTTCCATAGATGCGAGCTTGCGTTGCAATGGCTCTACTTGATTGGCCGCAACACGAAGCGATATGTAGTCCACCAATTCTGGTACTGCAGAATCGCGAAGGGCCTTGTGTGAACTGAATAGGTCTTCCCGGAGCTCTTTCTCCTTCGCTTTATAGGCGGTGAGCAGGGCCTGTGTATCGGTCCACTTGGTGTTCACTTTCTCTTTTGCAGCGTCTGCCGCCTCAATCTGTTGGCGTAGGAGAGCTACTTCTCGTGACTGAGCCTCGTTCTCAGTGATCAGCTTGTCGATTGTCACGTCCTGTTTGGTCATCGCCGAGGTACTCGCAAGCAGTTCTAGTCTCAGTTGTGATACCAGTGACGTAGTCGCAGCATCTTCTGATCTATTTGACTGCTGGTCTGGAGCAGGCTGCTTCACTACGGGAGTCTCTTCTGCTATCTTTTGCGCAGCTGCCGTCCCTGTTGATGGAGTAACTGTTGGCTGTGTAGCTGTCGTGTCCGAAACATGTGTAGCAGCAGATTCCTCGAACCGTGTCCTTTTGGCTGCTAATGGTATGGATGATGAAGCCACGTCCTCAATCGCGCGTTTCTTGCTGACGGGAGTATCCTGTCGACTGGGTGGCATACTGCCGATACTAGGTAAGTGAAACACATCTGAAACGTCTTTCGCAGAGCCAGACAATACAGCTGCAAGTTGCTGTCCGATCCTGACCGGATCTAGAGAGGTGTCATTGGCACCAGTTTGCCTCCGGAACTGTGTGGCACGTCCTATTATAGCTCTTGTCCGAGATTCCCCGACTAGACCAGCTGGGAATGTTCGTGCTACATGATCGATGCTGTTCGGCACTACAAATTGCCAAGCTGGGCACATTCGATCGTCGAGTTGTCTCCTCACATGAGATACTTGCTCGGCCACGGCGTCAAATGTCTCGTCGAGACCAATGACGACGTCCGCGCAATCTGTGATACTATTCGCATCTGGTGACAAAAGCGTAACCCTCAATGGCGTGTTGAAGTTCATCTGCCTATGCTCAGCCGGTCGTCTGAACGATATACCGCAGGTCCCAACGAATCTTTCGAGGATATCCATGCTCCTGCCCGATTTTGCAAAAAGCGCAATGTGCTTTTCTGAATTGCGTGCAGCCTGGAAAAGACCTTCGAGCACTGCAAGCTTGGGACTCTGCTGCATATCCCATTCCTTTTGCGCAGCGTCATCCAAGTTGGTTTGACTTAAGGATCCAGTCTCCTGTGCGTCTGGATGAAAGCAGATATCATTGGCTTGATTGATGACCTTTTGGATGGTGTCTAGAGTATCGCGCGAGCTTGATTGTTCATCGAGAAAGTCTTCGATGACCTCACCCTGCTTATCATATATTGACACGTACAACTTCTGCACATGATCAGGCAGGGTGACCTGAACTAGATCAGCGGGCCGAGCGGGAATTACATCTAGAATCGTGTCAACTGTTGACTGTATGTCATTTGAATTAGCAGCAGCTGTGACAGACTCTGCTAGGGGTCGAGTGACAGTCTCGGTCCTACTCGGCTGTGATAGGGATGGCGAGTGCTGTATCGCTTGTGTCATCCCTGGTGACTGAATCACAGGAGCCGAAAATGCGGGCTTGAGGAACGTGACTCTTGCTGGAGACTCGAGCCTAGTTTGTAAAGCTTCTGACGAATGCAGCGCCAAGCCTGGAGAACCGGATACACCTTGTGACACCTGTACTACATTCCCCAGAATGACCTGTGATGCTGGCGCTAAGGATCCGAACCTCATCTGCACGGATGCTTCTCGTACAGCTTGAGCCTTCTCCGCCCATTGTTTCTCCAACAATTCCTTTTCTTGTGCTCTTCTCTGCATGAAACCCGATTTTCTCTTCTTAGTATCGGTGCCTGTTAAGGCCGGTGTTACATCTCGAGTACCATGACTGCCAACGGAAGATGGCGTGCCAGGTCGTGGTGGCAGAGGTTGAGTGACGAATGTCTCTGGTAGCTGGGAAGGTGGGGCGGGTATAGAGCTCGAAGGATCCATTGTTGAGAACTCCGGGACAGGAGTAGCCGACTTCTCGATGGATATGGCTATGTGATGCTTAATCAGATCTGGAGAAGTAGGATATTCGTAAGGTGCAGCAGCTGAGTTTTCCACGGATGGTAGAATGTGTTGCGCAGTGTCGTTTGACGAAAGCGAGGCTGCAATTGGACCCGGAACAGGTCGAAGGACAGACTTCTCTGGCGTCGCTTGACTTACAGTCTCCTGAGTGTCGATGACTGTTGCCTTTGATACTTCCCGCAATGACGCTGATGTATGACTCACTTCTACAGCAGTAAAGAATAGAGGCTCTGATGACTCGCTGCTTTTCAAGACCTCGGGGACTGTCGTTACCACAGCTTGTGTAGTTGGTATTGGCGTCGACTTCTGGGGAGTTACCTGGCTAACAGTCTCTTGGCTATCAATGGGCGCGATAGGAAGTGTCACTCTTTGCGGACTCTGTCTTTGGGTGTCAAGTAAAGTGCTTCGACTCGGCGAGGATGACGGTATAGCAAGCCTCGGTAGAGGCGGACTGGGAGGCCGATTGGAATGGAAAAGCTCGTTGCTTTTACTGCGACTACGCCGGTGTACTTCGCGTTCGTTAACGTGGTTGAGCTCCTCCTCTACGTCGTCCTCTTGATTGGGGGGAGCAGAGAGTGTCGGCTTCGGTACGGATGTTTGCTTTGGTATCGGCGATGGCTTTGATATCGGGATTGGCTCTCGGTGATTTGAATTGTGCGGTGATTCAAACTGTGGTTTTGATGGCAGTGTCGGCGGCTTTGATGGGGATGTCAACTTTGATGGCGATGCTGGTTTTGTTGGCAGGATCGGCTTTGCTGGCAGTGTCGACCCTGATGGCAGTATGGACTTTGATTGTAGAGTCGACTTTGGTGTCAGTGTCGACTTCAATGGCAATGGTAATGCCGACTTCGATGGCAGTACTGGGGAGCCTGCTGTGTCCTTTAGGTTTTCGACCCTGCCGTTCCCACTGATGCTGCGTTCTTCTCCTTCCTCAAGGTCGCTGATAGACTCCTGGTCTACCTCGTCCTCTTGCCGGGTGGGAACGAGCGTCGGGATTGGGAGTAGTGATGTGCGACGTGCTGCGTCCTTGAGCTCTTCGATTACGTCCTTCCCGCTAATGCTCGTGGGGACAGGTTGCGCGTCTTGGTCCTGTGAATGTCCCGCTGAGTCGGTAATGAAGCGCCAAGGACTGTCGATGGAGCTAAGATCGTTGTTGCTCTGAGTAGATTGTAGGTCCCGGTGCTCGGGATTTTGCTGTTGACTGCCTGTGATTGTGGTGATCGTACTGTCGTCGAGACTTTGAGAGTCGGGAATGATACGATTAGGGGGTCGCACTACTGGTGGCACATCAATGACCTCAGTAAGAGCCGAGTCGGGCGTAAGCACAGCTAGCACTTTTGGTGCGATGGCAGACAGCGCAAGTTCAGGAACGTCCTTGTTGACTTGGCTAGAGTCGTCGTCGTCGTCGTCAGGTATCCGGTGCCGTAGACGACGCTTTCGTGTTGAAGTCGGGTTGTCTTCGACGAAGGTTTCCGGTGCTGATTCTCTGCGCGTTCTGGTGCTAACCGGCGATGCTGCGACCGAGGGACTTCGCTGCGCGTTCGAACTGAATCGAGTCCTTTTACGAAGTGGATACCGAGCAAAAGAGTCGGGTGGCGAGGGTGGAGCTGTCGAAGATGCTGTCGTGATGGGAGAGCTTATTAGCGTTGATTCACGCTTGCGCTTTCGAGTCTGCTCCTTCTCGCGCTTTAGCTGAAGCTTCTTCTCCTGCTTTTGCGCTTCTTTGCGCAGGAGTCCCTTCTCGATTTCACGCCGCTCCAAAACCTTTGCCTCAGTCTGTTCAGGCGTCCACTTGTGATAGACCTCGAGCAGATCAATCGAGGGACTGTCGTACTCCTCCGGATGCTAATTCATAGGTCAGCTTCACAGGTTGATGGCGGCGTGGTCAATGTGAGTAGCGTATGCCACAAAGACGCATTCATACCCAAGTATCAGGATACCTCTCTTTCGTAGCAGCGTTCTTGTAGCCACCCCACTGGATGAGATACTGGTGTTGACCTTTCACAGTCCTGTCGTCTAAGATGGCAAGTGCTTCACAGAAGTCTGAAGGATCAGACATCACTGCGAGCTTGAAAAGAAACGCGTTGCAACATAATAGAAGAAAAGAAGAAGAGAACGGGCATGATGTAGAGCTATATAGTCACGATACGATGCGCGAGAGGCGACATGGTAAATGTGAATAAGATCTAGCGCATGAACCTGAAACGAGAGCGGGAGGCGTTACAGGACATGTGATCATGAACAATGCCCTGGACAACCACTTGCCTCCTCTCATGCTCTCTAACTCACTTAACTCACTGAGACGACTGAGTCAGTGTTATTGGATCTAGTCATTATCGTAATGTGAATCTGGATGCGCGAAGCATGCTAACGCTGTGAATCAAGATGCTATGTATATATGAAGTGAATCCTGCGTCGAAGCCTCTAGCCCAGCGACATCACCCACAGCCTTTCTCGAAACCGCCAGACCTGCAGCAAGAGCAGGACCCAGAATCACATCTTCATGCCAGTCCCTGATCATGTCTAAACAACTCGCCAGGTCTTCTCTGCCTCGTTCTTTCCTACTCTTGCCGCGACCGAGTTGAGGGTATCCCTCAGTACATTGTTCTTCACCTTTGGGAATCTGCTGAGGAGTCAGAAGAGCGTACAATGAAGTGGAGAACCCGGAGTGCACTTACGCATGCTTCAGTAAGCCAAGAAGAGCAGCCTTGTTCACTGTTGAGCCTTCCACTTCCTGCTTAAATTTCTCCAAGTCTTGCCCATCGAGCACTTGCCCAGGGGGTTTCGGCGTCTTCGGTGTCGACGTAGCCGTCTTCAGGCTGGGAGTCGGCTTGGCGAGGATCGTGCTGCCGTTTGGCGAGAGCATGCTTTGCAGGGGGTGTCTAGTCGACAAGTTCACATCATCGACTTCAGTGGTGTCAACTTGAGCTTCTTCCTTGAGCCAATATGCTTCGGAGAAAGGATCTATTGGCGTGTTGAGATTGTCTAGATTCTAGTTAGCAGTGAACAGATATCTCCGTCAGTTATCACACGACCAACCTAGTAACAGTGATAGTTTGTACTCGCGCATGTTGGTAGGTGAATGCGAGGTAAGTCCTTCCAGATCCTCCCAGCAAAGCCCAGTGCTCTCGGGCACCAGGTCGCCACCCAGTAAAAAGCGGCTCCTAGAAACGCCGTCTGCACCTTCGTCATCCACAAATCCGTCCATATCGTCAGTTTCTGCGTTACTCTCTCCGTCAGAATCGCCATCGGACAAGAGATCCTCGCCCTCTTCTGGTTCTTCCCAATCGGCTTCTGAATCATAATCGTAGTCCGTATCAGTTCGCAAACGCCTGAACGGTACTCGTGCCATGCGCGTCCCATCGCTGTCAGACACCTTTGTGTATGTACCGATATACGGTGGCCGCACGTCTGTAGAGTAATAGATACA
>Ga0268246_10000405_pt1 | contig 19166 bp, 23 predicted proteins | sample AgamicOrSfe_FD_200242 | JGI IMG/M metagenome (GOLD analysis project Ga0268246, IMG submission 200242) | Agave microbial communities from Guanajuato, Mexico - Or.Sf.e (v2) (version 2) | ecosystem: Host-associated > Plants > Phyllosphere > Phylloplane/Leaf | place: Guanajuato, Mexico | collected...
ATCCGCCAGCATCACAACTCTGTTGCAGATAGACGCCATAGCGGGCCGCACCGCATGGGCCGTGAAGCGAGATCGAGATGGCGGCAAGATAGGTGGGGTTTTCTTCCTCTTTCATCTCGATCCTTGACGGATTCTATGTCCGCTGTCGAGTATGCGAGCTGCAAATGCATAGTGCCATTATTGAAGTCAGAGTGATCTAATACACCCCGCTCGTCGGGCATGAAGTCCGCGGTATCGGGATCTGTGGCGTATGGCGAATATACAAGCAATAGCGGATTTGCCTCGCGTGAGCCGTGAGCCGCGAGGCGAGTTGAAGGTAGGTTTGAAGTAGGTTTGGGTTCCTCTTTCATCTCGAACTTGGATACCTTATATCCCCTGTATTTGCATTTGCATCTGCATAGGACTCGCACTCCGGGTCTGGACTCTGGACGTAGTGACCTCTGAACATTATCCAGCAGTAGGGTCCGTAGAAAAACCCTACAGTGTACGCAAGATTAATAGCGTACATGAAGTCCGTAGCATTACCAAGTCTTTGGTACTCTATGCAATAGCGGGACACTCCCGCGTGGAGAAAGAGGACCGCACGATAGGGTGGGTTTGGTATCCTCTTTCAACTCGAACTCGAATCCACTTGCATCTTGCAGGATTTGCAGCGCGTCTGGACTCTGTGGGCAGTGAGCTCGCCTCTAGACACTCAGTAGGCGGGTCTAGGATCTAGACTTGATAGAATAACCTACGAAATTGAGGCCATGCCTCTGATAATGACAACCGAAGTATCCAGCAGCTTGGTAGTCAATGGAGACATGGATATATCGGAGCAGGAGCAGTCCAGAACATCCAGAACAAAGTGGTCCAGCATGGCTTTGTTTACTCCAGCAGAACCAGCAGAGTGCTATTCGCATTACAGCAGTTTCACATGAGTAACAAGACCTCGTCATCGTCAGCATCAGCATCACAGTAATCCCATTTAAACCTTATGCTCTAATGCTTGATGAGCATTTCAGCACATCGCACCGAAGTCCTCCCCTCTTGTCCCATCGCCTCGCCTCGCCTCGCCTATGATGAAGAACCAGACCGATGTCGATGTGATGAAGATGAAGCGGAGTGAAGGTTTCTTCTTCGGCAGGCGAAGCGGAGCGACCTCCTTGTCGGTTCATGCTCGAGAGGGGTCACGGCGTTGGAGAGCACAGTGAGGATGACTAAGAGACGCGAGAAAGGAATGAGGGATGCAACAATATTGCCATCAAGAGGCGACCGGAGCGGGCTCCTTGAGTGGTCCTCGCTTGAGCAGGTGTGATGTGGCGTGGCCAGGACACAAGAAAGTGATTGAAAGAGGGGTAAGTGAATGAGGAAAGCACATCAAAGTATAGCATCAAACAAGTGAAAGCAATCAGTACAATTCGTGAGTATAGCTAAACAAAGGCCGTGAAGAATATATGGAAGTCATGATCGTTCATATCCCGTAATCGTCAAAAGCGTCGCCTTCCGATCAGTAATCGGCCGTAATCCCGTAATCCCCGCCAAATCAGATCAATCAGATCTCCCGATGCGTTTCGTTCTCGAACCGCCACCACGCCGCGTCCCAGGCCCAGCCCCAAGCCTCGTTGTGCAACCCTTGGCCAGTATCACCAGCGTTGGCAAGGATATATTTGCGCGTCCAGGGTTGCGTGGTTGTGACTCAGCTGACACATATTTCTGAATGTGATATTGCCTCCCAACCCCGCGTCTAGAGCCGTCCAAATGTTGGTTGGTCAGCTGTGCTTCAGTCTGATGTTGCCTGAAAAGCCACGATCCCAGCTCGTGCATAGGCATGAAGGATTGCGTGAGCAGTGCCTCTGGTCGAGGATGGCTGATGCTATGTTTCATTCTCAATGGAGTGTGGTCATCATGTCTTGCATGGGCTGATGAACCATGTTCGATTGTCGTATGTTGATATAGTATGTTGCTGAAGCAAAAAGTTGTTCATTGTATGGTAGTCGTGCAAGCCACCATGTATGGAAATGGTTCGTTCATCGCTTGTAGCCGACCATTGATGCACATCGTCCACAGTAGTACAGGTTGAGGCCGAATGAGATCATGCTGTCGAGTGGTCCAGGAGACGAGAGGCTTGCAGAGCGATGACATCTGCTGCACCGTACGATCTCTTCGCTAGCCGAATGTGGTGATCGAAGAAGAGGGGTGCGAGGTGGTGAGTTTGGTGAGCTGATCTCGCCACTGTATCTGTGACTGCTATGACTGCTCTGGCTGCCGTGACGAGACATGCTATCTGTAGAGTCTGTACTCTCTGATGTGCTCAGGCTGGGGACGCGTGGCTGTTGTTGAGGCTGTGCTTGAGGTCGAATATGCTGAGGGTGGGCAACGGAAGTCTGAAGCTGGAGGAGCTTGGAAACATCCATTTGATGGTTTATGTATGTATTTCGTATGTGTTATTGGTGGAGAGTGGTAATCCTGTCGAGCTGAAGAGCAGTGTCGAGTATGAGATAAGCTGATGGTTAGAGTAGGGATCGTCGTATGTATTGTTCGTCCAGGAATGTGTGGTGGTGGCTGAGTTGCTGGTTGTAAAGAGAAGGAGCGAACAAAGGATAGATATAAAGAACGCGCAAGGGCGAACATGGCCACGACGATTAACGTCTGATCACGCTTTTGTCAGATGCAGCATCGTGGTAGGAGCTTCATCGATCTACCAGTAAGACGACATGGCAATCTGGAATGGGATCTCCGATGCAGTTCGGTGGCCCACTTAAGGGCGAACGGCTGCCTTACTCCTCCCGTGATCGACCGATTGAAAGTTCTGAAACATACAGTTCCTCAGCTCAGGGGCCAACGGTTCGTCCGGTCTGTGTGTCCGGTCACATCTTCACAACTTCTTTCTCACATCTCGAATTCTTGATACGCCTGCACGATAAGCACGAACTATTCTCTCCGAATCACCACTTGTGCTTGCTTACTACATATCACGTATTTCGGCGTTGCTGGCGTCGTGTCAGGTGGACTCATTGTAAGCACTTCGATCACAGTCATAAAGTCCGATATATGCTCAGCATTCCTGATGATAAGCATGCGCACCACGAACAACAACAACATGAACGCCATTGTGGTATCAAGGAACGCACGCCACTCGGCAGTTTCAGCACGAGAGTGGCAAGTGAGGGCCGTGTCGATGGTGTCGATCCTTGAAGATCCTCGTTTATCATCGAGATTTAAAGTTACACCCCCGCACGGTTTAACGGATAGCATGAACCTGGATGAAACTGTTTCGAAGTACTGAATATATCAAAGACGCGTCTTCTGGTACAGCTCAAAGGCACGAGTTTGTTTTACAGTAATCCAAGAAGAGTTTACTATGATCCAACAAGAGTGCCGTAGAGACTCGCCTCTTGGTCTTAGTCTTGGTCTGGTGAAGCGGAACATGCGGAAGAGTTATGATCACCAAGAATTCGGGCGATGTGATCCGAGACAATTAATTATCAATCGCGTCGCACTCGCATGCTTTACTCACGTAGCGATCATGCAGGAACGACAATTCGGTCTTCCAAAGAGGTGAAAGGCGAGCGAATGGCATCGAATATTAAGCTCCGAAGATCGCATCTGTAATTTCTACCATATGCACCTGCCCACGCCGCCTTATCCGATATGCTTTCAAACAGCACTCCGAGGCAGGCAACGATTACGCCGAGGTGGGTGTGACCTACTGGCTGCATGCAGATTGCAGATTTGCAGACCGCACTTGCACTGCGTATGTCACGCCGGACACATATGCAGATACTGTCATAGAGCATTTGTCTCAGCAGGAAGCTTATGGCACTCTCCCCGGGATGGCTAGACTTGGTGGTTTACGGAGTAGTACAGTATGTATATGCATAGCGCATTTGCCACTCTTTCACAGGCGCCCATCAGTCACGATGCTTGTTTAGCAGTCACAGGTTCACAAGCTTCCAAGCTTCCAAGCTTTCCAAGCTCCCATGCCGCCAGCCGATAGTCTGCGCAGTCCTGACGGCACTCTTCCCTGTGGTCTCAAAACTTTATAACAACAACAAAGACCATCAATGGAGATCACGCAATAGTGTACATCGAGACAACCATCTCAATGCGGAAAACAAGCATCTTGCATCGACCATCATGAAAATGGCGACAAGGAATGATTAGTAGTGCATTAATTGAGGAGTCGATGTAGATGGTATCATCGGTTTCGGTTTCACAGGTCAGACTGGCACGCCATGCCACGCTAGTATACTTGAACGCGTTTCCTTTGATATGAGGCCAGCTTCACTGCCTAAGCTTGATACAGACGGCACTCCCGTCGGAGTTCCATCTCCAGACCCCTTTATTCATCCTTCTATCACATGCCTTCCAAGTCTGAGTTCTTGAGTTCTGTCATTTCGGGGATTGACCCGAGCGTCATTGGCCAACTTTTGTCATCGCTATCTCGAATCTCGACAGTAAGCACGATCTCAACAGCTAAGCTAAGCAGGTATGTATGCCTTATTCGAGGGCAAGATGAGAAATGCACAGCTCATGCGACACCTGAATAATAGCTAATATTGCAGCCAGCTACACTAGAATCGAGCTCTCGAATTTCCCAACCACCTCGCGCACAAAATGGCCAGACAACCCAATCTGTACTCATGCGCCGATGCGGACAAGCTCGCACCACTCCTCCGCCGCTACGTTCTTCAATGCCAGGATGCTGGAATTGAGCACCACGGCTCTTTCCGTGTTGGTGTCTCTGGAGGCTCTCTGCCCAAAGTCCTCGCGAAAGCACTTCTCGCCGACAGCAACGGCAGCCCAGAAGACACGGCGCAGTTCGGAAAGTGGGATATCTTCTTTGCGGACGAGCGATGTGTACCATTGGACCACGAGGACAGCAATTACAAGCTAGTCAAGGAGGAGCTCATAGATAAGATTCCCGAGAAGCTGGGCAAGCCGACTGTGCACACCATCAACCTCGAGTACCTGAACGATGTCGACGAAATGGCAGATCAGTATGAGAAGGACCTGATCCAGACATTTGCGGCAAAAGACAGTGCGCGCTTCCCAGTTTTCGACCTGCTTCTGCTCGGCTGTGGACCAGATGGGCATACGTGCAGCCTGTTTCCCGGACACGAGCTCTTGCGGGAAACTGAAGGATGGTGCCTCCCAATTCAGGACTCACCGAAGCCACCCAAGGCGCGCATCACCTTGACCCTGCCAGTCATTCACGCTGCAAGCAAAATCGCTTTCGTTGCAACCGGCGCAGGAAAGCAAGGGATTCTGCACAGCATCTTCGACACTGAGGAGGGTCGGTCGATACCCTGTGGTATTGTCAACGAGGGTGGTATGGACAAGGTCAGCTGGTTCTGTGATGCAGATGCGGTGAAAGAGGTGTCATTCCCGAAGAAGAGCAGTCTATGATGGAAAGATTGCGGAGTTTGGTTGAGTTAAACTACTAGAAATAGGGACAATAGAATGGGTACTATGGTGTTGGAAAGTATATAGGTTCGAGACATTATTCTCACCATACAGATTTCGAATTGCAATTTTGAACATAGTAATCTTCCTCTCGCTGTTCTGACGTTTCACCATGTTGTGAAACCTCCCCAGTCGTTTCAAAAGCACGTTTGAAACTGTACATTACACTACACCTTTTGCCGCATCTCCAATTTCCCCATCAATCTTCAATCCCGTGTTGAAGTTTACATCGTCTATATCTCACAAGTGACGCGTGATAGTCTCGACTGCCTGAAAACAATCGTGACGTGACGTGACGTGCGTACTATCACGGAAGAAGCAAATATCGACGCGTATGGCAAGAATTGTGCAGCCGTCGAACGATGATGATCGAGTCGCCCTGCAGCCAGCGAAGGTGACAACTTCGAGACTGGCAAGGAGGAGTCCACTCAATGCCAGTACTACAACGTCGACAGATGTGACTTTACCGGGGGAAAGAGCACTTCATCCTATGCCTGAAGGGAGGACCCGAGCTGCAATAAGTGCGACTTCTGCAGGTAGCAACAGCGGCACGGAGGATATGTCATTGACTGAGAGTCAGGCTGCTCTGCAATCAACGGCGCTAGTGTCTGAAAGAATGGCTGCGACTCTGGCGCCACCGCGAAAGCCCGCAGTCGGAACTCGAAGCCTACAACGACCTGGCTTTTCCAATACGACAACCGAGGGACAGAAGAATTCTAGTCCAACCCGACCAAGGCCCCCAATATCGAGTATGTCTCGCTCGGTTGTACGTCCCACACCTCCGGTCACGACTTCCCTTCCTCGAGAAGCAGTCGCAGCCAAAACGACCAAGACGACCGCCAGCACACCTTTGCGATTTGTTAGGCAGCCAACAGCAGCGCGCACGCTACGCACGCCCAACACAGCGCTAGCCCCCCGCCCTGTTAACAGACCAGTTCCTGCAACCACAACACCATCTCACACCTCACGCAGCAGTGGCAACATCACCACTCCTAGCACCAAATCGCTCTCTTCCTTCACTATGCCTAGGCCACTGAGATCTGCAGCAAACACATCCTCACCAACCAAGCCGCCCCTCCCCAAACCCTCATTCACAACCTACCAGCGCTCCTTCAGCCCTTCCAAGCCCCTCCCCACTACCCCTGCTTCCTCCTCCAGCTTCTCCTCAATATCCAAACTCAATCCAACGCATATCCGCTCCCAGACTCATCTCCTTCACCTCTCCCTCCTCCATGCCGCCGCCGCACCCACACTGGCCGCATACACCTTATCCGCACACGCCAACCTCCTCGCCATACACAAAAGTTTGCAGACGCTGTATACGCAGGTACTGGTAATGGAACGGCAAGCCCGACAGGCAGAGAACGTACTCACGCTGCATCGCTGGGCAGGCGGGAATGTGAATAGCGTGGGAAGAAGGCTTAATGTGCTGTGTGCGGTGTTGAGGGATGTTATGGCATTGACGGCGCCGGGAGGGAGGATGGTACCAGCGCGACGACGGGGTAGGCATGTAGAGCATGGGAACGAAGAGGGACATGGTGAGGATGATGAGAACGCGGGGGAAGACCGGGAGCCAGTGGGTGAGGAAGGAGAGGAGGAAGAAGCAGAGGAGCTAGTCGAAGAGCAACAAGGCCAGTATGCCATCCTTATTGCGGACTTCACGGCTTGGACGACGTGGGTGCAGGCGATTTGGCGTGCGAGGGATAAGGATCTTGATGACGACGGATGCGATACTACGGCTTCGCCAGATATGGCCACTACACCGTCCCCAGCTGGCTCCGCCCCGCTCCTGAATACACCCGACTCCTCGACGATCACTCCCATCGACCCGCTCGGCGACGCACCAAAAGCATCCCTCCGCTCACTCACGCACACGATCAATGCATTACTCCTGCGCTTGAACGATCTACCTGCGTTTCCAGCTTCACATCCACCTACACTCAAATCTATAACGCCCGCGTCACCATCAAACTCGCCACCCGCACCGCCCACACCACCTACACCAATACACCTCCTCGCCCTCTCCCTCACTCTCCTGATAGGGATGCAAGAAGAGCTCCAGCTGATGCGGGAGATTGAATTTGAGATTGTGGTGGGCGAGGAGGCGTGGACGAGGCAGAGATTGGGACGGTTGGCGGGGGAGGTGGAGAGCGGGTTTGGGACGCCGATTAGGCGGTGAACTGGAAAGGAGCGAGGGTGAGCTGTGGTGGAGAGGAGAGGAGAGCGGAAAGGGGAGAGAGAGAGAGAGAGAGAGAGGGTGAGTGGGAAGCAGTAAGATTGAGGACGGAGATGAGTGGAAACAGTGTATGTATGTGCGTGTTGGGCATTTTGTACGAATATGTAGACCCCTCCCTCTCTCTGTGTCTAGCTTAGAATACGTCCCACGTTCTTGAAGCAGCGTTCGTGCCGTCATGCTTTGATGCTTGAGTCGCAATCGAGCACGATCTGAAGAATCCATTTCTTGGCCCCACCTGCTCCTTCGAGCCGACGATGAGGTGGACTCCCCCAAGACCCTTCGATACTCGTCCTACGCAACCTCAGCTGGATTTGCAGACATTGGCGGAATGCGTGACCGCTATCGTCCTCAGTGTAGGCCTCTGTACTGCAGGGCACTTCCACTAAGCGATCGTCGGACACCGATCGAGTCAAGCGATCAATGTACATATAGCAACAAGCAACAAGCAGCACATGAACCAATTAAACTTTCTCTTCGCCGTGCGGGTGGGTCAGCAGGTTGTGGCGTGCGTGATCATTTCGTCATCAGATTGCTGAAAGCAACCACGCAGTCGATGAGGCGAGTGCCGTAGACATATCTCTAGCAGAATCATCACGGTACTCTTCTTGGCTGCGGTGTTGACGGCTTTCCTTGTGGTGTGAAATTCGGTACAGACGACAGAGGCTTAAGCGTAGCCCTTTTCATAGGAGTCGATTCATTGCGTATGAGCCTAGCCTTGATAGGACTCTTAATTGGGCTCTTCATTGGACTTTTCGTCGGACTAGGCATCACAATAAGCTGTTCATTCCGCTGTGACACCTCAATCTGAAGGGCCCTCAACGATACCAAGCGTGTCTTCTGAGCTGTCACTCGTTGTTCCAGATCAGCTAGTAGTCCATTTAGTCGAAAGTCGTAGCTTATATCCTCGCCAGTGAGTGTAGGATCCCAGATTGTTTCGAAATCGTCCTCGACGACCTTTCGCCGCCCTTCTTCAGAACTGCCGTTCAGGGCAAGTTCGAGCCAGACGTGGTCGCCGTTGTGCTCGTCCCGTAATTGCTGCTTTGTTGCCTGAATATCGATATCCTGATGTGTCAACTGCGACGTGCTTGACTCCAAGGACGTATCGGCCTTCGACTGTCTGGCTACAAGATCGTTCTCCTCATTTCGGAACTTCTCACAAAGTCCGGTTAGTCGTTGTCGACGTCGTTGGCGCTCTGCTATGGAGGCATGTAACGAGGCGCTGTGTGCTAGAGCTAAGGACGAAACGGCATGAACTTCGTCTCCTTGAAGATCAGCTGCAACACTAAGTGCACGAGCTGGCGTCGACTGCTCTTCTCGTAGAGCCAATGTCTTGCGAAGCACCAGTGTCGAGAAGAAGAGAAGCAGCTCCTCGAACTTCTCGCCGATACAGTCGTCTAGCGTCCCTTTACGGATGGTGCACTCCCGCGGTAACACGCCATCACTTTTGAGTTGACTGAGCTGCTGTTGAAGTACCACGCGCAGCTGGATAGACTGACGTGGCTCCAATGCTGGAAAGTACGGCTTTAGCTTCTGTTGGTTTATTTAGGTCAGTTAAATGCCAGTGGCCATAGCCGAAGCATCGTACAAACTTGGCAATTGCATTGTCCCAGCGCTCAAATAGCCTGAAGAGCACAAACTCAGCGCATCTGAGGCGATCTTTCTGTGCTAATGGTGCATTTCGAGTGGCGCGGAATGTCTCGGCGGTCACGTTTGGCCAGTCTGGCAGTAGATCCAGGTCGAGGTAGCGCAAGTTTTTCACCAGTAAGGCGCCATCTGATGGCACGTTCATGGCATTGTCACGATGTCAATACATGATGCTCGAAGCTCGCAAAAGGGTAGGGTGAAGTAATGTAAACAAATGGATAAGGTGTCTCGTGTCTCGTCGCCCAATTTGGCATTACCCCTATAAACCATTGGTGTTAGCGTTTGTTGACATCGTCTGAACAAAGATTCCTTGTGAATTCAAAGCATATGTTTAGACCAAGCCATATATTTTGCAGCCTCACAACCGTGACAATCGCAAGTCTGACTCACTCGTTACTCAAAGCGCAAGGAATCAAGACTCTATCTGCAATGGCTCCTCACATTGAAGAGGCGGTGCAGACAAACACCCCTCCATGTAAGTCCTTCGGGCGTGCAATCCCCTATGCCCACCAAAGTATACACCCATTGACACTCACTTACACAGCATCTCAGTCCGGTATCCTCAACCACACGAACAAACTACCTGACGGACAATGGACACCACAGACAGTTCTACACACATTACCTCCACATTCACAACCACGAGCAAACACATCCTCACCCGTTGCATTCTTCCACATGCTCGAGCGTTTGAAGACAACAAAACGTGAAGGATGGCGCAGATTCGGCATCAGCCAGGGAGAGTCCATCTCGGATCACATGTACCGCATGTCCATCATCACAATGCTGTGTCCATCATCACTCCGCTCACGAATCGACATGAACCAATGCATCAAGATGGCATTAGTGCACGATATGGCGGAGCTACTTGTAGGGGACATCACACCAGTCGACGGTGTGCTGAAGAGTGAGAAAAGTAGGAGAGAGTCCACAACCATGGACTTCCTGTGTCAGGAGCTGTTAGGGGACGTGGATGGAGGTGAGGCAGGCAGAGAGATTAAGCAGGCATGGCAAGAATACGAGGATTCGGAAACACTGGAAAGTCACTTTGTGCATGATGTTGACAAGATGGAACTCGTGCTGCAGATGGTGGAGTATGAGAAGTCGCATGAAGGCAGGATTGACTTGTCGGAGTTTGCTCATGTCGCGTCGAGGATCGTGTTGCCGGAAGTGCGGCAGTGGTGTGAGCAGGTGCTTGAGGATCAGAAAGCGTACTGGAAGAGCATAGACAAGAAGCATAGCGCTTCTCAGAATGGAAAGGAGGCCCAGGGAATGAAGGAGATGCAGGACGAGTACTACAGTCATGAGCCTGAGCGAAAGCAGTGATGCATGGTGGTGGTGGCAAGCTCCCCCAGTAGCTTTGGACGGCGTTGTGAGACTATTGCAGGGTTAGAGTGAGGTAGACATGGATTCACCGCGGAGCATTGCATGAGGTGGCATGGTATGTTAGACGGCATAACGATATTAGCATAATGAGATACCACCGATAGTGCTATGACAGGATCGAGGCAAATTATTCACATTTGATGCCACAGAATGAGCACCTGCGAGTGTTAGGGAGAGTGCCATGGAGAGTCTGCTTGGACCATATTCCAGTGATTGACAGAACACCTCGCACCAGCACGTAGCCTTGTGAATGAAGCCAAATGCACCTCGTGCTTTTGATACCCCTATTACTACTACCCCTTCTCTTGCAGACTAAGAACACTAAGAATAGGACGATCAAGATCTCTCTCCAGATGGCCAGCGATTTGGACCAGCCTCATTGGGACGAACAACCTTGCTGTTAAGCTTCTTCCCGCTACGCCACCCCGTTCTCGCCGACGGCCATGCACGTCACTCTCCACCTCGCCGGAGCACTATCACTTGAAGTGGTGTGGTCGTGCTGGATGACCATATATTCGAGATTACGTGTCATCTGTTAAGCTGAGAAGATGGACTCTGTTTGTAGCTTATAAGCATCACAACGGCAAGCTGAAATTCACAAGACTAAGCTTTCCTCAGCTCATGAACCAGGTCGGGAAAAGCTGCTTCATCGCCGGCACCCCACCCCGTCGGGTGAAACAGCCTTGTTGCAATTGGCGATGATTGGCGATCTCTTGCCTCGCCCGTTAACGCTCTCTCTAGCCTGATCCACACACCAGCACGCACATGCACCGCTTCCTCCAACCTCTGCTTTTGAAGTGTTTAATCCCTCCTGTTCCTGCTCACCTAGTGCTCTCTTCAGTGCTTCATCTTTGCCCCTCGACCTGCATACTAAGCGCCGATAGGATTGACCGATTGACTGTGTAGCCCTGCAGATAAGATACTTCTAAGCCAAGTCAGCACACCGACAAAGCCCAAGATCGAGATTCTAGGCCCTCGCGCTCCGTCTGGATCGAGTCTGCTGACTGCAAAAGTCTTGTGCAAGGTTCAGGGACATCCTACCTACAGACGTCTGTATATCCTCGACAACAAGCAACGTCTCGTCGCCTGGAGGCGTCTAAATTGCAGTCGAGCTCACCGACTCCGCACAGTCTGTGCCCATTAACCCCTCTGCTTCTGTGATACCTGGTATCACACAGCCCTGCTTCATAGCTCATAGCTCACCGTAATCAATTTGGGGGCATAAAAGTGAGCGTCTCTACGCTGCATTACGTCGCCGCACACAACCAAGTTTCGACTGGTCAATTTGGTAGCCATGTCGAACTCCAGTAGAAGTCAGGCCTCCTCCAGGAGCGATCACAGCAGTCAAAACCTGGCAAGAACACCTCGTGCCTCATTCCCAAGCGAGCCGACTTCGGTGGACTCGGCGCATGGGTCAGATTGTCAGGCCTCTGGAGATGATGACCGCCTCTTTTTAGCACCCCGACGGGATTCACAGTATACTTTCGCCACTTATGCCTCTACGATTACTGCAGATATGCAAGGCGACGAGCTGGTCGAGGATGGCATAGTCGCTGCTGAACGACCACTCACCTTGACCCCAGGCACCCTGGTCGCCGCCTCACCAAAGGACTTTGCAGAGCTATTCCCCTCGTCCCGGAGACTACTCATCCGGCACGACGACACGACTATTGATGGTAACATGAACTTACGCGTTGATACGAATGTTAAAACGACCAGCGGTCAACTTAAAGATATGACCCTATTCCACCTACGCATGCACGACCTTAAACGACGAGACTTCTCAGTGCGCCGATACTGCCGAGACTCTGGCAGGGAAGTATGCCATTCGACCAGGAAGCCACGCGAGATTGCAACTCCTCCTCCGAAGCGCTCGAAGACGAGTGGCACATTTAGCTCGGCATTTCGCAAGTTCGGCTCGAGTCCGCTATCGCCTCGATCTAACACGGACGGTCTCAGTCGCCAAGACTCTGGCTACTCTTCCTTCGAAAGCAGCGATGCTGCACGCAAGACTTTATCCAACCCCGAGACCTCACCTACATCATCGGCACCTCTCTCCGACGACCTCAGCCTCGAATTCTCCAACTACGCCCGCTTTCGCCTCAGCCTGTCAGGCGGAATCTCCTTTTCATCCTCACCCAATGACTCCCGCCACTATACATTCGAATACTACGGGCTGGCGTATATGTGGGAGCGCGTCATTGAAACAACATTCACTACCGGTGAAGAAACGTCTTTCGTCCTTACCCGTCTATGGGACAAAGCAGTACTGGCGCATATCGCGCCAATCCAGCTCAGCCCCGAGGACGCGCGCACAGAGGTGTACAAGGGCGGCTGGATCCCGCCTAGCACCATGTGGTTGTGCGACCGTAGCGTTACGATGGGGCCGGCCGATGTCGCGGATGTGGTTGTTGTCACGGGCTTGATGGCAATGGTGGACGACACTATCCGCAGGAGATTCGAGTCGCAGCCTATGGTGCAGCAGGGACAGCAAGAGCGGCCAAGAACGAACTCCACGAAGACGAGCCCGAAACGCGGGCTTGCGGCGTTTTCGAGTCGACTGAGTTGCATCTAAGAACATTTTGGACATGGTTTGGGAAAATATCGTATGAACATAGCGATTTGTGGAATCACTTCGATGCACGATGTATCAGGCCGTCACGTATATAGTAGGAGGGATTCGATTCTATACATAGCTGTTGCATACCTTAGCTTTTCACTAGCCAAATGTCCAAAGACATCACGTCACGTTCACGCGACTGTAGATTTACATTTTTGGCAAGGGTTGTCACAGCTTGTCGTAGCTGTAGATCGACAAGTAAACAACAATCAACACACCACCACCGGCAACCTTGCGTGAAGCTCTATATTAGACAGCTCATGTCTCGCGATGTCACTAGATAGCTCGGTCGTTCCATCAACTGAGCACAGCGAGGCCTCACTATCGCAAACACTAGAGCGCATGAGCCTTCACCCTTTGGACACCTTAGGCGCTCGAAAAACATCAGACGACACATCACATACGACTGCTCTGAGCGATGCAAGCTTCCTATCGCCGCCGAAAACGAGAACGTCTCCTCAAAGCACACCGCCACGGGGAGACATAAGACGACAGAGCTCAAGATCACCGCAGCTTGTCCGCAAAGCACAACGAGAACCAACGCAAACACCGAACCAACGATCAACTTCATCTTCTACATCGGCCCGCTCAAGTCCAGCACCGTCTGTGACAGCTACGGTCGATACGCAAAGCTATGTACCAGCAACAGCAGCATCCATCGCGGCGGACTTCTTCAAGAAAGAGCTAGCAGATCACAAGAAACCAGATGCGCCAGAGTCAAGCTCAGATACAGTGGTAATTATCCACGATGCGTGCTATGGGCATCGCTTCTCGCGGCCGAAGACAACGAAAACCAATCTTAGCTTGATTGTTGAGCGACCAGAAAGAGTGCAAGCTGTAGTGAGGGGCATATCAAGCGCTTATGTGCGGTTGGGTGGCAGATATGGTGAAGGACTAACTAGAGCACCAGGAGGCATACCTTTCAGGGTACGGCGGTCGACACGATTGGTACCGATCACGTCGTCTGTGGTTACGAATGTGCATGGCGTGAAGTGGATGGAAGAGCTTCAAACGATGTGCGGAGCAGCTGGAGAACGCTTAGCGACGGGAAAGAGCGAAATGACAAGGATAGAAGATGCGAATAGTGCAGTACAAAAGCCACAACTCCATGCGGGAGATTTGTATCTCTCTCCAGAATCTGAACTCGCCTTCCAGGGAGCGCTCGGTGGAGTCTTTGACGCTGTGGATCAAGTGTTCGAGCCCGAGATCGAGGGACAAGCATCGACGCGGAAAGCGTTCGTCTGCGTGAGGCCACCTGGCCATCACTGCTCTGCAGACCTACCCTCTGGCTTCTGCTGGATAAACCAAGTACAGTGTGGTATCGAGCACGCTGTGCAAGCTCACGGTCTCACTCACGCTGCAATCATCGACTTTGATCTGCATCATGGTGATGGATCACAGTCCATCACTTGGGAGCGAAACACGAAATCATGGCAGATGCCGAAGAATGCATCCATACTCAGGAAGACGGCCATTGGCTACTTCAGCTTACACGACATCAACAGCTATCCGTGTGAAGAGGGCGATTCTCAGAAAACTCAAGCGGCTAGCTTATGCATTGAGAACGCGCATGGTCAGACAGTCTGGAACGTGCATCTGCAACCATGGAGAACTGAATCAGATTTCTGGGAGCTATACAAGACTCGTTACGTTGTGCTGCTTGATAAGACTCGCGAATTCTTACGTGCCCATTCACAAAGAGTACGATCTGCCCCTGGGAATGTCCAGCCAAAGGCAGCGATCTTCATCTCGGCAGGCTTCGATGCAAGCGAGTACGAAGGAGAAGGTATGCAGCGGCACAAAGTGAATGTGCCTACCGAGTTCTATTCCAGGTTTACAGCAGACATCGTACGGCTGTCGGAAGAAGAAGGCTTGTCCACCGACGGAAGAGTGATCAGTGTGCTGGAAGGAGGCTACAGTGACAGAGCTTTGTCTAGCGGTACCCTCAGTCACTTGATAGGGTTGGCCGGGACAAACGAAAGTGTCAGCAAAGCCAGCCATCACGTACGGAGGTCATCATTTGGTACGCCAGAAAGTGTGTTTCCTACTGGATGGTGGAATACTCTTGCAATGACCGAACTCGAGGCGCTCGTAAGCAAGTCTGAAGGTCAGCCAAAACGATCTCGCGTCTCGGATGCCATCACACACGCCACGCCTACAGAGTCATTCTTGGCCAAGGTTGTAGACCCAGCCAAGCTTTGGAAAGGGCCGCCACCACCACCGCCGGTTGTGAGCTGGGCTACTGCGGCTTTCGAGCTCAGCAAGCAGCTCATTCCGAATGATCGACCTGTCAATAGCTATCGAGCAGAAGAGTTGAGCGAGCCTCGTGTCAAGAAAGAACGAGTCTTGGCCGTCGTGCCGTCAGCCGAACAGAGTAGTGACAGACAGCTGCGACATAGAGTGAAGGAGGGTTCGGCGCCTGCTTCGACGGCAACTTTACCGCCGAGGACAAGTAGAGCTAGCAGGAAGAGTACAGAAGGCACCACTATACGAACTCCTCGGACGTCACTTTCATCTACGAATGTCGCCCCCGTTACAACAAGTACCACACCTACGCAGCCGTCGAACGTGGTCTCCTCCCAAGCAGGCTTGCCAAACAGCCATGTCAACGGTTCAGCCACTCGCAACAGGGAAGGATCTGCTGATGTCGAACAGCTCGCTGCCGGTGTTCGCAAGATCACGCTGAAGCTGTCCGAGAAGGACAAGAAGGAACTCAGTGCGTCTGGGCCACCAAGACAAACCACACAAGCAAAAGCACCCGTCAAGAAGCCAGCAGCGACGAAGACTGCAAAGACAATAACACCACAACCGTCCGCGGCGACCCTTCGTAGAGCCGCGAAATCTAATCCAGCGACCCCGTTGTCGAGCGTTACCTCGACTACTACATTTGACACGATCCCTCCGGGACTACTAGCTGCTCGAGCACTGTCTCAAGAGGCACAAGAGTCGGCGGCTAGAGATACATTTGTTCCTAGTGCTGCCGCTGAGCCAGTCGAGGCACCTGCGGACCGTGGGCTTGATCACACGCAACTTGTGGCCTTTGGTGCTATGTCACCCGGTACACGTAGAGAACATCAAATGGATGTTAGCAGCTCTTCCAATGCACCCTCCGTGGCTCAAGACCTAGCAGACTCCAGCATTCCCGACGACCAAATGATGAATGGACACTCACGACAAGCTTTACCACCCTCGCAAGCCCCAGGGCCAGGCTCTTCCACAGCGCTTCCAGAACCAAAGCTATCTATGTTCGATTCGGTGAATGAGTCTAGTGCTGCGACAATACCTGCGGTCAATGGCGGAGCTTCTACAGGGACGCAACCCCTACGGTCCAAAGCACCAAATGCACTTCCGGCGCAGAGAGCACCGGTCTTCACATCTCATGGGTATATACCATTTGGCAACGCAAATGTCGCACCAGCTGCCACGCAGGATCATGCTGGTAACGGCACGAATAATGACATCTGGGCAGTGCCTGACACGCCTGGAAAATGAGGACGATATTTGGCGTGCGGGAGACGACTAGACGGCTACGATAATGATTTCCCTTTACCTTGATAGATACCCAGGTAGTTACACGAGCATTGACCTTCTCCTTCCACAACTCTAGACCATTTGCCCCTCATCAAGGGACCCCTCCCATTTTATCTCCGTTGTTTCCGAGTGTGATTTTTGACTCATTACGTCTAGTTTTCAATGGTAACTTTTGTCCAAGCGAATAACAACACAAAACAACAACAGTCAATACACGCATCATGGCCTCGTTAATCAACCCATCAATGCTTACTAACCTGATCCCTGGTCTCAAGGTCTCACAGGCATCTGGACGCAAGTCCGTGCACGAAATCAGGAGCAGAAGTCTCATCAGCTAACAGACATATCAGAGTACTCCTCCTCGGTGCTGGTTTCGTTGTTAAGTATGTTCATTGCAGACAATGCTTCTCTTATCTGATCTGACATTGTACTAGGCCCACAGCACGAATCCTCTCCGAAGCGAACATCGACGTCGCCGTCGCCTGCCGAACACTCGAAAGCGCTGCCAAGCTCTGCGAGGGCCTCTCAAACTGCCACCCAATCTCTCTTGATGTCAACGACAGCGCAGCTCTAGATGCCGAAGTCGCCAAGGTCGATGTCGCCATTTCTCTAATCCCCTACACATTCCACAAACTCGTCATCGAGTCCGCCATCCGCAACAAGAAGCACGTCGTCACAACCAGCTATGTCTCGCCCGCGATGCAAGAGCTCAACGAGAAGGCCAAGGATGCTGGTATCACAGTCATGAACGAGATTGGATTGGATCCGGGTATCGACCACTTGTACGCTGTGAAGACGATCGACGAGGTTCATGAGAAGGGCGGCAAGATTACAAGTTTCTTGAGCTACTGTGGTGGTCTTCCTGCGCCAGAGTCGAGTGATAACCCGTTAGGTTACAAGTTCTCTTGGAGTTCGAGAGGTGTGTTGCTCGCGTTGAGGAATGCCGGCAAGTGGTGGAAGGATGGAAAGGTTGAGGATGTTGAGGGCAAGGATTTGATGGACCATGCTAAGCCGTATCACATTTACCCTGGCTGTAAGTTTGGACGTGCCTTCCTTGATCCCAACATCCGCTGACAATACTCCCTCCTAGACAACTTCGTCGCCTACCCCAACCGTGACAGCACACCCTACAAGGAACGCTACAACATCCCCGAAGCAGAGACCATCATTCGCGGCACACTCAGATACGGTGGCTTTCCTCAATTCATCCGAGTCCTAGTCGACATTGGCTTCCTCTCCGACGAATCCGCCGACTACCTCGATGCGAAGTCTTCCTCCCCGCTAACCTGGGCCGAGACCACCGCCAAGGTCGTTGGCGCAACAAGCTCTAGCCAGAATGATCTCGAGTGGGCCATTGCCAGCAAGACTAACTTTTCCAGGTATGAGTCACCCTCTCGTAGCACTCTCCATTTTAGTCAGCTCAACTAATAACCCACCAGCACCGAAGACAAAACCCGCATCCTCGCCGGCATGCGCTGGCTCGGTCTCTTCTCCGACGCCCCCATCACACCTCGCGGCAACCCCCTTGACACCCTCTGCGCCACTCTCGAGCAAAAGATGCAGTTCGAAGCCGGCGAGCGCGACTTCGTCATGCTGCAGCACAAATTCGGCATCACCTGGGCCGACGGCACGACTGAGACACGCACATCGACGCTATGCGAGTATGGCGAGCCGACAAGCGCGACGAGCACGAGCGCGATGGCCAAGTTGGTGGGTGTGCCGTGTGGTGTGGCGGTGAAGATGGTGTTGGATGGGCGGATTAGCGAGAGGGGTGTGCTTGCGCCGTTGAAGAAGAGTTTGACGGAGCCGTTGATTGAGGAGTTGAAGAAGTACGATATTGAGATGATTGAGAAGACGATTGCATGAGTTGGTCTGATGGGTAAAATGAAGGATGAACTGGAAATGGGTATAGATAGTGAGTAGAGGGAGCATGAATATGACCACAATTGCCACTACCACTTCAGCTTAGTTGCATCGTGTCATTTTTGCGACGGGGTAGACGAGGTAGGTGGGTGAAGAGTACCGAGGAGAGAGTCTCAGCGTGAGAAGCATGATAAGACACGATCCGGCACTAACTCGCTAGCAAGAAGAGTCGGTTTCGAGTCGTTTTCGAGAGTCTTTATTCAAGGCCGAAAAGCTGTGAAGAGTGCCGAAAAAAATGTAAACCGAAAAAGCACTATTTCAGCATCGTGTCCTTCACTTGCTTAGTACCAAGAAGTGTCTATTTCGAGGAATATAACTCGAGGCTAGAAAGTGATGAAGAGTACCGAGAAGAGTCTCTCCGCCGGGAGAGTGTAATAT
>Ga0268246_10000407_pt1 | contig 19131 bp, 15 predicted proteins | sample AgamicOrSfe_FD_200242 | JGI IMG/M metagenome (GOLD analysis project Ga0268246, IMG submission 200242) | Agave microbial communities from Guanajuato, Mexico - Or.Sf.e (v2) (version 2) | ecosystem: Host-associated > Plants > Phyllosphere > Phylloplane/Leaf | place: Guanajuato, Mexico | collected...
CAGGAAGCTCAACTTACACAAGCGTCATTTCTTCGGCAAGTAATGCCCAAGCTGGTCAAGCAGAGGTCTTCGTGCCATCAGCTGGTTACTCCACATCCACCTCATACTGGACCAACAGCGCGGCGTCCACCACCACCGCGACTACTGCAAGCAATTCCGCACCCGGCGAGATCATTGTGGAGTCGCCGTACAGCTACACCACCTCAACGGTGTACACAAGCGGCATGGCTTCTCCTAGCCAGTCTACAATGACTCCTGCCAGTGGTAGCATGGCGAGTGTTGTCGAGTATGACAATGCAGCTGGCTACAAAACTCAAGGAACATCATACTGGACCAGCAGCGCCGGCTCGACAAGCACCATTGCTACCGCCAGCGGATCTCAAACTGGCACTGTTGAAGTCTACTCGCCCTACGTGTACACAACATCGACCGTCTGGACATCTGGAGCCAGCTCTGGAGCTGTTTCCACTGCCACTCCCAACAACGGATCTGTTGCGACAGTATACACATACGCGAACTCCGCTGGCTACAACACTCAGACAACATACTGGAACCAGGCTGCTTCCACGAGCACACTCGCTCCTGCCAGCAACGGACAGAGCGGTACCGTGGAAGTTTTCGACCAATATTCGTACACTACTTCGCAGATCTACACTACTGGTCTTTCCTCAACTTCGATGTCTACGGCTACTCCGGCAAGTGGAAGCGTTGCTACAGTGTACCAGTACCAGAACTCCGCTGGATACGTTACAGCTGGAACAACGTACGGTACAGCAGCCAACTCGACTAGCACAATCGCAACTGCTACAGGAAGTGCAAGCGGGACAGTTGAAATTTACGACCAGTACCAGTACAGCACATCCACTGTATACACCACTGGCCTTGCATCAACTTCGCGCTCTACGGCCACTCCAGCAAACGGCGGCGTTGCCACAGTGTACCAATACCAGAACTCAGCTGGATATGTCACAGCAGGCACAACTTACGGAACTGGTGCAAACTCCATCAGCACGATTGCTACAGCGAGTGGAAGCGCAAGCGGCACGGTCGAGGCTTACGATCAATACAGCTACTCCACGACTACCATCATCGCCACTTCTGTCTCCTCAGCTTACCAGTCGACTTCGTACCCAACTGCCGGAGGAAGCCAAGCCGTGGTATACGCCTACCAGCCAGCTGGCTATGCCACCACCACGACTTACGGAACTCTCAGCCAGACGACGCGCTCCACCGCCAGTCTTGCAAGTGGCTCTTCCATTGCAGAGGTCTACGAGGGCGATCCATACAGTTACAGCACACAGACAGCATACTCGGCTATCAGCTCAACGATTTACTCAACAGCAACCCCATCGTCTGGCAGTGCTGCAGTCGTTTACGAAACGGCGCCTTACACATACTCCACCACTACTGTGTACGTTGCCTCCATCTCCTCGGCTTCGCAATCAACCTCCTACCCAACAGCAGGAGGAAGTCAAGCAGTGGTCTACGCCTATCAGCCCGCTGGATACACCACGACCACTTCTTACGGCACTGTCAGCCAGGCTACTCGCTCAACTGCCAGTCTCGCTTCTGGATCCTCCGTGGCAAACGTGTACGAGCAGGACCCTTACACTTACTCGACGACCACCACTTTCGCAAACGTCAGCTCCACAATGTACTCGACATCCACTCCTGTCAGCGGTTCCAATGCTGTTGTCTACGAAACGGACCCATATGTTTATTCCTCGACTACTGTCTTCACTTCGCCTACTGGTTCTGCTACCGCAGCCTCAACGTCAACAAGCTTCCCTGCTTCAGGCTCGCAAGCAGTCGTGTACTACTACCAACCTTCCAGCACTGGATACACCACCGCAAGCACTTCGTACTACAATGGAACCGCTACATATGTCTCCACGGTCGCTCAGCCCACCAACAACCAGCAAGGTACATATGAGCTGTTCGTGCCTAAGCGTACAGACTACTCATACACCACAACATACTGGACTGGCACGACTACGTCGGTCTCCACTATTGCTACACCAGACAGCGACAACGAGAACGGTATGGGTACCGAGGAGGTCTTCTTGCCTCAAGCAACAAATTACAACACTGTCTCTACCTACTACTCTGGCACCACGACAAGTACCTCGACACTGGCCAGCCCCACGAACAACACACCAGGAACTCAAGAAGTCTTCATTCCGTCAAGCACTGGCTACGTTGTGTACACATCATACTACACTGGCTCGACAACCTTTACCAGCACAATCGCGACTCCATCAGGTGGATCGCAAGGTACAGAGATTGTCTACGATCCTTCTGCGACTCAGTAAGTAAAGCAAAGAAGATGAAAGCCTGACAATCACTGATACATTCTATAGATACTCGACTATTTCGTCCTACTACAGTGGCTCGACTACTGCCACAACGACTATTGCTTCAATCAGGAACAACACGCCCGGCACAGTCGAGGTTCTCATGCCAAGTGCTACAGGATACTACACGACAACCGTCTACTATGCTGGTTCGACTACTTCATATTCCACATTGGCAACACCAAGCGGAGGCACCCAAGGAACAATCCTCGAGGCAATTCCCAGCAATTCTTCTGTGGTCACATCGACGACGTACTACTCCGGAAAGACTACATCATACTCTACAGTGTCCACTCCTACCAACGCGTACGGCGGTGGAGTCATGGAGTACGATCCCAGCAACACAGCCATGTCGACCTCCACGACCTATTACTCAGGCAAGACTACATCGTACTCCACTGTCTCGCAGCCCTCAGGACCAAATGGAGGCCTCGTCAACGAGTACGACCCAAGCAACACTGCGATTGTTACAAGCACCACCTACTACTCAGGCCAGACTACCTCCCTATCCACTGTGTCTACCCCATCAAACCAATATGGTGGAGGAGTCGAAGAGTACGATCCAAGCAACACGGCGGTCCGCACAAGCACTACGTACTACTCTGGCGCCACAACATCGTACTCTACTGTTTCGAAGCCATCTGGTCCATATGGCGGTGGAGTCATGGAATACGATCCTTCTGCAGGATATGCTACCACGACTATCACATCTGGTGGATCTGCTTACACCACGACACTCGCTCCGGCATCAAACTCGTAAGTCTCAGCCGGAAAAGAGAAAAAAGTTCAAGCATCATCACTAACATGTTTTGCAGAAACTCCGGCACCGTCGAAGTCGTTTACGCGATGTCTACGTTCACCACGACCAGCTGGTTGTCTCCAGGACAGAGCGGATACACAAGCACGATCTCCGCGTCTGGAACCACTTCAGGCGAGGTCGTCGTTGGCAGTGCATCTTCTGGATACACTACCGTCACTTCGTACGGTTCAGGCTCGCCATCTGCTTCTGCTTACTACACTACAGTGGTTACTGCCTCCAACGCGCAGCAAGGTACCGTCGTTTACGTCACTCCATCTGCGGCGACGACTACAATCACCACCACGTACGGAAACAGCGCCTACGCGACTACGCTTGCAGCTGGATCTGGATCTCAAGCTGGTACGGTGGAGACCTTCGTCGCTCAAGGAACGCAGACAACCACAACTTGGCTATCTCAAGGACAGAGCGGCTACACAAGTACTGTGCAGGCATCTGGAACTGCGTCTGGCACTGTTATCGACGGCACCGCCAGTGCTGCTACTGTGTACCAGACCACAACTTACGGTCCAAGCGCTTACACTACTACGCTCGCTGCCGGAAGCCAAAACTCGCCCGGCACTGTGGAGGCCTTCGTACCGCAAGGAACTCAGACCACAACGACCTGGCTATCTCAAGGCCAGAGCGGCTACACTTCTACTGTGCAAGCATCGGGATCTCAGAGTGGTACCGTTGTGGATGGTGTCGCCAGTGCATCAACAGTCTACGTCACCTCGACTTTTGGTCCTTCTGCTTACACTACCACTCTCGCAGCTGGTTCTCAAGGATCTGCAGGTACTGTCGAATATGTCAGCGCCATGGGCACAGCTACTACAACAACCTGGTTGTCTCAGGGCGCGGCTGGCTACACAAGCACAGTCCCGGCCAGTGGATCGCAGAGCGGTACGATCATTGTCGGCTCGCCATCCGCCTCCACCTTCTACGAGACCACAACTTACGGACCAAGCTCGTCGACAGTCACCTTGGCATCAGGCTCGCAAGGATCTCCCGGCACGGTTGAGGTGTTCCAGCCTCAAGGTACTGCCACGTCGACCACATGGGTGGCGGCTGGCTCACCTGGCTACACTTCTACTGTTCAAGCATCAGGCGCGCAAAGTGGGACGATCATTTACGGATCACCCTCCGCGTCCACAGTGTACACAACCATCACTTCTGGTGGCACCGCGTATACTACAACCTTGGCCAGTGGCTCTCAGGGATCTGCAGGGACTGTGGAAGCAGTTTCTGCGATGGGCACTGCAACCACGACCACATGGATTCCAGCTGGCTCGCCCGGATACACTTCTACCATCCCTGCCAGTGGCACAACCTCAGGACAGGTCATCGTGGGCTCACCATCAGCGTCTACCGTGTACACCACCGTCACAAGCGGACCGTCAGCGTACACCACAACTTTGGCAAGCGGCTCTCAAGGACAGGCAGGAACCGTGGAGGCAGTTTCAGCGATGGGAACTACAACCACGACCACGTGGCTCTCGGCAGGCGCTGCTCCTTACACAAGCACGATTCCAGCCAGCGGAAGTCAAAGCGGAACTGTTATCTACGGCTCACCAAGTGCTTCTACAGTATACACTACGATTACCTCCGGTGGTTCGGCTTACACTACAACTCTGGCCAGCGGCTCTCAAGGTCAAGCTGGTACCGTGGAAGCGGTCTCAGCGATGGGCACAACCACGACAACGACATGGCTTTCAGCAGGTGCTGCACCTTACACCAGCACAATCCCTGCCAGTGGAAGTCAATCTGGCACCGTGGTTTATGGTTCTCCTTCGGCCGCTACAGTATACACCACGATTACGTCTGGTGGCTCTGCTTACACGACAACCTTGGCTCCTGGAACCAATGCGCAAGCCGGTACGGTCGAGGCTGTCTCTGCCGAAGGTACACAGACAACTACGTCCTGGATCTCTGGCGGTGCTTCTCCTTACACCAGCACCATCAGCGCTTCTGGTCTCAACAGCGGCACCGTGGTCTATGGATCTCCTTCGGCCACTACCGTGTACACCACTATCACAAGTGGAGGATCTGCATACACCACGACACTGGCTTCGGGATCAAACTCGCAGGCAGGCACAGTCGAGTACGTCAGCGCCATGGGCACAACGACATCTACGACCTGGCTTTCGGCTGGTGCGACACCCTATACCAGCACTATCAGCGCTTCTGGCACCAATTCCGGCACAATTTTGTATGGTTCTCCTTCCGCATCGACTGTGTATACCACGACCTTCTACTCTGGCAGCACGACATCTCTCAGCACCGTTCCTGGCTCAAACGCCCAGGCAGGCACCGTTGTCGAGGCGGATCCGTCAAACACTGTCGTCTCCTCCAGCACTACGTTCTACACTGGAACGACCACAAGTGTCTCAACGGTGGTCACTCCCAGCGGAAGTCAAGGTGGCTATGCCGTCGAATACGACCCGTCCAACACTGCCGTTTCTTCCAGCACGACCTTTTACTCTGGCTCAACAACCTCAGTCAGCACAGTTCGCTCACCGTCTGGATCTGTTGGCGGCTACGCGGTCGAATACGACCCATCCAACACTGCGATCTCGTCAAGCACCACGTTCTATTCTGGTTCAACCACCTCTGTCAGCACAGTCAGAGCACCTTCGGGATCTGTTGGTGGCTACAATGTCGAGTACGATCCATCGAACACTGCCGTGTCTTCAAGCACAACGTTCTACAGTGGATCAACAACCTCAGTCAGCACGGTCAGGGCACCTTCCGGTTCTTCAGCTGGCTATGCGGTTGAGTACGACCCGTCGAATACAGCTGTGTCAACCAGCACGACATATTATACTGGAACGACTACATCATACAGCACAGTCGCCACGCCAAGCGGTTCTCAAGGAGGCTTCGTTCAGGAGTACGATCCATCGCCACAAAGAAGCGCTGCTACGTCGGCTACAGCTGCACAAGCTGGTACTTCGGCAACTGGATATGTCACTCTGACCTCAACATACACTGGAACGACCACGTCAACCTCAACTCTCGCCCAGCCGAGTGGAACAAACGCAGGAACGATCGAGTACTTCGTGCCATCGCCAGTCACAGGTTACCAGACTACAACCTACGGAGGCACGACTTATGCAGGAACGACCACGCTCACTTCCACCTTGGCAAGCCCGAGCAACGGACAGAGCGGCACAGTCGAGGTGTTCAACCCCTCAGCTACAGGTTACACGACAATCACCTACACTGGAACCACATACCTCGGCACAACAACAAGTTTCTCGACACAGGCAGCCCCGAGCGGTCAGAACCAAGGAACGGTCGTGGAGTACTTCCCTTCGGCAACCGGCTACACCACGACAACTTACACGGGAACTGCTTACGCTGGAACTACGACAAGTTACTCAACATTGGCCAAGCCGTCCGGAACTTCGCCCGGCACAATCGAAGTGTTCTACCCATCTGCAGGCTACACAACTGTCACTCAGACATATGGTCCAGTGGCAACGACAACTACTCAGCTTGCAAGTGGAACAAACACGGGCACCGTATTCGTTTACTCGGCCGAGCCAACTGTTACAACGACTACCTACGTACCTTCAGGATCTTCAGGATACACTTCTACTATTCCTGCAAGCGGTACAAACCAGGGACAGGTCGTGTACGCCTACCCAAGCGCAGGTTATACTACGCAGACTGTTACTCAGGGTCCAAGTGGCTACACGACAACTATCACTACGGCGTAAGTCTATTCACTTTCCATTTTTTTCCACTCAAAGTATATTATCAAGAGCAAAACACTGACACTCAAGCAGGAGTGGCACAACAACCGGCACGGTCTGGGTTATCTACCCAACAGCAGGTTACGTGACGACAACAATTGCCTCCGGATCTTCCACGGCGCCATACACTATGGTTCTCAAGTCAGCCAGTGGCACAGTCTCTGGTACATATGAGGTGGTATACCCCACTGGAACTCGTGCGTACGTCACATCGACAACGATCTGGAACTCGCAGAGCACAGTCACCACGACTATTGCAAAGGCGAGCGGAGCCAACGTTGGTACGGTCCTTGTTGAGATGCCTGCTGGTTACTCGACAACCACTATCAACAGCGGTACAGCTTCGACGCCCATTACCACGACAATCTCAGCGATGTCTGGAACTTCTGCTGGACTTGTGGAGGTCATCTACTCAGAGGGATACACTACCGTATACACAAACATTCCGTCCAACTCGGCAGCCTACACAACCACGGTGGCTGCACAGAATCCCAGCGCTCCCGGCACTGTTCTTGTTGGACAGCCCTCCAAGTACACCACAGTCACCACGCTCTCCGGAACTGTCTCATCCACAACCACTGTCCAGCCTTCTGCACCAGCTCAAGGTACAGTTGTTGTGGAAAACCCGGCTGCCTCCCAAGCCGCCTGCAACAACCAAGGAATGCAATGGGCTTACTGGAACAACACGCAAGGAGCCAACGGAGCCCAAGACAATGGTGTTACCGATGGGTACTCCATTTTCGACCCGACTGTGTACAAGAGCCAAGACCCATGGTACAACGCCACGACCCCTGGCTCGGGTGGTATCAACAATCCCAGCACGAACGTCGCTATCCCCATTACTATCTATGGTGTTCCTGGTTTCGTGGCCGATTACTTCGCGCTTGGACAAAAGGGTTACATCTACGCCGAGCAGACCGGAAACTACAACTTCACAATCGCTGGTGTCGACGATTGGCTCGGTATTTGGCTCGGTCCAAACGCCCAGAGCGGATGGACCAAGCAGAACACAAACTTTCAGGTCGGCTACGTGTCGTCTGCAGTAAGTACCTCATGATCGACATACTTGATCCCAACTTACCAACCATTCTTTCCAGGGCAAAGGCAGCTTCGTTTACGCCGCCACCAAAGGACAGTATATTCCTTTCAGAATGGTCTTCGGTCAAGCCCAGGGAGCGGCCGTGTTCAACGTGTCGCTCACTGCGCCAAACGGAGTGTTGGTGGCTGGACCAACCAGTACCTACACACCGGACATTGTGCAGTTCGGCTGTGGCAACGATATCAACGTGGCTCCAGCCTTCTCGGGCTGGGGTAACGAGGCGTGAGCGGGTTGAGAGGAGGAAGTGGAGGAGGATGATGATTTCATATTTCGTTTCAGGGGGATTTAGCTAGATTTTACTTTTCCATATAACAATACATCCATTCACTCAATATTCGCGTACCTTTATTCCACATACATGGCACAATGCTTCTCTTCCTGGGTATAGCTGGTCCTTGAACTGTTCGGCACCGCCAAGCACGAATGTCACGTGAGATGAGGTTAGAAAAGAGAACCGGTCATTCTGGTACTTTGGCTATCCTGGGTATGCCTTCGATAGCCAGAGAGTGTGGACTTCATAGATCTTCCCTTCAGCTTCATCATCACAGCCACATTCTCTGCCAACTTCTCTCATCTTTGTGATATCTGCAGCTGCCAATGAACTAGTAGGTATTGACATGGACAGGATGCATCTCGGCACTGCCCACTTCGGTCCTTCTTCACCCGGCCAGTAATGAGCCGCTGACGATCTTCCCCTCCTTACCCCTCATCGTGTATCATGGCTCCTAGTCTCTTCATGCGGAGCTAAGGCCTGATGACGAAGACATGGCACTTGAGTAAGCTATCGGGCCATGTGTGATTTCCGCTGTGTGCTGCTACTTATAATGACCTTGCCTTGACCAGCACAAACAGTGAAAGACTTTCGAAAATTGACTCATTTCCGTATTACTGTAGTCTTCCACCATGGCGTCACCAGGAAAGCTCCTGCTAGGGGCACTCTCCCTGCTTGCCTCGCTACAGCCACTTGTAGTCTCAGCCCAGAACAACTCAATCGAGGGTTGGCCAGTACATAACGATGGCTTGAACTCCGTCGTGCAATGGGACCACTACAGTATCATTGTCAATGGACGTCGTCTCTTCGTCTTCGCCGGAGAGTGGCATTACTGGCGCCTCCCTGTCCCCGAGATGTGGGTTGACATCTTGCAGAAGATCAAGAGTGCCGGCTTCACGGGCTTCACATTCTACAGTAATTGGGGCTATCATGCACCAAACTCGACCACACTCGACTTCACGAATGGTGCCCACAACTTCACTTCACTGTACACTATCGCGAAGGAGCTCGGCCTCTACGTCCTCATCAGACCAGGTCCATACGTCAATGCAGAGGCAAATGCTGGCGGCTTTCCACTTTGGCTTACGACGGGCGCCTACGGCACTCTTCGTAACAACGACTCCCGCTATACTGATGCTTGGACGCCTTACTTCGACGAACATGCCAGTATCAGCAGCGAATATCTCGTCACAAAAGGTGAAAATGGTCTTGTCTACCAGATTGAGAATGAGATTGGCGGGCAGTGGAAGGGGTCTCCCACCAACAGAGTCCCTAATCCCACTGCGACTGCCTATATGGAGCTTCTCGAGGTTGCCGCCCGGCGAAATGGGATCGATGTCCCATTGACACAGAATCAGCCGAACATGAATTCGTACTCGTGGTCAAGCGACTGGGCTCCTGGTGCTGGTGGTGAGCTTGCTTACGACCTGACTTTGAGGTTCACAGCTAATCAAAGCATAGGAAATGTCGATATTGATGGCGTTGACTCATATCCGTCCTGCTGGACCTGCGACCTCAGCCAATGCGCATCGACTAACGGACCATATGTGCCGTACCAAGTCGTGGACTACTATAACTACTTTGAGACATTCCAGCCTACACAGCCAAGATTCCTGCCTGAGTTTCAAGGTGGATCGTTCAACCCCTGGGGTGGTCCTAACGGCGGATGTCCAGGCGACATTGGTGCGGACTTCGCCAACTTGTTCTACCGGCACAACATCGGCGAAGGCGTCACTGCTATGTCGCTTTACATGTTGTATGGTGGCACAAATTGGGGCTCACTTGCAGCACCAGTTGTAGCAACCTCTTATGGTACGTGGACAGTGGTTGATGTATTGGAACCGCCCAGCTGACTACGAGTCTAGACTACGCAGCACCAATCTCAGAAGATCGGTCCATTGGCTCGAAGTTCTACGAAACAAAGCTACTGGCGCTCTTCACCCGTGTTGCCCATGATCTCACGGCGACAGATCGCATTGCAAACACCAACAATGCCAGCATATCCACCAACCCTAATGTGCTCGTCACAGAGCTTCGCAATCCCGTCACAAATGGCGCTTTCTACGTCACGATCCACAACACATCATCATCAGGCACACTTGAGCAGTTCCAGCTTCATGTCAACACATCTGAAGGCTTGCTTACCATCCCACAGAAAGGTGGCAATATTGCCCTCAATGGTCATCAAAGCAAGATTATCTGCACTGATTTCAGCTTTGGGTCGGAAAAGCTCATCTACTCGACTGCTGAGGTTTTGACGTATGCTGTGCTTGACGGTGTCCCAACTCTTGCTCTCTGGGTATCAGATGGAGAGGATGTCGAGTTCAGTGTCGCCAATGCCCAAGGAGCTCAAGTCAGTCGCTGTCAAGGCTGCAGCAATGTGAACATCTCCAGAGGTAACAGTAGCGTGGTCGTTTCTTTGACGCAGGGGACAGGCATGAGTGTCGTCATGTTGCAGAATGGCGTTCGTGTTTTGACACTGTCACGGTCCTCTGCTTATCAAACATGGGTTCCAACCCTGACGAATGACCCCTTCGCTCCGGAGAACGAGACGATCATCGTGCAGGGTCCTTACCTGGTCCGTGGAGCCACACTCGTGGACAGTACCCTAGCAATCACAGGAGATCTGTCCGGGCCAACGACTTTAGAAGTCTTTGCACCTCGCGCAATCCAGCATGTCACCTGGAACGGCCAAACTGTCGCCGTCCAGAAAACACAATACGGCTCCCTAACATCCCAACTCTCCGGTCCCAACCAAACCATTACCCTGCCACTTCTCACGAACTGGAAATACAAAGGCAGTCTCGAAGAGCACAAGCAAGACTACAAGGATAACGGCCCTGCCTGGGTCCTCGCGAACCATACCACGACGCCTAATCCCACGAAGCCAGCGTCTCTGCCCGTCCTCTACGTCGACGATTACGGCTTCCACAACGGCATCCACCTCTTCCGTGGATATTTCTCCGGCACAGCCAGCTCCGTCTTCCTCAACATTCAAGGAGGCACCGCATTCGGCTACTCCGTCTACCTCAACGGCGACCACATCGGCTCTTTCTACGGCAGCGCCGCTCTCGAGGCAGGGAATGGCACTTACTCATTCAAGAACGCCACATATCACGCTCCATCCAGTGGCAAGGAGAACGTGCTCTTCGTCATCCAAGACAACACCGGCCACGATGAGACCACCGGTGCCTTGAACCCACGCGGGATATTGCAAGCAACGCTGCTCACGCCCGATAATTCCACACTGAACTTCACAACCTGGAAGATCGCAGGTACCGCCGGCGGCGACTCGCAGCAAATCGATCCCGTGCGCGGCGCCCTTGCAGAAGGCGGTCTACACGCCGAGCGTCTCGGCTGGCACCTTCCTGGCTTTGACGACAAGTCCTGGGCGAACGCCAGCGTGGGAAGCGCGGCGAATGATTCGGCTATGCTCAGCTTCAAAGGTGCAGGCGTGAGCTTCTATCGCACGGTCGTGCCGCTGAGCATTCCGAGTGGAGTGGACGTGTCGATTGCGTTCAATCTGGCGGCCCCAGGGCCGCAGACGATGAGGGTGCAGCTGTTTGTGAACGGGTATCAGTATGGAAGGTATAATCCGTGGATTGGACATCAGACTGTGTTTCCTGTGCCGCCTGGGGTAAGTTACATTGTTATCTCCACGCACATTGATGAATACTAACATCGTCCTGCAGATACTTGATTACACGGGCGACAATACGATCGGTGTTGCGATATGGGCACAGAGCAAGGGAGGGGCACAGCTCGATATTGACTGGAGCGTGCAGTACGCCGTCACGAGCAGTTTTGACAATAACTTCAATGGCACGTACTTGCGACCGGGGTGGACGCCGGAGAGGCGGCAGTGGGCTTGAGATTGTGGTTGTTACGAGAAATCAATGGTGTCAATTTACCTTGCCCAAGGACTTGAATGGGCGCATCAAAGCCATGGCCAAATCCAGGTCAAGTATAGCATGCATGCCGGAACAACCTTGTGAGATCTGCAATGCTGGTGATCAGCTTGAAAATCACGTCAACCCCTCACTCAAATTCGCGCATCGATGATCTCTTACGCATGCTGTACAGCAGATCATGATGCAGGCAGGCATGCAGCTCAGAATATTATGCGTATTGTGAACAGCAGAAAAGGCGAAGTTCAAGGAAGATGTACTGTATTTTATCGATGTTGCTGTCCTCCAAATCTCGGCATCTGTGACATCCATTTTGGATACATTTGCGGGTAAGGCAAGCTTGAGGGGCAATAACTGTCACAGATTTGCAGATTCAGTTTACTCTCAGCCGTACTATAGATTAGAACTCGCTGACCACACTACCTTCGCCTTCGTCTTCAAAAGTCGCGTACTAGGCTGAAACCACAGGATTTCAGTTCTGTCATTTCCTTGCACCACATCATAGACAAGGTCGAGGGATGGAATCCTGCTCGGTCGAGATGGCGATTGGTGCCACTTCGCTTTGATTCCATCCCCTACGGTAATTGCCACTCTGGAGGAGGCCACGTTCGAGATGAGCAGGCAAAAATGTCTGGCTTAAGGCTGATCTGGTTGACAATCTACCACTCGATGAGAGTTTCTGGCGTAAGCAACCGGACCTACGATTTCCAGATATCGAAAAACTCCGCTTGAAAGTAACGTTCATGGATGAAGGACTGGAGACCATCACACTCTCTCTCGCTGTCTTGCTCCAGGAAGCTCCAAGATAGTTCGGCAAGATATATCGGCACCGGAGAGCAGGCCTCGCTACGTGGTATGGGCACCCACTTGTTCCTGCAAGGCCTGCTACGACATTCCGGATGCGGTTGGAGGGATGAAGGGCATTGGAGGATTCGATAGCTCAGCCAGCACTCTTCGTGGCTACAAGTACTTACACGTCTCCCTCTATAGTTCTCTTCCTCCTTGTTCACATCTTATATGAATTCGGTCGCAAGATTGTTCACCTCAGTGTTGGCGTTCACATAGCTGAACACAGTATAGATCAAATCTAATCTTAAAATAGCTTTCAATACTACCTCTGTGAGTTTCATATCACACTTCAAATCATGCACACCATCTCCGTGCACAACATATTCATGCAGGCTGTCTGCTTCATTTCGTATCCATATATGGTGTCTATCTCTTCTCATCTTCTGTTTATGCATGGTGTCAATCTCTTCCATCTTTTGTTCATGCACAGCGTCCATCTCTTGTTACCTGCATTGCTCGTTTCCCGAGATCAGTTTTCATGTCAAAAAGTCCCGACTGATACACCGACGGCACTCTCTTGCCTGCTTCCAGACCTTTCTTCTAGCATAATATCAGCCTAACTGTATCGTACGTCCTCGTCTGTGCCCCGCTTAGAGAAGATCCTGGACTACATGTACTACACAGCCATCACGCTCCAGCCTCAACAGATCTTCATTGGTCTCGTCAATCTGATGCTCATTGCGGACTACTATGCTCTCGCCGACCACGCCTTCGCTCCTCTCTTCTCAAATTATGCATCAGATGCAAGTTCACGAGATCCCGGACTTCTTCCAAGCTGCGAGCTTGCTATGTAACAGTCTGCCTGACTTGGGACAAAAGATCTTTCAAGAGACGCTTTACAAGACCGAGTGGCAATACCTCCGAGTCCACACCATTTATGAGCTCTGGAAGGACTTCGTCAAATCTGTCCGTCGTGGGAGCAAACTGCGGGAGATTCGGGTAGATGCCAGGCTGGTCTCGTGCGATATCTGGACGACACCGCCCCCAGAGTGCTCTCCCAGGCCACTTCCTATCCTCTACCCTGTTTCAACGGACCCAATCGCTTAGCTCCATCGAGTTACTCGGTCCTGTTCTATCAGTTCGAAGTCTAGCATGGAGAGTATAACGGCACTCTTCACTGCAGTCGAATTCCACTATTCATCAAGCCGAGAGAGTTGAGGTCTCGAGTCCTCAATCGTCAAGCACGTGACTCTTCTCCAAAAGCCCAAACAAACTCGATTAAATCGACACAATGTGCGGGCCAACCTGAAGAGACGCGCGGCCGGTGAGAGGGCCTCCCTTCCTGAGCGCGGTCGTGTGGAGAAGAGGGGCAGGAAGAGGGGACGTGCTGGTGGTGGTGCTGGTAGTGGCTTTAATGGGCTTTGGTGGCGGCTGGCGTGGAGGCCGGCAGCAAGATCGGCGGCAAATAGTGAGACGGTGAGAGGAGAGTGCCGAGACGGCAGTGGCAAGAACAGAAAGTCCACATGAAAAGTCGGTTCATAGATAGCATGGCATCATGAACGTGCAGGAATTTTGTATTACTAGTAGCTATTCTTGCCATATTCCATCACTACTGATCGACTTAATCGCGAGCATCATCACCAATCCTCATTCGGAGGTCATAGTCGCGTCCACGTCTCAGGTGCTACCGTTGTATCCCATACCCTGTGGTGCAGGATAGCCGACAGACCTCGCGCCACTGTTCGGCATGAACTTCGGGTGCTTGCCCATCGACTCCGCGCCCTGGCTCGTCTCAACAACCTCCTCAAACGCAAAGTCCGGGCTTGGAAGCAGGTCGTAAATGCTCCTCGCATATTCCGGAGCAATGAGATACTGCTGCGCCAGATACTTGACCTTGATGACCTTCTTGCTGACCTTTGCAAGCCAGTGCGCCGTGTTTGCATGCAGGGCAGCACGTGCCTTGTCGTCCATGACGCGTGTGTACAACTCGCGAGCCTGGTCATACTCGGAGAGCTTACCCTCGTGGTAGTAGTGCGACTTGCGGGAGACGATATTGTCGGAGACGGCATAGGGGGCTTCGGCGGTGTCGGGGCGGAACTTGGAGAACATGACGTCGCTGTTGGGGTTGACGTCTGCGTTGCCGCCGTGATTGGCGTCGGCGCGGAGGTTGCCGTCGAAGTTGAGGGGAGAGTAGGAGGATGCCATGAACGGACAATTGACTGGAAAGATTAGCTATGGACTTGGCTTTTGGAGGATGGAACACATACCTGGTACTTGATGCAAGTTGACACCAATGCGGTGGTACTGAGCATCACGGTAGAAGAACATGCGGAATTGGAGAAGAGTGTCAGGGCTGTCCTCGATACCTGGGACCATGGCACCGGGAGAGAACGCTGCCTGCTCGACATCACGGTGGTAGTTCTCAGGGTTCTTGTTCAAGACGATCTTTCCGAACTCTTGGAGAGGGAATTGCTTGCGAGGCCAGACCTTGGTGACATCAAAGGGGTCGAATCCGAGCTTGGCTGGGTCGGCTTCCTCCGGCTGCATTGTCTGGACGTATGCAGTCCATTCAGGGTACTCCTTAGCCTCGATCTTCTCGTAAAGCTCCCTCTTGGAGTAGTCCGGGTCCTCGCCACCAAGACGGTTTGCCTCTTGACGAGTGAGCTGCTTCTGACCGTGCTTGGCGAGGAAGGTGTACTTGATGTACACAAACTTGCCCTCGGCATTCACCCACTTGAAAGTGTGGCAACCGTATCCGTGCTCCTGGGTGAAACCATCTGGAGTACCGTGGTCACTGAAGAACATCATACCAGCATGGTTACCTTCGGGTGTGTTGGCAAGGAGATCGAAGGTGGTGTCGTGGTCAGGCCAGAAGAAGTTGTAGGGGTTGCGGCCTTGAGAGCGGATGACATCGGGACCCTGGATGGGGTCGCGGCTAGAAGGAGAACAATCAGCATTGTGATGACCTTGAAGATGCTGCGGACTTACCAGAAGAATATAGGCTAGAAGGAGAACAATCAGCATTGTGATGACCTTGAAGATGCTGCGGACTTACCCAGTTCAGTCCGACAATATCGTAGTTGCCCTCACCAGTGTAGAACTTGATGGCAAAGCCACGAGGGTTGCGAGCGGTGTCAGGGAACTCACGGCCGACAGTGACAGTGGAGAAGCGGAGGAAGAGAGGAGTCTTGCGACCAACTGAGCTGAACAAGTTTGCCTGAGAGAGGTGTCAGATATATCTTGTTCTAGAGTTTCAGAAGTTTGAGCTTACCTTGGTCAAAGCAGAGACATCCTTGGTGACCTGTGATATGTATCAGTATGTGGGCTCTTCCTCTTGTAGTCATCTCTTACCTCAAAGTGTCCGAAGGCTCCGGCACCAGCTGGATGTACCATACGCTCAAGTGCTTTAGATCTGTTGAATGTCTGCTGCTTCTGCAAGAGGAAGGTGTCGCTGACGACGGGGATGCCGCCTGCGGTCTTGCTGTGTGCTGGATCGGGCCATGGGATACCGTCCTGGTTGGTGAAGTATGGAGCATCATCGAGACGCTTGCCGGTGCTCTTCTGGCCAGATACTTTGGCGATGATGTCGGCCTGGTGAGGAAGATGTGTGAGCTTGATATCCCGATACAGTTGAGATGGGGCTACAGTCGTTACTTACAGGACCCTCATTGGCACTGGCGAAGTGAGTGACACGAGTGTCTCCGTGCAGAGCCGAGTCGACCATCTGGCCAACCGCATGGAGCGGATTCTGAGTAGGCATCTGTGACCTGAGACCAGACATGATTGCTGTTGTTTGTGTTGATTGACCTTGAAGAAGATTGAAGTTGAAGTGAAAGTCAAGGAGAATGATCAAGGTAGATGAAGAAAGACGAGGGGCAACCGGGAAGAGTGGCTAGCTCTCGACTGAGGGGTATCCGTCACATCCCTCCCATGTGCAAGAACAGGAAGAGCTTCGAGATAGCTCCGATGGCTGTTTCTAACGGGAGGAACTAACCAAATGCAGCTCATCCGACTGGTGCTTGGTATTAGGCCTCGTGTGAGGATGGGGATTGTGCCGTTACCAATGGCCAATTGGGAGGTTGCGACCATGGAAAAGTGGAAATGCCATGATCATTATTTTTGCCGATCACTTGATATAGTTACGGGGTCGTCATTTTCGGGACGAGTGAGAGCGGCGACGAGGTAGGACTTGCTGCACTCGTTACATTGCTCTGAAAGTGTTGGACTCGATACTGTTTGTACGACACTACTCTTATTGCCATCGAAGACGAACAGCAGAAAGAGCGATAGGATTCCGAAGTGCCAAGGGACGTGATGGAAATTGATCCGATTGGCGCGGCATGACGTTCCGGGCAAACAGACAGATCGTCAGAGCTTCAGTATCGTTTCATGTCGTATCTGTGACAAATAAGGACTATACTGCTGAAGAGACTCTGCCCACAGCGTACATTGAGCCTGAAGCCCCGATCAACGTCGAAAGCCTGTACAGTTTTGAAAGGCATATTCTCTATGCTTTCACGGCTGTGGTTAAACTCTACATACAAGACAAGGGACACAGTGTGCTTTTACTCAGCAAGATACTGACATGCGAAGTATTTGGAAAGACTGCGCGTATAATGCACCCTCGATCTCGCGAAATTATAGCTTGAAGTCACCATTAGACTTGTCCCATACATGGCCCGAAGCAGGTTGTGTTGCAATGTGCTCAGCCAATTTCGTCTTGAGATCTATGCTATTCTCCGAAGAAAGCTCGTAGATGGTGGAGAGATTGAAGGTCAATCCTCGCAGGGCGCCATGAGGCTGCACAAGACTCTCCAGGATCTCTCGTGCCTGAGGCTGTCAGCATTTACCAATCTTAGTCAAGCATATCTACGAACCTCATGAACCTGCCCGTCGTACAGCTTGCAGATTGCAATAGCTTGGTCTACCATCCCTGCTTCGTCTGTGGCTTCATCTATATTACTCTTCACTGCGTTCCATAGACTAGCAGCAGTGGTAAAGTCACCCTCCGCCATAGTGCAAAGTGGGTGCAGAAATCTGCTGTGCTCATCGGTCAAGTCAAAGCACCTCTTCGCCGCATCCACATCGCCACATCGTAGATATAGCAGAGCCATACGTGTCTTCATTACTCCAGCGTCTTCTCCATCTGTTGATAGGGTCTTGAGATGCTGTATTGCGCCTTGTAAATCCTTAGTTTCGATCAGGACATTGGCGACCCTCAACCCAAGGTCTCTGAGGCGCATTGTCCACATCTGCCGGTCGGATACTGGCGCTCGGCGTGCCTCAAATCTGGCCTCTCTTGCGAGTTCATAGTAGCTCATGATGCCACGCCTCCAGTCCTTGAAGCCTATAGCTTGAAGTTTTACGACCAGTACACGCAGCTCCCAAGGCATGAGATGTCTTCCTCGATCTCTGAAGAATGCCAAGGTCACATCCTGCATGCACTTCGACTCTTGTGCAGCTTGGGCGTGTAGTCCAATGATTTGCAAGCATGCAAAGCGCACGTAGAGCAAGCGAAAAATGGTCTCATGGTCCGTATCATTACAGGCTTTCAGCAGCTCGCCAGCAATGAAAGCAGCAGCTCGGTAATGACCATCATGAAGAGCCTCTAGCAGACCTTTCCTCGATATCTGCTCGGGTTGTTCTTCTCGGAAGGGTGCTGGCACGTCTTGCTGGGGGATTTCTAGGAAGTTTTCTGGTCGGATAAGAAAACTGAATGATTTTGCCTCACGATCTATAATCGTCACTGTTGGTTCAGGCGCCGGTGATGGGATGTTCCTCTCCTGGTCTGTCCGAGGTAATGGCGTGCTAGGGCTCGAAGGCGGCAGAGGTATATCTCCCGCAGCCTCGAGCGTGAGGGCTGCTGTATCACCAGCTAGAGGACTACGAACATATTGGCATAGGTGTGACAATACATATCCTTAATCACTTACTCATCATCACTGTCAAGCGGGCCTATCGTCGAGCGCCGCAGGAGAGCTTTACTTGAATGAGCTTTGATCCTGTTTGCAAGACAGGGACGACTTTACCTTGTCTCCTCACGGATGCTTGCCTGCTATGTCCAGTAGGTTTTGCAGGCGACAAGTCTCGAGCACTACTCTGCATTATCGTATTGAAGCCTTCACAGCATCTTCGCCACACTATACACGCTGAGCA
>Ga0268246_10000408_pt1 | contig 19108 bp, 15 predicted proteins | sample AgamicOrSfe_FD_200242 | JGI IMG/M metagenome (GOLD analysis project Ga0268246, IMG submission 200242) | Agave microbial communities from Guanajuato, Mexico - Or.Sf.e (v2) (version 2) | ecosystem: Host-associated > Plants > Phyllosphere > Phylloplane/Leaf | place: Guanajuato, Mexico | collected...
AAGAAGCATCAAATCCCCTCACAGCAGCCGCAAGCAGCAAGAAAAAGAAGAAGAAGTCCAAGAAGGCAAACGACAACTTCCACGTCGACGCCGTCCTCTCTCTCGCCGCCAACCGTCAACACCACAACCTCCTCTGCTCCGCCTCAGCCGACACAACCATCAAGCTCTGGGACCTCAACACCCTCTCCTGCGCAAAATCATACTCGTACCACACAGACAAAGTCTGCTCATTATCATGGCACCCAACACAAAGCACCGTGCTGTTGTCAGGATCCTACGACCGCACAATCGTCGCCGCCGACATGCGCGCCCCAGACGCCCAGAAGCCGACATGGGGCGTCGAGTCCGACGTCGAGATGCTGCGCTGGGACCCGCACGACGACAACACCTTCTACGTCTCCACCGACAGCGGCATCCTGCACTGCTTCGACGCGCGCAACGCGCCCGCCTCGCCCGCGGACACCAAGGCCACGTGGCGGTTGCAGGCCCACGAGGCCTCGCTGTCGAGCTTCAGCGTCAATCCCGCCGTGCCGGGCTACATCGCGACGGGCTCGACCGACCGCACCGTCAAGTTGTGGAACGTCGATGCCGCGAGTGGTCCGTCGTTGGTTACGAAGAGAGATCTGGGTGTTGGAAAGGTGTTCAGTGTTAATTTCGCGCCCGACGACGAGGTTGCGTTCAGATTGGCTGTGAGCGGAAGTAAAGGCGCGTTGCAGGTGTGGGATACTAGCACGAATAGGGCTGTCAGGGAAGCGTTCGCGACGAGGGTCAAGGGCGAGAATGTGTTCAGTGGAGATGCCAAGGAGAGGACAATCGGTCTGCCCCAGGATGACGACGAGGACGACAGCGATGACGACGAAGGCACGGGAGGACAGGATGGATGGGAGAGTATGGATGAGTAGTAGATACGCTAGATAGACATAGATACCATTGCGATCTGTACATTTCACACCAACGTGTCTACGCATTCGCATCTGCCTTCTCGACACAAAGCGGGCATGTATACCGGCCCTCCTCATCCTTGCCACCAGCACCCATCTCATCAAGACAGGCCTGATGGAAAACATGGCGGCATACAAACACGACCAACCGCATCCTCTTCCTCGCCGCCTCCATCTCCTCCGTCCGACCAAGTCCACCACCGACCTCCTTCCCCTTTCCCCTCCCCATCTCCGCACCACCGGTCTTCCCACTCTTCCTCGCCGCCCTTTCCGTCTCAACAACAAGAAACTCATCCCAAACGCCATCTCCGATCCCTGGTCCCCACGCCCGCAGTTTACACTTCTCACACACCTGCGCACGCGCCCGCCAACCTCGCTGCCGCAGCGCATGCACCTCCGCGATCTCCTCAAACGCGTCCGCGCCCAGCAGCTGGCTCGACAGCGCGAGCACGTCGGCCTCGTAGGCGTACGCGGCGAAGATATCGAGGAGCACGGCGCGCAGGTCGGATAGCGATGGCGCCGAAGCCGCGGCGCGGGTCAAGAAGGCGCGGAAGATGTGCAGGAACGAGTGGTTTGCTTGCCGCAGGCGGCGGACGTTGGCGGTGGGTGCGGAGGAGCCTGCGGTGGCTGGCGACGGTGTTGCTGTTGAGGAAAGAAGCGCGGTGAAGACTTGCTGTACGAGGCTGCGGAGGGCGAGGATTGGTTTCTCGGCTTCTGTGCGGCTGGGCTGTTGGATAGAGGACACGGTCGCGGTTAGTTCTTTCGAGATGCTCACGAGGAGGTCGATCAGGGTGAGCCAGAGATACTCGTCGAGGTCAAGGTCGTTCTCGTTCGTGGTGCTGGCAAGGGACGATGGTAGGTTAGGCCGCTGCCGTCGCGAAGCGATCTGGGTCTGCCCTTGACACAACCATACGCCGAGCTTGACGTATTTCTCGATCGCCTCGACGAGATCCGTTGCTGCTTCCTGCGAGCTTGCTGGGTCGGGCGCTTCGGCAATGGCTTCCATCAGGCTGCATAGAGCGTTCTGTAGGGACTGGAGATGCTTGACTAAACGATCCATGGCGTCTCTTGCTAGACCGTCTTGGGCCAGCAACAGGACTGCCGCATCGATGACTCCGTTCTCTTCCATCAAAGGCAGAATTTTGCTGAGCTGTAAATCGCCGGATTTTAATAACCTCACATAATCCGCTACATGCGTAGGATCGTGTTCACACATGAGCTTGACGTACTGCTCCCCATAGGTAGTCACAAGATTCTCGGACACTGTTATGCGGGAACCTCGCTCCTTGTAATGCCGGTCAAGGTCTGGTTCGAGGAGGGAGCGCAGAAACGCAAATTGGAGCCGAGACTCTTGTAAGTTCTCGAGGAATGCGGGTATGATATGAGAAGCGTATCTGGCCAGCACCGCAGCGGCCTGTGTCAAGTCGATGAACGCGAGTTGTGTCGCGTGAAAACAAAGTAATTGCTCAACGCCCAACCTCTGTTTGATGGGGATATCTGATGTGAAGCACGTTGAGAGGTCGTTGAATATGTCTTCGTGATCCTTTGCATCCTGGAAGTACATCTTCACCAGATCCTCATATCGGCGTTCACTGCGATAGATCGATTTCAGTACACGATAGAAGTTGGCCTGTCGAAGAAGCTCGATCAAGTCTTGTGTCATCGAAGGATGGTATATTGACAGGAGATATTCCACGCTCAGCTGGCATTCATCTGCAAGATCGTCCGAGTCCAATGTGCAGAGGCGTGTTAATGACCGTTGAAGTGATGAGCCAGACAGTATTATGAACTGCGGATACTTCGGTAGCGTCCTGGCAATGAACATGTCCAAGTAGATTGTCTGATCAGGTTCAAACTCTGATTCGGACATGACATCGAGCAGAACGCTGACGATCTGCTGACGAGTGATTTTAGATGTCGTTCCATTAATCGTAGGAGTGGATAATCCATCATGGTCTTGCTCTTGATTGGCATTGAGGAATGGGTCTTCGAAAGCTTCGTTCAACATGCTCATGAAGCTAGCAGTATCGAAGCCGAGCAAGAGGCGAAGATATGGAAACGTCGGCTCATCATCAGACGCTGCCTTGGTCCGGACTAGTGTCGACGATCCTGGAGGCCATGGAACGATCTGATCCGAAAAGAGAAATTTGTACAGATCTTGCTTGATTGTGTCAGCTTGCTCATCGTCCATGAAATCGCCCTTCGGGTAGAGTCTTCCTGTCAATGAAAATGCAAGGTAAGAGAAACTTTTGTTCGCAGCGTCCATCTTATCCTCCATGGTATGATCAGATGTTCCGTTGGTCATGTCCCGGTCTCTGATCAGAGCTATTAGCTCGGCTAGCGGAGTTACCCAGTCAAATAATGCTTGGTTCCAAACGTATATTAAAGCATCGTAAAGTAGATGTCGCTTGCAAAGTTTCGTAATTTCGTCAATGTCAAACGTATGTGCATCCAGCCTGCACAGCATTTCCTCTAGTCGCGCATCGCGTTGCCTTGACACAAAGTAGTTGACAGCATCTTTCAGGAGTACTGGTGGCAACGCTGTGATATCGTCATCCATGACATGCTCTTCCAACAACTCGAGGAATTCAGTCTCCTGCTCAGCGTCCTTGACGATCTCGTAGATATCTTCGAGCAGAAAGGATGTTTCGGACATCAGTAAACATGCACGAAAGCATTCGGTAATGACGTCTGACAATTGTCCGTCGTCTGGTGCATTTTCAGAGACTCGGAATTGTATCGATGCAGTGAGGAGCTCCAGTAATCTCTCCTTGACAAGCTCGTGGCGAGCAGTGGTGTCCTCTGGCAGGCCAACACTGACTCTCCCCGCATCGCCATTGTAGTACGTGATCGCAAGTTTGATCGCGCCAATGTCATTCCCGTTCTCCACCAAGGCACTTATTCTATCTGCCCAATTGGACAGAGTGCCGACAGATATATCAGAGAAACCCAGCAAGAACAAGCGACCCTTGTATGCTCTGAAGCTCATGAGGAATGCATCTGCAACGACGCCATGCATGTATGAGTTGTGCTCGTTTCGCTCGACAACAGAGTGTAGTTGTTCTGAAAAGAAGTCTTGGTGGTAGATGTGCCGTTGCAGCAGGTCGACAGAGTCCATAACGTGCAATGTACCGTCCTCGATGATGACCAATCTCTGGCTGATGGTCAAAGCACCGATCACAGAGCGACTCAGCCATTGCACTGCAACAATAGCCTCTTCGCATTGCCATTTCGAGCGTGCATGGAAGGATATACTCGGCTGCTTCTCCTTGGTACTGTCATCCTGCTCTCCAACCTCGACTTCAACTACTGTCAGTACGTCAGACCAACAATAGACCAGCTTTGTACTCGAGACGTCTTTTCCGTTGATGGGATTTTTCAGCTTCACAGCGGGAAACCAAGCCAGGCACCCACTTACGGCACCATGAGCTGCAGTATCCTTCGGTCTTGCAGCCTTGTGTTGCGTCTGTGCCAGGGGCGTTGTTGAAACAACAACAAGTATATATGGCGTCAGAAGGGCTGTCAACCCCATAGTGTCCGTTGCTTGTTCGACATTGCCAAGTGGTAGCGGGGCAAATGCGAGGACGGAGCTTGGCTTGCGGGTCAAGTCGTCCTGAGGGTTAGGTGATGGGTAGCGTCCTAATAACCTGGTCGTTCGAACACTTCGACCTAGTGAACCGAGACCTCGGGTAGCCAGATGAGAAAAGGCCATACCGCCATCGTCCGCAGATACCAATGCAGTGTGTCTGGTCCCCAGAAATCCGACGTGCAGTACTGCTCGACCAGGTACATGACCATCTGGAAAATTGCCTTGTCCAGACCTTGTCACGGGCGGTATGTGAAGGAAGGGCTGACCCGGGTGCGCAATCTCCCAAGTGAATATGTGGCCCGTTGCGTGTCCGGCTGCAATTGTGGAGTAGTCTGCCGCTAAAGCGAGTGAGGTAACAGCACCAGACTCGGCAGCTCTGCTTCCCTGACCCAAGATATGTTTGAGAGTCTGGTGATAATTGAAGACCAGGACCAATCCTTTAGAAGTGCCAATCACTATTGATGCAGAAACGGCGAGGCAGGTCGGTGTTCCGAATTGACGCTTCCCGACTTCAGAAAATGCCTGGCCAGCTATCTTACGCAACCTGGTCCATCTGACTACCTCCCAAGGAGCATCGTATATATCCTGTGTGCCAGCGTCTGAGATGTTGGGTATCTCGCTTGCCATTGATGATTGTCTGGAGTGGTCACGGAGAAATCCAGGCGATCCGGTTCTAGGCGATGGCGAAGGAGAAGCCGAGAATCGTGATTGGAACCTTCTCTCGAATGGTTGGAGTGCTCCTGATGGTGATCGCGATATAGAGCCACGTACGCTGGGAGAAGCCGCAAGTCGCACTGGGATTGATGCTTGGGATCCTATCAGAGAAGGTGTGTCGTCCGGTATTGAACCTGAATCCGCCGGACTGGCCATGGGAGGTGTTTCCGGACCTATATCTGGTATGTCGCTTGGAAGCCCTAGTTCCTCCATACCTGGCGTCTCATTCTCGAACGGGCTCTGTCCTTCATGGTAGTCGTTGGTACCGTCTCCATCTGGTACATCCCCCTCCACTGCGCCGTCAAAATCATCGTCTTCTCCGAGCTCGTCTGCGAGGGACCTGTTTCCGACCTCCGCCGGCGACATTGGCTGTTCCATTCCACGTGTCACCTCGTACAGTCTGTTGTTCTCACGCGAAACCCCTCCATGTTGTCCTCCCTCCGTGGGATTCATAAACTTTCAGACCCGGCTCTCATGGCCTTCATCAATCTTATGTCTCTTCCGAAATCACAGCAGGATGCTTGTCATTCAGCCTTCTTTGTGTTCTCGTAGGATCAGAGGGTCCAGTTCTCGTGATCGTGATCGTCACGTTGATGAGCGTGCGGTAGCAAAGTATCGAGATGCACTCGGAGATCTAGGAGTTGGCCGGAAGCGGTGAAGGAGGTCTCGGTGTCGAGGATGTACTGTTTGATCGGTATATCTGGGTCTCCAATTACGAATACGCGAATACCTCTCAATGTATAGTTACTCCCAGCTGTGAACGTTGCTGACGATGTATACCAACGCCAAGTCCCTAGTGGACAAGCTTCATTCACCTTCAAACGCCGCATGTCTCCCGCCAACTTCTCACAACTCCCACTGCATATACGTTGAACATGTCGGCAGTCGGTCCCGAATTACCGCCGCACTTACTGGCCAAGAGGAAGCGCCAGCAAGAGCAAGAGGATGAAAACGAGCCCAGCCGAACCTCCGGCGCAAAAAGAGCAAAGACACCAGAAGCCGACGAGAAGCGAGCACGAGTGATTGGTCCCGCAGCACCCCCAGCACCTCTCGATGAGCGACCCAGCGAACCGCCGACAGGCTCAATAGGGCCAATAGACGACGACGGCGAAGAAGAAAGCAGCGACGATGACGACGATTTTGGTCCCGCGCTACCCACAGCGCAAGACTCGACACGGAATGACGAAGACGCCTTCGCAACAGAAGCTCGTGCTCAATCCCCAGCTGCATCGATAGAGAAGCAATCGAAATCGAAACGAGACGAATGGATGATGGTGCCGCCGAAACAAGACGACCTGTCCTCACGCATGGATCCAAGCAAGACACGAGCACGCGGCTTCAACACCGGCAAAGCGGCCAAGGGACCAGCCAAGGATGTCGACTCGGGGATCTGGACCGAGACACCAGAACAGAAACGCAAGCGCCTCCAAGACGAAGTCATGGGAATCAAGTCTACGTCTGGTAGTGGTCCAACCGTCGACGTGCAGGCGCAGAAGAAGAGGGCTGAGGATAGGGCTACAGCTGCGAGACTGCAGGAGCAGCGGGGTCAGTCGCTTACGGAGCGGCATATGGGCACCAAGGGTAAAGACAAAGAGGACGATCCGAGTAAACGGGCATTTGACAGGGAGAAGGATATTGGTGGGGGTATGATGGGTAATGTTGAGAGGAAGGATCTACTGAATAAGGCGAAGGACTTCTCCAGCAAGTTTTCTGGTGGCAGCTACTTGTAGGAGTTGCGTGCTGATTGCTGGATATGGCTTGATATAACCATTACCGAAAGATCGATGAAAGCAGAAATGCTGTCGTTCTTTCGTTTGAGCCTGAGGTGGGCTGCTTACGAATGCAAGCGCGGCTGTCGTCCTTGAATTGAGTGCCATGTGACATGCCTGACATGATCCGGCATCGTTTGTGGGATGTCTGGAGTTCGGAGTCGGTCATGCTGTTAAGCTCTTAATGAGAAACCGATGCCCACGCTACGCACGTGCTTTAAATATGCATACTATCCACACCAGCATTTAGTCGTCAAGCAGGGCAATGTGACCACGCATCAGAATCCGCCTGCTAGCAAAGCTGAGAACAGCATATAGATATCTGCTGGACCTGAATGTCCCCCATTGGAGACCGCCAAGCCACGAAGTCGGAGGAGCCCCACCATTGACGTGAGGCAAAACCCTCCACTTCTTCGACAATCTTCACTATCTTGATCTCGTACTCTACCAGCCACTCACGACCACTCACATATCACCCTTCCCCCACCCTCGCGACCTCGCAGAAATGGACGACAAAGACAACGCCAACCCAACAGTGCTGAACCCCTCCGACCTCCCCACACGCCGCAACGAAACCACGACCTCCAGAAAATCAAACAGCGGTCTTTTCGCCGGCCTGCTCCCGTCCTCCACAGCCGACGAAGGCTACGCGTCCACCTCACCAACTTCTTCCCTGGCCGGCGACGACGACGACGAACCCGAAGCCATCGACGAGCAAGAAGTATACGACCTGATCAGCACAATCTCGGACCCAGAACACCCGCTCTCGCTCGGCAGCTTGGCGGTTGTGAATCTCGCAGACATCAAGATCACGCCGCCGCGCAGTGACAAGAGCAAGATCAGTACGGTGCTCGTGCTCGTGACGCCGACCATCACGCACTGCAGTTTGGCGACTGTGATTGGGTTGGGCGTCAGAGTGAGGTTGGAGCAGGCGCTGCCGCCGCGGTTTAGGGTCGATGTCAGGATCAAGGAGGGCACGCATAGTACGGACGAGGCTGTGAATAAGCAGTTGGGAGACAAGGAGCGCGTCGCTGCGGCTATGGAGAATGGCACGTTGGTGGGCGTTATTCGCAAGATGCTGAGTACATGCGAGTGAGCGGGTCAGGAAAGGACGGGGAATGCATTGATGTGGTATATGGACTGAACGCCTTGCTATGCTCGAAGGAGAACCCGTGCGATCTGCTTATCGCTTTTACGCCGTTATGTACCGAGAGAAACTGTCTGTTTGGGAATATCTTAGGTTTCCGCTCACTGGGTGATGTGGTTTGGCGGTGGGTGTGCTGGAGATGGATATACCATGTTGGCCGAGCTGCCTCCTCCACTTTCTCTTCCCTCAGCCGCTACCGGGCGGATGTTCTGGTCCGCCATGGTCTTCGATCCGCCAGCAGGTGGTTGATACACTGGAGGAGCGTCCCACTGGTTGTACGCTGGTGGAGGAGGTTGGAAGCTTTGCATAGGGTATGAACCAGGTTGTCTATACGGCTCGACGCTGTACTGCTGTTGTGGACTCCAGCGATGTTGCTGTCTTCTAACCATCCAACGGTGGTATGCGAGTGGAGGTTTACCAGCGAGGATGCGGCGACGAGCGTGGACATAGCCTCCGAGGAAGAAAGCGAGGAAGAAGAGGAAGAGTCCGATAAAGATGATGTAGCGGACTACTAGACCGGTCTGTGGTCGCTTGTTAGTTCGTACTTTAATTGTATAATGCATTGAACATACGCTGCTGAACCACCAACTATCGTATGAGTCCGTGCCAATGTCGTTGGGGTCGCAGTATTCATCACCGTAGGAGCACGTTTGTCTTCTGAAAAGAGCTGGCGCCATCACGGCTGTGAGTTGTGGAACCGCAGGCGTTCGCCGAGTCGAGAGGCGCGATAGGTGAGCTAGGCGCTATGTCTGTGTCGTTTCGCGGCGTCTGTTGTCGAGCGAGTGACGGTCAAGCCGCTGTAAGTTATTCGATGATACCGATCGTAAGTAATGTTATCGAAGATGAAATGGACAAAGAAGCGAAGAGTCGCTGTCGGTCAGCTGCGCAGGAGGCTATGAGTACCTACGGAGGCGGCAATGTACCTGCCTGTTTCATTTGAAGGAAACGCAAGACCGACGCCAGCAAGGTAGGCATCACAAGCCACACCCGACGATCCCGGATGCTTGATCTTCAGTGGCTTGCCACCTCGCTGTCAAAAGGTCTGGGCTTTTATATGCCGTATTGACAGCTGAATAAGGTAGGTATAATTCAATGTCTTGGCCAAGTAAGATATACACGAGTGTTGATTATACTGGACCGCATTATCACATTTGATTAAGCTGCAAATGGTGTAAACCACTACATGTAGAACAAAGATCGGACGTAACACGATTTGTGAAGTGATTGGTTGTGCATCTGAGGTAAACAATAGAGAGCCGTGAGCTCCATTACACACGTAGATACGCAAATTGCCTGAGGTGGGACCCAAGTGGATGAAGAAGATAGCTTTAGATATTATATGCAAGACCCATGTGTTGCTGCCTCTGATGTCTCCTGCCGAACATCGACAAATCGCAAAGTGGGAAGTGCAAGATGTCTCGCAGCAGCGTCCCCGGCTCCGCGCTCACGATCGCGAACTTCGAGGAGGCCCCAAGATCAAGAAGGAGATCAAAGCCAACGCAGCAGCATGTGCATCAGTGGTATACGTGACATCAGACGCTCAAGTGAACATGCCTCTCGATGACACATAAGCACTCGTGATGCTGCTTGAGTGTAGGAATCTCCAATCAAAACGGCTTGTCCAGTCGAAGTGAGCATACATATATCCCACCGACGACACTGATTCTAAGAAGCCGTGATCTGGTGCATTGGTTAAAGATACGGCTTCCAGCGTCGGTGATGTGTGCTCGACACACTTCTTTCGGAATCACCGTCGCGACCGAGTTCGATTCCGAGAATCGAACACCCCCGACTAAACGCAAATATCCGATCCGCCGGTGAATCTGGTTACCCTCGCCTTACACGACTCGGCGAGGGGTTTGTTTTGCTGCCCGTTCATGCAACGATGTGATCTAACACGAGCATGCATTCTTTTTCTTTTCGTGGACAGAGGACTTTTCTTCCGCGACCATGCGATAACCACCAGCGCAGGTAAGGAACGAATTCGAATGGAATCAAGAGTCACAAGCAAGCATAGATGTACAAGAAGGACTTACCTGCGGCAACCACTGTCCCCAGGCTGCTACTGGCACGCAGACTCAACGTGGTATGGACGCAATCTAATCGCGCGGACAGGTTTCCGGACGTGTCGCCGCCCCCAATGTGAACTGTAGAAGCTTTCCCATGGTAATGCCGATAATGCACTCGAGTTGAGCGAATGGAGTGAAGTTTTGCACTGCAACATTGTCAGCGAATGGAACAAGATGACCGTGCTTGGCAAATAGCATATAAAAAAACAATTTCAGTATCCTAGTTATAAGCAGCGACAGCATTTTAGGTATGTGTCGATACCAGCTGTACCTTTTCCGGCTCTTCCTAAGCAATAAGGATATAAAAACTCATCATTGTAAAGCAAATGAGGCATAACATGAAAATAGTGAAGCTTACCATGGTGTGGACCGTCGAAGCATATTGAACAGGACTGACGTGTATATGCGTGTCGAAGTCGACAACATGTGAAGGCGATGAAGTGTCGTGTGTGAAGTCAGGAAATTTTCGGAATTCAAGAGCCAAACGATTTCACTTCCGCTTCCGGCAACGCCCCAGGCACGTCCCGGATCTGGAGTTAAATGCCTTCGGAGAAGACAAGGTAGATTAACAATCAACGCATCTGACAAAAGACACTTGGATGTTCCGCGCCACCAAGGTAATTAATATGTGGCTTCATGAGATGGATTTGTAGTATTTCAACTGCCGTAAAGAGCTGCCTTGCTCTGTCTCTCCGTTCCTGATTAGTTGCAAAAAGATCAAAGCCAACGATTATAAACACTCGAGTGACCTCATAGTGTTCGTCCCAGCCAGCTTTTCGACCCGCCTTCTCTGATCACGAAACTCTCCTTACAGAAACGATCGCACACATTGAGCAGTTATGAGGAAGTCTGCTGCTGGTTCGTTTTTCCTCGCCATCTTCGCACTCTTCAACGATGTTCACGCCACGGGACAGAACCCAACAACCTCACATAATGCTGGACCAGATGTATGTGCTTTCGAGCCAAAAGCAAAAGTCGCGGACGCCTGCGCTTCGTACGCTGATTTGGACGCCCTGAACGATGTGTTGAATCCATACATCAGCAAGCTTGTTACAAAGACCGACTTCTTTTCATATTACCGATTGAATCTCTACAACAAGAAATGTCCTTTCTGGTCGGATGAGAACGGACTCTGCGGGAACATAGCCTGTGCGGTCACAACGCTGGAGAATGAGGAGGATGTTCCCAAGATATGGCGCGCGGAAGAGCTGAGCAGGCTGGAGGGACCGAAGGCACATCACCCAGGAAGGAAGGAACAGAAAGAAAGACCGCAGAAGCCGCTTCAAGGCGAACTTGGAGAGAATGTTGGAGAAAGCTGTGTGGTGGAATACGACGATGAGTGCGAAGAGCGTGACTACTGCGTGCCTGAAGATGAAGGTTCAGGCGCGAAGGGAGACTATGTTAGTTTGGTGGATAACCCAGAGCGATTCACTGGATATGCTGGCGAGGGAGCTCACCAAGTCTGGGATGCAATCTATCGGGAGAATTGCTTCTCGAAACCGCAGTCGAGTGAGCAGTCTCGTGAAGCAGCGGCCGAGATCGTCTCGTCGCCATTTGGAGCACTGTCAGGAATGAAGGCCAAGGCCGCTCAGGATCTTAAGTCTGTGCTGAAGGAGCACGGAAGACAATTGTCCGGCACTGCTGATGATCAGATGGACTTTGAAGACGAATGTCTGGAGAAGAGAGTCTTCTACCGGGTCATCTCTGGCATGCATGCATCCATCTCGACACATCTCTGTCACGACTACCTCAACCAAACCACTGGTGAGTGGGGGCCTAACTTGCAATGCTACAAGGAGAGGTTACACGACCACCCGGAACGCATTTCCAACCTATACTTCAACTATGCTCTTGTTCTCCGAGCGGTCGGCAAGCTGAAGGATTACATTCAGGATTACACTTTCTGCACTGGCGATACAGTCGAAGATGGCAGGACCAAGCAGTTCGTGACAGCGCTGTCTAATGCTCTACCCGAGGGACCGGAGATCTTCGACGAGCGTGTCATGTTCCGGGATAACGACCTCAGCGGGACTGGCATCACGCTCAAAGAAGACTTCCGCAATCGGTTTCGTAACGTGAGCCGAATCATGGACTGTGTTGGTTGCGATAAATGCAGGTTGTGGGGAAAGGTCCAGACTGCTGGTTACGGTACAGCTCTGAAGGTGTTGTTCGAATTTGGCAACGGTGATGTGGATGCACCAAAGCCACTGCTCAGAAGAACGGAGCTCGTCGCTTTGATCAATACGCTCGATAAGATCAGTCATGCTCTGAAGGCAATGGAACGCTTCAGGAAGATGATTGAGGATGAGCTGATTGGCGACACCAGCAACGTTGTTCTGCCCAAGGCTTTGATCCAGGAAAAGAAATCCAGGGGAGATGTCGATGAAGATGACGATATCATAATTCATGCGGAAGACTTGGACAAGAACAAACCACAGTCAAAGTCTAAAGACAAGGCCACCATTGCCAGCATATTCTGGGATGAATGGAACAACTTCTGGAAGGTGTTCAACTTCGTCGTCGGGCAGTGGTTTGCGATACCAGGAAAGATGTAAGTTTCCATGGCGACTCTTCACTTCGACGTTGGCTAATGTAGAATCAGCTTCACTATTACAATCTCCGAGCTCGAGCGGTTCTGGTGCTACTGGCTTGGTCTGCCAATCCGACCACGCTCATGGAGCTTCGAGTTCAAACGAGTAGACGAATTATAGACATGTCCTTCAATCAAGCTTGTATAATTTCCATCGCTTTTACAAACGGTCTACGTTGCACCCGCTCGTACGGGGTTCAAATAGCGAAGGGACCCACTCGTTTGCTTCTTCCAAGAATTTTTACTTAATACAATTTGACAGCGATGCCTCGCAACAATGCAAACGAAATTTTTACTCACTGCGAAGGTTTTACTCTGCTGCCACTACAATAAGTGTTCGGTCGCATATCTGAGACCACAGGGCTTGGTTCGACTTTCAATCAGATGTCGGCTGTCGGGTCATGGCATGGCATCATAGTTCTGTGTCTCACTTTGCGATCATGTCTTGAATGAAAATCTGGACCTAAGAACCATCTTCGTTGCGGTCGGTTGTCATGGCACGACGCGATGAGCCCATTTCCACCAAATTGGTTCTGGGATCGCTCGGTATTATCATTCACAAGATGCACGAAGTCGACATGATGGGAATTCCGATGACAACAGTATCTTCATGAACGACAAGTCGTTGTCTGTCAGCCGCCAACGACGAAAACGCATACCGCTGGCTGTGGTAGACAGGTGTCGGGTAAACAGCGAGGCGCCTCCCGACGCTCCCGACCATCGTGAAACGGCTGTCGTGTCAGGCTTGTCAGAATTAGAGATGGTGGTCTTACGCAGGACGAGTAGTGGCGATACAGACTGTGCGCATTTATCGTTGTTGAAGCGATTGGTATCAGAAATGTTGGCGATGCGAATAGCAATCATAGGCTTCGTGTGTACATAGTAATCCACCCAAATAGCCACAAGCTAATCCTCAGATCCTAAACCGAATAGCCACTGGACTGTTCTAACTTGTCGAAAATAGACGGCTTAACGAGGGCGAAGACCAACCCAATAAGAATCTCTCAAGCGCGGCGTTATCCTAAGAGTCACGACAATAGCGAACAGCGCACAATGAAAGACTAACCGCCAGCGGTATCGAAACATAAGCGGATGATCATGAGCATAAGTGGCTTATGCTTGTGCTTCACATCATATGAACGCAAGCGATCACTCATCTAAAGCGCGTGAGAACAGTGACCATACCATACTGAGCACGAGCATTTGCAATCAGTTGTCGCTCGTGAGACCATCAGAACCGGCGACGACGAGGTGAAGATTAAGACATGCTTTTTGCTCGATCGCTGCTCGCGCGCACATCTGCTTAATTTTTCCCAGCAAAATCTGGTTCTGGATTCTTAGGTATTCCTTTTCCCCTGGATTCTAGGCTCCACTCGCACCTTCCTTACGAATCACAGGTCGTGCACGCCTTCCCCAGACGGCGCCGGTGGTTCTAGCGCGCGGCCGATTTGTCTCGGACGGGCAGTTGCGACGACCGTCCACACCCTCTGGATTCAGCGGATTCTGACTGGAACCCCCCAAGTCTCAGATCTAAACGCTCCCAAAACGTTCTCCCTTCTTTCTCCTTACTACACGTTCTCTATCAACCGCCCGTTAGCACACTCTCTTCAAGGCTCGAATTTCTGTTCATTCTCTAAGACAGATTCAGCTGCTCGTCATTCTTTTTCTCCTCCCTCATTAACCCGTCGACAGCGTCCTCGGATCCCTTCGTTAACACAACAAACAGCCAACCAACACGAACAACTATCCTTCACCTATTCTTCGAACACAGTCCAGTTAACCCCTTCACATCCAGCTACTTCGTATCGATCAGGCAATCGATCGGTCACCTTCACCAACTTGAAAACTATATCCCACGATCTCTTGAAAATCTGCACCACCACAACAATAACAAGATGTCTCTTGCACGCGCTTTCACCGTCCGCCGCAACAAGGCCACTTCCAATGGAAGCGAGACCAAGTCATCCTTCATCGGCCGCGCTGCTAGCCAGCGTTCTCCAAACAGCAAGCCAATCATCCGCTCGCAGATCTCTCTCCCGGTCGAACTGATCTCTACGACCAACATGCTCTCTTACGAGGCTCCAGACATTGTCGGCGCCCACCGCATGGTCCGAAACCGCGCTCCTCCATCTTCGTCTGCCTCTTCCATCTCCGACGCTTCTGAGGACAGTGACCGTAGCAGCACCAGCGCCCACTCCAACGAGACTGCTGCCACTTCCGTCGATGGCTCTGCACCAAGCTCTCCAGACTCGAACCACCTCAGCTGCTACTTCAAGCCAAGCGTTGACACCTCTGACCGCAACTCTCAATCTACCGCGGCCTCGCCTCGCATCTCATTCGACTCTCCAGTCATCCCACAACGCGCTCCATCCCACAGCAAGAAGGCGCACGTTTTGAGCCACAAGAGATCGGTGCAGCGTATGGTCAGCGTCCACGAGCGTGATACCTCAAGAACTTCTCTCGACATGTTCAAGGTCTCGGAGGACGTTGAGTCCATCTCACACCCATTCGGTAAAGAGCTCCAGCAGCTCAGCGAAGTCGCTGAAGAGTATGTTCAATCGGCCATGATCGACATCGAGGCCGAGGAAGACCGCGCGGCTCTTCAATCGAGAAACTTGGGTCACTTCTGCGCCACGGACTACATGAACGAGATCTCAAGCTTCTACACCACAGCTTTCGAGGAAGACGCTGCCAAGTACCAACCAATGTGCTGGATCTAGGGTATTGAATTCACCATCATCACGATCTCTGCTTTTGCTCCTTGGGACTGGTATCTCAATCAGATGGTGTTTTCATGACCCCTATTTCCTTCGCCATCGGGAACTGGACTCTTTTCCTTACTTTCGACATCTACTTCGATTCATGTGGATATGATTCTTCATTTCTGCACATCCACCTCTTTTTTTCTTCACAACTTCTTCTTGTACAGCAGGGCTGTATTCTGCTGGCTTGGTACATGCGTAGACATGACAAACTAGATCAGATCAGATCCTACTTGGGGGTTCGACTGGTCTTCAGTCTTGCCCGTCCACTCATTACGGCTCTCTTTTATTTTTCACTGAATGAAATCAAAACATGATTGGCTGGCTTGGGAACTTTTCATCTTCTACTGGGCGTTCATTCTGTCATTTGACAGCACGATCTTGAACTCGTTATGAATTCTGGAGTTATGGACTCGAGTACATGAGCTCTCTCAAAATGTGAATCCTCTTAAATCCTTATCTACTTCTAGTGATGTACATGGTGATATTCAGCCTTGTCCAACCTTGTGCCATGATGTCTGCCTGTGCTTGGTCGCTTTCGCCGTTTGTGATCGATTGGTCGTTGGCCACCCGGACGCCACAACGTCTTGTCTCGCATTCAGGAAACGGCAGAACCATTTGCCTGAGACTTGACGGAACAGCACATTCGAGGCTTGCAGTACAAGAACCTGATCGTAACGTATCGAGCGACCAGACCCGTCAATCCCGCGGCGATTGAATATCTTTCAGAGCTCGTGGCAATGGACGGTCGGAAACATAGGCTTGTCTGCTTGCCTCATGTCGTATATCAGTTGTCCAATTGGTACATGTACGCATCCAATGAGCTACTTGAGTACCCGCGATTACAAGCAAGAATTCAAATCACCATGAAGAACTCGGTTTCTGGCGTATAGTCCAGCAAAGCTGTTGTAACCACAGCTGACAAATGAGAGCCATGAGGGCGTTGCATGGCCATCACAGAACTAGAGATGTTTATGGTTTGAAGACCACAACCTTTCATATCGTAGAGTAACTGACAGCTACCATGAGGGTTCGTGTCAGCACCATTCGTTCAATCACTTTATCCACCAAGTTATTATTCGTCGATGTCGGTCAAGTTAAAAATGCTCAGGGCAGATGGCACGCGACTCGAGTGAATAGAGGAGCTAGCCCGTTTCGGCAAGCTCTGCCGAGTACAAACAAACACAGCTCTGTGGTCTCCATGCAGATCTTCAAACTGTCAAGCACGATAATCTGTAACGAAGGAAGGCGTCTAAGTGACCTCGCGCTCACGTCTCCGCTCACACATTCAAATTCCCCTCACTTAAACACCGCCTTCCACCATCAAGTTCACGAATTACGGTCTTCATAGGTTCGATCACGATTGTGCTCCGATCTACGGCGAACGGTTGCCTATCTTGGGCAAGAAGTCGGGGCCATTTATCGAAGCGGAGTCTCCACCGCAGTTAGTCAAGGAAACTTTTTGGACAAGTCATAGTCAACAATCAACAACCACAATCACATCACGCATCGCCAACCAGACCAACCGTTCACCGCTCCGTTGTCGACAGCTTCCCTTCCTCGTCCGCATTTCGCATCATCCACAAGTCCCCCTAATCGATTGCGCGCTCTCTGCCGCACAAAGCTCGTCCGTCTACCACTCCATCCCTGTTCATCCGACGATCCTACGACCACAGCCAGCGATGACGACCAACAACGACATCGACTTCACGCGCCGCAACAAGAAGCCGCGACCCTTGACCGAGGCCGAGAGGGAACGACTGGAGGAGTTCATCGAGTCCATACACTATTCATCCAGGCAAGTTTCACCCACCGCCGCAATACCGTCGACGACGCGAACGCGCACTAATATGTCACGCGAAAAGGTATAACGACGACAGTTACGAATACAGACATGTCCAACTACCCAAGCAAATGCTCAAGGCGATCCCGAAAGAATACTTTGATGGTGCACGAGGTACCCTGAAGCTGTTGTGGGAGGAGGAATGGAGAGGTCTTGGTATTACTCAGGTGAGTACATGCAATGTTGACCGATGAGGCCGCATGCTGATGATGATGATTCTGTAGAGTCTTGGTTGGGAACACTACGAAGTACACGAGCCTGAACCACACATCCTCCTGTTCAAGCGTCCGATGAACTACCAGCCCCCTACCCACTAGAGGACGACTCGGCTCATTATGATTAAAGACTGGCGCGTGGGGAATAGAGTACAGAAGCGGATTGGAGCTGAACGCATGACTTGTACTGTCGCTTCTGGAAAATGGCGTTATATGGACTCTCGTCGACACGTCGACAACGACAAAGCTGGGAGACTTGACAACCGTATGGCAAGGAGTTAAAGTAAGCCTTGGAAAGTGAATGTCAAAACAACGACAGACGGCGTTTTCATGAAATCTTTTCTCGCGTTCGAGAAGTCTCGAGATAAGCGGTTCGGGAGAATACTGCAGGCGTACATGGACCATGTCGTCAGCCGAATTCTTTTGAGCAACAGCAGCAGAACACACGTTTGACACAAAAGTCACAAGGAGAAGAGGTCTTCACGAACCAGGGATGAAGTCAGACTAGCGAACGAAGCAAAAGTGCTTTGGTGTACATATACGCGCTAGAACTAGTCTTGTATCTACAAATGAATTCAACGTCATTTCTCACCTCAAAAAAGCCGTCCATTCTCCCAAATCTGACTTGACCGAAAGGGACAATCTCAACCAAAACCCGATATCATCAACGTCAACCAAGCATGCTCGTCTCGCCCCGTCTCCCGCGTCCAAAGGGCACACTACTAACCTCCTTACCCAAGCGCAACTTGACCTCGGAGAAAGCAATCCTGATCCCCTTTGCGCGCTCGAGCAGTCCCGCAAGCCGCGACCCCGCAGCCAACGCACTCTCATCAAGCGCCTCATCCGCGCCCAGCGACCACGCCAGACTGATATGGAACGCGCCCATGGCGTCTCCCTCCTCGCCATCCTCGCCATCGTCGCCAGCATACAGAGCCCTGCATCCGAACCGCAGCGCGACGGCGTTACTCGCCTCCAGCAGCTTGGCCAGGGGTCCTTGATTTATTTCTGAAGGTTGGGATGGATCGGCTACGCGCAGCACCAGAAACGCCCTCGTGCGCTCCGCGTTCGCGAACCAAGCCAGACTCCGCGGCGCAATGACTAGGAGTGGCCGGTGGTTCCTCGCGATTGTCGACAGGGCGCTCAGCATGGCGGTCCGAAAGGCGTCTTTGGTCTCTGTCCGCAGCAACAGTGGCGCGGAGAGGGAGATGTGCAGCGGCAGGGCCACGGAGAGGGAGTCTGTGAGGAGAGAGGTGGTGTTTTTGTGCTGCGAACGGACTTGGGTGACGAGAGAGGATAACAGTGTGGACTCCGAAGGTGACGGGTTCCATTCTAGGTACACGTGTGCGGACCAGTTGCCTGAGATGTGTGGCACTATGCGTTGACGGCCGCCGTGGAGGGAGGGGTCGTCGGCGAGACTCAGGCGGGCGGGGGTCGAGTAGAGATCCCGGAAGGATTGGGGAAGGGGTGGG
>Ga0268246_10000409_pt1 | contig 19092 bp, 19 predicted proteins | sample AgamicOrSfe_FD_200242 | JGI IMG/M metagenome (GOLD analysis project Ga0268246, IMG submission 200242) | Agave microbial communities from Guanajuato, Mexico - Or.Sf.e (v2) (version 2) | ecosystem: Host-associated > Plants > Phyllosphere > Phylloplane/Leaf | place: Guanajuato, Mexico | collected...
GACCTGAAGACTACCACCCTGTGCCACACTCAAGCTCCACTGACATTGTCGAGAATGACCAAGGGGCCGTTAATGCCGCCGATGGTGTTGTACCGTATCCTCGGAGTAACGGACATCATTCTGGGGTCGAGGGCGGCTGCGGGTGCCATAGTTGCGATTGGTGCTGGGGTTTTTGACAGCACAAGCGACTTGGAAGTATGGTTCAAAGTATCTTGACGTCGCTTCTCTGGCGAGGACTAGTTCGAGCGATAGCGATTAGCTCGACCCAGACGTCGCAACGCTTGGCCTCTCAACCCCACTCGTCACGTGATTTGCATCATCTTGTGCCTCATTTGGTCGCCAGTATTAGGGGCAATGGGTTTTATCAATAGAGCAGCATGAGCAGCATACGAATAATTAGGCTATGTAGGATTACTTGTTGCACTGTTACATTCCAGATATGCCGTCTGGCCTAAGTGATGCATCTGTAGCAAATATGTGTTGTTGTGACACTGTGCTCAGCGTGGTCTCAGGCATACTGCATTACAATTGACGAGCCGGCGTGGCTCGATAGGAAATGATATTTGCCTGGGCAGGTTCAGCGATTTCTCATGCATGTATAGATGAGCAGTGTTTCTAGAGCCATGCAGCACGTCCACTTGTAGTTATGTATACTTTAGCAATGCCTATCAGGATCTTTCTGTATAGCGTATGCCAGAACACAGATGCGCGGCATACAGAACGAAGCCGTCAAGAGAAATCATTGTATACATGATGTCGAGCTTGCAAAGCTGCCGAAGCACGAAGATATCTATACTTGCGGGTGTTGTTGCATTGCAGTAGTTCTTGAATAGAAAGTTGTTGCAGCTTTGCAGCGGAGACTGGTGCAGAAGGTCTAGATAGCTTTATAAGGTGTGATCCGTCCAGAGATTCTTGCCGTGGCAGCGCAGCCATCATTCTCCGGGATACATGAAGACCATCAAAGCAGGCATATCCCTCATTCGTTTCATCTGGGCGATCGTGTCACGCCTGCGTGACTTTCTTCGTGCCAGAGTTCTGTGCTGCAGAGTCGTTGGTGTTCCTGTTCGATGCTCTTGAGATCTATGCCTGTCTACTCTCAGCTTGTTGTGAGAGAAGTAACACAAGGCGGCCGCCGTGATCTGAGGTCAAGATAAGCTTTCTGTAGTGTCAGGGAAAGTGTAAATCAACGAGCTGTGTCGTGGTGAAGTTCATCGGGGGTCTCACAAGGAAAGTGCCGGCGAACATCCTCAGCCTACCCAATTCAACTTCAACGACACTCCATCACTTTGGCGTATACAGCACCCATTCGACTTCATAACACCACTCATAGTGTCTTCAGTATGTCTATGAAGATGCAATCAGTACCATCGACCTCCGTACTGGACCCGCACAATATTCAGTAGCTATATCGCAATCGAAATTGCAATCGACTCTGCCGGACATACTGGGGTATGAGGTCGACACCAGACACCACATTCTCGCTTTGCATACACCAGGAGGACGCTGGCCGTCATGACACATCACAACCAGAAGACGGCACACGTGCTCTGATCATGAGTGTGAGGGGGTACAATACCTGGGACGGCGGACGGCGCACGTGAGGAGAGTGTTGCGCTCGGTTGCACTACCTGTCCGTCAGCAGTCGCACAAGATACTATTCACTCGTGCCCATCTTCAAGCACAGTCTATCTTCGCGCCCTTCTAGACTCACAAGCTCGGCCATCGACAGGAGGAATTGTCTCCGCAAATGACCACGAATATCTGAAGGAGAAATTATTGTCGACACCGACACGTCTGAAGACCAGCTCGAAAAAATCCCACAGAGAAGTCCTCGTGAACACACGTTGGCGCAACATTTTTCGTCTCCAGTTCGTGCTGCCTGGAAACATCACACCTCGAACTGTGCATGAAGGGTCACAGCAGAATGTCAAATCGCCAAAAGACATCCAGGCTACGAGAAACAGAAACGCAACACGCTTCACTGAACTACGAAATCGCAACAAGGAAGCATTGTGTGTTTCGCATACAACTGTCCACCATTCTCGTCATCTCCAATCGTCAGCTACTTGAAATGACCATATGATACAAGCACGTTGAACATGTCTTCAGCCAGATCGTGTCTTTCGCAGAGCGCCACGCAGCCAGGATTCGATGTGGCACGTTCGATGCAAGGCAAAGCATGACATCAGGATGAAACAGAAGCAAGGAAAGGTCTCTCTTAATTGTTTTGGCAAGTTGAAAAGCAGACTTCCAATTTCTGAATGCCACTCTTTTCGACATAACGACCAGGAAAGAAACATGAGGTAGTGTTTGATTGTACAGAATGTGTACTATATTCCACCAATGACCCCAGAGGCCTCGTCTGAAACTCCTAGGGATCTCGAAGCTCGATTAGTGTAGATATTCGCTGTTCGTACACGGTACACATCTTTGCAAGCTCTGGAAGGTTTCGTAACTTACCGATTGCACATTCTCTTGGGGATTATGGATGACATGGACCAATGTCGCTGGACTTTGTTGGCACGGTGGTTTTGCGGCGTGCCCTCGGCCTGGGACGAGGTCATCAATGGTCCTCATCGTCTTGCGAGTTAGTGGCTAGACTTGTGGTCTGACCTCGAGGCCGGTACCAGGACTTCCGTGGGGTAGCATGATCCTCAGAGGTTGAGCTTGACAGCATGACCATGTCGGTCACTTTCTGCGATGTCTGGAGAAGTCTGATTACGAATGCTGCCGGTCTTGGTCTCGCATGCTCGAGTATGTCCCGTTTCCGTCCTTCGAGATCGACGGCCATACGTATCTTGGTCGACACGCTTAGCGCTCGTGGCTTTGAGGTCTTGGATGTATCGTGAGCGTCGAGTCCAGCAAGAGGAGGGATTCGGCGGTGGTCGCCGGCGGTGGTCGCCGGCGGTGGCTCAAAGTTTTGGCGCTGGCGAAGCAGTCAGCTGCTGTGCTTTTCGTGTCGACCGCGAGCTTTTTCTCCATTTTATATCCTTTGTGTGTGCTGTGCTGCTGACAGAGCTCTGTATGCTGCCTGTGCCTCAATGCGACCATGAGCTAGGTTGGCTGGAAAATATTGCCTTTGGTGTCGTGCTGTCGTGTGTGATGTCGCGGTCGCATCGCGATCTTGGAGGTGGCCACGCCTCACGCCTGTGCGCAGAAACATAATGCCTTAGAACATATGTTGATCCCTTGTTTGATGTGATTCAATGAGTCCTGCTCGTCAGCTCACTCCTCGGGAGAATCTGCTGTGCTTGTCAGTGTATGACTTCGATGTTCGGCGGAAGCTTGACGTCGCACGTATACCAAGAAAGATTATCATTGTGTGATGGAGTAAAACTGCTCGGTCGTGTCGTCGAGTGACAGAAGTTGTTGTTGTGTAGCAAGAGTCCAAGTGACCATGGTGACAGGTCTTGCTGTGGCTGTCCTCTCAGTGTACGACACCGGAAGGCAATCTCGCAACTTGCTTGCAAACAAACATGCGCATCAGCAAGCCATGCAGGTATCCTGGTACATGCAAGCAAGCGATCAAGGCAATATGCAGGTGTCCGATGTCATGTTGTGATGGTGACAGCAGTCGTCGACGAACCCCTCCGCTCCGCCTACCATGTGAAGGCCAGCGAGGTTCTCAGTCATACCAGGAGGGCAAGGTCTACAAACTAAGGTATATAAAGATACTAAAAAGCAATTCTGTCGCCATATCGGAGGCACCTGACAACCAATCAACTAATCGACCGTTGCTGCTGCCTGCTCTGCCAGGCGATTACAAACATTATCTCAAAGCATTGATCTAACGTCGAACAGTAACCCAATAGTATCGGGAGTTCGACTCACCGTGGTGCAAATAACAAGTCCACTTTTTTTGCACTTTTTTTGGCCTGCCCGTCTGTACCCATGCACCTCAGACTCGAAACATATAGCTCTTTTGCAATGGTTGCAAGTTAAAGGCAGAGAATACTTTGTAACAGTGGCAATCTCGACGCAAATGGTTCTTTTGCGATGATGGCACTTGCTTGCGACTGGCGATGGAGGTGCTCACTGGAGATCATGACATTTATCGCGGAGCATACGCTAGACATTTAGCTGAATACGAGCCCAGGCATGGCAATTCTATGGGAAGGACTTGATCTCTCAATCAGTGTGACACTGCAATACTGCACACTATCTATACAGTCTCTTGCATCGTGGTGGAGGTGCTTGCAGACCTCCTTAAGATGCACTACGGACACTACGCGGAATATGTAGCTCCCATCCTGTTGAGTGCTGGCAACACTGAAACAAGCATCTGATCTGTACATCACTCTGCGAGTGTGCTCTGCATAACCATCTGTGCAGCCTCTATCATCAACGGAGGGGTCACAGGACATCATGAGATGCATCGCGGGTAATGCATTGCGGGTGATGCTGCTCAACCTGCGGTCGAAGCCATCTTAAGTGCTGCCAGGAGACAAGCTCTATGTAGCCTCTATGAAAGTTATGGCGATGCTACAAGACATCCCGAGATGCTTCATGGATGATGCTGCTCAACATTCGGCTGAAGTCATGTTGAGTGCTGCAATGCGGAGACACTCGACCTTGGTGTGCATGCGCACATACGTTGATGAGATATAGCGCAGGTCATCTGTACATTCAGTCGCAGTGCTGTTGAGTGCCGGCATGGACGAGCATGTTCCGTTGAGGGGTCTTCAAGTATGTCGCCGCACAACTATCTGTGCAGCCTCCATCACATCTCCAGGAGGACAGGGCAAAATCATCAAGGTCTATAAAGATGTCAAAACCAGCTCTTTCATTAACCAATCAGCTAACCGACTGCTGCCGCTGCCTGCTTGCTCTGCCTGCCTGCCGCGATTATTCAAACATTTACCTTTCAAACCATTGGCTAACAAACTCTCCCTCCAGCAGCCTCGGGTTCAATTCTCAAGCCCTTCTTTTTGACCTTGTTTGGCCTGCATCCCTGGACAAGGTGGCAATCCTGAGGCCGACACATTTTTTGGTCTAATCCTGATGGTGATGGCGGCCCTCACAAGATGCGAGGAGACATTAGATATTGAATTGCTTTTTTTGCCAATTCCACGACATGGAGGCACTCGCCATAGCTCGACTAGCCTTATCACCGCTGCTGGCAATTATGTAGAGTTGACACTGCTTTGCAGTCAACTTCAGGATGGAAGGCACTCATCACGGCTACAATGACATTTACGATGAGCATCAGATGAAAGTCAGACTCATCTCAAGCTTGCATGTCAAATCAAAGACCTCAATGATGGAAGCTCAACTCAGCTCAAAGCTTGCATGTCTCAAAGCTTGCAATGTCAACTCAACGCCCTCACCAATTCATCCTTCGCCAGACAGCTCATCTAAGCTCAAGACCTTCGTCTCATCACCGCTGCTCACACCAAATGGTCGTACTTCTCAAGGCCAGCATCTCAACTCAAAGCTTGCGTTTCAGCTCACCGCTTTCATTCCATCGACGCTGCACCGAAAGGTTCAAACTCATCAGAGACCTGCATCTCGTATCAAGGCCAGCATCTCTTCTTCCTCAAGGACCCGTCATCAAGACGGACCAAAGATGAAAAAGTGGGTTGGGTCCAAAAATTGTCCTTCACCATGAGGTCAAAAGCACCGCTTGGCAAGGGCGGTGTGGTGTAGAGGCAGTAGGCAGGCAGCAGTGGAGAAGGAGAAGAAGAGGAAGGGAAAGGGCGGGCGACCAGCTCTTTATGCCCGTCAACCAGAGTCAGCTGCGGCAGACACTTCTGACCAGAGCGCAATCGTCCTAACCGCTTCTGGGCAATGCTGAAGGCATCGTGACGACGGCAGCCTGGCTGGTGACATGGTTGGCGACGTGGCTGGGTCCAGAGTGACAGGGGTACAGAGCGAGGTGAAACAGGGAGCTCGGGGCGACGATCGGGCGCCATTTTACGATGATGGTGGAAGCTCTCGATTCAGCTCTGGTGCAGCATTAAGCTCTCGATCAGCCTCTCTTTTGAGCTGGCCTTTTGCTTTTGAGAGAGCTCGTTCTCATGAGACCACTTGTGGGCGACAGGATGTGGTCATGCTACTAGCTAGATGAGAGAGCAGGAAGCGACACCGCGAAGGCTACAGCAACATCGTCGACATCTCCAAGTTTGGTCATGTGCAGCAGGAGATTGCTCAAACCGAACGCAATCAAGCTGACACGTCACGATCCACGGAAACTTCTGATTGCAATGCTGGCAACGGAGGGTGACCCGGACATCGGATGAGACGGAATGTGCCAGAGTCACCAGAGTGGCCAGAGTGTGATTATCGTCAGAATTGTCAGAGTCGTCAGAAATGCCAGAGTGCCATCAGCTCAGCACCATCTCAATCTCAATCGCCACATCTCAGAACCTCTTTTTGACTCTTCCTCACTCACACGTCCGCAGACATGAAGTAGCGATGAAAAGAATTGGCACATCAAAAATTGTGCTTGCCTCACTCGGGGGGCCAAGTCCCGAGCAAGGTCCGACATGGGCAGGCGAACATGCCGTTGCACACCAATATTCGTGATCGAAGGTGCACCAAGCGTAAGTATGAAGAAAAAAAGAGAGGAAAGGAAAGCAGAATGGGCGAGGGGATGGAGGGCTTTTTATAGCCGCGAGCAATCACAAGCAAATTGTTGTCATCACGTTCCACGCTAATCCGCTTTGCGAGGACGCCTTGGTAGAGAGTCATGGCCAGCACGTCAGCAGGCTGGATGCTCGATGCCTGAATGATTATAGCACTGGATGGCAAGTCCGAGCAGAGTCTCTACGGCACTCTTCTGGAAGCCCTTTTGGACCTTTTGGATCTTTTGTGTTGTGACAGCACTCTTGCTTTGTCTGCGCGGAAGGAAGCAGCAAAGAGGAGATGATTAGATGTTATAGAGCTTCGCTTGCTAAATTTATAACCTTGTTTCAGGTTTCACGTTGAGAGCGTGATTTCTGCTTGCGATTTCCCTTTGTCGCCTTGATCTCTGGACAGAGTCTGCCATGCAAACTCTCTGTCTGTTTCTCCTTCAAACTCTTCTTCTCTCTACTTGCTATATCCTGCTCTATAGTCTCTGCTGCTGTGCTCTCAATCTTGCAGCGGCAAACTTGATATCCACCTAACGCGAAATTGTAAAGATTGTCAAACATGGACAACAGACGGCGCACTCTTCCTCATCCAGCCCTCCTCTACACGCCAGTACCCTCGCAGCCTCCTCCACGTTCCTTATTGCGTCGAAACAACGAGATTCCGCTTCCTGATATCTACGGTACTCGACATGACCTACTCCAGCCACTACCCACCCTCGAGCCTCAAAGGTTGCATTCGTCAGTTCATCTACCAAGACCACGACATCCTGGACAGTACATCTCGCCACCAGACTACGGACGGCACTATTCCCGCCACAACTACCCACCTCCCATCGCCGGTCCTCAGCTCGCACCTTTCCTCAATCCTCCTCCAGGAAGCGAAGCACTTCCTGCACACCTGGGCCCCCTCCTCCTCCCACGATACGTTCCCCGCCTTGCTCCAGCTGGCTCAGACCCCTGGACGAACGCCTGGCCTCCTGCTCCTCCACCACCGCCAAGAGAAAGACCCGCCTCCGTGGTCATCACCACGAACCACCCACGGCACGGTCCACAGGAGTCCACGTTCACCCACTACGACAACCCCGACCTCCCTCGCCTCACCACAAATGAGGCAGTACCGCACCCAGCTATAACACGGTACCCTCCTCCGCAGGACGAAGACGATGCGCCTGGGCCAAGAATCCTGATGATTGACCTGTCGGGAGATGATTCGCCAGAGCCGGAGCCGGAGGAGCAGGAGGAGCCTCCGCAGGATACCGGGGAAGGTGCCGGAGGGGCTGGAGAGGGACCGAGCGGCGTGTCAAGACATGATACTCCTGGAGAGCTTGGCCTGGCGACTGCAATAAATGCGCAGGCGGCAGAGCAGCCAGGATCGACCGTGGCGAGTACCGTGGCAGCTCTAGGGCGCGAGGACTTGAAGCGAAGACGCGACTCCGACGAGGAAGGAAGCGAAGAAAGAGAGGGGAAGAGGCAGGAAACTGAGGAAAAGGCATGACGGCGAATCACATGGGTAAGTTTTCCAGTTTGACACGGCTGAAACACACGCGCACTGGATGACACTGACCAGCTGTTGAGATAGGAGCAGCGAGGATAAAAGCAGGAGTTCTTTCTTTCGACACTCGCCACGCAGGGCAGATATCAGTAGCACAGAGAGGCGACACAAATGCTGGTAGCAAAGACAGGTAGCAAGTAGTCAGGTAGTCCGTCGGCAGGTCCGCGGTTCTGTATGGCCGAGAAGAGTGTCGTGGCTAAGTAGTACCACAATGCAAGAGGAACAGGGCCACTCATCAAGACTTCCATTCGTTACTGTACACAGTCTGCTCTATGCTCAAGCTCGGCCTTACCAGGACGTCAGCTATACCCACCGTGCCTCGCCCCAGCCCAGTTTGTTGCTGTAACCACGTCTGCCAATTGATGCTTTCGCGATTGCCGTACTTGTCTTCCTCGACCTTTGATCTCGTACCAGTCTACTGCGGGCGCAGCACCCGTAGACCGTCCCGTGTTGGTGCAGCTGCTCTCTTGAATGACTGCATGCTTGTTAGCAACGTTTCGCAGCCTTCTCTCTTCCTCATCATGCAGACTCACACTATCACACTCTTCCCAAGCTCTTCCAGCACCGAATCCAAGACCAACCCATGCGGGCCAAGCCCTCCGTCTGAACAGGAGTACAGAGAATACAATGCCGAAGGAGAGACCGAGAGAGGATCGGATGAGCATGGAGGAGAGGCAGCGGTCCCACTACGTCGTCTTGTCAGCTGAGGTCCTATTTCATTCGCTATAGATCACATCGCAGCGCCTCCAGATGCGATGCTGACCCAGCATTGAGGCCACCATGCCCATAACCGTACCTTTTCGTTTAGGAGAGCTTCGCTCATCGTCTTTCCAGGTCGCACAACGGTGACAGGAGTCTCGGGGACATTTGCTTCGGCCATTGTGAATGTAGCGTGGTGATGAGGTGTCAGGGCGAGGGTATGAGGTGTGTACTGGTTAGAGTCGATCCAGAGAGGTTGCTGTCGTTGTGCCTGAGCTTGCGCGACTGCCCGCTGCCATTGAACCCGGAAACAACCTTCCTTAACCCCGATGATCATCTCAAAATTATTTAGAATGGGATGATGGCCAAAGTCGACACCATGGCGCGGCGCACCACATTACAAAGATTGCAGAAGCTCGAGGAGGATTTCTCGGGCCTAGAGAGCCAACTCGCTGGATTATGCGACATCCTGGGAGCCCCGACATTGCTCACCCAAGACCCCGCTGAGCATATCTCCCGGACGAAGACGGCGGATGGGAGACTCGACTGGGCTTTGAGATGGGTCTTGAACAAATCGCAGGCAGCGGAGGCCGCAGGTGCAGAGTACGTGAGGAGGCCTCGGTTCGCTTGAGGTGGTGCTAACACTACTCCAGAGCAAGATCACTTCCTGAAACATGGACTTTACTGTCAAACCTCATCCAAACTCTTCACCCAGCTTCGACATCGCGTGCTCTCGGCCGAGTGAATATCCTCCCAGTCATTGAGAAAACCCTCCTCGAGAATCTTGCGGACACCACATCAGCAACATCCAGCAGCATTGCGTCTAGCACGAGTACAACCCAGCAAGAGCAGGATGTCGTGATGGGTGGTTTCGATTCTGGAGCTGATCAGTCTAAGCAAGACAAGAAGAATAAGAAGCGAAAGCGGGAGAAGGGGCAAGATAAGATCGAAGAGACAAGTTCCAAGCGCCGAGCATTAGATGTGACAACACAGCCTACTTGGTCGAAAGAGACTCTGGAGAGTCGTCGCAAGCTTTACATCGCGCTCAAGACATGTCTCTATGTTGTGCTGAACTCAACCGAGACTAACCGAACGAGTGGTGTCGCTTCCGAAGGAGCATTATCGACGGGCGTGTTGAGTACCGATTCACAAGGTGCTGCAGCATTACTGGGAGCTTGGCTCAATGCTTCTGTATTGGTCGCGAAGAACCCAGACGGCTCTTCTGACTTCACGATATGTTCACTTGATGATATGATCAAGATCTGGAAACGCAGACTGCTCAAAGTCGGTGACCCAAGCAGCAACACACTCACGATCTTCTCTAAGCACTGCTTGACACCAGCATTGAAGTTCTCACATGACCTGAAGCACTCTCCCGGTTCCAGTTCTCATCAGCGTCAAGGCAACCAGAATAGTCGACTCATAGCTCTGTTAGAGAGACTATTGGCAGAGCATGTCATTCTGCCTGCTAAACGGCAAGCGCGACTTCAAGACAAATCCACGAAATCTGACGAAGGCACACGTCCGAAATTCAATCTAGGCGAGATACTGAAACCGCTGAGTGACGATCTTGCTACTCTTGATGCTGTGCCTACGCTGTTCGAGCTCGCGATCCGTTGCATACCAATGTCGACTCCAAAAAGACGTATAGCAGAGTCACCTTGGTTGGAGCAATTATTCATCGCATTGGCAATAAGTCTTGGCTGCAATCCACACGAGACACCTTCAGCCTCTTCGCACAACATCTCGCAATTTGGAGAGCTTGTACAGCTTATCTCAAAGCATCGCGTAATACTCAAGAGAGATACGACCGAAGCAATCATCAAGAATTATGCGTTCGTTTCTGGAGACAGCTGGCGACTTCTCGCTGAGCTCATCAAGATTGACAGCGGTCTCTTTGTGGACAACGAGGCGAACTTGAAGGCTGTGTTCAAGCGCTTGGGACCAGTGATGTCAAGTGATGCGCAATATATCACTATTCGAGATGAGATTCTATTACCACTACTCAAGGCGCTCGTCGCAGCTCGCAATCTCAAGAGGTTCCTGGATATGTGGCAGGACGCGTTGAAGACACTGTTCAGACAAGAACCGGCACCCGAGCAAGGAATGATCTGGGAAGACGTTGAGCTCGTGGAGGCTCTGAGCTCACATCTTGACACTGCGCTCACTACACGCCAGCTCTCTGACATACTTGAGGGCTATTCTGGAGGAATAATCGCTGGAGGAGACTCCGAGCAAACAACTAGCATTGAAGTACTCACTGCAAACGCTTCCTTACTTTCTTCGATTTCGCTCGCTATGCGAAGTGAAGACAACAGTAGGGCTGTGCTACCGAAGCTGGAAGAATTATACCTAGGAGTACGGGCACACTTGAAACCCAGAAGCCATCCACAAACATTCGTTCAAGGTCGTCTCTGGCACCTTCTTGCAGCCTTGCATCAAGTGCTGTTTTCAGTCTCGGCAGAGAAAGATGTTGAAAGAATAATAAGCAATACTCACGAATTCGAGACTCTAGCACAGAAGTCCCTTGCCAGAGCAATCGAATCAGGAAGTATCGACTTCGAGATCCTGAATTCCGTTTCAGCTATTGGCTCCTTGTACGATGACCTCCAGAGTAGAAATCACACTTGCACCAAGACCAGATTTGGGCTTCTGCAACAACTCGGTCAACTGCTCGAGCAGCTGTGCATATCGGAACCCAACAGCCAGCCAGAATCGTTGCAAAACCACATTGAGTTATCCAAAGTACTCATTCAATATCCTGCTTTGTTACCAGCTGCGGTTGAAGATCTGTATGGCAAAGAGCAAGGTGATCTGCACAGATGGCTACTCGAAGCTAGTGAGCCTGCCGCACAACTACATGATCTCATCATGAGCTGGAGGCAGATCGTCGGCCCAAAGGTGGAAGAGATGTGCATTAGTATCAATGCTCAATTCGGAGCGTGGACTGGCGCTTCTCCTCATGAGAGGTCGGCCTTGACATATTCTATGAGGAACATATATGACAAAGCAGTACTACCAGACTCCGAGGATATTCCTCCAGAACTACTTGACGACACTGCAGGCTTTCTGCGACAACCACCCGGCCTTGACTGTGCGGAAATCTCCAGCGGTTTGAGTCTTCTTCTGTGGTATTTGCCACGCTCTGCCGCTAAGGCTACATCAACTCTGCTCTCCGACTGCGAAGCACTGGTTGCACTCGGAGCTCAACTTGATGGCCATATCAATCACTCCAGCTCCCGCATGAACGATCAAGCTATCATTCTACCTTTGTTCCATGCTGTCTGCCAGCAAATCTTGGCATTCCATATAGCGCACAAGGAAGAGCATGCAAGTGAGAGGTATCTCGAAGCATTGTCGGAGTCGTTCAATACTTCCTTCCAAGCTTCGAGGCTTCATGACGACGATCTTAACGACAGTGCAGTATCTTTGACACTGCTGAAGTATATCATTCAGGCCCAGCTTCCCAAGCTCGACATTCGGCGAGTGTGCACCATAACCTGCCAGCTACTATTGGAGGATGCTGTCAGTACGATCGAGTCTACTGTCGCCGGAATTGACTTGCTTTGTGCAATCGACCTCGCAACCTTGCTTGCAGATGAAGATAAGATAGAGCCCGTCGTGATTAAATTAGCTCCAGCACGAGAAACGTCCTCATCACTGCAACTTGCACTCTTTCGATTAGACTGCCGTATGAAGCTCGCAGGCTCACTGCCGCCGGATGTTGCTAAAGCAGCGAGTCTACTTGCATCTTCAAAATCAGAAAGTAGTTTAAGATCTCTGGAGAAGTCTTTAGTTGAGACCGCAGCAGCAGCATCACCAGATGACGCGAGGGTTGCTCTATTCAAACAGCTCGAGCCAAGAGATGTCGCAGAGTATGACGAGAAGCAATGGCGCATCCTGTACTGCTTTGTCAAATCAACTCAAGCGAAGCCTCACAGACAGCTTCTACCTGAAGAGGTCATTCCCTCCATGACAGCGTCACTACAGCTCTACTTGACAAGAGCTTCATCAATCACCTCCTTTATATACGCGGCACGCGCGCTGCGCATTCTACTTGACTTGCATGCTCGACATCTACCTCAACTGCTCATCGAGTTGACACTGTCAAGTATTGTTGCGATATGTTCTCCGACAGGCACTATCGCTATTGCACCGTCACCACAAGCTTCGCGCACGATCTTCGTGCTGACAGCAGCCTTGCTTCAAAGTCTTCTCACGCATCATCGTCGCAAACTGCGCGGACGCTTCGACATCCTTATCCCAGCTCTCCAAGCACTACTGCGCTGCCTTTTCATCGGCTCCGGCACCTCTACCTTTGGTCAACTGCAGCAACCTCACTGGATCCCTTGGAAGCAGATCTCAAGCAGCGTCGAGGATGGCATTGGCACCCAGCAGGTTGCTGCTTTCACCCGTCTCATCACAGCACTTTGTGATCCTACGCTATCTGCTGTGCGGTCCAGTGCCAAGGCTGGCGCATCTGGTCCATTGACTGACGAGACGCGGAAAGCCAAGAGATATGCAGGACAGTATGTACAGCTCGTCCTCATGGAGCTCTGCGAGTGTCAGCTGAAAGGCAGGCTGGCTGGCACTGGCCATGGCGCAAGAGAAGCGCTGACACCGGCGGTATGGGCCATGTTCGAGGTAATAGGAAAAGACGGCTTGAGCGCGACCATGGAGGGCATGGCCGGAGGCGGCAGGAGTGTTCTCAGAAGTTGGTGGGAAGAGTGGAAGCGGCTTGGACGGGCCAAGTGGTGAGGCGCATCGCGCGATGTTTGATCTCGCCGATACTAATTCCGGCGCCCGTGCACGTGACTTTTCGCAACGACGGCTCGGCTTTAGATATCTTCGGTCACGACAATCCGGCCGTATGTATGGCCGAAACCTCTATGCCGCGCGATGGTGGCTGAATCTGTTCAGCGACAAAGCGTCAGCGATGTGACTACAATATCTATATAAGTAACCACTCCCACCGGTGCTTCTATACCTCACAGCACATCTTCTACTCAAAACTACAACCAACCCATCTATTTACTCAAAACTACAATCAACCTGACCTACCACACAAGACACACCTCCACTTACCATGTCCAACCTCCGCATCGCTATAATCGGTGCTGGACCAGCAGGCTGCTCGCTCGCTCTCCTCCTCCTCAAAGAAGGCATTCATGTCACGATCTTCGAAGGCGAAGCCTCCGCCAATGTGCGCTCTCAAGGCGGCACTCTCGATCTCCATGAAGGGACCGGCCTCACCGCCATCCGCCGCATGGGACTCTGGGACGAGTTCTCCAAGCACGTCCGCTACGACGCCGAAGCTCTCAAACTCTGCGACAAGAACATGAAGATGTTCATGCAGCTCGCTGGCACGAAAGAGGGCTCATCACGCGGCCGACCGGAAATCGATCGGAAAGCCTTGCGTGACATGCTCGTGGCTGCACTTCCTGAAGGCACTATCCGCTGGAAGCACCGCCTCCTCAAAATTGATGAGCAGCTCAACATGCATTTCGCATCTGGCATCGAGACAGACTTCGACCTCATCGTCGGCGCAGACGGCGCCTGGTCCAAAGTCCGCCCGCTCGTCTCGACTGTCAAACCAGCCTACTCTGGCATCACAGGCATACGCATGCAGATCCCGGACGCCGCGAACCGCTATCCCGACCTCTACGCCCTCGTCAACCGCGGCTCGCTCTTCTCGTACTCTGACTCAAGGAATATCAACGCGCAACAACTCGGTGATGGGTCCATCCAATTCGGACCTACACTCATGGTGGAGGAGGGTTTCCTCAAAGAACAGGCTAACGACGTCCCTGCTATCCAGGCGGCGCTGCATGAGAAGTTCAAGGGGTGGGATGAGAGATTGTTGAAGTTCATTGATGCCGCGGACGCTGAGCCATGGGTTTCAGGACTCTACATGCTCCCTGTTGGCTTCAAATGGGTAAATCGGCCCGGCGTCACGCTCATCGGCGACGCAGCTCACGTCATGACGCCTTATGCAGGCGAAGGCGTCAATCTCGCACTCACGGACGCCATGAGGCTCGCAGACGCCATCATCGCCACGGCGAAGTCGGGGAAGAAGGGGAATCTTGCGGGCGAGGTGAAGAAGTTTGAGAGGGACATGTTTGTGCGGGCGAAGAAGGTGCAGCAGTTGACGTACGATCTGATGTCGATCAAATTCTTCACGGAGGGTGGACTGCATGAGGGGATTGAGGAATGGATATACAAGGTGCTGAGGGACAATGTGCCGTGGGTGCTTTGGCCGCTGTTGTGGACGGGGATTTGTGCGTGGTTCAAGGTATGGCGGTGGAGGAATTAGTTGGTGAAGCGTGGAAGAGTAGCTGAGATGGATATGGAGGATAGCGGATAGATGCATGTAATGACTTTATGGCTATGAAGAATGAATACTGTACTGGGACATTTGAATGAACAGAAACTCCACGGCACTCTTCCCAGGATCCTTTCAGACTTCTTTTCAATGACAGATCACACTTTCCACAGCAAATGGTTCAGGAGGAAGCAATCATTCCACAACCTCTTTTAGGCAGTACCTACCTGCACGTGACTACGTGATCGGTCGCGTGGATACTTAGGTACATCACATTACTTTCTTTCCAGATTCCCCCTCTTGTCCATATTCTTTGCAGCTCCCCATCTGTTCGATACACGATTCTTCCCTCGCTTTCCCTCGATAGTCTGGTTGCTCGGCGAGCTGAGCGAGATACCACCGTTCACGCGATCCCAAGGTCATTGTTCACTTACCAATGAGGCACTAACTACGACAATACCCTCTTCCGCTGGTTATGGCATCTTCGCAAAGCTTCCATTCGAGCTACGGCGGGAGATTTGGCGGTATCTTCTGCTCGTTCGTTGTAATATTCTCCCCTCTGCCAATGTCGGCCGACGCGGCAGATATGATGACGAGGATGGATGGACAGATCGGAGCCTCGGATTGCGGCTACGGCGTGTCTATGATTTATGCCCTAGAATCCTCTGGACTAGCAAAGCAATCTACCAGGAAGCTTCCGATGTCTTATACCGAGAGAATCTATTCATTCGTTTGCAACGGGAGTTCTATGGAGCTTTTGAGATTGGTCCCTTCCATTGTCTGGCTTTCGAGGCCAGTATGGGTGCTTTCCGAAATCGCCGTTACATCTTTCGCACTAATCCGAGGCCTGCTGCGTGTAAGCTTCACGCCGTGGATGTGACCATAATGCACGGAGACCGGCGCGGATTACGCGGTCACGCTTACATGGAGCAAATCATGATTCCTGTCTCCGCCCTATATCACGTCGTCACGTATATGCACAGCATGCTCGTAGCCAACGAGAAAGATAGTTGCTTTGGCGGTGCATATAAGATGGTCTTTACAGTAGCGAATAGATACAGCATTGCCGAAGACCGTTTATTTGAGCGACTCTTGATTCCATTTCAAGGTCTATGTGGAATGCAAGAGGCGAGGATAATCGGCATAGAGCGTACAGCTCGTATCAGACAGTTGGAGAATAGTCTCACCCGCATGCAAACGGATCGAGATATTCATCAGTGGATCAATCAGATTGGCAGACTCTTTTACATCACCTTTCGGCAACATAACTTGAATAATGACGAGAACGGGGTTGCGGCACGGGACGCCTGGGAGGAAATAACCACTAACATTCGGCTGGGATATTTAACCTGGGTGCCTAGCCGATGTATCTATAAGCGCACGGATCTTCTTACATCGTATAGCATTCTGGTCGAGATTGAAAACAGCAAGATGCGAGTTCAATCTACTTCAATTGAACTATGCCGAATTGTCAGACCACCAGATCGAAGGATTGGATAAGGTCGAGAGAGAATACGTATCATTACTTTCGTACTGTCGCCGTGGCGCATTCGTGCTCAACTCGCCCAATGACACCAGGCTGAGGAATGCACTGTGGCCCGAGAAGCATGTCTTGATGCTATATTATGACTGGATAAGATTTTCCCAGTACCACAAGCCAACCGACAAGCTGATGAAGACGGTACTCCCCGGTATTGGGAATCGCGTGGGGACGAGGGACCTATGCCTCAAACCGACTTCGTGAATGGAAACTTACAGCCAAGGGATTGTGGTACGAAGGACGACCAGCCAAACCAGTATCTAGTAAGCATTGGAGCCGAGGGATAAGGGTTATCTAGTTGCTAAAAACCAATCTTGAGATTCCTGGAAAAGAACAAAATCCAAGTGAGGGAGACGATCCGCCTATACCTTTTACCAAGCACCACCTTCCGCCGACTGACCAACACATCCTTCATCTTTACCACCTCCAGATACGTCAGCTTCCCCCCAGTTCACTATGCCATTACGGATGGCCAGACCTGCTCTAAGCCCATAACGACCTCCTCCGAGAACACAAGGCCAGTATAGCCGAACTTCCACTGTCAAAGTGCGAAGTTTAACATGACAGAAAGACTGCCAGCATTTGGAGAATGCCTTAAAATCAAGGGTGCTGAGCTTGGTGCAGAAATGCCAGGAACAGGGAGGGAGCTGAACAGAGCGAGCTGAACAGAAGGAGCCAAGTGTGTAGCTTTCGAGCATAGCAGCGAATTTGGAAGCACTGGAGGAAGGCGTCAGAATGAAGGACTTTGAGCACCAGGCCTCGGTTGACGAGGTTATGGCGGAGCAGAGGGGTATGGCGGCGATGCTGCAAGTATTGAGGAATCATGCGGAAGGGAAGAGGAATGAGCAGCATGGCGTATGGGAAGAAAAGACGAAGGGTCAGCATGGCTTGTGGGCGGGGGAAAGACAGGAGCGGCATGACCTGTAGGACGAAGAGAACTAGCATCGATCGCTGTCATCATGAGCTCCAGCGGCAACTTGGTACTCTCTGTACCGAGAAGTCGAACCGCTGCGGAGGTGGCTGAATCAAGGGCAGAAATGGTATGGAATAAGACAGATTGCACGTACCTCAGCAATGAGCAAGTAAGTCAGCACGTTGGGAAGCAAGCACGGAAACGCAGCTATCGAACTGAACACACACCTGATTTAGCAAGAGAGAAGCATGAGGGCCATCACATCCGCAGCTTCGACACCCGTGATCCACCTCCTCTCATGCAAACACACCCACAGATTTTCTCTAGGGCTGTCGCCTCAGTCAAGTCCCGGCAGGTGCAAAGGACAAGCGCAAAGGTAACACGCAAGGGAACGATGAGCAGCAGTCGCAGATCTCCCGATGATATTGATGCATTGTCGCCAGGAAGCAGAAGCATATATTGATGAGCGGTGGAGGCGCCTGAGTGAGGAGGTGTATGTGCAGTAAATCAGCAAGTGAGTAAGTGAGTAAGTGAGTCAGAGCAAGGAGCATCAAGGATGTTAGTACGAGATGAGAGATGTGGTGTTCAGATGATCGTGTGCGCGTATGTTCGTTTGGCGTGAAATTGTATGCCAGGTATCGGACTAGACACTCGCTCACGCCACCCCGCTCACGGTGGGGTGTTGTTCGTCCACTTACCGATTCATCTGCCCATCCATCATCTCACCACCCCGCTCCGTCGTATATATCCCAAATTCCTTACCCTCACCAACTCCATACACCTCTCCGCCGAGCCCATGCAAACACGATAGCTTAAATCCTCCACCTCCCCGACCACCACCCTTTCCGCCGCCTCCTCCACCCACTCAGGTGGTCGGGGAGGTGGAGGCTTCTATTCATTCTATTCTGACACGAAGACAAACTCCCGTTAGAGACCTACCTCCTTCATATACATCCCAAACTCCTCATCCCTCCTCAACACCTCCATACAGCCCTCCGTCAAACTGACCGTAACTTCCCACCCTCCATCCCTCAACGGCGGCATAATCAGCACCATCCCATCCACCGGGCTTCCCGACGGCGCAATTATGCCCTCGTACGTTCCAAACGCCCTCTTCCCCCACGCCATATCCGCATGCACGTACGCGCGTTGGGAACTACACAGCACATTCGTCGTCGCCATCCCCACAATCGCCTTGGGCATGAACAGCATCGGATCCGGCGCAGCGCGGGCACGGTGTAGCAGACTGCCAACGAGTTTCGCGTTCACAGCCTGCACGGACGCGCGGATCGCGCGGGCCGCGGCTGCGAGGCCGGCGGGGCCGGGGCGCACGACTTCAGAGGCTGGGATCGGAGTGGTGGAGATGAGGATGAATGCGTTTCCGATCCAGCCTAGGGGTAGGGGCGAGGGGAGCTGGGACCGGAAGTCGACGGCGTTGGAGTAGGGGAACGGGTCCGCTGGCTGGATGATGGAGGCGCTGAGGCGGGCGCGGAC